>Ga0111539_10007705_pt1 | contig 13752 bp, 6 predicted proteins | sample RhiMethybrSRZTD1_FD_79667 | JGI IMG/M metagenome (GOLD analysis project Ga0111539, IMG submission 79667) | Populus rhizosphere microbial communities from Tennessee, USA - Rhizosphere MetaG P. TD hybrid SRZTD1 (version 2) (version 2) | ecosystem: Host-associated > Plants > Roots > Rhizosphere >...
AGGCGAAGGGAGTGGAGACGATGGTCAGGTAACCGGTCGCGCTCGTCCGCGCCGCCTTGGCTCTCGCGGACGGCGGCGTGATGGAATCCGAAGTCGGGGTCGCCGGGGTCGGGCTCGGCTCCGGGATCGGGGTCGGAGTCGGGGTCGCCGGGGTCGGGCTCGGCTCCGGGATCGGGATCGGGGTCGCAGTCGGAGTCGGGATCGGGATCGGGATCGGGGTCGCAGTCGGAGGCGGGGTCGCAGTCGGAGGCGGGGTCGGGATCGGGGTCGCGGTTAGGGTCGGGGTCAGGGTCGCAGTCGGCGTCGCGGGAGATGAAGATGCCGCGACCGGCTCGGCCTCGCCGCTCGACGACAGCGCGACGATGAGGAGCGCGGCCGCCGCCACCGCCGCCAACCCCGCAATCGCCCCGCGCCGCCGCCGGGGCCTGCCGACCGGCGCCGGCGCCACGTGCATCTCCGGGGCTCGCTCCGCACTCGGTGCTCGGAGCTCGATGGTGCCAGTCGCCGTCGGGTCGGTCCGCGCCACGCGCTCGCGGCGACCGGCCAGCTCGTCGGCGAAGCGCTCGTTCAGCCAGTCGGCCAGATCGGACGGCGCCGCCGCGCCGCCGACCGCGGCCGCCGCCCGCTCGATCGCCTCGCGCATCTCGCGCGCCGACCCGAAGCGATCCTGCGGCAAGATCTCGAGCGCCCGGTGGATCACCCCGTCGAGCTCCTCCGATCCGGTCACGTCCGACAGCACCACGCCCAGCGAGTACAGATCGGTCCGCGCGTCCAGCTGCTGGCCGCCCAGCTGCTCGGGCGACATGAAGGCGCGCTTGCCCTTCACCACGTGGCACGGCGTCAGCTGCGCCGAGTCGAACGTCTTGGCGATGCCGAAGTCGAGGATCACCACCTGGCCCGACGAGGTGACGAACAGGTTGGACGGTGAGATGTCGCGGTGGATCGCCCCTGCCAGCCGGCCGTCAGGCCGCCGGAGCGAGTGGACGTGGTGCAGCCCCTCGCACACCTGCACGGCGATCCCGCACAGGTTCCGCATCTCGATCGGCCCGCGCGCCATGACGTCGCTGAGCGGCAGCCCGTGCAGGTACTCCATCACCAGGTAGAGCTGGCCCTCCTCGGCGATCAGGTCGTGGACCTGGCACACGTTCGGATGGCTCATGCTCGCCAGCAGCCTCGCCTCCTCGACGAACGCGGTCACCGCCCTCGGCTCGGCGGCCAGCGCGCGGCGCAGCCGCTTGATCACCACCTCGCGCGAGAAGCCGGCCGTCCCCGCCACCCGCGCCAAAAAAATCTCACCCATGCCGCCCTGATCGAGCCGGCCGACAAGCTCGTACTTGCGCGATACCGAGACCTCGGACGGCGCGTTCCGCCGGAGCGCCTGCGGCATGTCGACCTTCATGACTCGTCTGCCCCGCTCCGCCGCATCAGCCGGTACAGATAGGCGCGGTCGACCTCGGCGGCGCGCGCCGCCGCCGACACGTTGCCGCCGCTCCGCCGCAGGAGATCGATCACGTACTGCCGCTCGAACCAGCCCAGCCAGTGCTTGCGCGCGATCCGCATCGGCTGGCTGGCGCCCGGCGCCGGCATGCCGAACCAGCGCTCGTCGTCATCGCCGGCGGCCGGCGGCGGCTGCTCGAGCACCAGGCAGCTCTCGATGTAGTTCTTCAGCTCGCGCACGTTGCCCGGCCAGTCGTGGCGCGCGATGTCCTCGGCGGAGATCCGGCGCGACAGCGTATCGCGCAGCGCCGCATCGCCCGCCGCGATCTCGTCGATGAGCACCTCGGCGAGGAGCGGGATGTCCTCGCGCCGCTCGCGCAGGGCCGGGATGGCGACCGGCAGCACGGCGAGCCGGTAGTAGAGGTCGGCGCGGAAGCGGCCGCTGTTGACGTCGCGGCGCAGGTCGCGGTTGGTCGCCGCCACCACCCGCACGTCGACCGGGCGGAAGCGGTCGGTCCCCAGCGGCTTCACCTCGCGCCGCTCGAGAACGCGCAGGAGCGCCGGCTGCAGGTCGAGCGGCAGCTCGCCGACCTCGTCGAGGAACAGGGTGCCGCCGCTGGCCGCCTCGATCGCCCCGACCCGGTCGCGCTCGGCGCCGGTGAACGCCCCGCGGACGTGGCCGAACAGCTCGCTCTCGAGCAGCGTGCGCGGCAGCCCGCCGCAGTCGACCACCGCGAACGGCCCCTCGCGCCGCCGGCTCTCCTGATGGATCGCCTCGGCCGCCAGGTCCTTGCCGGTCCCGGTCTCGCCGGTGAGCAGCACCGTGATGTCGCCGGTCGCCGCGCGTGCCAGCCGCGCCATCGCCGCCCGCATCGCCACCGAACCGCCGCGCAGCCGCCCGAACGACTCCCCGCCGAACAGATCGACGCCGATCTGCTCGGCCGTCATCTCGAAGGTGACGAGGTTGCGCCCCAGCTCGAGGCGCGCGCCTCGCCGCAGATAGGCCTGCACCACCCGCACCCCATCCACCCGGGTCCCGTTGGTGCTGCCCATGTCGCGGATGGCTATGCCGTCCGGCCCGAGCGCGATCTCGCAGTGGAATCGCGACATCGCCCGGTCGCCCAGCCGGAAATCGCAGGTGCGATCGGTCCCGACGATCATCCGCTGTCCGGGCGACATCGCGAGCGCGCCGCGGTCCGGCCCGTCCACCACCACCAGCGAGAACCGCTCGAGCCACAGTCGGTCACCGGCTCGCGGCTCGAGCGACTCGGTCGGACCTTGATTCGTGACGCGTGGGGACATGGACGGCGGCGGCGGTGGGCGGCGGTGGACGCAGATGTGAGGGGCCGCATCAGCAGTGGGGCGTCGGCCCCCGGTAAACGCCAGCGAGATCGCGCTTTTCCCCCTTCCTCCCCTGACACGAGCAAGCCGCGAGCCAGCGCCGGCTCACGGCAGCGGCGGAGCCAGCAGCGGGCGCAAGATCGCCATCTTGTCCTCGTTCACGGTCTGCCAGTCGTCGGCCAGGATGCCGCCGGTGTCCCCCGAATTCGGGTTGAGGGACCAGTAGGTGAACGACAGCTCGTGCTCGGCGATGTAGCCGGCGAGCGCGCCCAGCCACTGGCGATCCGACTCGGTCTGCAGCTTGGTGCCGAACTCGCCGACCATGATGGCGCCGGCGTCGCTCTCCGGCAGGTAGCCCCACGCCGCGCTCCACACCCCTGGCAGGTTGGCCGGGTAGTCGGGCGCCGAGAACCAGGTCTGCGGGTAGATCGACGCCGGGTAGTCGTGCGGGGAATAGACCACCCGCCCCGGGACCGACAGCTCGACCGGCGCGCTGCCGGCGCCGCGCAGGTTTCCGCCCCACCAGTAGAAGTCGCTGCCGACCTTCTCGACTCCCTCGACGACGATGAGAACCTCGGGGTTGACCGCGAGGATGGCGTTGCCAGCGCGCACCGCCGCCGCGCGCCAGTCGCTGGTGGGCGAGCCATCACCCCAGGTGGCGGCGCCGTGCGGCTCGTTGTGCAGGTCGAAGGCGATGACCGCCGGGTTGTCGCGGTAGCGCCCGGCCAGCATCACCCAGTCGGCGATCCAGCGCTCCTCGCCGTAGGCCGCGGTGTACCAGAGCTCCGACTGCGAATCGGCGCCCGGCCGGTGGCGGTCGAGGATGACCCGCAGCCCGCGCGCCGCCGCCTTCTCGATGAGGATGTCCATGATCTCGAGGCCGCTCTTGCCCACCAGGTCGGCGTTCTGCGAGAAGTCGATGCCGTTGGGCGTGCTGCCGGCGTCGAGGAGCTGGCTGGAGAACGGGACGCGCAGGACGTTGAAGCCGAGCTCGGCCACCTGATCGAGCATCGCGTCCATCGAGCGCTGCCACAGCCCGTGCGGCGCGAAGTTCGGCGTCTCGAGCCCGAACCAGTTGATGCCGGTGAAGCGGACCGTGGCGCCGCTCGAGTCCACGATGCGCCCACCGACCACGGTGAAGCGGCCAGTGCCCGGCTCGACCGGCCCACCGCCGTCGGCGTGGCCTTCGCCGTCGCCGCCGCAGTCGGCCTGGTTCCCGGCGGTGTCATCGCCGGAGCCTCCACCCACGACGCTGCAGCCGGCGGCGAGGAGCATTGCCAAGAGGAAGCGGAGCTGGGACATGGCGCACCTTTCTCCGGCTGATGCCGGCGTCGTCCGGCGAAATAGCAACCGTCGTGCGCAGGTCACACAGTCCGCAACCGGCGGAATCGACTCGGGCATTCAGCCGGCATGCGCGCCTCCTGGTCGACACGCGGCGGCGCTCCCCCACCCAGCAAGACGATCCGGGGAACCGGCACCGGGGCGCGCTGTCTCAATGCCAGGTGTCCGGCACGGCGCGCTCTCGGCGCCGCCGGATCTGACGAAAGGGTTGCGCCATGGCGCAGTCTCGCCGCTCCTCGCTCGCCGTCTGCCTGCTCCTCGCCCTCGCCGCCCCCTCCGAGGCCGCGGCCGCGCCGGTCCCCGTCCTCCACGACGCCACCATCGCGAGCGATCGCATGCTGGTGCGCGGGGCCGAGGCGACCGTCTACGTCGCGGTCTCGGGAGCCCGAACGCTGACCGCGAGCGATCCGGTGGCGGGGGCGTCGGTCGAGCTCACCCTCCTGGCCGACAAGAAGCAGCCGCGCGCGCTGGCGAGGGGCAAGACCGACCGCGCCGGCAACGCCGTGTTGCGCTTCCGCGTCCCGGCGATCGAGCCCGGCCCCTACCGGCTCCGGGTCGCGACCTCGTCGCCGCACGGCCACGGCGTCGCCGAGCGCGACGTCGAGGTGACCGACAAGCTGCTCCTCCACCTCAGGACCGATCGCGGGATCTACAAGCCGGGCGGCACCGTGAAGTGGCGGGTCACCGCGCTCGGCGGGGCAGACGCCCATCCGGCGGCCGGCGACCAGGTCGAGGTGGTGGTGCGCGATCCGCGCGAGACGGTCATCTGGCGCGGGCAGGCCGCGCTCTCGCGGACCGGGATGACCGCCGGCGAGTTCCCGCTCGGCGACGACCTGGTGACCGGCCACTATTCACTGGTAGCGAGCATCCGCGGCATCGAGACCCGCGAGAGCATCGAGGTGCGCGAGGTGCACCTGCCGGTCTTCGAGGTGCGGCTCGAGCGGCGCGGCATGGGCCGCGACGGGCGCCGCTTCGCCGGACGCGTGGTCGCGCGCTACCGCTACGGCGAGCCGGTGCGCGGCGAGGTACGCATCGGCAGCGATGGCGAGAACGGGCGCCTGGTCGGCACGCTCGACGCCAGCGGCCAGCTGTCCTTCACGCTGCCGCTGCGCGATGGCGACCGGCGGGTGACCGCCCTGGTCACCGACGGCGCCGGCCGCCAGCACGGGGCCGAGCTCGAGGTGCCGTCGCGACCGCGCGCGATGCACATCGCGCTGGTGCCCGAGAACACAGAGGTGGTGGCTGGCCGCCACACCTCGCTCTCGGTCATCACCACCGACGAGCGCGGCCAGCTGGCGCCGGCCCGCGTCTACCTCCGCCTGCCCGGCCGCGATCGCCGCATCGCGCTCGATTCGAAAGGAGCGGTGCGCGTCGCCGTGCGTGCACCGATGAGCAGCGGCAACTGGCAGCCGTCGGCCAGCGCCATCGCCACCGACGGCGAGGTCGCCCAGGACCGCGTCGACCTGCGGGTGCTCGGCCGCGGCGCGTCGCTCCACCTGCGCCAGGCGGTGGTGACCGCCGGGCAACCGGTCGTGGTCGAGGGCCACTGGACCGCGAAGGCGCGCGGCCCGCTGCTGGCCACCCTCCTGCGCGACGGAACGCCGATCGCCAGCGCGGTGACGACCATCGGCGCCAAGGGCGCGGTGCGCGCCGAGCTCCGCCCACCGGTCGGCAGCTTCGGCCTGGCGACCGTCCGGCTGCTCTCGCTCGGCTGGGACCCCAAGGGGGGCGCTCCGCCGCGCGAGGTCCACCACCTGAACGTGTACCTGCGCCCCGCCGAGCTGGCCGTCGAGATCAGCGGCGAGACCCGCCACCGCCCCGGCCAGCGGGTCGAGCTGGCGGTCTCGGTGAAGGATGCCGCCGGCCGCCCGGTCGAGGGCGCCGGCCTGGCCGCCTCGGTGGTGGACGAGCGGGTGCTCGCGCTGTCCGAGCCGCGGCCCGACCTGGTGGCCGCCCTCCGCCACTTCGACGACATCCGCGACGCCACCCAGCTCGGCCTGGCCTTCTCCGATCTCCTGGGCGCGGCGGCGGGACCGGAGCGCGAGGCCGCGCTGCGCGCCATCCTCGAGGCGCTGCCGGCGGAGGCGTACACCCCCGAGCTGATCATCCCCGCCGAGGTGCGCTATCGCGCCGAGCAGGAGCGCATCGACCGGGCCGGCCGCGCCGCCTACAAGGCGCTCCTGGTCACCCCGGGCGGCGTCGGCGTGCGCGCCGCCACCGGCTGGCGCTACCGGAGCGAGCTCTGGCAGCTGCTCGCCGCCGCGCGCTGGAAGGACCGCGACCGCGCCACGCCGTGGAACCGGCCGACCACCTGGGACTACGCGCTGGAGCTCGATCCCGCGCTCGCCTTCGACAGCGTCGCCCCGCGGCTCGCCGACGACCGGCTCGACAAGCTCGCCAGCGCTCTTCGCAAGCAGAAGGCCCGGTCGCTGCTCGCCCGCAAGGCCTCCAGCGGCCTTCGCCAGCTGGTCGCCAGCTCGATCATCGGAGCGCATCTCGGGATCGATCCGTGGGGCACGGCCATCCGCGTCGAGCGGATCGGCGGCCGCTTCCACCCGCTCCAGTCGCAGGTCTCGCTGTCGCTGGTCTCGGCCGGTCCCGACCTGGTCTTCGATACCGCCGACGATCACCGGGTGGACGACGTCTTCTTCGACCTCCTCGGCGGCGGCGGCACCGGCTACGGCTCGATCGGTGCAGGTTCCCTCGGAGGGATCGGCCACGGTTCGGGTGGCGGATCGATCAGGATGGGCAGCGCGAGCGCGACCGGACTGGCCCCGCTGCGCGCCCGCTTCGACGAGACCGTCCTCTGGCGGGTCGGCGCCAGCACCAGCGCGGCTGGCCGCGCCACCCTCGCCTTCGCCCTGTCCGACAGCATCACCGGATGGAAGGTGGCGGTCGAGGCGGTGACCCCGGACGGCGCGGTCGGCACCGCCACCTCGCGCCTCGAGACCTTCCTCCCGCTCCACCTCGACGCCGAGGTGCCGGCACGCCTGTCGGTCGGCGACAGCTACCGGATCCCGATCGCCCTGGCCAACCACTCCGGCGCGCCGCAGGCGCTCGAGGTGACGGCCGAGCTGGCCGGCGCGCTCCGCCGGTCCGGTCCCGGACGCCATCGCCTCACGCTCGAGAACGGCGGCACCGGCGTGGTCTTCGTCCGTGCGATCGCCGGCGCGGCCGGCACCGGAACGGTCAGGCTGGAGCTGCGCAGCGGCGGCCACGTGGTCGACCGGGTCCTGCGCCGCGTGCCGGTCGACCCGCGCGGCGAGCTGGTCCGCACCATCCACGCCGGCGAGGTGGTGGACGGCCGCGGCGCGATCCGCTTCGCGGTCGCCGCCGACGCCGCCCCGCGCTCGGCCAGCGGCCTCCTGCGCCTCTACCGCGGTGCCGCCGACCAGGCGCTCGACGGGCTCGAGGGCATGCTGCAGGAGCCCTACGGCTGCTTCGAGCAGACCTCGAGCACCACCTATCCGAACCTGCTCGTCCTGCGCCTCCTGCGCGATGCGCCCGGGGCGGCGGCGGTGCGCAGCCGCGCGCGCGCGATGGTCGGCCGCGGCTACCAGCGCCTGATCTCCTACGAAGTGGAAGGCGGCGGCTTCTCCTGGTTCGGCGAGTCTCCCGCCAACCAGGTGCTGACCGCCTACGGCCTGATGGAGTTCGTCGACATGAGCGCGGTCTATCCGGTCGATCGCGATCTCGTGAAGCGAACGCGGGACTGGCTCCTGAAGAAGCAGCGGGCCGACGGATCGTGGAAGCCGGACGAGAGCTGGCTGCACGACTGGTCCGAGGTGCAGGGCCGGGTATCGACCACCGCGTTCGTCGCCTGGGCGCTGGCCGAGACCGGCTACCGCGGCGCGCACCTGGATCGCGCGCTCGGCTTCCTGCGCGCGCACCAGTCGGAGCTGGCGGGCGATCCCTACCGGCTCGCCCTGTGGGCCGCCGCCGAGACGCTGGTCGCCGGCAAGAAGAGCGGCGCGCTGGCCCTCCTCGCCCGCCGCGGCGCGCGCGATCGCGATGGGCTGGTCTTCCGCGCCGGTTCGAAGACCCTCTTCTACGCCACCGGCGAGGCTGCCGACGCCCAGGTGACTGCGCTGGCCGCCACCGCGCTCCACCGGGCGGGACGAAGCGAGCGCGCGCGCGCAGCGCTCGACTGGCTGTGGCAGGTCCGCAGTCCCAACTACGGGTGGGGCACCACCCAGAGCACGGTGCTGGCGCTCCGGGCTGCCGCCATCGCCGCGCCGCCGCCGCCGCAGACCGAGGGGTCGCTGGCGGTCCGCATCGACGGGAAGCTGGCCGGGCAGATCGATCTCGCCGCCGTCGGCGTCCCCAGCCTCGAGCTCCCGGTGCTGGCATCCGGCCCGCACCAGCTGGTGCTGGAGGGGAGCGCCGCCGGCCGCCTGCGCGCCGACCTGCGCCTCAAGTGGCGCGGCGCATCCGCCGGGCCGGCGCGCGCCGACGGGCTGGCAGTCGAGCTCGAGGCGCCGGATGGTCCGGCGCGGGTCGGCGAGGTGGTGGCGCTGCGTGCCACGGTGCACAACCCGGGCAACCGGGCGGTCGCGATGCCGACCGTGATCCTGCCGGTGCCGCCCGGCTTCACCATCGAGGCGGGCGTCGCCAAGCGGCTCGCCCGGGTGAGCGGCGTGTCGAAGGTGGAGGACCACGGCGACTCGCTCGCGGTCTATCTGCTCGAGCTGGCGCCCAGGCAGCGAGTCACCCTGCCCTACCAGCTCGACGCCCAGGCCGACTGCGACGTCCTGCAGCGGCCGGCGCTGGCCTACGCCTACTACACGCCCGACCAGCGCGGCAGCAGCAAGGCCCTGCGCTTGCGCGCCACACCGACCGGCGCGACCGGGCGCGTCGTCGCCTCGCTCGCCCGCGCGCGGACCGCCGCGCACGAAGGCTCCGGGCACCAGTCGCCGGCGGCCGCGGTCTGGTGGTAGGGCCCTGCCCGGGCGATAATGCCCGGATGAGGGTCGTGCTCGCGCTCCTGGCCGCGGCGGCCATCGGCTGCGGCGGTGACGACGACGGGACCGGGGGCGGCGGCGACGGCGGACCGGGGGGCGGCGACGGCGGACCGGACTGCACGCCGCCCGCCGGCGAGGCGGCGATCGTCTACCTCAATCGCGACGGCGCCACCTTCACCCAGGGACCCGAGAGCTCGGTCGACAACACGACCGGCGTGGTGACGGAGGAGACCACCTTCGATCCGCACCCCTTCGGGCCCAACAACTGGAGCTCGCTGGTCGGCTGCTTCCGCGCCGGCCTGTCCGAGTTCCACATCGACGTGGTCGAGGACGACCCGGGCGCGGTCGACCACACCGAGATCGTGTTCACCACCAGCTGGAGCGACCCGCTGGTCGGATCGATCTCCGCCTTCAGCTGCGGCTCCTACCGGCGCGGCACCGCCTTCCTGTTCGGCGACCTGTTCGCCGAGAGCGACTGGCAAGCCGAGTGCGAGCTGGCGCTGCAGCAGTTCGGCGTGGTCGCCGGCGGCCTCGATCACTCGTTCGACTGCCGCGACTACATGAGCTACCTCGACAGCGGCTGCGACGGCAAGGAGTGGGTGGACGAGCCCTTGCCGTGCGGCGAGCTCCAGGAGCGCGACTGCATGTGCGATCGCGCGAGCCAGAACTCCTACCAGATCCTGCTCGACATCTTCGGCCCCGCCTGCGCCGAGTAGCCAGCCGGTCTAGGGTTCCAGCCCGGCGGTCCAGTCGGCCTCGAACTGGGCCGAGGCGGCGGCGGCCGCGTCTCCGGCGACGAACAGGCCGACCTCGCGGTTGCGGTCGAGCGAGGTGGTGCTCATGTTCTCCGAGCCGACGAATGCGACGTCGTCGGCCAGCACCAGCTTGGCGTGCAGGTGCTCCATGAACTTGACCGGGATGCCGCGGCCGGCCAGCTCGTCAGCGGTCTTCTGGTTGGCGCTGACGAACGAGGGCACCGCCAGCAGGACCCTCACCGGGACGCCGGCCGCGGCACGCGCCTCGAGCGAGTCGAGCAGTGGGCGATCGGTGATCGACATCAGAGCCACGTCGAGCCGCTCCTCGGCGCCGGCGTAGAGCGCGGCCAGCCGCTCGCGGGCGTTGATCGGCGAGACGACCAGCCGGCTGCAGGACAGGTCGGGCTGGATGGCCGCGCCGCCGCTGGCCTCCCAGTCGGCATCGAACACCGCCTGGGCGTCGGCCAGGTCGTCCGCATCGCGATCGACCACCCCGTAGTTGCGCTCGAACAGGCTCGAGCCGTTGAGGTTGCCCGACAGGATGATGGCGCTCGCTTGATCGACGACGAGCAGCTTGGCGTGGGCGAAGCGGAAGTCGGGCGAGCTCGAGCGCACCTCGATGCCGGCGGCGGTGAGCGTCTCGCGCGCCTCGGCGTTGACCGGCTGGTTGCGATCGAGGACGACGCGCACGACCACCCCGCGGCCGGCGGCGTCCACCAGCGCGTCGACCGCGTCGTCGCGAGAGAGCTGGTACATCAGCATGTCGATCGAGTCCTCGGCGCCCGCGATCGCGGCCACCACGCCGGTGGCCCAGTCGTCGGGCCCGATCAGGAGCTCGGGCGCGTCCTCGCGCGCGCCGAACGGATCGCACTCGGCGGCCGGCGGACAGTCGGGATCCGGCAGGGGGCAGAAGTCGTCGCAGATTCCGTCGCCGTACCAGCCGAGCCACTCGCACAGGTCGATGCCGTCGTCGCCCTTGCCGCCCCGGGCGCGCGCCTCGTCCTTGCTGATGGGCTGGGTCTCGCTCGAGTCGCATGCCGCGATGATGAGCAAGGCGATGAGGACCCGGCGCATGCGGGCTGGCCCACGCAATCGGCGGACCAGCGTCACCGGGTGGCACATTCGCGTACCTGCGCGCGAGATCCTGGTGACTCGAGTCGCCGCCGCCCACAGCACGTGGCGTGACCGACGTCGCAGCCTCGCCGAGGTCAGCGCCAGCGGACGCGAGCGACCGCCGAGGCGGTCATCGCGCCGCCCGCACCCTCGGCACCACCTTCTTCTTGCCGAACGGCAGCCGCAGCCGCCGCTTGATCGAGTGCACCGCGTCCTTGCCGGCCCGGGTGGCGTCGCCGGCCAGGTGCGAGCGCGCCGCCGGCGCGTCGAGGGCGGAGCGCTTCATCGCCTGGGTCAACGTGCCGCCGTCGAGCAGCGGCTGGCGGTCCACCCCGGGGACCAGCCGCGCCGGCGCGTGGCCGCGGGCGGAGATCTTGTTGGCGAGGTGGAGGAGGAGATCGCGCGTGCCGACCCGGTAGCCGGCCCAGCCGGCCGCCTCGACCGCGCGGAAGCGCTGCAGCCGGCCGTGCGGGTCCACCTCGTCGAGCTCCTGGTTGACGTCGGCGATCTGGCCGAGCAGGAAGGTCTGGGTGCGGGCGAAGCCAGTCACTCCGTCCGGGATGCGCACCTCGTGCTCGATCGCCTTGCCGAGCACCTCGACCAGGCGGCGGTCGATGGTGTTGTCCTTGCGCAGGAGCGGGGTCACCGCGGCATGCACCTCGCGCTGCTTGTTGCTCGACATCGGGGTGATCTGGTCGAGGGCGGCCACCACCTGGCGGGGCGAACGCGCCGCGACCCCGAGGGCGAGCCCGGCAAACCCGCGGCGCTCGTGGAGCGAGAGCTCGACCACGCTGCCCCAGTCGATGGGCGCCAGCTTGAGCTCGCCCCGCTCCCAGTCGGACTCGTGGATGTTGCCGCCGTGCAGGTCGGCGTGGACGATGCCCGAGCTGAGCCCCTCCTCCATCACGGTCTGGAGCAGGCGCACCAGCGCGCGCCCGCGGCGCTCGAGGTTCTTGCCGCGCGCCAGCGGCGTCGAGCCGGCGACCGGCTTGTCGAGGCCGCTGCCCTCGGCGAACGACATCACCAGGACGTCGCGGGTGGGCCGGAACTGGCGGACCCGCTCGGGCACCTCGATGCCGCTGTGCTTGCGGTTGTAGACCTTGCCGCGATCGACGTTGTGCGCCTCGACCACGAGGTCGAGCTCCTCGCCGATCTTCCGGGCCATGGTCTCGACCAGGTCGGCCTCGAACGTGCCGGTGGCCAGGCCGCGCAGGGTCTCGATCTCGCGCGCCGCCTTGGCGTGGATGCCGGGGCGCAGCACCTTGATGGCGACCAGCTTCCCGGTCGACCGCAGGCGCGCCCGGTAGACCTGCCCGACGCTGGCCGAGCCCACCCGGGTGAACTCGGTGAACTCCTGGTCGACGTCGATCTTGAGGTCCTTGCCGATCACCCTCTTGGCGACGTGGTCGGGGAAGGGCTTGACCGAGCTCTTCAGCTCGTTCATCACCTGGCGCACCATCGGCGAGCGCGCGTTGCGCCCGAGCAGCTGGAACAGCTTCTGCGCCACCGGCCCGGCGCTGTGCAGCACCGCCGCCATCTGCTCGACCACCGACGCCTTCGGGTGGAGCGCGAGCATGGCGCCCAGCATGGCGCGCTTGTCCTCGACCGCGATGGAGTCGAAGTACTGCTGGATGAGGCCGTTCATGCGCGCCGCCTGCTTGGGCGGCATGTCGGGCAGCTCGATGCGGCTGTCCGGATCGTTCAGCATGGCGACCGCGCCCGTGCGGGTCAGCTTGAAGTCGGCGATGGCGGCGTCGACGTCTCGCCCCAGCGTCTTCCACTGCGGGTCGGGGATCCCGTCGATGATGGCGTCGGCCGCGAGCTTCACCTGGTCCGGCGGCAGCCGGCGGAGCGGAAGCTGGCGCAGCGCAGCGAGCGCGCTCTGCCCGCCGAGCGCGGACTGCACCATGGCGGTGAGCCCGCCGTCGTGCCCGCTCGTGGCCATGCTTGCGACGCGCTGGTCGATGTACGCCTCGGTGCCGTGCTCTCCCATCACCGCCGGCTGGAAGGAGTCGAGCCCGGCCTCGGCGATGAGCCGGTCGAGGTCGCGGCCCTCGATGACCCAGCGGTAGACCGACGGGTGCCGCTTGAACACCTTCCTCAGCGCGGCCGGCTGGGCCGCCTCGGGCTTGCCGCTCGCCATGACCAGGTCGCGCAGGAAGCGCCGGAGCTCGATGCCGTCCTTCGAGCCGACCTCGACCGCGTCGCCGGCCTTGGCGCGAGACGTGTCGGCCATCGCCCCCGCGCAAAAGAGGGACACAAAGACCACCACGCAGGCGACCCGGACACGACCGACACGATGTTTCACGGACCGAGGCGTGTGCAGCCGACATGCCACGCGGCGCGTCGAGCGATCACGCGCCGTCCGGATGGTCAGGTCTGGCTAGAGCCGCCAGCCGTCAGTGCGGGAGGTCTTATTCTCCCTGGCCGGTCAAGCCGTGGCGCTTCAAGAGCTCGCGCAGGTGATAGCGGGTGAGGCCTGCTTCCTGCGCCGACCTCGTGATGTTTCCCTCGTTCCTGTCGAGCAGGGCCTTGAGGTACGCGCTCTCGAACGCGTCCACCACGGTCTGCTTGGCCTGCTTGAACCCGAGTCCCGGCTTGAGCAGCGCCGGGTCGAAGATCGCCGGCCCGGACGACACAGGCGGAAGCTCGACGCCCGAGAGCTCGGCGGCTGCGCGGCGCGCCGCGGTCGCTCCGGCCTGCGCCAGGTCGTGCGCCGCGATGAGCGACGGCCCGCCGTCGGGCCCGAACACCAGATCGGCTCTGGTGATGACCGGCCCGTCGGCCAGCGCGGCGGCCCGCTC
>Ga0111539_10007706_pt1 | contig 13750 bp, 12 predicted proteins | sample RhiMethybrSRZTD1_FD_79667 | JGI IMG/M metagenome (GOLD analysis project Ga0111539, IMG submission 79667) | Populus rhizosphere microbial communities from Tennessee, USA - Rhizosphere MetaG P. TD hybrid SRZTD1 (version 2) (version 2) | ecosystem: Host-associated > Plants > Roots > Rhizosphere >...
CAACTCCTCGGGCGTGTCGATGCGCGCCGTGACGGTGAACGCCTTCTTCGTTCCGTTCTCCGCGGTCGCGACCACGGTGATGTCGCCGCGAGGCGTGAGTGCGGTGGCCGTGCCCATCAGGCTGAACGCTTCGGTGCCGGTGATACCGAGCGACGAGGCGTTCTCGCCTGACTTGAACTGCAGCGGCAGCACGCCCATGTTCACGAGATTGCTGCGGTGGATGCGCTCGAACGATTCCGCGATGACAGCCTTGACGCCGAGCAGCAGGGTCCCCTTCGCCGCCCAGTCGCGCGACGATCCGGATCCGTACTCTTTCCCCGCGATCACGAGCAGCGGCACCTCGTTGGTCTGGTACTTCATCGAGGCGTCGTAGATCGTCATCAGCTCGCCGCCGGGCTGGTACATCGTCCAGCCACCCTCGGTTCCCGGCGCCAGCTGATTGCGCAGTCGCACGTTCGCGAACGTGCCACGCATCATCACCTCGTGATTCCCGCGGCGCGCGCCGTACGAGTTGAAGTCGGCCGGTTTGACACCGTTTGCGATCAGGTACGCCCCCGCCGGGCTGTCAGGCTTGATCGCCCCTGCAGGCGAGATGTGATCGGTCGTCACGCTGTCGCCGAGCAACGCCAGCACACGCGCTCCCGTCAAGTCGACGGCCGGTGGCGGCGTCATCGTCATGCCCTGGACGAATGGCGGGCGCTGGATGTAGGTCGACGACACATCCCACACGTAGCGGCTTCCCTCCGGCACCGGCAGCGTCCGCCAGCGTTCGTCTCCCGTGAACACGTCGTCATAGCTGCGCCGGAACATCTCCGCGTTGACGGCGCGCAGCATCGTTTCCTGCAGCTCCTGCTCGGTCGGCCAGATGTCTTTCAGGTAGACAGGGTTGCCGGATGGATCGGCCCCAAGCGGCTCGCTCGTCAGGTCCTTCGTGATCCAGCCGGCGAGCGCATAGGCCACGACGAGCGGCGGTGACGCCAGATAGTTCGCGCGCACGTCCTGCTGAATGCGTCCTTCGAAGTTGCGATTTCCGCTCAGCACAGAGCAGACGACGAGATTCCGCTCGCGAATGACCGCCGCGATCTCCTCCGGCAGCGGACCGCTGTTGCCGATGCAGGTCGTGCAGCCGTAGCCAACGAGATTGAACCCGAGCTGATCGAGATACGGCGTCAGCCCCGCCGCGTTCAGGTACTCGGTCACGACCTTCGACCCGGGCGCAAGGCTGCTCTTCACCCACGGCTTGCGGGCGAGGCCTTTCTCGACAGCCTTCTTTGCCAGCAAGCCGGCACCAATCATCACGCTTGGATTCGAGGTGTTCGTGCAACTCGTGATCGCTGCGATCACCACCGCGCCATGATCGAGCTCAACGAGCGCGGGATCCGCGACGGCAACACCCGACTGCGCCACGCCAGCCGTGCTCGCCGCAACGCCCTGACGCGCTCCGCCCTCAGCCGCGCTCGCCCCCTTGAGCGGCTTCGCCGGCACCTGCATCGTCGGGAGCGCCGTGTGGAAGGCGGCCTTCGCCCTGCGCAGCGTCACGCGATCCTGCGGCCGCTTCGGGCCCGCAAGGCTTGGCTCGATCGTGTCGAGATCGAGCTCGATGGTTTCCGAGTAGATCGGATCTGGCGCGCCAGCGGTGCGGAACAGTCCCTGCGCCTTCGCGTATCCCTCGACCAGCTCCACGCGAGATTGCTCCCGACTGGTCAGACGCAGATAGTCCAGCGTCATATCGTCGATCGGGAAGATCGCAACAGTGGCACCGTATTCGGGACACATGTTGCCGAGGGTCGCGCGATCGGCGATCGTGAGCGCGTCGAGCCCCTCGCCAAAGAACTCGACGAACTTGCCGACGACCCCGTGCTTGCGGAGCAACTCGGTGATCGTGAGCACCAGGTCGGTCGCTGTCGCGCCTCGCGGCATCCTGCCGGTCAGCCTCACGCCGAGCACCTGCGGGATCAACATGGAGATCGGCTGGCCGAGCATCGCGGCCTCCGCCTCGATGCCACCCACGCCCCAACCAACAACGCCAAGGCCATTGACCATCGTCGTGTGCGAATCGGTGCCGACCAGCGTGTCCGGATAGGCCTCCTCGACGCCGTCGACCGTCTGCGAGAACACGACGCGCGCCAGATACTCGATGTTGACCTGGTGGACGATACCGGTGTCGGGCGGCACCACTTGCAGGTTGTTGAACGCGCGCTGACCCCAGCGCAGGAACGCATAGCGCTCGCGATTGCGCGAGAACTCGAGCTCGGCGTTGAGCGAGAACGCATCCGGCCGGGCGAAGTAATCGACCTGCACCGAGTGGTCGATCACGAGTTCCACGGGCTGCAGCGGGTTCACACGGTCAGGATTGCCGCCGAGCGCGATCATCGCATCGCGCATCGCGGCGAGGTCGACGATGCAGGGCACGCCGGTGAAGTCCTGCAGCAGCACCCGCGCCGGCATGAAGGAGATTTCCTTCTCGGCACCGCCAACAGCCTTCCACTCGGCAAGCGCGCGAATGTCGTCGGCCTTGACGAAAGCGTTGTCCTCGCGGCGGAGCAGGTTCTCCAGCAGGATCTTCATCGAGTACGGAAGCCGCGCCACGCCCGGAAAACCGGCTCGTTCGAGGGCAGGAAGGCTGTAGATCTGCACCGCGCGTCCGCCAGTGGTGATCTGGGTGCGAGTGCCAAAGCTGTTCAGCGTCGTCATCGTTATCGTCTCGGATCGAAGTTTCTCGCTCGACCAACTTCCGATCATATACCTCGCAGCCGAGGTCGTCGAAGCACGGCACCGCGTTTGCGACGTTACCGTTCAGGAGGATTTCCTCTCATGGAGCAGAACCGTAAGCGCGACACGGACATACCGGCGCGCTCCTCGAAAACCGAGCCGGCAGAAGGATCGCGGGAGACTGTGCGTGAGGGTGGAAAGGATCTCGGTACCTCGAGCGATCGTGCGATGTACAGCGACCGCGTATCGTCGAACTCCGGCGGCATCACGAATCGGCCGCTCGATCGTGAAGAGTCGGAGCAGGAACAGCTGCCCGAGCGCGGCCGTTCCAAATCAGATCCGGTCATGCCAGCGGACGACGCGACATTGAAGACGAAAATCTGAGCGGGGCGGGTGCCGCGACCCGCCGTCAGAACCCGACGAAGAACGACCCCGAGGCCGCAACTCGCGAATGTGTGTCCGTGTCGAACGCGGCTCCATTCGAGACCAGGTACACACGCACATCACCGCGCACGCCTGCGGACTTCACGAACCGTCGATCGTGTGTGAACAGGCGGCGTTTGATTCCGCCGCCAACGTGGTAACTGTGCCCCTCGTCGATCAGTGTTTGGCCCTCGTGTACCTGGCGCAGGTATCCGCCACCAGCGGCCACAAACGGAGCAAGGTTCCCGAAACCTCTGCCCAGCATCACCAGGACGCTGCCGTCGACCATGTATTGATCCATCTGCTCGACAGCGGTGATCGTGTTGCCTTGCTCGGCATCCGACGAGATCGATGTGCGAATTTCGGGTCGACTGTAGCCGAACCGTCCCTCGATACCGAGACGACGCCACAGCGCCACGGACACGCGAGCCTCGAGCACCGGTGCGGCGCCGAACTGCGTGTCCGTGGTGAACAGGCGATACGGGGAAGAGGTCGCCGAGTTCGCGCGCAGGTTCGCATCGCGCTGCCCGAGGGCTTCCCCGCCGAACCAGCCGCCGCCACCGGAGACTTCGATCCTGCCGGGCGCCGGACCACGGACCTGTGCATCGGCCACAGTCGACGTCAGACACGCACAGCATGCGATCACGAACAGCGCGGTATGCGACTTCAGCCGGATCATTTCGGGCGGACGGTGATGTCGACCTGTTCGCCCGCGCCGCCTTTCGGCGCCACGAACAGGCGATCGTAGAACGTGACGGAGAAATTCGCGTCGACGCTTCCATCGAAGAAGCTCTCGGCGTCGGCGTCGTCGAGCGGTTCGACACGAATCACGTGCGGCCCCGGACTGAGGCCGGCGATCTGAAAGGAGCCGTCATCGCCCAGCGCGAACCCTGCGATCGACTGCCCGGTCGCGGGATTGAACGCGATCACGTGCGCGCCAAAGACCGGCCGCCCTCCGCGCAGCACACGGCCGCGAAGCACACCCGTCCGTGCGCGGAACGTCGAGGACGGATACAGCTCCGAGATGCCCGCGATGTCGTCTGGCTGCAGCTCGCGGTCGGCCGTGTTCCCGCGACCGAACGAGATCGGAAACATGACCGCTCCGGACGCGAGCACGCGTCTGCCGCCGTCGGCTCGCGGTTCGGTCTCGCCAAGCGCGGAATGACCCAGACCCAGGAAGTGCCCGATTTCGTGCGTCGCCACTGACTGCACGTCGAACGCGGTGGGATTTCCGCTCGCCGCCACCGACCAGGTGAAGGCGGAGTTGAAGAAGATGTCAGACTCCACGATTTCTCCGGTCACGATGTCGAGCACAAACCCGGTTGCGCCCAACACACGTTCGAGATCCGGCCTGTTCTCGAACCCGAGCGTCGGGGTGCCGTCGTCATCGAACGCCGAGGCAGATGTGAAGCCGACGAATTGAAACGAGAGCGACGCGGTCGGTACCGCCTGCCAGGTCGAGAACGCGCGCGCGGCGGCCGATTGAAAATCAGATGCCGACACGCCTGGCGCTCCGCGGTTGGACGCGAACCACCGAACGGGCGTGCTGGCCCAGCGCAGACGAACCGTCTGACCGCGCAGATCGACGCTGAGATTGAGATACGCCGCGGCGGATCGCGGAACGAGCACCGCCGCGATGAGTGCAGCGACAACGACACTGCGATGAACCCTGCGACCTGCGCTCATCTCGCCTCCGCGACCGCGCGCACCCGCCGCGCAAAGTCGGTCATCTGCAGCGATGCCACCACCGCTCGCCCGTCGGTACCGTGCGTGACGCGAAATACACCTTGACTGAGACCGAATGGCATCGGCAACGCCGGCGCACGGCCGGCCAGAAACAACACAACCTCCTGCCCCGGCGCGAACTCGGGCACGCCGATCAGCACACGGCGATATCGTCCGAGCTCGCCGTTCGGCATCCGGAACGCGACCTCGCTGCCAGCGCTCCCTTTGAATGATTCGATGACAGCGACCGTCACGACACTTTCAATCGATCGTCGGCCGTTGATCGCCTGCGCACGAACATCCACGACTCGTGCGTGGATGATCTGCTGCGAGCCATTGACCATCTCGGAGAAGTCGGCCGGAAGCACGGTCAACGCCGACACACGCGTTCCAATCACAATCGCCGCGATCACGAGTGCCGCGGCATATATCCGTCGGAAAGGATGCAGCTCATTCATGGCAGGCTCGGCTATGCAGATTTCGCGCCGCGACGTGCGACCGCCAGCACCGCATCGGCGGCGCGCCCACTTGCTCCGGGCTCGCCAAGACGATGACGGACCGTGGCCAGCGCGCCGCGGATCCTTTCGTAGCGATCGCGATCGGTCAGCATGGAGATCGTTTCATCCGCGACGCGGTCAGGGGTGAAGTCATTCTGAATCAGTTCGGGCACCACGCGCGTGCCGGCGACGAGATTGGCCATCGCGTAGGTGTCCACCTTCACGAACGGTTTGCCCAGCATGTAGGTCAGCGAGGAGAGTCGATAGACGACGACCATCGGCCGCTCGTGCAGCGCGCACTGCACGGTCGCCGTGCCCGATGCGGTGATGGCCACATCGCATGCCGCAAGCACGTTGTCCGTCTGGCCGCGAATGATCCTTGGATTCTTGTCGTTCGGGACGTTCGGGGCGTTCGGGACGTTCGAATTCGATGCATGGGGCGTTTTTGAACCACCCGAACGATCCGAACGGCTGAACGACCCGACGAATGGCTCGAACAATTCAGACGATAAATTCGGCGCCGCCGCAACGACGAACTGCACGCCCGGCACACGCGCCTGGATGCGCGGCAACGCTTCGGCCATGGTCGGCGCGATGCGCTGCAGCTCGTTGCGCCGGCTGCCAGGCAGCAACGCCACCGTTGGCGCGTCCGGATCGAGGCCGTGCTCACGCAGCAACGACGCGCGCGATTGTGTGACACGGGTGAGATCGACCAGCGGATGGCCGACGAACTCCGCCGGGACACCCGCCTCCCGATAGATCGGCTCCTCGAATGGAAAGATGACCAGCACCTTGTCGACGTGCCGCTTCATCGTCTCCATCCGCCGCGGTCGCCACGCCCATAACTGCGGGCTGATGTAGTAGACGACCGGCGTGCCGAGACGCCGGAGCGACGCCATCAGCCGCAAATTGAAGTCGGGGAAATCGATGGGGACGAAGACGTCCGGCTTCAGCTCACGTGCCGCGTCGACCAGGCGGCGCAGCATCGTGAACGACTGCGGCAGCACGCGAATGGCTTCGGTGAGCCCGGTGACGGAAAGGCCCGCATAGTTGCCAATCAGTCGCGCACCCGCCGCCTCGAGACGAGGGCCGCCGAAGCCGAAGACGTCGATACCAGGATCGCGCGCGCGCAACGCCTCGGCCAGCGCGCCGGCATACAGATCGCCGGACGGCTCGCCGCAGGAGATCATCACGCGCATCAGGCGCTATTGCGGGCGCGCGAACAACGTCTCGGGGACCTGGCCGTTGAACGTGACGCTCTTGAGCGTGCGCTTCATGATCGGCTGGCCGTTGTGCATCAACTGCGCTTCGAAGGGAACGCGGACGCCGTTGATCGTGCGGTAGTCGGAGAATACCTCTTCGACGTCGAGCGACATCCCGTCCGCACCCGTCGTCGTGAACGCCTGTTTGGCGATCAGATCCTGGTCATCGAGATACAGCTTCAACGCGAGGTCGCGTCCGCTGAATTCGAGCACGCGCGAGCCCCGCGCCCCGTTTCGAATCTCCTCAGGCATCAGCCGAACGGTGTACTCGCCTTTCATCGCACCCAGCAACACCGGAATCGTGTCGCGCCTGACGCTGTTGGCAAAATCGGCGCGCATCGCGGGCGGCGCGTCGTGCACGCCGTTGGGGTCCTTCACCCACGCATTTCCGCCGGCATAGATCTGAACCACCTGCGCCCCTGCCACCGTTGCGTCCACGCGGAATCGATCGGGATACACGACATAGGTCCGCGTGCTCGACGCGAGCGTTCCCTGCGGCATCTGCAACGTCGTGTCGGCGTCGGCGATCACGCTGCGCACGGCCTGCAGCGCAGCCAGCCCACCTTTCGCATCGACCACGCGCCGCAACACATCGAGGGCCGCACGATCGCTCTGCGCCTGCGGGGCGCGCGGTTCTCCCGCGCGCGGATTGACCTGCGTCCGCGAATACGCCGCTTTCCGCAACGAACGAAACGACCCGAACGAATCGAACGATCCGAACGAAGCGCGACGTTGCTCGCGCTTCAACGTCGCCGACATCAAGTCGAGCTGCTCGATCGGGATCACCTCGTAGTCCGTGAACCCGACCGACTGCAGCTGCGACGCGAACGCTCGTGCATTACCGACCAGGACGATCGCCAGCCGGTCCGGCTTGATGTACTGCCGCGCGACACGCTGCACATCGTCCGGCGTAATGGCCAGCACGCGCTCCCGGAAGTTGGCGATGTCCTGCATCGGCAGGTCGTAGAACACCGCGTTGAGCACCTGAGTCGCGATCTCGTTCGGCGTTTCGATTGTGAGCGGGAAGCTCCCGGCGAGATACGCCTGCGCGTCCGCCAATTCGCCGCTGCGCACGCGCTCCCGCTGCAACCGCGAGAATTCATCGACCATCAGGCGAAGCGCCTCGCCGGTCGTTTCGGTGCGCGTGTCGGTCTCGGCGACGAAGTCGCCGGCCTGCTTCATGGCCTCGGTATCCGCGGAAGCGCCGTAGGTCAACCCGCGCTGCGAGCGCAGGACCTGATGCAAACGGTTCGCGCCTTCGCCGCCGAGAATCTTGACGGCGAGATCCCACGCCAGAAAGTCCGGGTGCTTGCGTGGAATCGCCAGCTGGCCCACACGGATCTCCGTCTGCACGGAATCCGGCTTGTCGATGATGACGACGCGGCGTGTGGGTTGTGGTGGCTCGATGGCCTGCGGCGCAGGCACATCGGCCTGTGGCCACGCTCCAAACACTTTCTCGGCGGTCGCAAACGCCTCGTCGGCGGTCACGTCCCCGACGATCGCCAGAATCATGTTGTTGGGAACGAAATAGCGGCGATGAAAGGCCTGCAGATCCTCGCGGGTGACCGAGGCCAGCGTGTCCGGTGTTCCGCTGCCAGGCAATCCATAAGGATGGAAGCCGTAGACCAGTCGGTCGAACACGGTCGACGCCACGTAGTCAGGATCTTCGGCGTTCACGCGCAGCGACGAGATCGCCTGTTCCTTCTGGCGCTCGATCTCCTGCGGCGAGAATGCAGGATTACGGACGACATCGGACAGCAGGGTCATCCCGAACGCGAACGAGTCCTTCATCACGACAACGTTCGCGAACGACAGGTCGGCGCCAGAGCCTGTTCCCAGCGCGCCCCCGATCAGATCGATCTGCCCGGCAATGTCCTGCGCACTCTTCGTGGTCGTTCCCTGATCCAGCAGGTGGGAGGTCAGATAGGCGACACCGCCCTTGCGCTCGGGGTCCTGGGCGGCGCCCGCGCGCACGAGGAGGCGCATCGTCACGGCCGGCTGCTCGTGATGCGCGATCGTGATCACCTGCATCCCGTTGGCAAGTGTGCGGACCTGGTACGGCGGAAAGTTCACCTGCCGCGCCGCCAGCGGCGGCGGTGGACCTTCAGACGGCCAATTCACCGCCTGCGCTGACGCGGCGGCGGCAACTCCCAACACCAGAAACACGAGCCAACTCCCAACTCCCAACACAACCTTGCCCATACGTTGGGAGTTGGTTCTGCGAAGCGGGTTGGGAGTTGGGAGTTTCTTCATTTCGACCCCTGACCCTTCGGCAGGATGTACACCACGGTCCGGTTACTCTCGTTGAAATAGGTCCTGGCCACGCGCTGTACATCGGCCTGCGTGATCCCGGTAAAGATGTCGAACTCGCCGTCAGCCGTCGTGATGTCGTTGTGGATCACCGCCGCGTGCGCCAGCTGCAGTGCCTTGTCCTGGTTGGTCTCACGCATCAGGATGTAGTCGCGCGCGAACTGGTTCTTGTAGCGCTGCAGTTCGTCGGGCGTGACCGGCTCCCGCTTCAATCTGTCGAACTCGGCGATCAGCGCCCGTTCCGCTTCCTGCGGCGTATGCCCGGGCTGCACGATCGCCACCGAATAGAACAGATTCGGATCTTCGGTGATGTTCCCGCTGCCAAACGCGGTCAGCGCCAGGCGCTTGTTGTAGACGAGCTCACGCGTGATCCTCGAGCTCTGACCGTCCGAGAGAATCTTGGCGGTGATGTGCAGCGGATACGAGTCCGGATGCCCGTCGTAGGTCACGTGATACGCCACGACGACGGCCGGAAGCGGCCAGGCCTCCTCGACGGTGAAGCGTCGCTCCGTGGTTTGCGGCGGCTCCTTCGGAATGTCCCGCGGCACTGGCTTCGTCGCCTTCGGCACGCGGGCGAAGTACTGGGCCACCAACTGCAGCGCCTGCGGCGCGTCGAAGTCGCCGACGATTGTCAGCACTGCGTTCTCGGGGACGTAGTACGTGCCGTGAAAGTCCCGCACGTCCTGAATCGACGCCGCCTCGAGATCGGCCATGCTGCCGATCGTCGGGTGCTTGTAGGGATGGGTCGTGAACGCGTGGTCGTAGATGATCTCGTTCAGGCGGCCATACGGCTGATTCTCGATGCGCATCCGGCGCTCTTCCTTGACCACCTCGCGCTCGCGCTTGAACGCATCGTCGTCGACGCGGAGCGTCGCCATGCGATCGGCTTCCATCCACAGCACGAGCGGCAGGTACTGCGCCGGCAGCGTCTGCCAGAACACCGTCTCGTCTTCGGTCGTGTAGGCATTGCTGCGCCCGCCGACGCTGGCCACGATCGAGGTATGTCCCTCGGGTTCGACGTTCTTCGAGCCCTTGAACATCATGTGCTCGAACAGGTGTGCGAATCCGGTGTGTCCGGGACGCTCGTTCTTCGAGCCGACGTGATACCAGACCGAGACGTGCACGATCGGCGTCGAGTGATCCTCCGAAAGAATCACGCGCAGACCATTTGCCAGCGTGGTCGTCTGATACTGGAGCTTGGGCGGTCGAACCGCAGCGAGCACGGGCGCGTACGCCGTGACGACGATGCTGAACGCGAGAAAGACAGCGACGATCTGAAGGAGACGACGCCGTGGGGAAGCTGCCATAACGCTCAGTTGATTATCACAGCCTTCCAGTATGCGTGCCACCGCGAGATGGGTGGATTTCCTTGGTTATCGGCTGAGAAAGCGAAAACCAGCGATGAACCACGTGTCTACGCCGAACTCCAGCGGATAGGGATCGATGCGGCGCTCTCCCGCCACGAACAGCTCGACAGCGCCCGCGCGACCGCGGAAGCGAACGCCTCCCTCGCCTCGGGCGCCCGTCTGTGTGCCACGTCCTCGCGTCCCGTCGACCCCGAGGACCTGCAGCGCCGCCCCTGAGATCGCCGCCACGCGCGGATGGAACGCGTGGACGTTCTGCACCGCGGCGTTCAACTCCCACTTGTAATCAACGTAGGTGTGCAACACCACAGCGCGCCAGTCGACCCACGCGTCCGTGTGTGTGATCGCGGCAGTCGCCGTCGTGTGGAGCCTGACGCCGGCCATGTTCCAATCAATCGGAAACCGCTTCGGTCGATCGCTGAGGTGTCGTGACACGTGATGAAAGACGCCGGCGATCTCCAGCCGGCCGACGCGCACCGACGAGGCGCCCTCGAGCGTGTAGTTGCCCTGATTCGGATCGAAGTTCCTGAACTGCTCGCCGAGAATCGCCTGGTAATTCGCTAGAAACGTCGCGCGGCCGAAACCGTAGTCGACGAAGTCGATCTCGCCGCCGAAGTTCGTGTCCCACACGAAGCGCGGGTCATCGCTCGACAGGTGCTCGGCGGAGAGATGGAACTGCGTACGAGGAAGGAATTCGATTTTGCGCTCGGAAGGCTCGGGCGTCGAGGATTGCGCCAGAGCCGTGCTTGCGCACACCAGCGACATCAGACCGGCCGCGACCAGCTGATTGAACGCCGAGCGACTCAATCCGATGCGCTCCCCGGGCCGCGCAAGAGATCGGCGAGCCGCGCTTCGAGTTGTTCGATCCGCCGCTTGAGTTCCGGCAGCCGGCGAAAGACCACCGACGCTTTGCGCCACTCGCGCGCATCGATCGCCGGGTAGCCGGCGACCATTTCGCCCGCGTCGAGCGAGTTGGTGACGCCCGACTGCCCGACCGCCACCGCCCCTCGTCCGATCGTGAGATGGCCGCCGACTCCCACTTGACCACCGAACGTCACATCGTCACCAATCCTCGTGCTGCCGGCGATGCCCACCTGCGCTGCCATCAGCACGTTACGCCCCACCGTCACACCATGGCCGATCTGCACGAGGTTGTCGATCTTCGTACCGGCGCGAATGCGCGTCTCGCCGACGGCGGGACGATCGACGGTCGTATTGGCGCCGAGCTCGACGTCGTCTTCGATCACCACCGTCGCCACCTGCGGAATCTTCTCGTGGGTGCCATCGCCGCGACGGACGAATCCATATCCGTCCGCACCGATGACCACGCCGTTCTGCAGGACGACGCGATTGCCGATCGTCACACGCTCGCGGATCGATACGTTCGAGTGAATCACGCAGTCGGCGCCGATGCGCGCGCCCGATCCGATGGTCACGTTCGGATGGATGACGGTGCCGTCGCCGACGCTCGTCCCTTCGCCGATCGCGACGAACGGACCGATCGACACGTTCTGCCCGACCTGTGCACCGGCAGCGATTGCTGCATGCGTATCGATGCCTGGAGCGGGTCGCTCGATCGGTGTAAAGAGGCCGACGGCACGCGCGAAGGCGAGATACGGGTCGTGGGCCCGAAGAATCGCGCACGGAGCAGTCAGCGCGTCGTGGCGCAGGATGACAGCCGACGCGCGAGTGGCCGGCAGCGCCTTCTCGTATTTCGCATTGGCGACGAAGGTCAGGTCACCTGGTCCGGCGTCCTGAATCCCCGCAACCCGCACGATGTCGATGTCGCCGTCGCCTTCGAGCCGACACTCCAGCCGCTCGGCGATCTCCCGCAATGTCACGTTGGGATTGTATGAAATGCACTCAAAACTCCCAACTCTCTGACGCTACTCCAACTCCCAACTACCAAGCCTCCCCGATACGTCAGGGCATGACTTGGGAATTGGGAATTGGAACGGCGCCCCGTCACGCGAAGCGGCGCGGGCGAGAGTTGGAAGTTGATCTTTACACAGCCACTCGCTCGTAGAAGGTCGGCAAGTGCTGCAGCCGCAGACGAGTGGAGATGTCGTTGATCCGCTGCTCACGCACCTCGGGGTCGAGCACGGCGAGTTCGCGCAGCTCGGTCAATGGAGGACAAGAGCGCGCCGTCCATCGGACGCCATGCAACCCGTGAGCGGCGCCACGCATCGAGAACCAGTGGCCGACGGTGCGGAAGCCGAAATAGAGCGCCGGCAGATTTGCGATACCGGGAATCAGGAGAAATAGCGGGCCGAGCAAAACGAAGGTGAGCACGAAGAGGATGCCGTCGATGACGACCCAGCGCCGGTGACGCTCGTAATCGCTCCGCAGCATATGCTGCACGAGCGACACTGCCTGCTCCGAGCTCATGTCCGCGGGATGAACGGCAACCGCCATCGCCTCGCTGCGGAGATTCCACAACAGGCGCTGTTCGGCGATCCGCTCGGCCATCCACGCGACGACGCGTTCCTGCAGACGCGCAATACGACCCGCAGCCGTCGGCGCAGCCGCGGAATCGTGTCGCCGCTCTTCGGCTTCGCGAAGCATCGATCAGACCCGCTGCTTCAGCCGGCCGAACATACCGTTCGACGGCGGTTCAGGCTCGGGGGCCGCTTCCGATTGCTGTTCGCAATACAGCTCGTACCGATCGCGCCCGAACGGCACGACAAACACATCCATCGATACAGACGATAGCAGTGATGGCAGAAGGGGGCCAGCGGGCCCCCTTTGCTACACGACTGTCCGACGACCCGTGATCAACTGGACCAGGAACAGCACCAGCGCGATCACCAGCAGGACGTGAATAATTCCGCCGGCGACGTGGAAGGCAAATCCCAGGATCCAGAACAGCATCAACAGGACGATGAGCGTCCAGAGCATGTGCGTCTCCTCCCCTTGCGGAAAACCACGCAGCATTCGGTTTTGGCCAAACCTGCGTGTGTACTCCGCTTCCCTAGACAGAAGGAGGGGCAAGGGGTGTACCACATCGGAACGGATTAGTTTCGTCGCCGCCGCTGAGGCGAGGCCGGCGGGTCGAGCGGAATAGCCGGCTGTCCAGCCGCCTCCCATGCGCCGGCGATCATGGCCGCCACGGCCGCGATCGAATCGTTGAGCCGCCGTTCCAGCACGGTCCGGTTGTTCGCAAAAAACACCTGGTAATACGCATCGTCGTACACGTCGCGCTGACCGATGGCGTCTTTATCCGATTTCAGCAGCGCGGGCACGAGCTGCGTCCCCTGGAGCAAGGCGTTGAAGATGAACTCGCGCGGGTTCTTCACCGGCGCCATGGGTCGTGGTGTGACGATCAGCTGATTCCGAAAGCGTTCGAACATCGTCGATTCCCACCGCGAATGCAGTCCCCACTGCTGCGTGAGCTGACCGTCGTAGTTCACGACGCTGTGCAGCGGCACGTGCGCGTCGGACGTGTAGTGCGCCAGCC
>Ga0111539_10007711_pt1 | contig 13748 bp, 10 predicted proteins | sample RhiMethybrSRZTD1_FD_79667 | JGI IMG/M metagenome (GOLD analysis project Ga0111539, IMG submission 79667) | Populus rhizosphere microbial communities from Tennessee, USA - Rhizosphere MetaG P. TD hybrid SRZTD1 (version 2) (version 2) | ecosystem: Host-associated > Plants > Roots > Rhizosphere >...
AATTGGTAATCGCCGTCGCCGCGAACGTCGAAGCTAACGCCGCGGAACGCGGTCGCGTCTACAGGTTCGATCGCGCCGCGGCTGAGCGGGATGTCGACGCGGCCGAGCGCGCGGTCTTTTTCCGACATTCGCGTCGTGACCGACAGCGCGTGATTGCCGCCCTTACGCGCCACCCTGCCGAAGATCATCTTCGTGGCGTCGACGCCGGAGTCTGTCGAATTGACCCAGAGCGTGTCGATGGAACTGCGGCCGTTGGCGCTTTCAAAGTCGTCTATCAACTCCCGAGCCTTGATCGCCGGGATCGGCGTCCGGCCGGATTCAGCGATTTCGCGCGCCAGCTCTTCGCGGTCGATCTCGCGCCCGCCCAGGAAGACCCGCTTGATTTTTTCGACGTCCCGGATGTCCCTGTACAGCTCGCCCTCGACAAGAACCAGATCGGCGAGCTTGCCCGGCGCTATCGTCCCGCGGTCCCCGTCGACTTTGATCGCCCGCGCCGCGGCGCCTGTCGCCGCCGTGATCGCTTCGAGCGGGGTCAGACCGCCCGCGACCAGCAATTGCAGTTCACGCAAAGTGGCCCAGCCATGGTGCGTGCCGGTGACGCCGGAGTCGGTGCCCACGCCGAAAGTGATTCCGGCCTTGCGCAGCGTGGCGGTGTTGTTTTGCAAGACTGCCCAGCGGCGCACACGGGGCGGATCGCCGTTTTCGGCCGAACCGTCGGCGGCCCGCATTGGCGGATCCTGCGGCGGGATGAAGTCCTGGCGCGCCGCAGGCGCCAACACCGCGCCGAGAAGCGGCGTCAGGATGTCGCGCCCGCGCGGTTCATATACTGCCAGCGTCGGCGCGTAAGTCGTTCCCTTCACCTTCATCAGCTTGAACAGCTCTTCGTCGGCGGCACTGTCGCCGACGCCATGCGCGATTACGTCCACGCCGGCTCGCGCGGCGATCTTGGCCCTTTCGAGCGTGACGGTGTGAGTGAGGACTTCGAGGCCGTTCTTGCGCGCCTCGTCTACAAGGGCCGTCAAGGTCTCCTCGTTCATGCTGCTCAGGTCGGGCGCTGCGCCGTAGCGCCAGCCGTCGGTGAATGCCTTGATCACGTCGGGCTGATAGGACAGCGCGCGGCGCACTGCGGCGCGCGCTTCCCGCGCGGTCGAAACTTCCAGCGAGAATAATTCGCCGCGCCCGCCCTCCGCCCCGTGCCCGCCTGGAGTGGTTATCCGCACGGCCAGGCTGATGCGAGGCGCGGCGACCACGCCGGTCCTGATCAGTCGACGCATCGGCTCGAACATCTCGCCGTACGCGCCGAAATCGACCACCGAGGTCACGCCGCAGTATAGGTAAGCCTTCAAATTCTTCGGCCAGTCGTTGAGGACCCCGCTGACGGAAGAGTAAGGGAGGTGCGTGTGCAGATCGAACAGGCCGGGCATGAGCGTCATCCCTTTGGCCTCAATGACACGGGTACCCGCGGTTAACTCGATTTTCGGCGCGACGGCCTCAATGCGGTCGCCGCGGATGACGACGGTCTGCTTAGAAGGCTCGGCGCCGGTCCCGTCAATCACGGTCGCCCCAATGATGGCGATTATTTTTTCGTTGTTCTGTTGGCGAGCGTCGGCGATGCGGTACCGGGAGCGGGAGCTCCCGGTTCTATTCCAATGTTTGTGGGCGTCGGCGGAGAAAAAAAACACGCAGACGAGTATCAAAACAGACAGCAATCGGCGTTTCATCAGGTCTCCAGAATCGCGAGTTTAGGCCAGTTGCGAAAAGTCGAACCGGTTATTATTTCTACGACAAAAATGGAGCCTGAGTTACGCTGAGTTTCATCGAGTTTGATATGGGTGGAGCTTCACCGGCGGATATCCCAAATGCCGTTCAAAGCTTCAGTCGGAAAGCGGCGGATTCGCTGACTTCTGACAACCATCGCGCGGATCAAACGCAGCGATTTTTTGAAATCCCGAAAATGCTCTCGCATTCGCGCCAAGAGCCATCGCTTCAGCCATTCCATCTGTATAACATAGCGGAGCTGCGGTAGGACGCCGGCGACAACATTCAAAGAGTGATCGGCCCCGGCCTTGAAGCCGCTGGCATGGCCGAGTCTGTATAGGTCGAGCACAACGCGCTTCAGCTGCGCCGACTCCCCAGGCGGCAAACTATCCAGGTTCACGCCGGGCAATAGACCCTCCAGGGTCATTCGTTCCTCGATGTCTTTGATTCTCTCTTGTTCGGTCATCGGATACCTCCTTGGCCGTCATACCCGCAAATGAGCCTATGACGGTCTACGGTGAATTTTTTTCTGAACTGGGGGCAAGGGCAATGAGTCTTGTGGGGATGAATCATTACATCGCAACAAACAAAAACGGCTTACGGCTATGCAATTGAGGCGCCATTGCGCATGGCGTCGACGTTTCTGGCACTATCGGGAATTTGATGATTTTGCGGCGTTCTAGCCCTACTCGCACACTAAACGCCGCCTCCAGCGGTTCTTTGAAAAATGAGATTGTTGGGGAGGGAAAAGAAAAAGTAGTGTTGGGGATAAGTATAAATGGAGTCGTTTATCACAGGATTGAGTAACTTATCCTTGGCTTATTTGAAAAAGCCGGTGAAAAGGAAAAAGTGTGTGGCCAGGGCGTGTGTGTGCAGGGAATGCGCCCTCGTCCTGGGGAAAGATGACGAGGGACGGATGACGAGGGACGAAAGGCTGCGGCTGAAGCAGACGTTCAACACGGCCAGCGGGAGCCGTCGATGTTCGTACGAGCTGTACGTCACGCATACATACGGCGCAGTCGGCAGCCCGGCTTTATGGTTCAGGTTTTTGACTAGAGCGGTTCTATGAAAGGGACGGAATGTGGCGGTAGCCTGACCGTGAGGCTTATCGTTATCCAAATCTTTTGCGTTCCCAGGGAGGCGCTTCTTCGTCGCGGAGCGACGGTTGAGCTTAGGTCGGCGTTTTAACGCCGGCGCCGAGTGTGGGAGAAAGCTCCAGTCGCGGAGCGACGGTTGAAGGAGGCGGAGAAAAGACGGTTGAATCTAGCGACGAACTCACAACAATCTCAACCGTCGCTCCGCGACTGGATAATCATTCACTCCCTCAGCCGACGTTAAAACGCTGACATAATCTCAACCATCGCTCCGCGACGAAGAATAAATCCGTACACAGATATGATAATCGCTCTAAGCGTTCCTACCTGATTCGTGGCGCCGCGGGAAGACTCGACAGCAGTCGGAAATTCATTTGGTAAAACCAAACGCCAGTCCAAAACTAACGATGTTGGCCGGCGCCAACTGTTCGCGCAGAATCCGATCGGTAATGGAACTGAACTCGACGTGCGGCCGGAAATACATGCGCCGTCCCAAATAATAGGTGAGCGACCCCTCGACTCCTACGAAATTGAAAGCCGATTTGTTGACGCCGATGTATACATCGTTGAACTTCGCTGAAGCCCATCCCGAACGGACGGAAATCGTGAACTCGGTACTTTTCGTGATCTGCTTCGCGTACTCCAGCCCGGCCTCGCCAAAGTAAGAGCCCCGATAAGCCAAAACGTCAAAGGCGTGGGTGGTGAATATGCGGAGCGGGCCGGCCGGATAAGACAGCTTCAGCGAGCTTTCCATCGTATTTTGAGCTTCGATGTCTGGCGCCTGCTGGCCCGTATAGGCCTCTATCGCGGCTTCGATCTTGAGCTTCTCCCAATCGCGGTTGTATGCCATGGTCAAGCCGCCTGACTGTAGGCCAGAGCCTCCAGATGTGTTAGTCATGGCGACATTGCTCCAGGCAGTGAGAGTGAATCCAAAGGCGGAAATCCATGCCGACGACTGCCCGATGGGCCCGTCGTCGAGCAGAAGGCCGCGCCATACGTAACGCGAATTGAAGTCCATCTCCGCGCCATAGGTGAAGCTAGATTCTTTATCCGTCAACTGCGCTGGCGTTTCGGGGCCGGCTTCCGCGCGTATGCCGGACATCGTTGAGGTAGTAGTTGGCGGAGGGGCTTGTTGAGTTTGTTGGCCGGTTGGCGTCCCTTGTGATTGAGCGAAAGAAGGGGATGCGGAGAACCACGCGAATAGACAGAACATGAGCAGTCCCATTTGATTCTTATTGTTGATTCTTCTTGTCGCTTTCATTTTCTTTGGCCTCCTTATTGCTCACGGCGCTGTTAGGGATTTTGATTCGCCGCCCGCGAATGTAAGCCACCTGCGCCAGGTTGCCCGGCTCAAATGGATCGACCGTGAGTCCGAAGAGCTTGATGTATTTCAGCGTCAGTTGGTGGTTATCCGGGATGCGGGCCGCGCCGGCTTCGGCGTACATCCCATCGGAAAAAGGCTCGCGCAACGTATAGACGCGGCCCCCGATCCTGAGGCGAGATTCAACCACAGTTACCTCATGCCCCATTCGCGACAGTTCAAACGCGGCCGAAAGCCCCGCCAACCCGGCGCCGATGATAATCACTTTCTTCGATGACTCCGCGCGCCCAATCCGATCTTGCCCCTCAGTCTCTGAACGTGACGGCGCGGTAAGCGCCGTCGCCGCAATGACGCTCCGCCTTAAGAAATCTCTTCTCGTAAGGATTGATTCCGTCCGAGAATTATCGCTGCCGCCCTCTGTCGGCGATTGTCGCTTCGGCATCAACCATCATTTCCTTCAATGCTTCCTTCGGCAGGAGCTTGCCTCCGACTACCGCCGCGGCAATCCGCCTGGTGTTTTCGACGTTCTCCAACGGATCGGCTTCGAACAGGAGCAAATCAACAATCTTTCCCTGTCCGATGGGCCCAAGCCGGTCAAGCATGCCTAAAGATTGGGCGGCGTCGCGCACTGTGTTCATCAGCTTTGAGTAGACGATGATCTGCTGTTTCAAAATGTCATCTTCCAGGTTTTCCAGGAATCCGCATTTGATAAACGGCGGACGACTGCTTTTGAAATCAAGGAAAATATTCGGGCTAGATCCGGCATCCATTCTCTTTTGAATTTGAGGGTCAGAAGTTATCACCAGGTTCGCCCCCTCGAGCAAACAAATCTTTCCTTCGCGGCGCAGGTCTTTCCTGTAAGCGATTCCTTTGCTCTCCAGCGGCAGATCTTTCAACACCTGATCGAAGGCGCGATCGACCTCCCTTGAGACGTTAGCGCTCATCGGGAAATGGAAACGTAGACGGGCCGAGAGCAGAAACGCCAAGGTCAGCGAGATCGACAATTCATGGCGGCTGTGCGGCCCGAAATCGCGCTCGTCGAGCGCGATTACCGCGTACGGTTCATCACTTAGTAACATCACTTCAAACCTTTCTCTGTCGAGTCTCCCACTTGCCTCGAAAGCTTATCCAGAATGAAAGAGCGATCAGTCGAAAGTCCAAGACGATCAGGAGATCTCAAGCCTCTTCCATATGCCGGACTTCATCCACCCGTAGGAGATCGTCAAGCCCACCAGCCACATGATAGGCAATGACAACCAGACGAGCGGCGCCGGCCACGCCATGTGGATGGCGCCGAAGTAGGCGGCGCCGATCATCGTCATGGTGAGCGCGAGTTCGATTCCAAGAGACGCCGACGTATCTCCCGCCCCCAAGACGGCGACGAACCACATCTGTCCTGGGATGGCGATTAACATCGCCATGGCCACGACGCGGAGACTCGCAATGGTCTGAGCGAGAATGTCCGCCCCCGGAGAGAACACTTTGATGAACCACTCCGGGACGACCAATGCGACGACGATGAAGGGCACGGTCGCCACGAGCGCCCCGCCGATGGCGTGTTTGAGCACGCCGCCGATACGATGGCTCCGATTCCGCCCGACGAAGCGGCTGACCATGGAGCACGTGGTCTCCGCAAAGCCTTCGGTCGGGATCCAGAGCACGACGTAGCATGTGTACACGACGTTGGCGATGGCGAGAGCTTCGGCGCTCACTCTCTCGAGGATCAAGAAGAACGCGAACCAGCGAAGATTCATCACGATCCCCTGAACGGCGATGGGCATGGAGATGTGGCCCAGCAGTCGGGCCGTCCCGCGCGAGAGCCGGCGGAACTTGAAGAACCCATACCGCCCCGCATCGAGACGCCGCCAGATGTATACGGTGAGGAAACTGGCGGCGGCGACCTCCGCCCCCAGTGACCCCACCGCAGCCCCGCGGATTCCAAGGGCGGGACAGCCGAACGTTCCAAAGATGAACAGGTAGTTCAGGACGACGTCGGTGATGATCATAATGATCGTCGCCGGGACGAGAACCCACGTCCGTCCCAGGCTCGTCAACAGCGCGCCGAGGGCGAACGTCACGCCCGACAGACCGAGGCCGTAGGCCTCTATCTGAAGGTAGCCGTCCACGGCGTCGCCCACGGCGTTGGACTCGACGAGCCATTCGCCCACCACGGGCGACGCCAGCTTGAGCGCTGCGCCGGACACCACGCACACGAGGAGGACGAGCGCCAGGCCCTGGTTGAACACGGCTCCCACCGCCTCGGGCCGACGCTGCCCGACTCGCCGGGCGGTCAGAATCTGGATGCCGTCAACCAACCCGAGCGGGAACACCAGGAACAGCAGGAACACCGTGTCCGCCACGGCGATCGCGCCGAGCTCCGTTATGCCCACGCGGGCCAGGAAGATCGTATCGATCAGGTGATCGAAAGTCTCGGTGGCCTCCACGAATATGAGCGGGAGGGACACCTTCCACATAATGGACGAAAGACCATTGTTCGCCATTGGTTTGAATACGCGCTTAAAGCTGGGGCCGGACATGGGCTCTGTGGGGGCCGCTATGCGGGCTGCAAAGCGGCCAGGTCGGCCTCTTGCCGTTCGTCTTGCGCTATCAGCGGGATTTTGTACGAGCGGCGGTTCAGGTGCATCACCATGCACGAGAGCAATGCGCCGCTCTTGTGATATTCGCTGAGGTTGAAGTACGACACTTCAAGGGCCAGATTCGCGGCGATGTCCTCCAGCTTTCGGTTCTTCTGGACTTCGCGCTCGTAGTCCTCCGTTCCCGCCTTCAGATCCTGGAGGTGCGACGAGTTCAGAACCGTGCTTGGCATGCGGACGGAGTTGCAGATGCCCGAATAACATTCTTCCGCGGAGACCGGGATAACGTTCGTCACCTTCTCGAGCGCCGAGATCTCCTCCTGCTCAATCAGTTCGGCGCAGACCAGGGTGTTCTCCGGCGTTATGGGGAACACCAGGCAGTCGAGGTGGTAGAGGTAGGAATCAGTGAGCCGGACCCGGACGATGCGCATGTCGAAGTTCCGCTCCATCCAGTCGTACGTCTCGTTCTCGGACCGGATCCCGTACCCCCCCACGTACACGTTGTCGTAAAGGTGCTTGAGCTCCGCTTCCCCTTCGAACTTCGTCGGCGGGACGTGGATCTCGTAGCCCATGCTCTGGAAGAAGTTGACTCCGACGAGCGTCTCACCCCTACGGGGGGGCGACGCGAAATTGGAGATGACGACGGTGTTCTGGTTGGGGAGGTGTTCGAGGACGATTCCCAGGTTCGCGGTGTACATCAGGTCCTGCAAGTCGGCGCCGAGGGGGGTTGGGAGCACGTACACCAGGGCGCCGGCGGCGGCCATGTATCGGTACAACTCCAGAAACTGGACGGCGGCCCGCCTGAAGTCCGGCTGTCGCCCGTCGGGAGAAAGGTCTTCCATCCACGGGTTGTTGGCGACCCGAGTCGCGTATGAAAAGGGAAAATTTAGGAGATAAGACGGTCGCGCGAGTTGCGTGGGATTGGCCCAGGGACGGATGAACTGCGCTTGCCGCTCTTCTGCGTGCCCGTTTTCCTTCACACCGTTGCCGGTGATCTGTTGAAGTGTGGCGCCGTGGCGCATGTTCACGCCGGTGTGGGCGACGAGGCCCGTCAAGTCGACCTGTCCTGCCGCGGTGGCCGCGGGCGTCTTTTTGAGTGATGTCATGAAAGATCTCCTTTTTGTGTTCTGGCGCATTCCGTGACCCTGATGAGGGGGACGATCCCAGCCTCCACGTGGTCTCCGATTTCCTGAATGGTCGTGAACTCGAACCGGGGGGAAAGGGGAACGATCAGATCGACCTGGGAGCCGTAGCGGACTTGAGAGAAGCGCTGCCCCTGGACGACAGGGTAGTTCTGCTTCAGTTTGAACGGAGTGACGCAGTCGACGTCGTAATCGGCGATCTGGAGCACATAGTATGACTGGGATAGCTCCGGCGAGTAGATCTGGTTGATCATCCGCTGGTTGCGATGTAGGTACTCCAGGGAATCCGTGGAGATGCGAAGGTCCTGCAGGATGCTCGTTTCCACGTCGAGCATGGGGAGGTTGTAGGTGTCGATGGCGTCCGCCTCCTTGTAGGAGAGCAGCCCGGAATAGGGGATCCGGTTGACGTGGACGTCGAAGAAGGTCATGAAGATTCCGATGACGAGGCTTGTGGCGCTGAAATCCGGATCTCGCAGGGCGTCGCGGAGAGAATAGGCCTTGCCCTTGATGTCCACGATGCATTCATCCGGCGCCACTATACGCTGATACAAGATGATTCCGTCGGCCGGGGAGAAGAAACAACTCGTGTCCGAGTATGTCGGGCGCATCGGGTCCCGGAAGAAGTGATATTGCGAGATCCAACTGATCGGTTTATCCCGAAACGGCCGGACCTCAGTGTCGAGCCACTCTTGTAGTCTCATGCTTAATGTCTGTCCTCCATTGCGTGGCGCTTCGGCCGGGAAGGCGGCGCCGGACAAAATCTCCCCCATCTCGCTTATTCGGTGGAATGCGCCGAACGGACCATCGGGCGAAGGCTGTAACCGGAGTCGAGGATTCCCCGAGACGAGCATCGATGTGACAATCGTCACACACTACAGCTTAGGCAAGTCGGGTGGGACGTCTCCATGTCTATCCAACACGTGTCCCTCAGGCTTGCCGTTAGAGACCCTCGTTAGTTTGGCGTGTCTATGAGGCGCAATTACGGCGAACGATGCGAGTTGTGGTATGACATTGTTTGGGGGCTAGCTAGGTTTGCATAAAGTGGGGGTGTGCTTGTGTGTGTGTCCGCTAGTTTTGCGTAATATGGGGTGCGATTGGTTTGGGGCTCGCTAGTTTTAAGAAAAATAAAAATGCAATCACGGCGCCAAAATGATGGTGTTTTGGATGCATACATGCTCCAGCTTTTTCGTATATGTCAGAATTGCGGTTAAGTTCATTGGACTGTCCGAGTTGAAGGACATATCCAATGAGTCGAACCTCTAGAGCATCTCGCTTTTTTGGCGCATGGCATGTCCAGAAATGCCCCACGGGTTATAGGCCGGGATTATCAGCGAACAACTATCTAAAGCGAAGGCATCGACGTTTAATTGAGCCAATACAATAGCGTTGCCAGGTCGAAGTCTCGATCTGTGAGGCCATACGCTACGATGATTGATGCTATTAGCCACAGTCGCTTGATCATAATCTAATGCAATTTCGACTTGCGTGTTCAGCGGCTTCCACACGCGCGCGTAAGCAGGCGGTTCCTGAAGATATGTGTCGAAAATGCTGTAATTGTTCGTATTCGAGCCTGCGCGCGAAATCTTCAAACCGCAAACTTTAAAGTGGTCTCTCCGAACTTGATGACGTCGCCGTTGACCAGCGGGTAAGGCTCCTGGGGGTTGAGCCGGGTGCGGCCGTTGACGAACGAGCCGTTGGCGCTGCCGAGGTCTTCGACATAAAACTGGCCGCCGCGGGAGGTGATCCGCGCGTGACGGCGGGAGATGCGCGACGCCGGGTCGAATTTCGAAAGGTCGATGTCTGGCCGGATGCCGCGGTGCGGGTCGACGCGACCGATTGTGATTTCGTTATCCGCCGGGAGAGGGAACTGGGCGTTGACGTCCATATCCAACAAGATCAGCCTGCCTATCGCGACCTCCACGCTCGGGGGGCGTTCGCCGAAATAGATTCGGTAGAGGTCGCTCGGCGTCACGTCGCGCCCGCAGCAGGAGCAGGGAAGGACTGGAACGATCGAAGGGGCGCCGGCCTGTGTGGCGTACAACTCGGTCTCGCGGATCAGGTTGTCGAGGAACGACTCGCGGTCGGTCTCGGCCATCCGGTCCCAATCGAATCCGCGCTGCTTGCACAGCTTTCGCAACTGGGACACGGCGAAATCGAGACGAGTCGAGCCCTGCAGTTGGTCATCTTCAGTAAGCATCATCAACAACAGTTGCCTGTGTTCCGGCGCGAGCTGACCAACCCACTCTCGGAGTTGTTCTTCGACTGATGGCGAATCGGACATTTATTTCCCTCAAAACTTTCAGACTTCTGAATAATGACGGTAAATCGAGACCCCTTCCTTCATTCGGTCGTTTCCATAAAGTTATTACACCATATCGGCGTAAGCAAGCGCATTCTATTAGTTGATGATGCCGTAGGCGCGTCGCGCGGATAAACTTCGCCATGCGGTCGCGACAAGTCAGCGACGCGGAGTTTCAGTCAGAGCGGGGAGGCTTATCCGACATGTCGCCAGCGATGCGAAACACCGAGTTGATCTCGCCCCCGACCAGGATCGCCACTCCGGTCAGGTAAAGCCACAGCATCAGGACCATCACGCCGCCGAGCGCGCCGTAAGTCGCGTTGAAATGGCCGAAGTGCGACACGTAAAAGCGAAGCCCGAACGAGATCAGCAGCCATAGGCCGACCGCGAAGATGGCGCCGGGCGTGAACCACTTCCACCGTTTTCCGTTCCTCCCCCCCCCGACGTTCGGCGCGAAGTAATAGATCAGCTCGACTCCCAGCAGCGTCAAGCCGACGACGATCGGCCAATGCGCCAGGGCCCAGGCTGTCTCGAACGTGCTGCTGAACCCGAAATACGTCGCCATCCGCGAGCCTATGTTCTCGCCGAAGAAGATCAGCGCCAGGGCGGAGATGATGAAGACGGCCAGTCCTAGCGTTAACGCGAGCGCCAACAGGCGCTCTTTCCACCAGGCCCGCGCCGGCGCCCCGCCGTAAGCCCTGTTGAGCGCGCCGATGATCGCCTCCATCCCCGACGACGACGACCAGAGGAGCAGGAAAATGCTGAAGCTGAGCAAGCCGCCGCGCTGCTGGCTGGCGATCTGCTGGAATGTGCTGTTGAGCAGCGTGTAGGCTTCGGGAGGGAGAACGGCGCCGAAAGCCGCGAACCATTGATCCAGATCTCGCCGCATAGGTAGGAACGCCAACAGCGTGGTCAGAAAGATCAGCAGGGGGAAGATTGCGAAGAGCCAGTAGTAAGCGAGTTGCGCCGCGCGCCCGAAAACGTTGTCGGCGAAGAGTTTGTTCCAGAGCTTGAGCGCGGCCTGCCGCCAGGTCAGTTCGCGTGATGGCGCGCGCAGGCCTGAAGATTGCGCGTCACCCGCGATTTTGTCGACTCCCTCCATCTTTATATACCTCGCCTTAGTCCTACTCGGGGGAGCGCCACGTAGCCCGGGGCGATTTTCCGATAGCTAATCCTAATCCCTGTAATCTGCTACGTAAAGCAGACTGTCGCAAAAGCCATGACGTTGGACATCCAGTCTGGACGGCGCCGAGGCGCGGCCATTCAGACGGTAGGGGCGGACCTGCGTGTCCGCCCCGGATTGGGTGTACGGGCAACCACCGGGGCAGATACACAGGTCTGCCCCTACACTGATTTGCAACCCGCTCTATGCCGGATTTCAATTGTGTGTACGGAAAGTACAACCACGGGGAATGCGGGAGCACGGGATTAAGTCAGTTAGAGCAATGACTTTCCACTTTCTGTTCCCCGTGTTCCCCGCGCTCCCCGTGGTTGTTACCGTACATGCAATTGCTAATCGTTCTAAAAGGCGGCGCCGGAAGATCGCTGACCGACGGACGCTGGAAAGGAAAACTTCCTTCATCGCCGTGACAATGTCGCAATTTTAATTACAATGACCGCTTCGCCAATTTTACACTAACGCCCGTTCGCTGAAGCAGTCGGCTTCCGGGCATTGCTGATTTCGATATGTCACTCATTACTGAACTCTCAAGCGATTTTTCAAAGGCGGTTCGTTCACGCGGCGCGGATTACTTTCAGGAGGGCAGAGTAAAGATCACGAACGGCTCCGACCGGGAGGTCCATGCCAGAGTGCGCGGGAGCCGAAACTATAGAGTCGACCTAGAAATCGAGGGTAATGAAATCGTCGTCCATTGCGATTGCCCGGCTTTCGAGCGCGAGCCGTGCAAGCATATCTGGGCGACGATACTGGCCGTGGAAGGAAAAGGACACCTTCGCGACGGCGCCAAAGGCCCGCTGGTGATGGTTCCGGATTTCGACGACGACGGCTTCTATGATTATGGCGCCGGCGACTTCTACGACGATGATGACGACGATTGGACTGATGAAGAGTACGACAGGCCGCCCCGCAGCGTGGGAGCTATATTCGGCGGCGGTCGCAGGCCGAATGAAAAGCCCACGGGTTGGAAGGACCAACTGACCGCGCTAGGACTCGACGCACGCGCGATACTCGTCGGGGCCGGCGAGGAGTGGCCGACGACGCGCAGGATCATTTATGTAGTCGATGTCCAGGCAACGCTTGAATCCCAGCATCTGATCCTCGACACACTCATTCAAGATCTTAAACAGAACGGCGAATGGGGCAAGCCTCGCAAACAGCGCCTGCCGCGATGGCAAATCACCAATCTGCCCGACGCGGGCGACCGCCAGGTTTTCGCCATGCTCGCCGGCTCGCGCGAGCAGGTGGATTACGGCTATTACGGTTACGATTATCAGGACGCTTACGACACGGCGCCGTTTCGCCACCGCCTCACCGCGCCTCTGCCTCAGATCGTCCTGCCACTGATCGCCCGGACCGGGCGTTGCTATCTGAAGCCACGAAGTGATTCGGATGAAATGAGCGCGATCGAATGGGAGGAGGGCGAGGCGTGGCGGTTTTCAATCAGGGTTCGCCGCGACGACGCGCGGCCTGACCAATTCATTGTCGAAGGCGATCTGCTCCGCGGCGAGGAGCGATGTGACCTGGCCAAGGCCGCGCTGATCCTTCAAGGCGGCTTGATCTTTACGCATAAAAGCGCCGCCGCGCTCGACGACGGAGGCGCTTTTCACTGGGTTTCGGTCTTGCGCCGAGTCGGCGCCCTCTTCATTCCAGAAGATCAGGCCGGCGAGTTCATGACCGAAGTCCTTAGCGAAGCCCGGCCGCCCAGGCTCGACCTGCCCGAAGAGTTGCGCTACGAAGAGGCCAACGCCAAACCTCAACCCTGTCTGACGTTCAAAGCGCAGAGGCAGAACGCCAGGCTGCGCGCGCGCCTGTCATTCGATTACGCGCCCGTATCGCGTAGCTGCGTTCTCGAAAAGGACGATCCGCGCCGGGGCGTCTACCAGATCGAAAGCCGCCGCTACATCCTGCGTGACCTGGACGCCGAAGCGGCGTTCATCAGTCGTTTGACCGAGGCCGGCTTGAAATACGCCAGGCCGAATCATTACGAGAAGCGATCGGGTTGGGAAGTCGCCCCGACGAAGCTCCCGCGCGTCGTCAGGGAATTGGTCGCTGAAGGCTGGCGCGTCGAGGCCGAAGGTAAAACTTTCCGCAACCCCGGCAAGGTCAAGGTTCAGGTCAACTCCGGCATTGACTGGTTCGAATTGCGCGGCTCGATCGATTTCGGCGAAACGACGGCCATGCTCCCGGAATTGCTGGCCGCGTTGAAGCGCGGCGACAGCATGGTCAAGCTCGACGACGGCACGTACGGAATGCTGCCCGAAGATTGGCTGAAGAAATACGGCTTGCTTGCGGGACTCGGCGAGTCCTGCGAAGACCATCTGCGCTTCCGCAAGACGCAAGTCGGCATGCTCAACGCCCTC
>Ga0111539_10007712_pt1 | contig 13748 bp, 11 predicted proteins | sample RhiMethybrSRZTD1_FD_79667 | JGI IMG/M metagenome (GOLD analysis project Ga0111539, IMG submission 79667) | Populus rhizosphere microbial communities from Tennessee, USA - Rhizosphere MetaG P. TD hybrid SRZTD1 (version 2) (version 2) | ecosystem: Host-associated > Plants > Roots > Rhizosphere >...
GTGCCCGGCTTCGAGGCGCCGGTCTACGTCGCCTGGTCGCAGCGGAACCGCTCCGCGCTGATCCGGATCCCGCTCTACAAGCCCGGCGCCGAGCAGGCGACCCGCGCCGAGATCCGCTGCCCCGATCCGGCGTGCAACCCGTACCTTGCGTTCGCGGCGCTCCTCCACGCGGGGCTCGAGGGGATCGAGAAGGGCTACGAGCTCCCCGACGAGATGACGACGAACCTCTACCGGCTCTCGGAGGCCGAGCGGGACGAGCGCGGCATCGTCGCGCTGCCCGGATCACTCGGCGAGGCGGCCGAGGAGCTCGCCGGCTCCGAGCTCATGGCTCGCGCGCTCGGTGAGCACATCTTCCCCCGCTACGTCGAGCTCAAGCGACGCGAGTGGAACGAGTACCGCGTCCAGGTCACCGAGTGGGAGAAGGAGCGCTACTTGAGCGCGCTGTAGTTCTCCGCGAAGCGGGGATCCGCCGAGCGGATCCCCGCGTGCGGCGGGGGCAGATCCCTGCAGCGGCCTGCTTCGCGGCCTGAAGACCCAACCGCTGTCTCTTGCTGCTTTGCTCTGGACATCGGCGGGTGGAAAGCGCATGATCTGCGGTGCAGGCGGAGTCGCTAGGCGAGCGGCCACGCCTGTGTCTGACGGCCGATCGCGGGTCCCCGGTGGGGGCCCGTGGTCGTTCTGCGGTTCCTCTAGGGCTTCCAGACCATGAGCGCGACGATGGCGACCGTCGCCACCAGCATCGACGCGTCGAGCGTGAGCGCGAGCGGGTCGCGAAGGCGACGCAGGAGCTCCGGCGACGGCCGGTCACCGGAGGCGGCCTCGCGCTCGGCGAGCTCGCGCGTCCTTCGGTCCAGCCGGCCCGCGATCGCGCCGACGACGCCGAGCCAGACCACCAGCGCGTATGTCCACTGGAGCCAGCCGGAGTCGTAGGGCACGCGGAGCTCGTTCGCGAGCCAGACGCCGGCGGCGAGCGTCAGCAGCAGCCCGGTGCCGACGAGCGGCACGAGCGGGCGCACGGCGCCCAACAGGGTGGCGCTCTCCGAGGGGCGCTCCTTGCCGATCGCGAGCAGCCGCAGCGCGGTCACGGCGATGCTGCCGCCGACGAACAGCAGGACACCGGTCAGGTGGAGAAAGAGGGCCCAGTCACGCGCCATCGGCCCCGACGCTATCCGTCGCGAACCGACGGATGCCTCGGTTGAAACCCGTAGCCTGAGCCTCCCGTGATGACGGCGCTCCGCATCCTGCACGTGCTCTCCGCGAGCGTCTGGGTCGGCGGCACGGTGATCCTCGTCTTCGTCGGGGTGCCCGCGATCCGTCAGCTCGAGGGCGAAGCGCGGGCGACGGCCATGCGGACGCTCGGGCGCCGCTGGCGCCCGATCGGCTGGAGCGCGATGGCAGTCGCCGTGCTCTCCGGCCTCTGGCTCACCGACCGTCACGGCGGCTTCAACCGTGCCGCGCTCGACACGGACTTCGACCGGGCGCTCATCCTCAAGTCGGTGCTGGTCGCCCTCCTCGTCGTCGGAGGGCTCCTCCACGACTACGTGCTCGGCCCTCGGCTGCAGCGCGAGCTCCGGGCTCGCGACCCGTCGGCTCCGACCACGAGACGGCGGCTCGTCGTCGTCGGCTGGTTCAACTTCGGGCTCACGATCGCCGTGCCCGCGCTCGGCGCGGTCGTGCTTACGACACTGGACTGAACGGAGGCTTCTGTGTGAAAGGCCAAGGAGGTGCGGAGGAAGCGTCCGAGCGCCCCGGCCCTGGCCCCGTGGACGACGCCGCGCGCCATCTCGCACTCCTGACGCGGACGACCGAGGTCGTCAACTCGTCGCTCGACCTCCAGGAGGTGCTCGAGGCGATCGCGCACGAGGTCGCGGCGGCGCTCGAGACCGATGCGTGCTTCGTCTACCTCTACGACGATCGGGCCGACGAGCTCGTGCTGCGCGCGACGCACGGGACCCGGATCGAGGACGCGACGAGCGCGCCGCGCATGCGGAGCGGGATCGGGATCACGGGTGTCGCGGCGGCGGAGCGTCGGCCGGTCATGATCCCGTCCGGCGCGCACCTCGACCCGCGCTTCAAGGCGTTCCCGAACCTGCGCGAGGACGAGTACGAGTCGATCCTCGCCGTGCCGATTCTCGCCCGCGACGTCCTGGAGGGAGCCCTCAACGTCCGCACGCGTGAGCCCCGTGCGTTCACCGGCGCCGAGATGGGCCTGCTCACCTCGATTGCCTCGCAGGTCGGCCAATCGATCGAGCACGCGAAGCTGTACGCCCAGACGCGCCGGCGGGTGGACGAGCTCGAGGCCCTGGCGCGGATCTCGCAGGCGGTCTCCGAGTCGCTCTACCTCGAGGAGTCGCTCGAGGCGATCGTGCGCACGACGGTCGAGTCGCTGCACGCCACCGGCGCCGCCGTCGTGCTCGAGGACGGTCGCATCGCCTGGCCCGAGGGGCGCGCCGGTTCCCATGCCGTCCGCCTCCCGCTGCGCTGGCGCGGCCGCGGCATCGGTGAGCTCGTCGTCGATCGCGACACGCCGTTCTCGGAGGACGACCGGCAGCTGCTCGACGCGATCGCGAACCAGGCGGCGGTCGCGCTCGAGCACGGGCGGATGGCGCTCCGCGGCGTCCTTGCCCAGGAGATCCATCACCGCGTCAAGAACAACCTCCAGACCGTCGCCTCACTGCTCAGACTGCAGGCGCGCGCCGAGGGAGTCGATCCCGGGAAGGCGCTCGGGGACTCGGTCAACCGGATTCTCGCGATCGCCGCCGTCCACGAGGAGCTGACCGAGCACCGGGAGGACGTCGTCGACCTCGCAGAGCTCGTCGATCGACTTCGCGCGACGCTCGTGCAGGGGCTCGTCGCCGGAAAGCACGTTTCCGCCGAGCTCGAGCCGGTCGAGCTCGCCGGCCAGCGCGCGACGGCGCTCGCGCTCGTCTTCAGCGAGCTCCTCTCGAACGCGCTCGAGCACGGCGGCGACCACGTCTCCATCGAGCTTGCCCGCGACGGCTCGGACGCCGTGCTCGCAGTGACCGACGACGGAGCGGGGATGACCGGCGCCGCCGACGGAACCGGGATGTCGATCGTCCGGGCGCTCGTGCGCGACGAGCTCGGAGGGACGCTCGAGCTCGTCGACCGCGGAGGGCTGCGGGCAGAGGTGCGCTTCCCTGCGTGACGCCGGCGCGCGCGGGCGATACCGTGACCGGCATCTCCATGCGCATCCTGATCGCGGAGGACGAGACGATCATCCGGCTCGACCTGCGCGAGCTCCTGGAACGGTCGGGCTTCGAGGTCGTCGCGGAGGCGCGTGACGGCGAGGAGGCAGTGGCGCTCGCGCGCAGCGAGGCGCCGGACCTGGCGCTGCTCGACGTCAAGATGCCCAAGCTGGACGGGATCGACGCCGCGCGGAGGATCCTCGACGAGCGGCCGATCCCGATCGTGATGGTGACGGCCTACGGCGAGCAGGAGCTCGTCGCCCGAGCTGTCGAGGCGGGAGTGTTCGGCTACCTCGTGAAGCCCTTCCGCGAGTCCGACCTGCTTCCCGCGGTCGAGACTGCCCGGGCGCGACACCGGGAGCTCGTCGCGCTCCGTGAAGAGGCGGACTCGCTCGCCGAGGCGCTCGCCGCCCGGAAGGCGATCGAGCGGGCGAAGGGGCTGCTCATGGAGCGGGAGGGCCTTACGGAGCAGGAGGCGTTCGCGCGGCTCCGCAAGGCGAGCCAGATCTCCGGGCGCCCGCTGAAGGTCGTCGCCGAGGCGTTGATCGCGACGTTGGACACGCGTTAGGAGGCGGCGAGCAGCCGGTCCTCCTCGCGCCTGCGGTGCGCACGGCGCGCGCCCCAGACGGCGAGTGCGACGAGCGCGATCGGGGCGAGCGCCACCGCGAGCGCGAGCACGACGACCGCCTCCCAGGCGAGGATCGCGAGCGCCTTGTCGAGCGCGCGGTCGAGCCGTGAGCCCGGCGCGGCGACGCCGGAGGACGCCTCGGTGCGGAGATCGAGCTGGATCGTCGCGTTCCGCGCGGCCTCGGCGGTCGCGGCGCGGTTTGCGCGGAGGTCGCGGAGCTGGGCCTGTGCCTGCGCGCGCCGCTCGAGGAGACGCGCGCGCTCGGCAGACGTCTCGGCGCGGTCGATCGCCGCCGTCAGCGCCGCGATCTGCGCGCGGAGGCGCTCGAGCTGGCCGTCGAGCGTGTCGAGCGACTCCTGGAGGTCGTCGATCTGGACGTTCTGGGCGACGATCGTGCCGAGGCCGGAGAGCCGCGTCACCGCTTCCGCTGCGCGGGTCGACGGGACGCGAAGGGTGAGCGACGCCGCGCCCTGGTCTCCGGTGGCGTACTGCACCGAGACCACGTAGCCGCCGAGGTCGCGCGCGATCGAGAGGGCGCGCTGCGTCGCCTCGGAGAGCGCATCGGTGTCCTCCACGGCGAGCGTGAGGCTGCCGCTGTAGCGCTGTGCGCGCCCAGCGAACGGAGCGGGCGCCTTCTCCTGTGCTCTCGAGGAGTCGGCCGACGGGCCTACGAGCGTCATACCCGCAGACCGTGGCGTGCCGGCGCTCCGCTGCAGCTCGACCGATGCGGGCGGCGCGGTCGCCTCGCGTGCGGCCTGCTCCGGCCGCGTGACGCCGATCGCGACGGCCGAGACGACGGCGAGCCCGGCGGCCGCGGGAAGGGCGAGCAGGAGCCGGCGACGGCTGCGAAGCCGGTCGCGCCAAGACGGCTCGGTGACCGCTGGGGCCGACGCGTGCGTCAGCACCTGGAGGCGGAGCGCCTCACCCGCCGCCGGCCGGGTCGCGCGCAGCTCGTCGACGATCTGGTTGACGGTCATCCCTCGTTCACCCTTTCCTCGAGTCGCTTCAGCGCGCGGCTCAGCCGCGTCGAGACTGCGGTGGGGCTGATCCCGAGCACGCGTGCGGTGGCGTCGCCGTCCAGCTCGAGCACGATCCGGAGCGCGAGCACCTCGCGTTCACCCGCGCTCAGCGAGGCGAGCGCGGTCTCGAGCTCGGGGGAGAGGCCCTCGACGAATGTCTCCTCCACGCGCTCGGCGAGTGCAGCCGCCTCCTCGCGCCGCCGCCGCCGGGACTCCGAGCGGAACCAGTCGAGCGCCGTCGTCCGTGCGATCCCGAGCAGCCAGGTTCGTGCGCTGCCTCGCCGCGCGTCGAACCGGCTCCAGAGGCGAAGCGCCTTCTCGAAGGTCGAGTTGGCGAGGTCCTCGGCGGTCTCGCGGTCGCGGGTGAGGTAGAGCAGGTAGCCGTAGACGTCGTCGAGGTGCGCCTCCGCGGCCTCCGCGAGGCTCGCCGGCGGGCGCGTGGCGAGCGGCTGCTCGAGCGTCATCGCGTGCACGCCTTCTCTACGCCGCCGTTCGACCCTTCCGTCACACCTTCGCCGCTTAAGGCGCCTCGGCAGCCTCGCGGACGCGCTGCGCCTCGGCCTCTCGCAGCTCGATCCGGCGGATCTTCCCGGTGAGCGTCTTCGGAAGCGATTCGACGAACTCGATCCGCCGCGGGTAGTGGTAGGCGGAGAGGCGCGTCCGCACGTGCTGCTGGATCGACTTCGCGGTCTCGTCGCTCGGCTCCTCGCCGTCGGCAAGGACGACGAAGGCCTTGACGACGTGCCCGCGCCGCTCGTCGGGCGAGGCGACCGCGGCCGCCTCGGCGACGGCCGGGTGCTCGAGGCACGCCGACTCGACCTCGAACGGGCCGATCCGGTAGCCGGCGGCGATGATCACGTCGTCGGCACGGCCCTCGTACCAGACGTACCCGTCGTCGTCCATGTGCGCCGCGTCCTTCGTGTGGAACCACTCGCCACCGAAGGTCTCACGTGCCGCGGCCTCGTTGTTCCAGTATCCGAGCGGGTAGTGCGGGTTGCTGCGGGCGCGCAGGCAGATCTCGCCGCGCTCCCCGGTGGCCAGAGGCCGCTCGTCCTCGTCGAGGATCGCGACGTCCCACCCCGGCGTCGGCCGGCCCATCGACCCTTCTCGCACCTCCATGAACGGGAAGTTCGCGCACAGCGGGTAGCTCTCCGAGAGCCCGTAGAAGTCGAGGATCGTGACCCCGTACTGCTGCCGGAACCAGCGGATCGCCTCGGGGTTGAGCGGCTCCCCTGCGGCGCAGACGATGCGGAACCGTTGCGGGTAGCGCTCGCCTGCGTCGTCGATCGACATCATCGAGCGGATCGCGGTCGGGGTCGAGAAGACGTTCGTCACCTGGTACTTGGAGAGGAACGCGAGCTGCCTGTGGGCGTCGAAGCCGCCCTCGCGCTCGTAGACGACCTGAACGGCCCCGTACCGCCACGGGCCGAGGAGGGGCGCGATCCCCGCAACCCAGGCCCATTCGCCCATCCCGTGGAACAGCTCGCCGTCCTGGACGTCGTGGCAGAGCTCGAACTCGTTGTGACCGAGCAGGTACCGGTGCGCGTGGAGGATCCCCTTCGCGAGACCCGTGGTCCCCGACGTGTAATAGAGCTGCGCCGGGTCGTCGGCCGCCGTGTCCACCCGCGCGAACACCGGATCGCCGGAGGCGATCAGGTCGTCGTCGAGGACGAGGACGTGCTCGACGGGGAGGCCGAGCCCACGGACGCGTTCGGCGTTCTCGGCGTTCGTGAGCAGCACCTTCGCCTGCGAGTCGCTCACGCGGTGGTGGATGCCGTCGTCGCCGTACAGCACCGACAGGGAGAGCAGGATCGCACCCGCCTTGAACGTCCCCAGGAACGCGGCCGCCGTCTCCGGCCGGGGGGTGAGGAGCATCGCGACGCGGTCTCCGGGCGCCACGCCGTGCCGTCCGAGGACGCTCGCGAGCCGGCTGCTCCATTCCTGCAGCTCCCCCCAAGTGACCTGCCGCTCGTTGCCACGGTAGTCCTCCCACAGCATCGCGAGCTTGTCGGGCGGGTGCTTGTCGCAGACGTCCTCCGCGATGTTGTAGCGCTCTGGGACGACCCACTCGTGGGCGGCGACGGCCTCGTCGTAGCTCGAAAACCGGCTGTGTGAGGACACGGACGCTCCTACCGGCGGTGGTGGGGGTGCGAAGTGTCGCTCATCCCGATTCCACGTGCGAGGCCGCGTCGGCCTGCGCCTCGCCGAACAGGACCTCCCAGCGTGCGAGGAGCTGGTCGAGCTCCTCGCGGCTCGCGGTGTAGGACGCGAGGATGTCCATGTCCGTCCAGCTTTCTGCGAGACGCAGCTCCAGCTCCGCGACGCGCGGCTCGAGCTCGGCGATCCGCTTCTCCACCCGGTCGAGCTCGCGGTTCCGGGGCGGGGCCGGCGCGGCCTTCGGCGTCGGCTTCGCGACACGCCTGCGCACGGGGTTGGCGGGAATCGATGCCTCCGTCGATTCCCGCTCGCGGACGAGATCGGCCCAGCCACCGTCGTAGGAGCGGAGCGCCAGGTCCTCGACCGCCACGATCCGGTCGGGCACCGCGTCGAGCACGGCCCGGTCGTGCGAGACGAGGAGCACCGTTCCGGGAAACGCCTCGAGCGCGGCTTCGAGGGCCTCGCGGCTCTCGAGGTCGAGGTGGTTCGTCGGCTCGTCGAGGACGAGTAGGTTGGCGCCCGAGGCCACGACGAGTGCGAGCGCGAGACGGCGTCGCTCGCCGCCCGAGAGGACCGAGACCTGCTTCTCGTGCGTCTCCCAGCCGGAGAAGAGGAACCGGCCGAGCAGGTTCTGCGCCTGGGGGCGCTGCAGCCTCGTCTCGGCGACGGTGACGTCGAGGATCGACCCGTGCTCGGGGAGCTCCGCCTCGTGTTGCGAGAAGTAGGCCGGCACGACGCCGTGGCCTACCTTGATGCGTCCCTCGTCCGGCTCGCGCTGCCCGAGGAGGGTCTCGAGCAGAGTCGTCTTGCCGGAGCCGTTCGGGCCGACGAGCGCGACGTGCTCGCCCCGCTCGAGCACGAGCGCTGCCCCGTCGAGCAGCAGCTTGTCCCCCGCGGAGACGACGAGCCCCTCGGCCTCGAGGACGATCCGGCCCGACCGCTCGGGCTTCAGGAACTCGAAGCCGAGGGTGCGACGGCGCTTCGTCATCGCCTCGAGCTCCTGTGAGGCCGCGCGACGCTCCTTCTCGAGCCGCCCGATCTGCGAGAGCTTGGCCTGCGCCTGCTTCGCCTTCGACTTCTTGTAGCGGAACCGGGCGACGAAACGCTCGAGGCGCTCGATGTCGTCCGTGACGCGGCCGAGCTGCGTCGCCGCAGCCGACGCCCGGGCCACCTTCTCGCGGCGCCACTCGTGCCAGGGGCCGTCGAAGAAGAAGGGCTTCGGGCCGCCGAGCTCGAGCACCGCCGTCGTGACCGCCTCGAGGAACCAGCGGTCGTGGGCGACGAGGATCACCGCCGCGTCGAGCGACGTCAGCTCGCGCTCGAGCCACTCCAGGCTCTCGACGTCGAGGTGGTTCGTCGGCTCGTCGAGTAGGAGCAGGTCGGGATCGGAGGAGAGCGCGCGCGCGAGCGAGGCCCGCGTCAGCTCCCCGCCGGAGAACGTGTCGAGCGCCCGGTCGAGATCGTCGTCGGCGAAGCCGAGGCCTCGCACGATCGACGCCGCGCGGTCGCGCCACGCCCAACCGCCGGCGTGCTCGAGCCGCGCCTGCGCCTCGCTGTAGCGGCGCAATGTCGCGTCAGCATGGTCGCCCGCCGCCATCGCCTCCTCGAGCCGGCGGAGGTCCTCCTCGATCGCGACGAGGTCGCCCGCGCCCGAGAGCGAGTACTCCCGGAGCGTGAGCCCCTGGCCGCGTGGCGGGCGCTGGTCGTGCAGAGCGACGCGCGTGTCCTTTGCGAACGCGAGCTCGCCACCCTGCAGCGACGTCTCGCCCATGATCGCCCGCAGCAGCGTCGTCTTGCCCGCCCCGTTCGGCCCGGCGAGCGCGAGCCTGTCGCCGCGACGCAGGCGGAACGAGACCCCGTCGAAGAGGGAATCGCCGGAGAGCTCCTTGCGGAGGCCGGACGCGATGAGCACCGCCATGTCCGAAGGATCGCGGAGAACGGGCGTTCCGTGCGGGCCGACCTCATCCCCGGACGTTGCCGCGCCGATGAATGCTGCATGTCGGTCTTCGTCGGCCGGGTCCTCGGCGCCGGTGCCGTGGCGCTCGGCGTCGTTGTGCTCGTCGGCTGGACGATCGAGAACGAGGCGCTGACCCGGATCGTCCCCGGGTCGACCTCGCTGAAGGTCAACACCGCGCTCTGCCTGGTCTTCCTCGGCACCGCGTGCGTCATCCGGCGCACGCACCACGAGCGGCTCCGGACGGTGCTCGAGGTGACCGCCGCGCTGATCGCGGCCGCCACGCTCTTCGAGCATCTGCGGCACTTTTCCCTCGGGTTCGACGAGCTGGTGCTCGACGACCCCTTCTCGACGGCCACGCCGGGGCGCATGTCGCTCGGCGCGTCGATCGCGCTGCTCCTGACGGCGATCGGGATGCTCGGTCTCGACAGCCTGCGTCGTCCCGTGCGCGTCGCGTCGCACGTTCCACTCCTCGTCGCCGCCGGGATCGGGCTCGTCGGGCTCGTCGGCTACGCGTCGGCGCTCGACGACCTCTACTGGCACTCGGAGGCCACGTCACTCGCCGTGCCGACGGGCGCCGGCATCCTCCTCCTCGTCGCCTCCGCGCTCGTGCTCGCGCCCGTCGAGGGCGTAATCGCGATCGTCCTGCGCCCCTCGCCCGGCGGCCGCCTCCTGCGACGGCTGCTGCCCGTCGTCGTCCTCGTCCCTGCGGCGTTCCTGATCCCGATCGGCCGCGGCGCCAACGCCGGGTGGTTCGGCTTCGACGTCGGCGTGCTCCTGTTCCTGATCGGGACGGTTGCCGTCTCCCTGCCGGTGCTGCTCTGGACGGCACGCTCGATCGACGTCGCCGAGGCGCGGGCCCGGGAGGAGGCCGAGCGGTTCTCGAGCGTCCTCCGCGCCGCGACGGAGCAGTCGATCATCGGCACCGACGTCGACGGCCGCGTCACCGTCTTCAACGAGGGTGCCGAGCGGATGCTCGGCTACCGCGCGGCGGACGTCGTCGGACGCGAGACGCTGACGCTGATCCACGACCCCCAGGAGATCGCGGGGCGTGCCGCCGAGCTCGGCGTGCGTCCGGGCTTCGACGTGCTAGTCGCGGCCGCGCGGCGCAACGAGGCCGAGACACGCGAGTGGACGTACGTCCGCAGGGACGGCGGTCGCGTCCCCGTGTCGCTGACGGTCACCGCGATGCGCACGAGCACGGGCGACCAGTCCGGCTTCATGGCGATGGCATTCGACCTGAGCGCCCGCAAGGAGCTCGAGCGGGAGCTCCGCCGGCAGGCGCACTTCACCGGCACGCTGGTCGGCAGCGCGCCGGTCGGGATCTTCGCGACCGACACGACGGGCGCCTGCATCTTCGTGAACGCGAAATGGCGCGAGCTGACCGGGCTCTCGGACCAGGAGGCGCTCGGCGACGGATGGACGGCGGCGCTGCACCCCGACGACGCCGACCGCGTCACGAGCGCCTGGGCATCGTTCGTCGCGGGGGAGAGCCACTTCGCGGTCGAGTACCGGTTTCTGCTCCCGGACGGGACGACCGTCTGGGTCGCGGGCCGTGCTGTGGGCATGCACGGGGAGCAGGGCGAGGCGAGCGGCTATCTCGGAACGATCCTCGACGTCACGCAACGACGCGCCGCGGAGGCGCAACGCGAGCAGCTCCTTGCCCAGAGCAGGGCGGTGCTCGACGCCTCGACGGACGGCATCCTGATGACGGACCTCGTCGGCGAAGTCCTGTTCTCGAACGCGGCGATGAGCGCCTTCTGGGCGGACGTGGGCCTCGACGGTGTGGGAACCATCTGGGAGCGGATCGCGCAGCTCTCCCGGCGCACATCGTCGCAGGAGACCTACAACCGGCTGCTCGAGACGATTGCGCGCGATCCCGAGGGCGAGCACGTGGGCGAGTTCACGCTTGCGGACAGCGGGCGCTCGTTCGTCGGTCGGACCGCGCCGGTGCGCGGCTCGCACGGTGTGCTGATGGGCCGCATCTTCTCGCTGCGGGAGACGACTCCCGAACGTGCCGCGGCGCGGGCCAAGGACGAGTTCGTCGCGACGGTCTCGCACGAGCTGCGGACGCCGCTCGCGGCGATCACGGGTTACGCAGAGCTGCTCGAAGAAGACGTCGCCGCGCTCGGCGAGGAGAGCCGGCAGTTCCTCGAGGTGCTACAGCGGAACGCGAGCAGGCTCGCTCGCCTCGTCGACGACCTCCTGCTCCTCCAGCAGTCGGAGACGGACGGTGTCACGGTGCACCCGACGGACGTGGCAGTCGGGGACGTCGTCGCGCAGAGCGTCGAGCGCGTCGAGCCCGCCGCGAACCGGAAGGCGATCTCGATCACCCTGCGCGGCGACGACGGCCTCGTCGTTCACGCCGACGCGATGCGGGTCGGCCAGGTGCTCGACAACCTCCTCTCGAACGCCGTCAAGTTCACACCGGACGGCGGCAGCGTCGAGATCCGCGTGAGCCGCCTTGCGCACGCGTGCGCGATCGAGGTGGAGGACACCGGGCCTGGGATCCCCGAGCACGAGCGGGGACGCCTGTTCGAGCGCTTCTTCCGCAGCCGCGACGCCGTCGCCCGCTCGATCCCCGGCACGGGCCTCGGGCTCGTCGTCTCGCGTCGCATCGCGGAGGCCCACGGCGGCGCCCTCGAGCACGTCGAGCGCAACGGCGCGGGCACGACGTTCCGTCTGATTCTGCCGCTCGCCGCTCCGCCGTCCAACGTCGTCCTCCTCAAGAGTGGCCCTTACGCGGCCGATAGCCCATTCGAGTGAGCGTCTCGCACTCTCCACCCCTCGTCCTCGTCGCCGACGACGACCCGGACATCCTCGATCTCGTGCGCTACCGGCTCGAGCGGTCGGGCTATGCAGTGGCGACCGCGAGCGACGGTGCCGAGGCCGTGCGGCTCGCCGGCGAGCTCGGGCCGGCGCTCGCCGTCGTCGACGTCATGATGCCTTCGCTCAACGGGTTCGAGGTCACGCGCCGGCTGCGCGAGGCGCCCGAGACGGCCCGGATCCCCGTGATCCTGTTGACCGCCAAGGCGCAGGAGGCCGACGTCCAGCAGGGCTTCGACGCGGGAGCCGACGACTACATTCGCAAGCCGTTCAGCCCGCGAGAGCTCAGCGCCCGCGTCCAGGCCGTCCTCGGGCGGAGGTAACGAGTGCTCGAGGCGCTCGGGATCGCCGCGCTGACCCTCGCGGCGTTGAGCGCCGGGTTCCTGATCGCCCTCGTCGCACGGCGTGGCGCACTGGCTCGGGAGGAGCGACGGCGTGCCGAGCTCGAGGCGCGGTTGCGCCCGCTCGCGCTCGCGCTCGTCGCCGGCGACGACGTCGAGCTGCCCGAGCTCGAGGCCGACGAGCGAGCGATGCTCGCCGAGGCGATCGGTCGCCTCTCGCGGCGCGTGACGGGCGACGCCCGCCGGCGCGTCGCCGCCTACTTCGCGGGGACGACCGCGTTCGACGCGGAGCTGCGCGCGCTTCGCGACCGGAGGGCGTGGCGGCGTGCGACGGCGGCCTACCGGCTTGGCGACATGGCCTGCGGAGATGCGACGCCGGCGCTCCTCGACGCCCTCGCCGACAGAGACGCGGACGTCCGCGCCGCCGCCGCGCGCAGCCTCGGACGGCTCGGAGCCGGGGAGGCTTCCGGCGCCCTCGTCGAGGCGCTCGTCGCGAGCTCCGTCCCGCGGGCGATCGCCTTCCGGGCAATCCTCGACGTGGGACGGGACGCACTGCGCGACGTCCGGCGCCTCGCGGCAGATCCCGATCCGGCCCTCCGCGCCGCGGCGGTCGAGCTGCTCGGCTGGCTCGGCGACGCGTCGGACGACGCGCTGCTCATCGACGCCGTCGACGACCCGTCCGCGGAGGTCCGCGCGCGTGCGGCGGCCGCGCTCGGCCGCCTCGCGTCGGCGGACGGCGCCGAGGCGCTCACGCGCGCGCTCGACGATCGTGTCTACTTCGTGCGGCTCCATGCGGCCCGGGCGCTCGGGCACGTCGGGGAGCGGGACGCCGTCCCGCGACTCCTCCGCCAGGCACGCGAGGACCGTTTCGAGTCGGCGCGTGCCGCGGCCGACGCGGTCGCGCGCGTCGATCCCGACGCCCTGCTTGAGGCGGCCGCGAGCAGCGACGCCGGCCCACACCTCCACGAGGCCGCGGACCTCCTCCGCGTATGACCGCGCTCCACGACGTGGCGCTCGTCGTCGCCACGGTCACGCTCGTCTACTTCACGGCTCTCAACCTCGTCTACCTGGCGTTCACCGGCGTCGCGTGGCGCAGCCTCAACCGACATCTACGTGCGCGCGGGCACGCTCCCGACGAGGAGGTGTTCTCGTCTCCCGTGACGCCACCGGTGTCGGTGCTCGTGCCCGCCTACGACGAGGAGCCGACGATCGTCGACAGCGTGCACTCGCTTCTCGCCCTGCGCTACCCCGAGCACGAGGTGATCGTCGTCAACGACGGCTCACGGGACCGGACACTGGAGCGCCTGAGAGACGCCTTCGACCTCGTCCCGGTGCGGAAGGCGTTGCGTGTCGTCGTGCCGACCGCGCCGATCAGAGGCGTCTACGTCTCACGCCGTCACCGGCACCTGTGGGTGGTCGACAAGGAGAACGGCGGCAAGGCCGACGCCCTGAACGCGGGCGTCAACGCGTCGCGCTACCCCTATGTCCTCGCGATTGACGCCGACGCGATCCTCGAAGAGGACTCGCTCCTGCGCGTCGTCAGGCCCGTCGTCGCAGAGCCCGACGTCGTCGTCGCGACGGGCGGGATCGTGCGGATCGCAAACGGCTGCCGCGTCA
>Ga0111539_10007713_pt1 | contig 13747 bp, 12 predicted proteins | sample RhiMethybrSRZTD1_FD_79667 | JGI IMG/M metagenome (GOLD analysis project Ga0111539, IMG submission 79667) | Populus rhizosphere microbial communities from Tennessee, USA - Rhizosphere MetaG P. TD hybrid SRZTD1 (version 2) (version 2) | ecosystem: Host-associated > Plants > Roots > Rhizosphere >...
ATCCGCGCAATCGTCATTCCTAGTCTTTCAGATGGCAATGTTAGTCCTCCAGGCTAATCGAGTCAACGTCAGACATCGGACTTCGCGCGCCAAAATTCGGGCATCGGGCGCTAGGACAAGTATGATGCGTTGGCCAGCCGCCCGCAATGGGTAATCGGCATAAACTCCAGCAATTTCCGGAAGATAGCGGCAATCAAAGATGCCGCCCAAGGAGGATCGCGGGCCGAAGGGCTAAGCGGGTGGCTGCATTAAACCGAGGTGCCCTTCACGCTCCCTTCGCGACGTTCTGGTTGGCGCGGAAGAAGTTGCCCGGATCGTACCGCGCCTTGATCGCCGCCAGCCGGTCGTAGTTCGACCCGTACGCGATCGGCACGCGCTCTGGCTCGTCGTGGTCGAGGCTGTTGACGTACACCGCACGCTCGAGGTGCGGCTCCATCCGAGCGTAGAGCTCGCGCGTCCACGCGATGCAGCGTTCGTCGTCCTCGGGACGCTCCCACTGGCCCAGCATCATGCATTCCCACTGGTCGTGGCGGTGCGCGAACGCCGTGGCCGCCGGAGACACGCGCGCGGCCGCGCCGTGCATCTGCTGGAGCGCGATGATCGCGTACGGTGACGGACGCCTGGCGAAGAAGTCGATCAGCACGTCGATCCCGTCGGGACCAAGGCGCCGGATGAATCCGGCCTTCCAGTAGTGCCGCCGGCCCGGCGGGTAGATGCTGTCGCCGGCGCGCTGCTTGTCGACGTAGCTCGTGGGCTGCACCAGGTCGGCGAGCGGGGTTCCGAACGATCGCAGCGGCTTCAGGCGCCGCTCGCCTTCGTCGAGCGGACCGATCCACGCGACGCCGATGCCGACGACCGGGGCGCCGTCCGCAGCGATGCCGAATCGCACGTTGGCGCTGAGCCCGTCCGGACAGGCACGCGCGAACTCGTCGTAGAACCGCAGCACTGACCTCGCCTGCGCCACCGGCCACACGACGCCGCCACCGATGACCGGGCCCACCTCGTGCAGCCGGTACTCGAACGACGTCACGACGCCGAAGTTGCCGCCGCCGCCGCGCACGGCCCAGAACAGATCGGGATGCTCGTCGGCGCTCACGGTGAGCAACTCGCCGTCGGCCGTGACGAGATCGACGGAGAGCACGTTGTCGCAGGCGAGCCCGTGTTTGCCGCCGAGCCAGCCGATGCCGCCGCCCAGCGTGAGCCCGGCGATGCCCGTCGCGGAGACGACGCCGAGCGGCGTGGCGAGCCCGAAGCGCTGCGTGTCGCGATCGAGATCGAAGAGGGTGCAGCCCGCCTCCGCCCACGCGAGCCGTCGGCGCGGATCGACGCGGACGCCCTTCATCGGTGAGAGGTCGATCATCAGCCCCTCGCCCACCGCCTTGCCCGAGACGTTGTGGCCGCCACCGCGAACGGAGACCTCGAGGGCCTCGGCGCGGGCGAACTGCACGGCGGCGACGACGTCGGCGGCGCCCGCGCAGCGCGCGATCACCGCAGGCCGCCGGTCGATCATCGCGTTGAAGATGCGGCGGGTCGTGTCGTACCCGGGATCACCCGGGCAAAGCACTTGGCCCCGCAGGGCCGAGCGGAGATTGTCAACAGCAGGACCGCTGATTGTCATGGCTCGGGCTCCCACGGATCTAGAGAATCATCCAAGATCTACTGGTAGATCTCGTTGAAGCGTGTCTTGAGCATCTTGGCGTCCTTCTCGATCTGCTCGTAGTCGATCGGCATCAGCTTGATCTGGCCGAGCGGCGGATTACCGGCCGGCGGCTCGACGTCGGACCGGCCGGCGTAGATCCCCTCGCCGGGCAGGAGCTTCTGGACCGTGTCGCTGATCATGAACTCGGCCAGGGCCTTGGCCGCGTTGGGATGCGGCGCGCCCTTGATGACGACGGTCGGCGCGCCGATGGCGAACGCGCCGTCGGCGGGCCAGATGGTCTGGATCTTGTGGCCTTCCTTCCGGTCGAGCCACGCGAACTGATCGGCGCCTTCGGCGGCGATCAGCCGCTCGCCGCGCGTCAGGGTCTCGGCGACCTGCTGATGGCTCTGCACGATCATGATCTCGTTGGCGCGGAGCTTCTGGTAGAACTCCCAGCCGTACTTCCGCGACAGCGTGCCGACCACCATGAGCTGGATCGCGGTGTACGACGGATCGGGCATGACCAGGAGCCCCTTGTACTTGGCGTCGATCAGATCGGTCCAGTTCTTCGGCAGCGCCAGCGACTTGTCGGCGCGGGCGATGATACCAACCAGGTTCACGCGCTGGGCAACGTGATAGCCCTTGGGGTCCTTCACCTCGGCGCGAATCTTGTCGAAGTTCCGGGGCCGGAACGGCACGACCAGGTCGCGCTTGATCAGCGTCAACACTTCGGCCGGATCGGAGATCGTCATGAGGTCGGCGATCACGCGCCGGGCGTCGATCTCCTGCATGAAGCGGCGGAGCACCGCGGAGCCTCCTGAGCGGAACAGCTCCACCTTGATGCCGGTCTCGGCCTGGAACATGTTGGCGATCTTCTGGGCCGTGTTGACCGGCGTCGACGTGTACCAGGTAACCGCGCCCTCCTTCTTGGCTGCGGCCATGTCGACCGGATCGGGCGTGAACGACTGGGCGCTCGCGCCGGCGACGAGCGCGAGCAGGGCAATGCAGGCGATGGTCAGCGTGCGAGTCAATCGGTCCTCCGAGCCCCCCGGTAGACCGGGTCGGGCTGGCTGAAGAAGCTGTGCAAGATATGCAGGGGGATGCGGTAGTTCTTCTGCTGCAGGCTCGCGTGGGCGATGCCGGGCATGACAGCGAACTGCTTGTCGGGGTTCGGCAGTCGCGTGAAGAACTCGACCAGATCCTCGAAGCTCGCGATGCCATCGTACTCGCCACGCATGATGATGGTCGGCGCCGTGATCTTCGTCGGGTCGACCAGCGGCAGACGCGCGCACATGTCCACGTAGGTTCCGGTGGGCACGGAATCGTCTAGGGCCAGGATCGCGTCGGCGAACGCCGCGATCGTCTCGTCGTCGGCCGTTCCGGGGTGATCCCGGGTGAAGATGCTTCTCACGAACGCCTGGTCGATCGGACGGCGGTTCTTCTGCTGATACTCGGGCAGACGCTTACGGCGGTCGGCGAGCGTCGGGCTCCCCTGCCCCGTCCACACGAACGCGTCGAGGGCCAGGCGCCGGACGCGCTCAGGATGGCGCTCGGCGAAGAGTGCAGCCCGCAAAGCGCCGGACGAGATGCCGTACATCAGGAACGACTCGACGCCGCGCGCCCGGCGAATGTAGTCCGTGGCCGCGGCGAGGTCGTCGGCACCGTTGGCGATGTCGGCGTTGATGTCGCGGTGCTTGTCGGAACGCCCGTAGCCCTCCATGTCGACGCACCACGTGTCGTAGCCAAGCCGCGCGAAGCAGTCCATCGCCGAGGAGTCCGGCCGGCCGGGCACTTGCAGGTCGAATGTCGGCTGCGAGGCCATCGAGGAGCCGTGGACGAAAAGGATGGTGCCGCGCGGCCCCGGCGACGCGCCGGCGGCCTTCTCCCAGAGGAACAGGCGAACGTCGCCCTTCTTGGTCCAGTGCTCACGTCCGATGGTGCTCGGTTCGGCGGTCATCGCGTGTCCCCCTTGGCTCCTATGCTAACGTGGCAGCGCCCGCCGCCCTACGCCGCGGGCGGGAGGAGTCTATGCCGCCGTCCGCCACCATGAAGGCCGTCGTTCTGCACGGCGCCGACGACATGCACGTCGAGGCGTGGCCCCGGCCGGCGCCGGGCCAGGGCGAGGTGCTGCTGAAGGTCGAGGTCGCGTCGATCTGCGGCACCGACGTGAAGGTGCTGCACCGCACGCTGCAGGGCCAGCCCGCGGGCGAGTTCGTGATGGGGCACGAGTACGCCGGTACGGTCGCCGCGCTCGGGCCCGGCGTCGACGAGTTCCGGGTGGGTGACCGCGTCGCGGTCGAGGTGCACAAGGGCTGTGATCGCTGCGAGAACTGCATCAAGGGCTGGTACACCTCCTGCCTGAACTACGGCGACGTGGCGAAGGGCCATCGCGCGAAAGGTCTCACCTGCGACGGCGGCTTCGCCGAGTACGCGGTGAACCACATCAACACCCTCTACCGGCTGCCGGACAACCTCAGCTTCGAGCAGGCGTGCATGGTGACCACCGCGGCCTCGCCCCTCTGGGCCATCGACCTCATGGGCGGCTACGTCGCGGGCGAGACCGTCCTGGTGCAGGGGCCCGGCCCCATCGGGCTCATCGCCGTGCAGCTCTGCAAGGCGCTCGGCGCCGCCCGCGTCATCCTCACCGGCACGCGCGAGGCGCGGCTGGCGATCGGTCGTCAGCTCGGCGCGGACTTCACGATCGACGTCCGCCGGGAGAACCTGCGCGAGCGGATGCGGGAGATCACGGGCGGGCGCGGCGCCGACTGCGTGCTCGAATGCGCCGGCGGCCCCACGTCGATGCAGGAAGCGCTCGAGAACGTCAAGCGCGGTGGCCGCATCGGCGTGGTGGCCTGGTACAGCGGGCCGGTCGAGGTCGATATGAACCTGGCCGTGCGCTCCAACGTGCGCATCTACGCGGCGCGCGGCGAGGGCGGGATGAACTGCGGGCGCTCGCTCGAGCTCATGAGCAAGGGCAAGATCCTGGCCGATCCGATCATCAGCCACCACTTCCGGCTTGACCAGATCCACGACGCCTTCCACACCTACACGGAGCGCATCGGCAACGCCCTCAAGGTCGTGCTGCATGTCCGCCCGGCCGAGAGCTGACCGAAGTCAGGAGAATGCCGCATGTGCCGCAGCATCAAGACACTCCATAACTTCGCGCCGCCGGCCACCGACGAGGAGATCCGGGCGTCGTCGCTCCAGTTCGTCCGCAAGCTGAGCGGCTTCACCCGTCCCTCGAAGACCAACGAGGTCGCCTTCGCGCGCGCCGTCGACCAGGTGGCGCACGCCGCCCGCGAGCTGCTCGACTCGCTGGTGACCAGCGCCCCGCCCCGCGATCGCGACGCCGAAGCCGCGAAGGCCAGGGCCCGGTCGGAGTCCCGATTCGGATCCCGGTGACCGACTGCGTCCGCTGCTCGAAGCGCGATTACGACCAGATCGTGTCGGAGCTTGCCGCGTTCTGGGGCGACGACCGTATGCGCGCCCTGCATCACCCGATGTTTCTCAACGAGTTCGGCGACTGCGCCCACGTCGTTCGCGAGGGTGAGCAGGTCGTCGCGTACCTCTTCGGCTTTGTCGCGCCGGGGCCCATCGCCTACATCCACCTGGTCGGCGTGCGCGCCACCCATCGCCACCGCGGGCTCGCACGGCACCTCTACGACCACTTCACCGCACGGGCGGTCGCGCAGGGCTGCCGGCAGCTTCGCGCCATCACCAGTCCGCAAAACACCGGCTCCATCCGGTTCCACCGGTCGCTCGGGTTCGCGCCCGTCGGCGAGCCCGGCACCGACGGGGGCGTGCCGGTCGTCAAGGACTACGGGGGTCCGGGGGTGGATCGGGTCGTGCTGGAGAAGCGCATCGGCCCGGGGAAGGGCTAGATCGCCAGCGTCGACTCCCAGAACATCTCGGGAATGGTGAGCCGGCGCGGCGCCAGCCCCTGCCCGAACGTGTAGCCCGCCAGCGTCTCGAGCGTCTTGCGGTTCTTCGCGACCCCGTAGGGAAACGGATCATCGCCCATGAGCGCGCGCGTCTCCTCGACCTCGGCCACGAGCCAGGGCAGGCTCACCGGCAAGGCCGCGGTGAAGTTCAAACGCTCGTAGCCCAGCCGCTTCGATTCCACGAACGCGTCGTAGAGGCTCCGCGGGAGCCACGGATGGGCGCGCGCCAGCTCTTCGCGGAGCACCAGCGTGTGCATGATCGGAAAGATCCCGGTCTTCTCGTAGTACTCGCGCTCGACGCGGCGGAAATCGGGAAAGAGCCGGGCGACCTTGGCGCCGAATGCCGCCGGCCGCCGCGCGCCCACGTAGGCGTCGAGCTCGCCCGCCGCCACCATGTCGCCGAGCGTCCGCCCCGTGGGCACAAGCTGGTGGCGGACGTCGGGCGGCAACGTGACGTCCACTTCCTTGACCAGTGAGCCCTCGCCACCCTCGAACCAGAGCATGTCCCGCGGCGCCACCCCGTACTCGTCCTCGAGCATGCCGCGGATCCAGACGGCCGCCGTCATGTGGTACTTGGGGACACCGATGCGCTTGCCGACCAGATCTTTCGGGACTTTGATGCCGGCGTGGGTCCCCACGAAGATCGACGAGTGGCGAAAGCTCGACGACGGAAAGACCGGGATCGCGACCAGCGGCTCGCCGCGGCCGCGGAGCACAGTGTAGGTCGAGAGCGAGAGCTCCGAGACGTCGAACTCGCGGAACCGCGCCATCCGGTAGAACATCTCCTCCGGCGCCAGCGTCACGACGTTCAGCTCGACCCCGTCGGGCTTCACCTCGCCCGTGCGGATCGCGCGCGTGCGGTCGTAGTCCCCGCACGCGAGGGTCAGATTCAGTCGCGCCACGCCGGTCACCGGGCCCCGGCGGCCGCCGGCTCGACGACCGCCGACTTGTAGCCGCTGTAGCGCCGGTAGCAGCGCGTCGCGTTTTCCCACAGGAGCTTGCGCCGTGCGCTCTCGGGAATCGTGGTCCACTTCAGCACGGCGTCCACGGACTTCGGAAACCAGCTCTCGGAGTGCGGGTAGTCCGTCGCGAACATCAGCGTGTCGTCGCCGATGGCCTCGATGGCCTGGCGCAGCGACAGCTCGCCCTCGTGGAGCTGGATCGACTGGAAGTACTGCGGCCCGCGGATGTAGTCGCTCGGCTTCTTCTTGAGCCGCGGCAGCGCGTGCTGGCTCATCTCGGCCTGCTCGTCCAGGCGCGAGGCCCAGAACGCGAGCCAGCCGTGCCCGCACTCGAGCGAGGTGAGCCTGAGCTCGGGAAAGCGGTCGAGCACGCCCGAGCCGATCAGCGCCGCCATGTTGCGCTGGGCGTTCCACACGTGGCTGGCCGAGCGGACCAGGAACATGTTGTTCCAGTTGTCCCACATGCCCGGCGGGTACGGGATCGACATGGTGAACGAGTGGATGACCACGGTCAGGTCGTGCTCCTGCGCCGCGGCCCAGATGGGATCCCAGTCCGGATCGTCGAGTGTCATGCCCGGCGGGCAGACCGGGAAGATGCCGACGGGCCACCGCTCCTGGCCGCAGCGGCGAATCTCGGCGACCGATCCGGGCACATCGCGGACCGTGACGTGGAGCACGCTCGTGAGGCGGTCCGGATAGGGCGCGCAGTAGTCCTTGAGAAAACGGTGATACGCCCCGTACATCGCCATCTCGACGCCGACGTCATCGAGCCCGCTGAACGCCGCGAGCCCGCCCGAGGGCAGGACCATGTTCACGTCGACGCCCTCGATGTCCATGTCTTTCACGCGGGCGTGCGAGTCGAAGTTCACGCGGTCGTCCGGGAAGGGCGGTCCCTGCCAGCGAACGTCCCAGGGCGTGCCGCCGTCCTTCAAGCCGCGGGAGATCGCGTCGGCCGGGGGCACGCTGTCGCGCGAGCCCAGCAGGCGATTGAGGTCGGGCCGCTTGCCGACGCGATAGCGAGAGACACCCGCCTTGCCCGGGGCGCGCCCGACGAGGGCGCCGAGCCCGGCCAGCCGCGTCATGTCCGCGGCCGACAGGTAGGCCTCGATAGGTTCTGCGGCCTCGATGATGTGAGTGTCGGCGTCGAAGATGCGGTACCCGGCGCGTGCCATCGGCGGTCCTCCCCAGGGCTTCCCTGCTCGAGCGCTTCCCGTTCGATCAGCGTTTCAGTCGGCCGGCTCCATGCGATAGAGGCGCAGCAGCTTGAGCATCGGCACGTCCTGCGCGGTGAAGAGGACGGCCGGCTCGGTCCCGGCGTTCGCGTGGGCGTGCCGGGCGCGCGGCGGAATCACGAAGAAGTCGCCGGGCTCCCACGCGAAGGTCTGGTCGTCCACGGTCGTCGTGCCGCGCCCCTGCACCACGCGATAGACCGCGCAGCTGGTCTCGCGATGCGCGCGCGTGCGCACACCCGGCCGCAGCATCTGTAGATAGCAGGCCACCGTCGGGCGCAGCGACGAGCCGGTGGTCGGATCGACGTATTCGACCAGGACGTCGTCGTACGGATCGGGCTCTCCCTGCGCGCGCCGCTGCAGCGCCGCGTAGGCGTCGGTCCACGGGAAATAGATGTCGCGGCCCGGGCTTCTGAGGGCCGCCTGCTGGTCGTCGGGATGGGGCTCGAACGTCAGGTTCTCCAGGAAGCGGACGATCTGCCAGTCGAGGATGTCCATCCAGTAGACGGGCGCGCCGCCCTCGTTGCCGTGGTCGTGCCACGCCATGCCGGGCGTGAGCACGAGGTCGCCGGGTTTCATCGCGCACTTCTGGTTGTCGACCGTCGTGAAGGCGCCCTCGCCGTGGAGCATGAACCGGATGGCCGTCGGCGAGTGACGGTGCGCCGGCGCGACCTCACCCGGCAGCAGGTACTGGATGGCGAGCACGAGGCTGTGGGCGACCGTGCGCTCCGGCACGCCGGGGTTGTGCAGGCGGAGCACCCGGCGCTCGGCGCCGCGATGCGGGCTCAGGAACTCGCTGCTCTCACGCAGCAGCGGCTCGATGTCGCGCCAGCGCCAGTGGCGCGGCTGGGTGGCCGTGGGCTTGGGCGGGATGAGCGGCCCGGGCCGTGACCACGGCGCGTCGAGCCCGGCGGCTCTCAATCGCGCACAGTACTCCTCCATCTCCTCGACTGTCCGCGTCGCCTGGACCGCCATGGAACCCTCCTGGGCCGGATTCTGCCACAACGCCGGCGCTCAGGCGCTGAACACGCTCGCCTGCCGGCTGTCGAACTCGACGCCGACCGCCTGGCCCACCTCGAGCACCCTTCCGGAATCGACCTGCGCCCGGATACGCGTGCCGTCGTCGAGCGTCACGTAACAGTCGATGATGTTCCCCAAGAACGTAACTTCTGCGATCTTGCCCGGCACCACGCCCGGCGTGCCGGCGGCGGACAACGGGATCAACCGAACACTCTCCGGACGCACGGCGACCTGCACGGTCTGCCCGGCGACGGTGCCGGGCGGCAGCGCCACCGCGATCGGATGCTCGCCGCCCACCGCGACCATGCTGTCGTCGCCCGCGAATGTGACGACCTGGGCGGGCAGCAGATTGACCAGGCCCATGAAGTCGGCGACGGTCTTGTTCGCCGGGCGCGTGTAGACCAGACGCGGCGCGCCGAGCTGCATGATCTCGCCGCCGTGCATGACGGCGATGCGATCCGAGAGCGCCATGGCTTCGGACTGGTCGTGGGTGACATAGACGAAGGTGATCCCGGTGCGGCGCTGCAGCTCCTTCAGCTCCCACCGCATGCGCTCCCGGAGCTTCGCGTCCAGGTTCGAGAGCGGCTCGTCGAGCAGCAGGATGTCGGGCTCGACCACGAGGCTCCGGGCGAGCGCGACGCGCTGCTGCTGGCCTCCGCTGAGCTCGCTCGGGTAGCGCCCCTCGAGCCCGGCGAGGTTAACCAGCTCGAGGACGCGCACCACCCGCGCCTGGGCGTCGCCCCGGGAGACCTTGCGGACCTCGAGACCGAAGGCAACGTTCTGGTAGACCGTCTTGTGCGGCCAGACGGCGTAGTTCTGGAAGACCATGCCCATGCCGCGGCGCTCCGGCGGCACGACGGCGGTCGGCGTCGAGAGCATGCGCGCGCCCACGCGGATCGAGCCCGCGTCCGGCGTCATGAATCCCGCGATCAGACGGAGCAGCGTGGTCTTGCCGCAGCCGCTCGGGCCGAGCAGCGTGACGAACTCGCGGTCGCCGATCTCGAGGCTCAGATCGCGCACCGCCGTGACGGCGCCGAAGCGCTTGGTCACCCGCTCGATCTGGATCCCGGCCACGCCTAGCTCCTCCGCCTGCGCCGAGCCCGTGTCACTGGGCCACCGCCCCTCGCTCGCCGCGCGGGATGCCCGCCTGGCCCCGGCCCAGGCGCGTGGCGACGACGAGCGCCGCGGTGATGATCAGCATGGTCACGATGGCGAGCGCCGACACCGGCCCGAGCGCCCCCGTCTCGTAGAGATTGTAGACAGCGACCGCGAGCGTGATGGAGCCCGAGCTGAAGAGGAGCACCGAGGCGGAGAGCTCCTGCAGTGCCGGCACAAAGACGAGAAGCCAGCCCGCGAAGAGGCCGGGACGGGCCAGCGGTAGCGTGACGCTGCAGAACGTGCGAAGCCAGCCCGCGCCGGTGACCCGGGCGGTCTCTTCCAGCGAGGGGTCGATCTGCCGGAAGGCGGCGTTGGCCGAGCGCACGCCGAGGGGCACGAAGCGTCCGGTATACGCGAGCAGGATGATCAGGAGCGAGCCGTAGACCGGGAGCGGAACGCGCAGCCAGAACTGGATGAGCGCCACCGCCACGACGATACCCGGCAGGCCCAGCGGAATCAGCGAAACGTAGTCGAGGAGCTTTCGTCCTCTGAGCGTCGTCCGGAGATCGAGCCAGCCAACGAAGCTGCCGAGGAGCACGGCGAGCGTCGCGGTGGCGCTGGCGAGGATCAAGCTGTTCCAGATGGCCCGCCGTGTAACGTCGTATTCCAGCAGGACGAATCGGTAGTGCTGGAGCGTCAGGTTCTCCCAGAAATGGAGCCCCCACGAGCGCGACACGGACACGGCGAGGAGCGTGAGGTACGGCGCCGCCACCGCGACCACGAATACCGCCGCACAGAATCCGAACACGCCCCACCGCGCCGGGCCGAGATCGACGAGCTGCGGGCGGCTCCCCTTGCCGCCGAGCGTCACGTACGAGCGCCGGGCCAGGTAGCGCCGCTGCAGGTAGAGCGCGGCGACGGTGAGCGCGACGAAGATCAGCGACAGGGCCGAGGCCAGCCCGTACTGCGGGGGATAGTCGAAGAGCGCGTAGATGCGGGTCGGCAGCGTGAAGACGCGGCCCGGCAGGCCGACGATCGCCTGCGAGCCGAAGAGCGCGATCGCGTTCACGAAGGCGACCAGCGCGCCCGAAAGGACCGCCGGCGCCACCAGCGGGCCGGTCACGGCCAGCGCCGTCCGCCACCGGCCGGCGCCCAGGATCTGGGCCGATTCCTCCATGGACGCGTCGACCGACTCGAGCGCGCTCGCGGCCAGCAGATACACGAACGGGAACGTGTGGGGCACCGTGACGAGGATGAGACCGGCCATCGAGAACACGTCGAAGGTGAGCCCCGGCATCGCGAGCACGTCACGGAAGAACCGGTTGACCAGCCCGGCGCGCGGGCTGAAGAGGTTCACGAACGCGATGGCGGCCAGGAACGGCGGTGTGAGATACGAGATGACCGCGGTGAAGTGGATGAACGGCTTGCCCGGTACGTTCGTCCGGCTCACGGCCCAGGCCAGCGGCAGGCCGATGGCGACGCTCAGCACGGCCGTCGCAAGACCCAGGATGAGCGAGTTCCGGAGCGCCTGCACGTAGAGCCGGCTCGACAGGGCATCGCGAAAATTCTCGAGCGTGAGACGGCCATCGGCGGTCACGCTGCCCCATCCGAGAAACGCGAGGGGCAGGACGACCAGTACGGCCAGCGCCAGGACGGACCCGGCCATGACGACGTGCTCGGCGCGCACCATGCGCGGCGCCGTCGGGACCGGATCGAGTGGGGTCGCTAGAGTACTCGTGGCCCGGCCTCTCGTCCCATGGTGGCGCTGATTCTATCGGACCGCACGACGAATGCCAGCCGAGCCAAGGAGCCGCGCTATCCTCGCTCAGGGAGACGCGGTGACGATGGCCAACGACGCCGCTCAGGCGTCCGCGAAGAACGACGAGCTGATCAACGCCGATCTGGTCCGGAAGTGGCTCGCCTCGGGCTTGGGCTGGCTGCTCCTCTTCCCGACCATCGGTGCCCTGGTCTCGACCAAGTTCACCTATCCGGAGTTCCTCGGCGACACGGCCTGGCTCACGTTCGGTCGGCTCCGGCCGATCCACGTGAACGGCGTGATCTGGGGCGCCTTCTCCACGATCTTCATCGGCCTCTGCCATTACGTGGTCCCGCGCCTCACCGGCGTGCGGCTCTGGCGCGAGCGCTGGAGCTACGGGCTTCTCCTGGTCTGGAATCTGAATCTGGCGGCGGCGAGCGTGCTCCTCGCCCTGGGACACAATCGAGGCTGGGAAGCCGGCGAGCTGCCACGCATCAACGTGATCGTGATCCTCCTGGGGCTCGCGCTCCTGACCGTGCAGCTTCTGATGACCATTCGCAACCGGCGGCAGCCGGAGCTCTACGTGTCGCTCTGGTACCTGATCGCGGCCTTCGTGTGGACCGACGTGAACCTGATCTTGCTGTTGCTCGGGCCGTACCACATCCCGGGCATCAACAACGCGGCCTGGCACGGCCTCTACATCCACTACGTCGTCGGACTCTGGATCACGCCGGCTGGCTACGTGCTCATCTATTACTTCCTGCCGGCCAGCGTGCGAAGCCCGATCTACAGCCACAAGCTCTCGATGATCGGATTCTGGTCGCTCGCGTTCTTCTACCCGTTCGTGGGCATCCACCACTATCTCTACTCGCCCATCGCGGACTGGGCCGAGACCATCGCGATCGTGTCGTCCATGATGCTGATCATCCCGGTCTGGACCGTGATCCAGAACTTCTTCGGCACCGTGGCCGGGCGCTGGCGTGAGCTCGGTCAGAACTTGCCCGCGAAGTTTCTCGTCGTGGGCTCGCTCATGTACCTGATCGGCTGCTTCCAGGGCTCGATCTCGGCCTTGCGCTCGGTGCAGCAGCCGACCCACTTCACCGATTTCGTCATCGCTCACTCGCACCTGACCATCTTCGGCACCTTCATCATGTGGGCCGTCGGCGGCGCGGTCTATGTCTGGCCCCGCCTCGCCCACGACCAGCCGCTGTGGAGCTTCCGCGTCGGCAACTGGGGCTTCTGGCTGATGACCGGCGGCATCTCGGCGATGGGCCTCCTGCTCGTCGTCCAGGGCCTGCACCAGGGCTTCATGCTGATGGGCGGCGCTGACTGGATGCAGTCGGTCAACGTGATGCGCCCGTACTGGTGGGTACGGACGTTCACCGGCATCGCGATGGACATCGGCATCTCACTCGTCGTCTACACGCTGATGAAGACGTCGCTGCGGGCGAGCGCGCCGGCGGGTGTGGCCCGATGAAGTCGATCAGCACCTTCGCCGTGGGCGCCGGCTTCTTCTTCGTCACGGTCGCCATGTTCGTCCAGGGCTTCCTGCCCATGATGATCCCCGAATCGCGCTCCACCCGGGTGACCCGGGCCGTGCGAACCGATCTGGGCGACGTGAAGTGGCTCAGGTACGACGCAGCGGACTACTCGCCACTCGAGCGCCGCGGGCGCGCCGTCTACATCCGCGAAGGATGCTGGTACTGCCACAGCCAGTACGTGCGCCCCGTGACCGGCGAGGACCGGCGCTGGGGGCCGGTGTCCGAGGCGGGCGAATACGCGTTCGACCTGCCGCACCTGCTCTCGACGCGACGCATCGGGCCCGATCTGGCGCGCGTCGGGCTCAAGTACGGCGACGACTGGCACTACGCGCACCACTGGGACCCGCGCCTGGTGGTGCCCGACTCCGTCATGCCGGGTTTCAAGTGGCTCTACTCGCAGATTCGCCTACCGCTGGTGAAGACCGACGCCGGCCCCGCGCTGCCGCCCGCGCAGGTGCTGCGCGTCTTCTTCACGCTGAAGGCCGGCAAGCTGATCCCGCTCTATCCGAACGCCGCGGGCCTCACGTTTGTGTCGCCGCCGCCGGAGGGTCGCTGGCCCAT
>Ga0111539_10007716_pt1 | contig 13745 bp, 10 predicted proteins | sample RhiMethybrSRZTD1_FD_79667 | JGI IMG/M metagenome (GOLD analysis project Ga0111539, IMG submission 79667) | Populus rhizosphere microbial communities from Tennessee, USA - Rhizosphere MetaG P. TD hybrid SRZTD1 (version 2) (version 2) | ecosystem: Host-associated > Plants > Roots > Rhizosphere >...
GCCAGGTCCTTCACGCTCGATTCTTCGGATACGTCGCACTTCGCGGCGTGCGCCGTGTAACCCTCGTCGCGCAGCCGTGCGGCCACCTGCTCGATCTCGACCGCCGTCCTCGCGGCAACGAGCACCGAGGCGCCCGCGGACGCGAGGCGCCGGGCAACTGCGGCGCCCACGCCGCGGCCGCCACCGGTAATCACGGCGGCTCGGCCGCGGAGCGGTGCGCCGTTACTCACGTCTCGCCTCCGGCCTGATCACCTCCATGATCGACTGCTCGAGGATCTTGCCCAGAGTCTCGATGGTCTCGCGGCCTTCGTCGGCCGTCGCCTCGGCGGGGAAGCCGAAGTACGCCTCAGGTCCCCCAGCCTGCGTAAACTTCACATCGCCACGGCGCATGGCCTCGATGATCGACCGGGGGTTCGGAGCGAGCGTCGCCATCACCTCGTGCCGCACGAGATCGGGGCGCTCGGCGAGGACGATCGATCCTTCGTAGCGCCCCCCGTGGCACGCGCCGCTCCGGAACTCGGCAGTCAAGTACGCAGCCCAGCGACGGCGTGTCAAGTCGGGAAAGATCAGCGTGCCGTAGCCGCCGACCGCAATCTGGCTCACCGCGCTTCGCAGCGCGAGCACGTGCGCTGGATCATGGTGCGCGTTCGCGATCGCGACCACCTTCACGCCGTGCGCGGCCAGGCTCTGCACCACGCCGACGACCTGCATCGTGGTGACCTTTGCAGGGATGTTCATCGTACCGGCGAACTCCGCCGCGAACGGTGCCGCCGTCAACGCGAGTGTCGGGAGCACCAGCACCTCGATGCCGCGCGAGGCCAGACGTTCGGCGCCGGCGCGCGCCATTGCCTCAGCGATGATCACGTCGGTCGCGAACGGCAGGTGCGGACCATGCGCCTCGATGGCGCCGGTCGGCAGCACAGCAACCGTCCGGTCGGCGGGCAGGTCGCGTACCGCCGGCCACGTGAGCGACGCCAGGGAATGCACCGCCATGCGTGCGATTCGAGTGTATTCCAACCAGCCAAGGGGCTCCGCCCTTGCCCTTCGACTATCGCTCAGGGCACCCCGAGCGGAGTCGAGGGGTGATATCTCCGCCTCCGCCCGCGTCCTTAGATAGAATCCCGACGCTGAGGGGGGACGAGCACCGATGATTCCGGGTCGGCTCAACCTGGCCGCGCACCTGCTGGACGCGCGAATCGCCGAGGGCCGCGGTGACCGGCCCGCGATTCGCACCGCAACTCGCCAGTTCTCTTACCTCGACATGTGCCGCCTCTCGGCTCAGTACGCCAGCATTCTGGCCGCCGATGACATCCGTCCCGAAGAACGCGTGATCGTCGCGTTACCTGACGGACCGGATTTCGTGGCGGCGTTGTTCGGCATCCTGCGGCGCGGGTCGGTCGTGATCATGGTCAACCCAGAAGCGCCACCGGCGTTGACGCAGTACTTCTTCGAGTACACCCGAGCCACGGCGGCCTTCATTCCGTCGGATCGCAGGCTGCCATTCCAGGAGGCGACTGCCGGATTGTCTCGCCCGCCCCGGCTGTACTCCGTTGGCAGTGATGAGTTTTCTGCCCGCGTCCAGTTACAGCCGATCGACTTCGCGCCCTTCGACTCACATCGCGACGACGCCGCGATCTGGCTGTTCAGCGGCGGCACGACAGGACGACCAAAGGGCGTCGTGCAGACGCATCGCTCCTTCGTCAACACGACCGAACTGTACGGGCACGGCGTGCTGCGCATGTCGGCAGACGACATCACAATCTCCGTCCCGAAGCTGTTTTTCGGGTACGCGACCGGCGCGAACCTGTTCTTTCCGTTTTCAGTCGGGGCCTCTTCGGTGCTGTTCCAGGAGCACAGCACGTCCGACACGCTGTTCGCGCAGATCGCACGGCATCGTCCGACGATTCTCGTCAACGTGCCATCGATGATCCAGCAGATGGTGTCCCACCCGGACGCGCGGTCGCAGGACTTCTCCAGTCTGCGTCTTGCCACGTCGGCCGGCGAGGCGCTGCCAGCGGACTTGTACGAGCGCTGGATGCAGACGTTTGGCGTCGAGTTGCTCGACGGGCTCGGGACCGCAGAGATGTGGCACATCTTCATCTCCAACCGGCCCGGCGACGTCGTGCCAGGAACAATCGGGCGTGTGGTGCCGGGGTTCGAGGTGAAACTCTGCGACACCGAGGGCCGCGCGGTGCCCGACGGCGAGCCCGGCGCTCTCTGGGTAAAGGGAGACTCCCGTGCGATCGGCTATTGGCAACAGCTGGACGATACCATCGGCGCGTTCCGCGGCGAGTGGTACGTGTCCGGTGACATGCTGTGCCGCAACGCCGATGGGACGTTCAGTTACTGTGGCCGGTCCGACGACATGCTGAAGGTGAGTGGCAAATGGGTGGCGCCAGGTGAGCTCGAGAACTGCCTGCTGACGCACCCCGCGGTGCGCGAGGTCGCCGTGGTTGGTGTCAAGAACGCCGACGGGCTCGTGAAGCCGTGCGCGTTTGTCGTGACGGCGCTCCCGTCTCCAGCGTTAGCCGGCGAGTTGCAGGAATTCGTGCGCTCAAGGCTCGAGCCATACAAGTATCCGCGACAGGTCATCTTCCTGGAATCGCTCCCGCGAACGCACCTCGGCAAGGTCGATCGCGGGGCCCTGGCCAGGAGCGCGACGACCGCGTAGTTATCGCGCGCATCGGCTGGTCTCACGTCCGCCGTTTTCGCGTATTCTTGCTGCCTCACGAAACGGAGGGTTTCAATGCGTCAGCATTGGCTTGTCATCTTGCTAGCCGTCATCGCCGTCGGTCTGGTTGGCGGCACTGCCGTTGAGAGGCCCGTTGCGGCGCAGTCATCGCGCGGCAACAGTCTTACCGCCGTCTCTGGTGCCATCGGTTCCCTCGATCCCACCGGTCCGTACGAGGTCGTGCAGGGCTGGCCCAAGGACCTCAGCACGTTGCCCGGTAACGAGAAATGGACGTTTGGAGCGGGACAGGGTGTCTTTGCCGAGAGCCCGGATCGCGTCTTCTACATTCAGCGCGGTCAGCTGCCAGTGCTTCCCCAGGCAGGAGGGCGTCGCGGAAATCCTCTGCCACAGATCGGGCCGAACCTGAACTTCCCGGTTGCCGGAATGTGGCGGAATGCGACGCAGGCCAGTCCACCTGGCGCGTTGGAAGTCAACGGCAAGGTCGGCGACGATTCCGACGCGGGCAAGGCCGGCGTCGACTTCCTGTGGGAGAACTGCATCGTCATCATCAATCGCAACGGTGACATCGTCGAGACGTGGAAGCAGTGGGACAAGATGCTGCGCCGGCCGCATTCGGTCTACATCAGCCCCTACGATCCTCAGAAAAACGTCTACATCGTCGACGACTACCGCCACGCGATCTTCAAGTTCACTAACGACGGCAAGAAGTTACTGAAGACCATCGGCGAGCCCAACGTCCATGCGTCGGACGACAAGCACTTCTATCGTCCAACCTTCATGGCGTTCCAGGTTGACGGCAGCTACTACGTGGCGGATGGCTATGCCAACACGCGCGTGGTGAAGTTCGACAAGAACGACAACTACGTGACGGCCTGGGGCGAGCGAGGCGAGGCTGGCAAAGAGACCCGGCCGAACTACTTCAACAACGTGCATGGTGTGGCCGTCGATTCCGGCAGTCGCCAGGTCTACGTGAACGACCGCGGCAACCGGCGTATCCAGGTGTTCGACGAGAACGGCAAGTTCATCCGCATGTGGTCGATGCAGCCTGGGGCGACAGGCCTCGACCTGCATTTCGTGCACATCGACGCCGACAGGCGCGTGTGGGTCTACGACCAGGTCACCCAGCAGCTCGCACAGCTCGATCGCGAAGGGCATCTCGTCTACGCATGGGGCGGGCTGGGCTCATGGCCGGGCGCGCTCTTCGGCGTGCACGGCATCAGCGTGGATCAGGAGCAGAACCTGTATCTCGCGGCGGTCGGTCGCGGTGGCGTGCAGAAGTTCCGTCCGAGGCAGGGCGCGAATCCAGCGTATCTGGTCGGCAAGCATGTGTACTCTGCCTGGAAGTAGCTCCAGGAGCATCTTCGTCTCGTGCGGGGCGCTCTCTCTACCGTGAACTGGAAGCGGCCGGGTCAGGGAGATCGATCAGGACGATGTCCGAGTTCTCTTTGACGCGATCGAAGACAATCCGCGTGCCGTCAGGGGCGATGTCGAACGTGCGTGTGCCGGGCATGTCAAAGTCCGCGAGTTGCCGCACGGTGTTCGCGGAGAGGTCGTAGATCCAGAAGGTCTGCTTGGTGGAATCAGTGTCGAGCATGTACACCAACTGACGTCGTCCGGGCACAAACCGATATCGCTCGCCCCCGACACGTACCGGCAACTCCGGAGTCGCGATCGCCTTGCCGTCAGGATCGATGAGGTGCACGTGAACGATGCGTGCTGCGGCAATCAGATCCGTGTACGCGATGACTGAACCATCCAGGGACCACACCGGATTGGAGGTGGGTCCAGCCTTCAAGCGAACCGGCGTTCCACCTTCTACTGGCACCTTGAACAACCCAGGTCCTTTGGCGTCGGCACCGCTGACGGCGATCCACTTTCCATCGGGCGACCAGGAGGCGGCGCTCGACACGTCGAGCGCGCGGGTCACCGTGCGGACGTCTCCACCGTCGCTCGACAGCGTGGTGAGAGTTCGCTTGCCTGCTTTTCGCAGAAGCACCGCGACACGCCGGCCATCGGGCGAGACAGCGGGCGGCTCCTGCAGCGCGCCGTCCACGCCACGCCAGACTTCCGTCGCTTCGCCGTTCTCGAAGCGCCAGAGGCCGTCGCCTCCACCACGCGACGAGAGATAGAACAGCGCGGTTGTTCCATAACGCGGCGCGAAGGCGCGGCCCGAGGGCAGACCAAGAGGTTTGACGTCAGCCTCGTGAGCCACATGCTCCGACAGGGGAACCGTCCACAGATTCGCCGTTCGATTGGAGAGCGTCGCCACCAATCGGCGACCGTTGCCGCTCGCCTCCACCGACGTGTAACGCTCCAGTCCGTCGCTCACTCGCCGAGTCGTCTTGCGTTCTGTATCGAGCGCCCAGAGCCAGGGGCCCGCCCCATTCTCGTCAGGCGCCGTGTAGAGGATCGTGCGTGCATCGAGAGGCGCGATGTAATTCATGTCGGTGTTGACTTGCGTCAGCCGTTCGGGCGAACCGCCAGACGATGGTATTCGCCACACGTCCATTTCGCGAGCGTCCCACATGCCGCTGACGAAATAGATCCACTGACCATCTGCGGACCAGACCGGAAAGTGATTGTGTCCGCCCGGGCCGGCAATGTAGATCTGCTGCGCATTGGCGCCGGTGGGATCCGACACGAAGATCGGATCGCCGGGATCGTAATTCTGGAAGACGATCCGCGCACCGTCAGGCGACCACGCGACATTCATAGCGTGCTCGGCGAGAAACGCGCGCGCAGTGCCGCCAGAGAGCGGAACCAGGCGGAGGCGCGAGCCGCCGATGATGCCCGAGAGCCAGACCTCCGAACCGTCTGGCGTGAACCCGACGTTGTCGACGAGCACCGTCGACTGGCTGCCGTTGGTCAGGTTGACGAGGCGTCCCGTGCCCACCTGCGTCACCCAGGTGTCAATCAGGCCAGCGCGGTCCGAGCGAAAGGCGACAAAACGCCCGTCACGCGAAATGGCGGCGTCGGTCTCCGATCCATCGAAATCAGTGAGACGGGTGAATCGCGCTCCGGCCAGCGGATTGGCAGAGGTCTCCACGCGCTGCCCGAGCAGCCATGTGATGGCGAGCCCGGCACCGGCGATGACGACGGCCGCTGCAAGTAGCGGCCAGTGAGAAGACTTTGCCTCGACGAGAGGCGATGTCTGCCGCACTTTGCCCGCCCATTCGAGCTCTCGTCGAACGTCAGCCGCCGACTGCCAGCGCTCATCGGCGTCAGTTTCGAGACAACGCCCGATGACGTGCGCCAATTGAGGCGACACACTCGAGCCAAGCGTGTCCTTCGACTGAAAACGCGCCCCTGTGACCATCTCATGAAGAATGAGGCCGAGCGCGTAGATGTCGGTGCGGGCATCCGTCTCGCGACCTTCGCGTTGTTCCGGCGCCATATAGGCAAGCGTGCCAACAACGACGTGAGACATCGTCACCGTGTCATCGGCCGACGTCTTGGCCAGACCAAAGTCGAGAACCTTGGCGCCCAGCTTTGTAAGGATGACGTTGCCCGGTTTGAGGTCGCGATGGGTGATCCCGCGCGCGTGCGCAGCGGCGAGCGCTGCGGCGATCTGTGCCCCAACCCGGACGGTCTCTTCGACACTGACTTTCCCTCGTTTGATGCGCGCGGCCAACGTTTCGCCGTCGCAGAACTCCATCACGAGGTAATTGGGGCCGACATCGTGCAGCGTGCAGACGTTCGGATGATTCAACGCCGCGATGGCGCGCACCTCCCGGCGGAAACGCGGATCGTAGGAAAGATGCGACGTCTTGATCGCCACGACACGGTCGAGACGAGTGTCGGTGGCGCGAAACACCTGCCCCATTCCGCCCAGTCCGATCGTGGCCTCGATGCGGTATGGACCGAGTTGCCGGCCGGGAACGATCGCGTCAGCAACTGGCGCGGCGACCGCGGACGCGTCGAAGAACGTCGCCGAGTCGTCGACCGACAGCATGCGCTCGACGTGAGCACGGATCTCCGGATCGGCAGCCTCCAGCAGTGCGACGCGATCAGAGAGACGGGCACGCACGGCCTGGTAAAGCCGCTCAATCTGGACCTGAAGATCGGAGGCCACGGGGTTTTGGAGTGGAGTAGGACTACGCCATGATACAGCCGGGCGCGTCAGTCCACCCAGTTGGTAGCAGTCGTTGGCTCCCCGGCACATCACTGGCAGGCCGTGGATGTTCCATCCGTTCAAGGGCGGCGGGTGCGGCGCACGGCATCAGCGTGGATCAGGAGCAGAACCTGTATCTCGCGGCGGTCGGTCGCGGCGCCGCGCAGAAGTTCCGTCCGAGGCAGGGCGCGAATCCAGCGTATCTGGTCGGCAAGCACGTGTACTCTGCCTGGAAATAGCGGCAGGAGCTTGCCGGCCACGCGGCGGATCTGTTGCTGAAGACGAAGGGCCGCTCACAAGACGGGCCGCAATTTCATCCGTGAGAGGCACTCGTTGAATCGCGGATCCGCGCGCAAGCTGTCCCACTGAGGCGCAACAGCGAGGTGGACCAACCCAGGATCGCGTACGTCGAGGCCGCGCTGGAGAAGCTCGAAAGCTTCGTCGAAGTCTGCCATCCCACCGAGGCCAGCGAAACGCGCCAGTTGCCCAAATATCGTATTGCCACGGTCTGACGCCGCATCCGGTAGCAGCTCATCCAAGCGCTGCTTATGTTTGAGGAAATATTGGAACGCCGCGGCCTTGCCCTCGTGTTTATAGACGTGGACGAATTCGTCGCAGATTGGCTTCAGGGCAGCACGGGTTTCGTCGCTCAGGTCGAAACGCGCTTCGACGCGCTTGAAGTCCTGCTCCAATTGGCGCTCGATATCGCCTTTTCCCCAATACGCGCCGACGAGCAATTCACGAGCGAAGAGATGCCGCGGATCGCGATCGAGCGCCTTGTTGACCCACACGATCACGTCGTCGTACCGTCGCTGATTCCAGAACGAGACGGCAATGAGGACGTGCGCGAGCGCCGAAGTCGAATCGCATTCGAGACCCTTCAGCTTCAGGTCCAATCCGCGCGGCAGGTCTCCCAGCGCTTCCATCAAACCGCCGTAATGCAGGTACGCTTCCGCGTGATTCGGGTTGATCGCCAGTGCTCGTTGGAAGCTGCGCTCCGCTGCGATCCAATCCCATTCAGTGAAGAGCATCACCTGCCCCAACGCGACCTGCGCGTCTGCGCTCTTGTCATCCAGCGCCAGCGCGCGAAGCGCGGCAGCCTTGGCATCGGCGAGCGCCTCGAGGTGCGGCACATCGTGAACCGTCGCCTGCGCAACTTTCGCGAGCGCCAGCCCCGCGTGCGCGGCGGCATATGTCGGATAGACGTCGGCTGCCGCTCGAAACGCCGATACCGCGTCGGAGAGCTCAAAGAAGGATCCGGAGCGCAAGTGCGCCCATCCCCTGGCGACGAGCTCGGATGCCTCCGAGATCCGCGAGGAATCGGAATCCTTCACGTCATCTGTCACTGCGCCGTTGGTCGAGCGAGCGCCGTGAGCCGAGTCAGGCTGCCTCAGGAACTCGAACCGGACTGAAGCCGGCGCGGCGCGGGCGTCCAGCTGGCGTTTCAGCGCCCACAGCTCCGTCAGCAGCTCCCGCGCTGACTGATAGCGGGCGTCCGCACTCTTCTCGAGGCATTTAAACGTGATCCGTTCCAGCTCCAAGGGGATGTCGGAGTTGAGCCGCGTGATGGGCTCCGGTGCCGCGTGAAGGATGCCCTCCTTCACTTCTCCCCGCGTTGCTCCTGAAAACGGAAGTTGCCCGGTCCCCATTTGGTAGATGACGATTCCCAGGCTGAACACGTCGCTGCGCGGGTCCACATGGCCGCCTGCGATCTGCTCGGGACTCATGTACGGTCCCGATCCGATCACGCTCCCGACTGCAGTCCGCGGCTCAGCGCTCCAATCATCCTGCCCGTTTGGTTCAGCGTCGGGGGTGATTTTCGCGATGCCGAAATCGAGCACCTTCACGTGCCCGCGCTGCGTCAGCATCAGGTTGGCTGGTTTGATGTCACGGTGCGTGATGCCCTTCGCGTGCGCGAGCTCCAACGCATCCGCGGCCTGCACGGCGATATCGACAACCTCGGGCGGTGTCATTCGACGGCTGATTCTCGCCAGAAGGGTCTCTCCTTCGACGTGCTCCATGGCGATGAAGGAGATACCATCGCTCTCGCCGACGTCGTAGATGTGGGCCACATTCGGATGGTTCAGCGCGGATGCGGCCTTCGCTTCGCGCGTGAAGCGTTGCATGCGGTCCGCGTCCGCCGCGAACTCTCCGGGCAGGATTTTCAGCGCGACGGTCCGGTCCAGTCGCGGATCGCGCGCGAGGTAGACCTCTCCCATTCCGCCGGCACCGAGCAGCGACAGGACCTGATAGTGACTGATGGTCCTGCCGACGAGCATCGCCTGATGCGACTCACCCGGCGGGGTGGGCGCGATGTCCACTGCCGGCCGCTCCAGGAATGACTCGGCCTCGGGCGCATACGTGAGAAGCGACTCCACTTCGCGGCGCAGCGTTTCGTCACCGCCGCATGATTCGTCGACGAATGCGGCGCGTTCGGACGGGGCTTTATCGAGAGCCGACTGATGAATGCGTTTGACCGTCGTCCAACGGTCCATCACAGACTGGTTCATAACGGACTCCTGGAGCGCGCGCGATTGGAACCGGGTCGCCGGGAGTAACATCCCCTTCTGGTTATAAAGGCGCCATCCGACCGGAAAAACTGTCATGTCGCCGAATTCCGACAGCGGACCCACCGAGCTCCTCCGAGCGTGGAGCCAGGGCGACGGATCGGCCCTCGACCGGCTGATGCCGCTGGTCTATGAAGAGCTTCACCGTCTCGCACGGCGTTATATGCGCCAGGAGCGGCCGGATCATACGCTGCAGGCGACGTCGCTGGTGAACGAGGCGTACCTGCGACTGATCGACGTCAATCGCGTCGAATGGCGGAATCGTGCGCACTTCCTCGCTCTGGCGGCGCAGATGATGCGACGGATCCTGGTGGAGTTCGCCCGCAACCGGCAGCGACAGAAACGCGGTGGCGGCGCGGTCCACGTGAGTCTCGATGACGTGCAAGAGCTGCCGGACTCGAAGGAGCGCGACCTCGTCGTCCTCAGCGATGCGCTCAGCGGACTGGCGACGTTCGATGCGCGTATGGGCCAGGTTGTCGAGTTGAGATTTTTCGGCGGCCTGACCGTCGAAGAAACGGCGGATATCTTGAACGTCTCCCCCGAGACCGTCATGCGGGACTGGAAGACCGCGAAGGCCTGGCTCCTCCGCGAGATCAGACGACGCTCGTTAGGTTGAGCATCGCGTCGCGTTCAACGTGTCCGCTCTGGAACGGCGAAGCCGTTGTGGTACAGCGTCCGGTACCGGATCGACTTGCCGTTCTCGTCGACGAATCCGAGAGACTGCTGAAACAGCCCCGGCTCCGGGTAACCGGCCGGGACGGTGGCCTCGGCGAGATAGAGCTTGTTCTCGTGCATGAAGATCGACGCAAACGTACGAGACTTGTCCGCGTTCGTCAGCTGCAGCATGTGTCCCTCGACCAGATCGATGTTGCTCCAGATCAGGGTCGTGACCTTGGCGTCGCGCTGCAGGTATTGCCACGTCGCATGAACGATCGCGCCCGCGACGTCCGCCTTCCAGTACCCGGCGCCGGTGGAGCTGCCTGGATTGGCCCCGCCCTTACACGTCTCGGCCCCTTCGGGACAGGACTTCGCCTTCTCCGTGAGTATCTTTTCGATCGGCCGGTAATCGACGACCGTCACCGAAAAGCGGCTCGGTCCGAGCGCGGCAGTGTACGCGCGCGCCGGCAGATCCGCGCCGAATTGCGATTTGTAGGTGGTTTCGGTGACCCGCGGTGTACCGGGAAAGTTCGCCGAGAACCGATCTTCTTTGCTGACGAACTCGGTCCACTCCTGGGCGATTGCGGCTCCTGACGTCGCGAGCAGGATTGCCGCCGCCGCGATTGGACGCAGTCTCATAGGCCCTCCCGAAGCACGGCCCGCGGCCGGCCGTCGGCGCCGCGCTGCCGCGGACCGCGCCGACGGTCGGGGTCCCCCGCGGCCCTCAGTTGGCGCGCGCCGTGGCGGTTGGCGTCACCAGCTTGACGAACTCCTCGTGCGTACCGACGCGACCATGCGCCGGTGCGTGCTGCGCGACATCGAGTTTCAGCTTGCGGATGTTCTGGTACAGCGTGCGCATGCTCGGCGTCGGCGGCCCCGGTGTCGCTCCCTGCGCGGGCGGCGAGTAGAGATCGGCGTTGAAGAGGATCTTCTCCTTCGGCAGGTAGGCAATCAACATGTCCACGCTGTGATTGCCCTGCGTGTAGGAGCGATCGCCCAGCTCGTAGGCGACGTCCTGAACCTTGATGACCTCGAGGATGCGCTCACCGTCGGTGACGACGTACTTCGCCGTGCTTCGTGGCTCACCCTCGACCGTTTCGATCGGCGGCGGCCGCCGGCTGATCCAGTACATCGGGTTGAAGAGCGCCATCCGGTCGGGCTGCAGCGTGCGCGGCGCGGGGTAGAACATGATGTCGAGGTAGTACTGCTTGTTGCTCTCGTGCGTGACGATCGTCGCGCCCTGCGACAGGTAGGTGCGTAGTCCGCCAGCGTGATCGAAATGATGGTGCGTGTTGATCAGGTACTGAACGGGCTTGCCGGGAGCCAGGCGCGCCGCTTCGGCGATCACGGCCAGCGATCGCTCTTCGTTGTTCGGCGCGTCGACGACCGCGACGTAGTCCTTGAACTCGACGAGCAGGCTGTTGTGCGTGCCGCCGCCGAGCAGCCAGACACCGGCGGCGAGCTTCTGCGCTTCGACCCTCGCGCGCGGCGTCACTGCCGTTCGCACCGCGTCGGGAACCGGCATCGTGGTGACCGCGACGTTCGGCTTCACGCTTGTGACGCGGTACTCGTAGTAGTTGTGGGCGGTGTTCAGCCGCGGGTCGCCCTGATGCGTGTGCAGCAGCATCGGGAACTTCACGCCGCCGAAGTCCCGGTAGTCCGTATAGCGCATCTCGTAGTCCATGTCGCCGTACACGGGATTGGGAAACCACGTGCCGACCAGCTCGACGAGATTGCGGTCGTCGATGGTGCCGACGATCTTGTACTTCCCGAGAAAGGTGAAGGCCACCATCGTGACCCAGCGGCCCGACTGCGAGAGGCCGAAGTCGGACAAGCCGGTGTATTGAATGCGAATCGCCTTGGCGTCCTTGCTGGCCAGCGCCTCCTTCAGGAAGCCGTGCGGTGTGATCGCCAATTCGAGCTGCCGCAGCTCGTTGACGGGGACGCCGTCGAGGTAGGGTCGGGTCACGGCAACCGGCATGCCGTCGCGCACATCCCACGCATAGGAGCCGCTGACGATGGCGGTGACTCGCTGCTCGGCCATCGGGACCCGACCGAACGTCGGAAAGTTCCCCTGGCGTCTCGTGTAGTCCTCACGCGACCACTTGTTCTCGAAATCGATCGACCGCGTGTAGTTGGCGACCTCGAACTGCGGCCAGTTGCCTTCGACCGAGTACTGCTGGCCGATGAGCGAGGAGGAACCCGCCCCAGCGATCTCGATGGTCTTCAGGCTCTCGCCGCCCATCGCCTTGAGCGAGGCGAGCAGCGCCGCCCGTGCGTCGACCTCCTGGGCCGCGGCGGGCGCGACCGACAGCGCGCACACGGCGGCGAGCATCCACAGCCTTCGAACCATACCGTCCTCCTCTTTACGAGATCCTCAAGAGCTTCATCAAGTTACCGCTCAAGATCGCGGTCTTGTCCGCGTCGCCCAGGAACTTCGCATTCAGCACGAGATCCACCGTGACCGGCCAGTTGAACGGCACGTCCGTGCCGTAGGTCACCTGGCTGACGCCCATCTCCGCGACCAGGTGCCGAAGCCCTTCTTCGGAGAACACCATGGTGTCCACCATCACCTGGCTCCTCATGATCTCGCTCGGCTTGCGCTTGTTGGCGCAGTTGGCGTTGTTGCGGACGACGCACGCGGCTTCGGTCCTGCCGAGATATGACGGCAGATAGCCGCCGGCGTGCGCGCCGCAGACACGAAGCCCCGGGAACTTGTCGAACGTGCCGTCGAAGATCAATCGCGTGAGGAAGTAGGTCGTCTCGAGCGGGTTGCCGATGATGTTGCCGAGATCGCCGCGGCCGCGCAGTGCGCCTTCTTTGATGATGTTGTCCGCGCCGCCGGGATGCATGACCACGGGCACACCGAGCTCGGCGGCCTTGGCCCAGAACGGATCGTACTTCGGCAGCGAGAGGTCTTCGCCATTCACGTGGCCTCCGATCGACGCGCCGCGCAGGCCGAGACGCTTGACGCCGTCCTCGAGCTGCTGCGCCGCCAGATCGGGAAACTGTAACGCCACCGAGGCCATCGCGACGAAGCGATCCGGATGCGTCTTGACCCACGCCGCGAGGCCTTCGTTCTGCGCCTGCACGATCTTCTGTGCGAGATCGCGATCGGCCTCGTACCACCAGAAGCCGTTGATCGTGAGCGCCTGCACGTCGACGCCCGTCTTGTCCATGAGCGCGATGCGCTGCGGTCCGAGGACCTGGTTACCGCCGCCGCCACCACCGGCCTTGGCGAGTGGCGTGTTCTTGACGACCTCCGCCGCTTCCGGGATGACGCAGTGACAGTGGATGTCGATGACCTTCACGCGCCGGCCGCCGATCGTGACCTGACGCCGCGCCTCCTGGGCGCGTACAGCATGGAACGGGGGAGCGAGGACCAATGCTCCGGCCGCGCCAGCCACCGTGCGACAGAAGGCCCGTCTGTTGGTCATGGTCGTCTCCTTGTGGAGGGGACTCTGCTCCGACCTCGAGGTTGGCGTCAAGTACGTCGCGATCCTCCTTGACATTTACCGTCCCCGGTTCTACTGGTATGTCCTTTCATTCACGCAAGCGCAAGCGAGTGGCAGGCTGATAAAAAACCCGCCTGCGAGTAATTCAGAATGGAGAATTCAGAATTCAGAATTCAGAATGCATATGCTGAAAATTCCCGGAACCGAACATCGTCTGCATTCTGCATTTTGCATTCTGCATTGCGGGGTGCGCTTTTCAGCAC
>Ga0111539_10007721_pt1 | contig 13738 bp, 11 predicted proteins | sample RhiMethybrSRZTD1_FD_79667 | JGI IMG/M metagenome (GOLD analysis project Ga0111539, IMG submission 79667) | Populus rhizosphere microbial communities from Tennessee, USA - Rhizosphere MetaG P. TD hybrid SRZTD1 (version 2) (version 2) | ecosystem: Host-associated > Plants > Roots > Rhizosphere >...
TCGAACCCGGCGGCGGGCCCGAGCAGGTCGCGGGCGGCGGAGTGCTCGGCAGCGATCGCGATCGCGACCCTGCCGGCATCCCGAACAGCGCGCGTGGTCGCGACTATCGCTTCAGCGCGGCGATCGCCGTCGCGCGCCCGCAGGTCACGCGCTCCCGCGCGGCCGTTCCGGCGCCCGAGCTCGGCCGCCCGAACGACACCGTCGATAGCTCGCAAGACGTCGCCACCGCCGTGACCTCGCTGATCCACGCGAGCACCGCGGGAGCGCGGCGACGCGGCAGCGGCCCCGGCGGCGAGCTCGGCGTCGGCAATCCGGCGGCCGGCGGCTTTCAAGGTCCCGGTTCGCGCGCGCTGCCGAGCGGCTCCGGACCCGGTCCGGCCCGCGATTCGGGCAGCGACGCGCGGCTCGGCATCTACACCGCCGGCGTGAGGAATCGGCTGGCCGGGTGGGAGCACGCCTTCCCGCATTGGGCGATTGCGGCAGGCCGCGGCGGCATGACCACGCTCGCCTTCACGATTCTGCCCGACGGCAGCATCGCCGATCTGCGCGTGGCGCGTTCGAGCGGCATCGACGAGTACGATCGCAAGCTGCTCGACCACGTCCGGCGCTCGGTGCCGTTCGCCCCGCCTCCCGCGATCCAGGGGCAGCGGAGCTTGCCGCTTCTGTTCACGTTCGACGCGATGAATCCTGCGGTAGGGCGCGACGGTCCGGGCCGTGGCCGTGCTAATCCGCGCTGAAAAGAGCGCGCCTTGACAGCCCCCCGATGGGCCCTTCATATTCCGGGCCCTTTTCGGCGAAGTAGCTCAGTTGGTTAGAGCACGCGCTTCATAAGCGTGGGGTCGCCGGTTCAAGTCCGGCCTTCGCTACCCCCTTTTTACTCGAACGCGTACACGCGACCGTCGCTCGAGCCCACCACGATTTCGCCGCGCGGTCCGAGCGCGGGGGACGAGTTGATCGGGCCGCCGGTCTCGAACTTCCACGTCATGTCGCCCGAGGGCCCGATCGCGTACAGGGTTCCGTCCTCAGAGCCGACGATGGCGACGCCGTCCGCGGTGAGAGCAGGGGAGGAGTTCACCGCGCCGCCCGTGCGATGCAGCCACGCGAGGCTGCCGTCGCGATGAAGGGCGTGGATCGCGCCGGCGGCGTTGCCGAAGACGATGCGGCCATCGCGTCCCACAGCGGGCGACGACGCGATGGTGTGCCCGGTCGGAAAGCGCCAGAGCAGTTGGCCGCGGCGCACCGCGTAAAGCGATCCGTCGGCCGAGCCGAAATAGACGGTGCCGTCGCGCTCGATGGCGGGGGATGAGGAAACGGGGCCCCCGGTCGTGAAGTAGCCGGTGAGGCGCCCGTAGAGGTCGAACGCGAACAGACGCCCGTTGCGCGAGCCGACGAGAACTTCGCCCCACGGTGCGAGCGCGGCGGACGACTCGACGGGGGCGTAGGTCGAGGCGCGCCAGCGAATCGCGCCAGCCGGGTCGACGGCGTAGAGGTGGTGATCGTTCGAGCCGATGTAGATAGTGCCGTCCGCTCCGACGAGCGGGGACGAGAACGCACAGTTGCCGAGGTTGACGTGCCAGAGCAGCTGGCCGTTCTTGATCGCGAGTAGCCCGCCGCGGATCGCCGCGACGTAGACGGTGCCGTCGCTGCCGACTGCGGGGGACGACCAGACGCCGCTGTCGACCTGATGAATCCAGAGCGGATGTCCGTCGGGGGCGAGGGCGTACACGCGGCCGTCGAGCGAGCCGATGTAGACGTTGCCCAGGGTGTCGAAGGAGGGCGATGACCAGATCGCCCCCTCGGTGGGAAAAGACCAGCGAAGCTGGGGCGTGCCTCGCGCCGGCAACGCCGAGGCGCCGGTGTGTTGGGCGTTGCTGCGGAACATGTGCCAGCCGCTCGCCAGCGCGAGCACCTCGACGTGCGGCGTCCCGAAGCGCCCGGCGGACTGCGGCGCGCTGCAGCCGATGAGCGCGGCGAGAACGAGCGCCGTGAGCGCCAGGCGGAGTTGCATTGCTCACGACGAAATGGTCGTGTGGGGGTGGATCCGATCACTCGATTTTTCATGCTCGATTTGAGTGATCGATCGGCGTGCGAGCGACCATGAGCGCATGGCCCCCCATCACTCTCCGAGCTGAGGATACACATCCATCCCCTGGGCTTCCGAAACGCCGTCCGGATCCGGCAAGTGCGCAACCCACGGGAAACGGCGAAGCAGCGTGCTGCAGTCGCTCGAATAAGTCTCCGTGAAGGTGCCGGGCTCGAAGGTGAGCGCAGCTTCGCGGGAACGTCCGATCTTCGTAGTAGAAGATGTAGCGATCGTAGGTTTGGTCAGCGGTGCCGTTCAGTTCGACGCTAATGAGGCGGCCCTGATCATCGTACCGTTGACGAACTCGATCGAATTGAAACGGGTCGGGTTGCCCGCGCCGTCGTACGTGAGCACATAGGCGGGCTCTGCGACGGCAGGCTCGTTGAACTTGTTGATGGGGCGGTCCAGCGGGTCGAACTCGTAAGAGACCTTCCCGACGCTGGGCCGGTGGTTGGCGTCGTCGACCACGTAGCGCTCCGACCACGGCGGTATGTTCACGTAGTGCGTGTTGGCGAAGTCGACGCGACAACCCGCCTCGGCCGGTTCCGCGTTTTCCTGCTGCAGCCGGCCAGCGAGGGCAGGACCAGCGCGAAGAGCACGAAGCTCTTGGCACAATTCGGCATTGCCCCTCACCTGGGGCAAGCCGTATGCCAGGCGTGGCGCCTCAGTTTGCGCCGAAAAGTTCCTGAATCCGGGACTCGAGTGCGACCGCAATCTTGTAGAGGCTCGAGATCGACGGACTCGATTCGGCCCGCTCGATCTGAGACAAGAGCGAGATGCTGAGGCCCGTGCGCCGGCTCATCTGCTTGAGGGTGAGCTCGCGCTCCTTGCGCAGCGTGCGGATCGTGTCGCCGATGATCTTGTGCAGCTGCTCCTCGGGAGTGCGCGCGAGGCCCTTCTTCTTCATCACGCGGGCGAGCACCTCGCGGAACTCGTCCACATTGAAGGGCTTTTTGATGTAGTCGACGGCGTCGAGCTTCATCGATGCGACGGCGGTATCGAGGTTCGGATGCGCGGTGAAGATCACGACCGCGATGTCGCTGTCGATGCCGCGGATGCGGCGCAGCACCTCGATCCCGTCGAGCTTCGGCATCATCAGGTCGAGGATGATGACGTGGTAGCTGTTCTGTCGGACTTCGTCCTCGACGAGGGTGGGGTCGCTGAGCGCCTTGACGGTAAAACCGTCTTTTTCGAGCAGCGTCTGCATGTAGTCGCAGATTGCCCGGTCGTCGTCGACGATCAGGATGTGGACGGCGGGTACATCGATCGGCACGGCCTGCCTCCTGGATCGCAGCCACGGTCGGGAGACCGCGGAAGCCTTCGGGGATTGCAGTGAGACTATAACATCAGTGAGGCAATTACCGCATCACTAAAGTCTTCACCTTGCTCGAAATGACGAAAGCCCCGGAAAGTCCGAGGCTTTCGTCGCGCGTCGTCGTTGGAAATTTGGGCGCGCGACGCGCAGCTGAGTGTTGGAAGTGGTTCAGAAGTCCATGTCGCCGCCGTCGAAGCCGCCCATCCCACCCATTCCACCCATGCCGCCCATTCCACCCATGCCACCCATTCCACCCATGCCGCCCATTCCACCCATACCGGCACCAGCTCCGGCTGCGGCCTTCTTCGCGGGCTTGGGCTTTTCAGCGACGAGCGCGTTCGTGGTGAGTAACAGACCGGCAACCGAAGCTGCGTTTTCGAGCGCCGTGCGTACGACCTTCGTCGGGTCGATCACACCGGCAGCGATCAGGTCACCGTAAGTTTCGGCGGCGGCGTCGAAGCCGAAGCTGCCCGTGCCCGACCGCACCTTGTCGACGACGACCGAGCCGTCCAGGCCCGCGTTCTGCGCGATCATCCGCAGCGGCTGCTCGAGCGCGCGGGAGAGCAAGCGCGCGCCCGCCGCGAGATCGTCTTTCAGATCGAGCTTGGCGATCACGCTCTGACAGCGCAAGAGGGCCACGCCGCCGCCAGGAACGATGCCTTCCTGGGAAGCGGCGCGGGTCGCGTGCATGGCGTCGTCGACCCGGTCCTTTCGCTCTTTCAGCTCCACTTCGCTGGCCGCGCCGACCTTGATCACGGCGACGCCGCCGGAAAGCTTGGCCAGGCGCTCCTCCAGCTTCTCGCGGTCGTAATCGCTGGTGGTTTCCGCGATCTGCTTTCGGATCAGATCGACACGGCCCTTGATCGCCTCGTGAGCGCCGGCGCCGTCGACGATCGTCGTGTTGTCCTTGTCGATGTCGACGCGCTTGGCGCGGCCGAGCTCCGCCAGGGTCAGCTGCTCGATTTTGATCCCGAGCTCGTCGCTGATCACCTGACCGCCGGTCAGAATCGCCATGTCCTTCAACATCTCCTTGCGGCGATCGCCGTAGCCGGGAGCCTTGACCGCGGCCGAGTGCAGGGTGCCGCGGAGCTTGTTCACGACCAGCGTGGCGAGCGCTTCGCCGTCGATGTCCTCGGCGACGATCACGATCGGCTTCTGCGCGCGTGCCACCTGCTCGAGCACGGGCACGAGGTCGTGCATGTTCGAGATCTTCTTGTCACTGAGCAGGATGAACGGGTCCTCGAGGACGCACGTCATCTTTTCCGGATCGGTGACGAAGTAGGGCGAAACATAGCCGCGGTCGAACTGCATGCCCTCGACGATGTCGAGCGAGGTTTCCATGCCCTTCGCTTCTTCGACGGTGATGACGCCGTCCTTTCCGACCTTCTCCATCGCTTCCGAAAGCATCTTGCCGATCGCCTCGTCGCCGTTGGCGCTGATCGTGCCGATCTGCTGGATTTCCTTGGGACTCTGGACGGGCTTGCTGATGCGTTTGAGCTCCTCGATCGCGGCACTGACCGCCTTGTCGATCCCGCGCTTGAGCTGCATCGGCCCGTGGCCGGACGCGACGAGCTTCATGCCTTCGCGGCAGATCGCTTGCGCGAGCACGGTCGCGGTGGTGGTCCCGTCGCCCGCGAGATCCGAGGTCTTCGACGCCACCTCGCGCACCATCTTGGCGCCCATGTCCTCGAACTTGTCGGCGAGCTCGATCTCCTTGGCGACCGTGACGCCGTCCTTGGTCACCTTGGGGGCGCCCCAGCTCTTTTCGATCACGACGTTGCGGCCCTTGGGCCCGAGGGTGACTTTTACCGCGTCGGCCAGGGCATCGACCCCACGCAGAATCTTCGATTGTGCCTTCGCGTCGTAAAGAATCGCCTTCGCAGCCATTTAAAACCTCCGGAGTCCTTTCTCGAGTTCTCGTGCCCGGTCGCAAGGCCGGGGCGCGCCGCAAAATAAGCCTCGTGAAGCGCCCGTCAACGCCGAAGATGAGCCAAATTCAGCGGTGCTCCAGGCGCACTCCCCCTCGGTCTCAGTCTCGGTCGGGGCGGGCAGATTCGAACTGCCGACCTCACGGACCCGAACCGTGCGCGCTACCAAACTGCGCTACGCCCCGAGACTCCCGCCGGGTTAGATGCCGGGCGGGCGCGGCAGCATGAAGCCTCGGCCGGGGACCTGTCAAGGCGGGGTGCCGTGTCTCGTTGTCGGCTGGGGCCCCGGCCCCAACCGCCCCGCACTTTGCGGCCTCGGCAAACGTGCTCAGTGCTTGCTGGCTTTGTAGGTTTTGATCTCCTGGGCCAGGGCCGGCACGGCCTGAAACAGATCGGCGACCAGGCCGTAGTCGGCGAGCTGAAAGATCGGGGCCTCGGGGTCCTTGTTGACGGCCACGATCGTCTTCGAGCCCTTCATCCCGGCGATGTGCTGGATCGCGCCGGAGATGCCGACGGCGATGTAGAGGCTCGGGGCGACGATCTTGCCGGTCTGGCCGACCTGAAAGTCGCCCGGTGCGTAGCCCGCGTCACAGGCGGCGCGGCTGGCGCCGATCGCGGCGCCGAGGGCGTCGGCGAGCGGCTCCATGATCTCGAAGAAGCGCTCCTTGATGGCGCGGCCGCCAGAGACGACGATCGACGCCTCGGTCAGCTCGGGGCGCTCGCTCTTCACCGCGGCGAGGGAGACGAACTCGATGCGGCCCGCTGCCTGGCCGGGGGGGGTCTTGGCGACCGTCTCGACCGGCGAGGACCCGCCGCTCGGCGCGGCCGGCTCGAACTCGCTCTGGCGCGCCGTAGCGACGATGATCGGCGTTTCCACGGTGCTGTAGCCGTAGGCGTTGCCCGCGTACATTGGGCGCTTGAACACGAGCTTGTTGCCCTCGACGCTGACGCCGCCGCAGTCGCCGGCGTACGAGGCATCGAGCTTCGCGGCCACGCGCGGCATCAGGTCCTTGCCGAAGCTCGACGCGGTGGCGCAGACCAGGCCGTAGCCCTTGCCGACGGCGGCGACGGTCGGGGCGTAGTGCTCGGCGACGTAGTTCTTGAGCGAAGGATCTTCGCAGGCGATCACCTTGGCGGCGCCGAAGCCCGTGAGCTCCGACGCGGCGCTCTTGGCGTTGGCGCCCAGCACGAGGATCGAGAACGACCCGCCGAGGGCCGGCAGCGCTTGCTTGGCCATCGTGATCGCGGAGTGGGTGGTTTTGCGGACTTTGCCGTCTTCGGTGAGCTCGGCAACGACGAGAACATCGGCCATGGCTGTTTCTCCCTGTCCCCTCAGATGACTTTGGCTTCGGTGCCGAGCTTCTGCACCAGCTCCTGCACGTCCTTGACCTTGATCCCGGCCTTGCGGGCGGGCGGCGCGCCGAATTTGACGTAGCGGTTGGTGAGCTTGGCGTCCCCGACGACGTCTTTCAGCGCCTTCACCGCGAGCGGCTTCTTCTTCGCCTGCATGATCGCGGGCAGGGCGGCGAACCTCACTTCGTCGTACGGGTAGCGGAAGCCCGCCGCCGTTTTCAGCGAGTAGACGCTGTCCGGCGAAACGATGCGCAGATCGACCGTGACCAGCGCCGGCAGCTTCAGCCGCGCGGTCATCACCCCGCCGTCGACCTCGCGCCCGACCAGCAACGCGCCGGCTTCTTCCTTGATGGTGGCGGCGAAGGTCGCCATCGGCCAATCGAGCAGCTCGGCCAGAGCTTGGCCGACGAAGTTGCTTTCGGAGTCCACGACCTGCTTGCCCATCAGGACCACGTCGGGCTTCTCTTCTTCGACCAGCTTTTTGAGCGCGATCGCAACCAGACGGCCGTCGAGCTCCTCGTCGGTGGCTTCCACGCGGATGGCGCGGTCGGCACCGGTGGCGAGCGCGGAGCGCAGGTTGGTCTCGGTATCCTTCGGCCCGAGGGTCACGACCACCACTTCACCGAGCCGGGCCTTCGGGTTCTTGCCGTCTTCCGTCAGGCGCAGCGCGGCTTCCAGGGCGTAGAGGTCGAACGGATTGATTTGCCACTCGAGGCCGGTGGTTTCGACCTTGTCACCCGCTGCCGGGATTTTGACCTTGTTGTGGTTGGCTGGGTCGGCGACCCGCTTGAGTGGCACGAGAATCTTCACGACAGACGACTCCTTTTGGACGGGGTCCGTTTCGGAACGGGTCCCGGCTGCGATGCGCCCTGCGACCGCTCGAGCTCCGAACGGGAGGTGGTCACCGGCCCGAGGGCCAAAAGCGCATCCGGGCGGGGGGACAGCTACTGCTTTTGGGGCAAGACGTCAATGGAGCGGGTGACCCTGGCGGCGCTTCGCGGCTGGCTCCATGGGTGAAAAAGCCGTTGTCTCGTTTGTCGGTTGGGGCCCGGGCCCCAACTGGAACGCACCAGGCCGGCTGGTGCAGTAAAGTCGGGCCAACGCCCGGATGCGATTGTTCACGGATTTTCTGGTTCTCGGCAGCGGTATCGCGGGGCTGACGTTCGCGCTTCGCGCCTCGCGCCACGGGGAGGTCGTCATCGTTACCAAGCGGGCGGATGACGACGCGGCCACGAGCTGGGCGCAGGGCGGGGTCGCCGCCGTGCTCGGGGACGACGACACCTTCGAGCGCCACGTGAGCGACACGCTCGTCGCCGGCGCCGGGCTCTGTCACGAGGTGGTCGCCGAGCTCTGCGTTCGCGAGGGGCCGGACGACGTGCGCTGGTTGACCGATCTCGGCGTCGAGTTCTCGCGCGATCCGAACGGCGAGCTCGACCTGGGGCGCGAGGGCGGACACACGGCGCGCCGGGTCGCGCACGCGGGCGACATCACCGGCGAAGCGATCGAGCGCGTGCTGCTCGAGACCGTGCGCAAGAATCCGAACATCCGCGTGCTCGACTGGCACATGGGTGTCGACCTGATCACGATGAGCAAGTTCGGCGGACCCGACCAGTGCGTCGGCGCGTACGTGCTCGACGAGAAGCAGGGCAAGGTCGAGATGATCGCAGCGCGCGCCACGGTGCTGGCCACGGGTGGCGCGGGCAAGGTCTATCTCTACACGTCGAACCCGGACGTGGCGACCGGCGACGGCGTGGCGATGGCTTATCGCGCGGGCGCCGAGATCGCGAACATGGAATTTTACCAGTTCCATCCGACGTGCCTGTTCAACCCCCGCGCCAAGAATTTTTTGATCAGCGAAGCCTTGCGTGGCGAGGGTGCGGTGCTGCGGCTGCCGGACACGCTCGACCCGTTCATGAAGCGGCATCACGAGATGGGCGATCTCGCGCCGCGTGACGTGGTGGCGCGTGCCATCGACTACGAGATGAAGAAAACCGGCTCCGAGTACGTGTTGCTCGACATCTCGCATCAGCCCGCGGATTACCTGCGCTCGCGTTTCCCGAACATCTACGCGCAGTGCCAGCGCTACGGCATCGACATCGCCAGCGAGCCGATCCCGGTCGTGCCGGCGGCGCACTACATGTGCGGCGGCGTCACCAGCGACCTGCACGGGCGCTCGACCTTGCCGGGCCTGTGGGTGATCGGCGAAACCGCGTGCACCGGTCTCCACGGCGCGAACCGGCTGGCCTCGAACTCGCTGCTCGAGGGGCTGGTCTTCGGCCGGCGCGCGGCGGACAAGCTCGCGACGCTGATCACGGAATTGCGCGGCACGCCGCCGCCCGACATTCCGGAGTGGCAGACCGGGTCGGCGGTTCCGAGCGACGAAGCCGTCGTGGTCTCCCACAACTGGGACGAGATCCGGCGCTTGATGTGGAACTACGTCGGCATCGTCCGCACCAGCGCGCGTCTCCGCCGCGCGGCGCGCCGTGTCGCCCTGCTCGAGGAAGAGATCCGCGAGTATTACTGGAAGCACCTGGTGACGCGCGATCTGCTCGAGCTCCGCAACATCCAGACCGTGTCGGAGCTGATCATCGCTTCCGCGGCCAGCCGCCGCGAGAGCCGCGGGCTTCACTACACGCTCGATCACCCGCAAACGCTCGACAACAGCGCCGCCGACACCGTCACCAAACGCGGCGTGCTGCCGCACCTCCGCGGACGGTAGCGGGTGAAGCTGAGCTATCCCGCGGCGCTCGGCTGGGCGCTCGGTGCAACACTGCTTCTGATGTTCGGGATGGGGTTGCTCAAGCAGCTCCGCCCCGGCGCGATCAACGACATCGTCAGCCTGACCGCCGTCGAGGCCGCGGTCTATCTGCTGGTGCTGTTCGGCGTGCTCAGGCTCCATGCGCCGGAAGAACAGTCGCGGAGCGCGCTCGGGCTGCGTCCCAGCCATCCCGCGATGCCGGTGTTCGGCGCTGCGCTCGGGCTCTTGCTGCAGCTCCCCGCAGAGTCGCTGCGTCAGCTGTCGGCGCGCTGGCTCCCCGAGTCCGACGCGGAGCTCGCGTACCGCGCGACCCTGTTGCGGGCAGACGACGTGCTCAGGGCCGTGGTGTTGATCGTTTGCGTTGCCTGCGTCGGGCCGCTGGTCGAAGAGCTGTTTTTTCGCGGCGCGCTCTTCGTGGGTCTGCGCCGCAACTACTCGGCCTCGGGCGCGGCGCTGGTCACCGCAATCGCCTTCGTGATCGTCGCGCACCCGAACCCGAAGCTCTGGGCGCCGCTGCTGCCGGTCGGTTTGGTGCTCGGCTACCTGCGGGCGGCCAGCGGATCGCTGTTCGCGTGCGTTGCCCTGCACGTGGCGTTCAACGGTGCCACGGTTGCGGCGTATCTGACCGGCGTGGCGAGCGTGACGCGGCCGCTGATCTTGCCCTGGCCGGTGCTGATCGCCGGCTGGATCGGGACGGCGCTGCTGCTGTTTTTGGTACAGTACGTGGCGCGGAAGAGTCCGGAGGCCGAGGCCGCGCGCGCGGAGGATGCCGATGAACCGTAAGCCCAAGATCGCGTTGTGCCTGCCGGGCGGCGGCGCCACCGGCGCGATGTTCCAGATCGGAGCTCTGGCGGCACTCGAGGACGGAATCGAGGGCGTCCACGCCCACGAGCTCGATCTCTACGTCGGCACCTCGAGCGGTGCGACGGTCGCGGCGACCTTGGCGGGCGGCCGGCCCGTGGAGCGTAGCTACCGGGCGTTCCTCGATCCAGCGGACGTCTACTTCCCGCTCGAACGCAAACACATCTTCAGGATGGACTTTGCCGAGTGGCGGCGGACGATCGTTTCCGCGGCGAGCGCGCTGCGCCACGGCACCGCGAGCCTCCTGTCGCGCGGGCCGGCGCCGACCCCGGCGCAGCTCTGGGAGGAGCTCGATCGCCTGTTCGATTCGCTGCCGGCCGGGCTGTTTTCGCTCGACGCCTACGAGCGCTTTCTCGAAGACTTCTTCGTGCGGCGCGGCGTGCCCAACAACTTCGCGATGATGCCGCGCGAGCTCTTCATCCTCGCTCACGATCTCGACACCGGTGAACAGGTCGAGTTCGGGGCCAAAGGCTTCGATCAGGTGCCCGTGAGCCGAGCCTGCATCGCTTCGATGGCGGTGCCGCCGTTTTTTTCGCCGGTCAGGATCTGGGATCGCCACTACATCGACGCCGGGGCCGCGCAAGTCGCCCACTTCGACGTGGCCGTGAAGGCGGGCGCGAACCTGATCATCGTCGTAAATCCGATGGTGCCGGTCCACGCGGGCAGTGTCCCGACCGGGCACGGCCCGCGCACCAGCGTGCGCGACAAGGGCATGATGTGGGTGACCAACCAGGCGATCCGGATCGGCATTCACAAACTGATGCGCGAGACGTGCGCACGCGTGACGGCCTCGGGCCAAGCGGACATTCTCTTGATCGAGCCCGAGCCGACCGACGGGATCTTGTTCATGCACAACCCGGCGAGCTTTGCGGCCCGGCGCAAGATTCTCGAGTACGGGTATCGCGCGACGCGGGCTCGCGTCGCCGAATGGTTCAGAACCGGGGAACCCGCGCTGGCGCGGGCGGGCTGGCGCATGGCACAGGCCAGAGACTCCCGGCCCGCGCCCGCCGAGGAGCGCGCTTGAAAATCGCGCTCGGCGCCTGCGCGGCCGCCCTGCTGATCGCGGCTTGCAACGAGCCCTATCGCGTCGGCGAATACGTCTTGGTCGACTGGGACGGCAAGAGCTATCCCGCGTATCTGATCGAAAAGAAAGGCGAGAGCCGCTTTCGCGTGCACTACGACGGCTACGATTCGCGCTGGGACGAAGACGTGACGCTCGATCGCATCAAGGGTCGGGTCAATGCTCCAGTGACGCCCCCGCCACCGCCGGAGAAAGTCGCGCGCGCGGCGGGCATCACGCCGGCGAGCTCGGGCTCGGCGACGACGGTCGCGACGTTCAAGGTCGGCGATCGCGTGAAGGTGTTGTGGCGCGGCTCGATCTATCCCGCGTCGATCGTAGGCGTGGTGGCTCCCGACAAGTTCCTCGTTCACTACGAGGGGCACGAGAGCGCGTGGGACGAAACCGTCGAGATCGATCGTATCGTCGGAACGCGTTGAGCGTGCTAACCGCTCGTCTGACTTTTCAACCGCTTCGTTTGAAGATCGGGCCGCTATGATGCGGTAAGAAAACTACCGCGAGCATGCCGCGCTACTTCGGTTCCCAATTCCTCGGGACGCCGGAGTAGTTCCTTGTAACGCCAACGGCGGGCTGGGGCACTAGAGCGCCCGATCTCTATGATAGCGCTTCGGGGTGTAGGGACGTGTGCGCCCGCTCTTCGTTCAACGCCAGGCAATGCCTCTCTCTCTAAGGACTCGGGGAATGCAAAAGACACTTGCGAATCTGGGGATCGTGTCGCTGGCCTCGCTGGCCCTGACCGCTGCTTGCGCCACTTCCGGCGATGACAGCCAGCAAACCCCCCGAGACTACCGCTCAAACGGCGGCGGTGCAGGGACCGAGGGGCCGGCCGGAAGTGCCGGGGCGGTCGGCAGCGCCGGGGCCGGCTTCGGCGGCTCGTCCGGCTTTGGCGGATCGTTCGGCGTTGGCGGTTCCAACGGTGGCTCCGGCCCCGATGGTGCGGGCGGTCAGGTGGGGAGCGGCGGCGGCGGCGGCCTTGGCGGCAGTGGCGGTGGACTCGGCGGGACCGACGGGATGGGTGGCTCGGACGGTTCCGGCGGAAGCGTTGGTGGTGTCGGTGGTGTCGGTGGTGTCGGCCCTGGCGGGACCGACGGCAGCGGCGGCACGGGCGGCGGCGGCACGGGCGGCGTCGGCGCCACGGGTGGCCAAGGCGGCACGGGTGGGCAGGGCGGCGGCACCTGCTGTCCCGATGGCAACTGTCTGTGCCACGGCGATCCACCTTCGAACCTGAGCTACAAGAACGGGCCGTTCAGGTCCGCGAGCTTCGCGATCTCGACGGGAACGGTTTACTACCCGACTGACGCGACACCACCTCTTGCAGGTCTTTCGCTGTGCGCGGGCTTCCTCAATACGGGGCCCGAGATGGCGGGATGGGGACCGTTCTACGCCTCATGGGGCATCGTCGTGGTCATCACCACGACGACGGGCGCGGATCTGCCCGACGTGCGCGGCGCGAAGCTGGTTGCGTCGGTCAACGCGCTGAAAGGAGAGAACACGAGGAGCGGTAGTCCGCTGAATGGCAAGCTCAGCGATCGCTTTGGAACCTCTGGCTACTCGATGGGCGGCGGCGGCACCACGATCGCTTCGACCAACGCGCCGACGATGAAGTCGTCTGTCGGTCTCGCGCCGTGGGGACCGGTGGGTGCCGGCATCAAGGTGCCGACGCTGCTGTTCTGCGCGACCGGCGACGTCGTCGCAGCGTGCAACTTGGCCAACGGGTCGTACACTCAAATTCCCAATACGACGCCGAAGATGATGATCACGATCACCGGCGGCGACCACCTCTCGAGTTGGTTCGGTCCGAGGGACGGTGGCGGTGGCATCTCCGGGATGTACGCCGTGGCTTTCCAAAAAGTATTCCTCGAAGGGGATACGCGCTGGAAGTCGCTCTTGCTGACGAAGCCCGCGAGCGGAACTTCGGGCTACGTCACGAACATCCAGTAGCTATCGAGCGTCGGCGTCTCGATGCCACGAGTGCTGCGCTGCGACGGGAAAACTACCGCGGACATGATGCGCGCACTTCCTGCCCGCGCCGGAGTATTTCCTTGTACCGCCATTGACGAGCGACACCACTAGCGTGCGTGTTTCTTGTGATAACGCTTCTCTCATCGACGCATGTGCAACGTGCGTTAGCCAGCGGGAGATAGCGAATGACACTGTCGCAAAAGGGCTTCACGGCACTGTTCGTTTTGGCGCTGACCGGAGCGTGCGCCGCCAGTACGGATGAGGAAAATCAAGTTCCCACCGGCGTGAACAACGGTGGAGCCGCAGGTGCAGGTGTTTCTGGCGCTGCGGGTGACGCGGGCTTCGGCGGCGTCGGCGGTGGTTCCGGCGGCAGCTTGGGGGCGGGCGGCAGCTCCGGCGA
>Ga0111539_10007724_pt1 | contig 13736 bp, 10 predicted proteins | sample RhiMethybrSRZTD1_FD_79667 | JGI IMG/M metagenome (GOLD analysis project Ga0111539, IMG submission 79667) | Populus rhizosphere microbial communities from Tennessee, USA - Rhizosphere MetaG P. TD hybrid SRZTD1 (version 2) (version 2) | ecosystem: Host-associated > Plants > Roots > Rhizosphere >...
CCTCGAACGGTACTCAAAGCATCCGCTCGCGAAGCCACTCCTGCACGCGGCTGAACAGGCCGACCTTGCATTACTCGATGCGACCGAGGTTCGGGAGCGGCCAGGCGAAGGACTCGAGGGTACGGTCAACGGCCATCACGTTCACGTCATCGGCCGCCGCCAGGCCGAAGCCAGGGGCTTTGCGAGCCGGTTGCCACCACCGGCTACCGGCATGGAGTGCGTGATCCTGCTCGATTGCGACTACGCCGCCACCTATCGCTTTCACGACACCGCGCGTCAGGATAGCCGCTCTTTCATCCGCCATCTCAAGCCCCGGCACAAGCTCGATCGCGTCCTGCTCGTGTCGGGAGACCGCGAAGCGGAGGTGCGCTACCTCGCCGAACGCGTTGGCATCGTCGAGGTCTACGCCGGGCGCAGCCCCGAAGAAAAGGTCGCGATCACGCGCGCGGAAGCCATTCGTGCACCCACGCTCTTTATCGGCGACGGCATCAACGACGCCCCGGCCCTCGTCACGGCGACTGTTGGAATCGCCTTCGGCCATCAGAGCGAGATTACGGCTGAAGCCGCCGGTGCGGTGATCATGGACACGTCGCTCAGACGAGTCGATGAACTGTTTCACCTTGCGCGCAGGATGCGACGAATCGCGCTGCAAAGCGCTGTTGGAGGTATGGCGTTGAGCGTCGCCGGGATGCTGCTCGCGTTTGGCGGCTTCCTCCCGCCCGTCGCGGGGGCAGTGTTCCAGGAAGTGATCGATCTCGCGGCGGTGCTCAACGCCTTGCGCGCCGCCGTTCCCGGCGGCGACCTGAGTGACTATCAATAGTGCAAATCCTGGCGGCTCCACGCGCGGGACAACCGCTGGAAAGGCGGCCTGAATGGTAAGGCCAATGGAGTACAACGCAACGGTGGTCGGGCGCGCCGATTTGACCGATACACTCGCGACCTTTCTGATCCTGCCTGACCAGCCGCCACAGAAACGTCCGTGGTTCATCGCGGGGCAGTATTGCGTGCTCGGCCTCAACAACAGTGAGAAGCCGTTCCTCGGGTCGGTTCGCCGTGCCATGTCTATCGCTTCGGCGCCCGAGTGCGACGGTCCCCTGGAGTTCTACGTTCGATACGTCGTCAAGCCGACGTCACAGAACCCTCTGACGCATCTGCTGTGGAAGCTGCGAGCCGGTGATCGAATCTATGTCGGGGCGAAGGTAGCCGGCGCGTTCACCATCAACGACACAATTGGTGCCGACGATCCGCGCATTCGTGTGATGGTAGCGGCTGGAACTGGGGCTGCACCCTTTGTCAGCATGATCAGCAGCGAGGTGTGTCGGAATCCGTTCGCCGATCTGTCGAACTGGGTCTTGCTGCACGGCGTGTCGTATCCAAACGAGCTAGGGTATCGCCGGCAACTGCTCTCGTTATCCACGGCAAACGGCCTCAAATATCACGGGACCGTAAGTCGCCCGAGTGAGGCACGCGACTGGTCAGGCGACATTGGGCGCGTGGAAGCGTTCTTCGATCCGGAGCGCCTGCCAGAGTTCGAACGGCGCCTGGGCCTGGCTGCCGGCGGTTTCACCTCGCATAACGCCGCCGTGTTCGTGTGCGGGCTGACGGCGACGATCGGCGGTGTGCTCGTCCGCCTGATCGATCGCGGTTTCGTCCCGCACGCCAAAGTGATCCGTGATGCGCTTGGTGTTCCGCCGGATATGAGCCCCAGCCTGTTCTATGAACTGTACGACCCCGCGCCGCCGATCGACATCGATAATCCCACGGTAGTCGAACCGCTGCGCGCGCGCATGCAGCGCGCGCTATCCTGATGTCAATCGCACCGATGTGGCTCCTCCATTAACCGGCGCACGCTCTCGCGTGCTCGCTCGAGAACGGCCGGCGGCAATGGCGCGGCGCCAAGCTGACGGCACAGACCCACCGTCTGCTTGAGTCCTTCGACGACCGCCGCGCAGCTCGGGCAGGTTACACAATGCTGCTCGATGGTCTCGCACACGGCTTTATCGAGATCTCCGTCGAGATAGGCAGAAATCTGCGTGAGAACGTCCCGGCACTCAGGCCTCACGATCGACCACTAGTCAATTCGCGCCTGAGCATCAGCCGGGCGCGCCGCAGCCGCTGCTTCACATTGGCCTCCGAATATCCGGTAATGGCTGCGACTTCCTTCGTCGGAAGGTTTTCCATCTCACGCAACAGCATGATGATGCGGTACGCCGGCGGCAGCTTCGCCAATGCCTGCCTGAGCCGTGCGTCGGCCCAGTCATCGATCATCCGTTGATCGGCGCGCGGAGCCTGATCGGCAACATCGATCGGCGACGCTTCAGCACCACCGGCTGGAGACCCCTGCTCGATCGATTCGAACCTGACCGGTTCGCCGGCACGCCGTCGCCGCTTCATCAGACACGCATTCCGCACCGTCGTGTACAGCCACGTTCGAAATGCGTCCGGGTCAGCAATGCGGCTGACGTGCTGATAGGTCTTGAGCAGCGCGTCCTGCATCACATCCTCGGCATCTTCCGCGTGCCCGCACGCCAACAGGCTGAACCGGAACGCAACTTCCTGTGCACGCATCAACAGACGCTCCATAGCCGCGCGGTCGCCCGTCGATGCAGCTCGGACAAGGGCCGCATATTCGGACTTGGCCGCATCGGGGCCCGATCCACCCGTCCCGGCCGGGTTGGTGACGATAGCCACGTCAGGTCGATTGTACGAGTGCTGCCTCTCGCCGCCGGGGTGTAGCGAGAGATGCAGGTCGCGGGCTATCGGTGACAAAACGACCGATCGCGCGGTCCGCTGTCACCAAATCGCGCGTCTTTGCATCCCTCAGCCGATGACCTCCTCGGGCCAGGTAACGGCACTGGTATTCATCCTGTGTCTCGGGGCCGTTCCGGCCTCTGCTCAGGACGCGCTGACGCTTGACGTCGCGATACAGGAAGCGATTGCACACAATGCCTCGCTGCGGGCGGCCCGTGCGGGCGCGGCGGAGGCCTCTGAGCATCTCGGTGAAGCGCGCGCCGGGTGGCTGCCTCGGATCTCGTTCACCGAGAGCTGGCAACGCGGCGATCAGCCGGTCTTCGTGTTCAGCTCGCTTCTGGCCTCGCGGACATTCACAGCCGCGAACTTCGCCATCGATTCTCTCAACCACCCGAACCCGATCGGATTCTTTCGCGGATCCGTCGGGGCCGAGCAGCTGCTCTTCGACGGCGGCCGCCAGCGGGCGGCCATCAATGGCGCGCAGGTACGCAGCGAGATATCGCAGCTGGCCGTTGACGAGACGACGGCCTCGCTCGTGTCGGCTACGACCCAGACATATGGCCGCATCCTGATCGCCGAGGCAGGCGCGCGGGCGGCACATGCCGCGCTCGAATCCGCGCAGGAAGACAGCGCGCGCGCCGAGCGGCGCCGGGACGCCGGCATGGCAACCGACGCCGACGTGCTGGCGCTCATCGCTCAAGTCACCACGCTTCGGCAACGTGAGATCGACGTCCAGGCCGATGCCGCCGTGGCCAGAGCCGAGTTGAACCGCCTCATTGGTTCGCCAATCGATCGCAGCTACGACGTGGCCGAGCCGCTGGCTGGCACTGAACTTTCGGCAATGTCACTGAGCGTGGCGCTCGCTGAAGCCGATGCAAACCGCCCTGAGCTCAAACGAGCCGAAGCAGCCATTCGGCTCGCCGAGACAGAGCGCAAGGGCGTTGGCACTGCGCTCATTCCGCAGGTCGCGGCACAGGCTGCGTTCGACATGAGCGGCACGAGTTTCAATAGCCGAGAACCGTCGTGGATCGTCGGCGGCGAGTTGCGTTGGAACCTCTCGCTCGGCGGAGCCGAGCTGGCGCGTGCGAAGGCCGCCAGCCAGGCGCAGATCCGCGCCGCCGCCGAGGCCGACGAGACGCGCGCGGCTGTTCGCGTGCAGGTCGTCACCGCTTTCCGCCGTCTCGAAGCCGCGCACGCCCGTCAAGCGGTCGGACTGACAGCCGTGAATCAGGCCCGCGAGCGGCAGCGCATCGTCCGCGATCGATTCGACGCAGGCATGGCAGGCGTCACCGACGTCCTGCAGGCATCGAGCGCGCTCACCGACGCCGAGGCACAACGGGTCGCCGCTGTCGTCGATGCCATCACCAGCGAAGCACAGCTCCGCCACGCAATCGGACGGCGCCAATAGCGAGGCTCACGTGCAGAGAACCATTGTCGTCATCATGCTGTCCGGCTCGACGTTGCTCGTCAGCGCGTGCCGTCACGAGCCCGCGGCACAAGGAGCGGCCGCCGCGCCCATCACGGTATCCACCGCTCCCGTGACATCCACCGTGCTCGCGTCCGACGTTGAGGCTGGTGGTGTCGTGACCGCACGTGCAACCGCCCTCATCTCGAGCCGGATCATGGCGCCCGTCGTCGCCGTGCATGTCCGCGCCGGCGATCGCGTCAAACGCGGCACGCCGCTCGTGATTGTCGACGGACGCGAAACCGACGCCAATCGGACCCGCGCCATTGCCACGCTCGCGAGTGCCACCGATACCGTGCGTGCGGCCGACTCCGAAGTTCGATCGGCGCAAGCGGCGCTAACGCTGGCTCGGACGACGCACGACCGGATCAAGACGCTGCATGACAAGAAGTCCGCGACGACACAGGAACTCGACCAGGCCGTCTCGGCACTCGACGTGGCCGACGCGCAGTTCGGACAGGCCCAGGCCCATCTCTCGGCGGCGAACGCAGCTCAGGACGCTGCGCGAGCGGCCAGCGACGCGGCCACCGTCGCGAGCTCGTACACGACGTTGACCGCGCCTTTCGACGGCATCGTCAGCGAACGATCCGTGGATCCAGGCTCGATGGCAAACCCTGGCGCTGGCCTGCTCACGCTCGAAGATGCCACCGGGTTTCGCCTGGAAGTGCCGCTCGACGAATCACGCGCGGCGACTGTGAAGATTGGCGATACCGTCGGCGTCAACCTGGGCGAAGGTCAGTTCCCGGACTCACTCTCAGGCCGCGTCAGCGAGATCGCTCGAGTCGATCCCGCATCCCACAGCTTCATCGTCAAGATCGACCTTCCCACGCAGAATGGCGTTCGCTCCGGCACCTTTGGACGTGCGCGCTTCACGGGTACACCGAGAAATAGCCTCACCGTTCCCACGGCCGCTGCCGTTCGCCGCGGGCAATTGACGTTCGTCTTCGCCGTGGACCGCGAGAATCGCGCCAGGCTGCGCGCTGTCTCACCGGGCAGCGTAGACGGCGATCGGCTGGAAATCCTCGCCGGCGTCGGCGAGAAGGACGTCGTCATCACGAATCCGCCGCCATCGTTGACGGATGGTGCGCCTGTCGCTGGAGCACGACAGTGACTCGTGCCGAAGGAATCGCCGGCCGGCTTGCTGGGGCATTCATCCACTCGAAGTTGACGCCTCTCGTCGTTGCCGCGTCGCTGCTGCTGGGACTCTATGCCGTCATCGCGCTTCCCCGCGAGGAAGAGCCGCAGATCATCGTGCCGATGGTCGACGTATTCGTCGAGATGCCTGGAGCCTCGCCGACGGAGGTCGAACAGCGCCTGACACGTCCAATCGAACAGGCGCTCTGGGAGATTGCCGGCGTCGAGTACCTCTATTCGACCTCTAGCCCTGGTCGATCGATGACCGTGGTCCGGTTCCTGGTCGGCGAAAACGAAGAACAAGCGCTCGTCAGGCTCAATCAGAAGCTCGCCACGACACTACCGTCGCTTCCACCCGGGACGACGACGCCCTCGGTTCAACTCCGATCGATCGACGACGTGCCGGTGATGTCACTGACGTTGTGGGGCACCGGATATGACGATGCGCGGCTGCGGGCGATGGGGCATCAGCTTCAGGAAGCGCTCAAGGAAGTGCCCGACGTGTCGACGATCAGTATCATCGGTGGCCGACCGCGGCAGATCACCGTCGAACTCGATCCAGCCGCGCTGGCTGCTCGTCATATCGATGCCCTCGCCGCGCAGCGAGCGCTGACGAACAGCAACGTGCGAACCGCCGGCGGCGACGTCGTCTCCGCGAATCGTGCATGGCGCGTGGAGAGCGGTCGCTGGTCTGACTCGATCGACTCAATCAGGAACGTCGTCGTCGCCACGAGCCACGGTGTGCCCGTCCGCCTCTCGGACGTGGCCACGGTTACGGACGGAAGCGCCGAGCCTGACAGCTACGTCACGCACTACCCGCGTCCCGGAGAATCGTTCCCGGCGGTGACGCTGGCCATCTCGAAACGCAAGGGCACGAACGCGATCGAGGTCACTGCGGCTGTTGACCGAAAGCTCGGCGACGTGCGCGGCTACCTGTTGCCCTCGGACCTTCAGATCTCGGTGACGCGCAACTATGGGGAGACCGCGGCTCAGAAATCCAACGAGCTGCTGTGGCACATGTTCCTCGCCGTCGTGTCGGTGGCGGCCTTAATCTGGCTCGTGCTCGGCCGTCGCGAGTCGCTGGTCGTGCTGATTGCGATTCCCGTCACCCTGGCGCTGACGCTATTCGTCTTCTATCTCTACGGCTACACGCTCAATCGCATCACGCTCTTCGCGCTCATCTTCTCCATCGGGATCCTCGTGGACGATGCGATCGTCGTCGTCGAGAACATCGTCCGCCATACGCGTGAAGCCGAGAGAGGTGCGTCGCTTGAATCGGTGGCCGTACGTGCGGTCGATGAAGTCGGCAACCCGACGATTCTGGCGACGCTGACGGTGGTGGCCGCCATCCTGCCGATGGCGTTCGTCGGCGGGTTGATGGGTCCGTATATGCGACCCATTCCGGTCGGCGCGTCGGCGGCTATGCTGTTTTCGCTGGTCGTCGCGTTTGTCGTCACGCCGTGGGCCGCAGTCCGTCTGCTGCGCCGCCGAACGGATTACGGCGACGAGCAGGAAGATCGTCTGACCGCCCTCTACCGGCGCGTGATGGGACCGCTGATCGGACGTCGCGCGCCGCGCCGCGCGTTCCTTGGCATGGTGGCGGTCCTACTCGTCGCCGCGGTGACTTTCGTGCCGCTCCGGCTCGTGGACGTCAAGATGCTGCCGTTCGACAACAAGAGCGAGCTGCAGGTGATCGTCCACATGCCGGAGGACACGCCGCTCGAAACCACTGCAGCCGCGGCGTCGGCGCTTGCCGACGAGGCGCTGCGGGATGCGGCAGTGACGAGCGTACAGAGCTACACGGGCACTGCGTCGCCGTACACGTTCAACGGTCTCGTGCGGCACTACTTCCTGCGCCGCGAGCCGAATCTCGCGGACCTGCAGCTCACGCTCATCGACCAAGCGAACCGGCCGCAGAGCCACGCGATCGCGAAGCGGATCCGCACGCGCCTCGACCCGGTCGCGTCCCAGGTTGGCGCGCGGATTCAGATCGTCGAGGTGCCGCCGGGCCCGCCCGTTCTGCAGACGCTCGTCGCCGAAGTCTACGGGCCTGATCCCGACCGCCGGCTGGCGCTCGCGAAGACAGTGCGCGAGACGCTCGAGAAGACAGCCGGGGTCGTTGATGTGGACTGGTACGTCGAATCACCGCAGCCCATGCTGCGTCTGGACGTGGACGACGAGAAGGCGGCCGCCGCCGACCTGTCCGCCGCGCACGTCTCCTCGATGGTCAGCCTGGCGACTGCCGGCATCTCTACCGGCTTGCTCCACGATCCGGTCGCACGCGAGGAAGTGCCGATCATTCTGCGGCTCCCCCGCGAGCGGCGTGGATCGCTCGACGCAGTGCAGAGCCTCCGGTTCGAAGGCGGGACGCCGGTGGCAGTTCGCGAAGTCACGCGGGCAGTCGCGACGGAAGAAGAGCGCAGCGTTTATCACAAGAACCTGCTGCCGGTGACGTACGTCACCGGCGATGTCGCTGGCAGCATCGAAAGCCCCGTCTACGCCATCCTCCAGATGAACCAGTCGTTATCGTCAATCGAGCTTCCGGAGGGATACGGCTTCGAGATCTTCAATGCGCACCAGCCGTTCGACAGCTCCAGGTATGCGATGAAGTGGGACGGCGAATGGCACATCACCTACGAAGTATTTCGCGACCTCGGGGTCGCGTTCGCGGCGGTGCTCGTCCTCATCTACATCCTCGTCGTCGGCTGGTTCCAGTCGTTCTGGACGCCGCTGGCCATCATGCTGGCGATTCCGTTCTCGCTCGTCGGGATTCTTCCTGCGCACGCGGCGCTCGGCGCGTTCTTCACGGCGACGTCAATGATTGGTTTCATCGCCGGCGCAGGGATCGTCGTGCGCAATTCGATCATCCTCGTGGACTTCATCGAGCTGCGCATCCGCGACGGGATGTCGATCGAGGACGCCGTCGTCGACGCCGGCGCAGTACGCTTCAGGCCCATGGCGCTCACCGCCGCGGCCGTCATCGTCGGCTCGACGGTAATTCTGTTCGATCCGATCTTTCAGGGACTCGCAATCTCTCTGATGGCCGGCGAAGTGGCGTCGCTGCTGCTGTCGCGCATGACGGTCCCGATCGTTTACTACATGACCCACAGACATCACGTACGCGAGACCGGCCCGGTCGCGGCCGGATAGGAGCACATCATGACCCTTGAAGCCATGCTCCGGTTGATTGCGGGCGCCTTCGTGACGGCGAGCGTCGTGCTCGGCGTTCTCGTGAGCCCGTACTTCTTCTTGTTCACGGCGTTTGTTGGATTGAATCTCGTGCAGTCCGCTTTCAGCGGCTGGTGTCCGATGATGGCGTTCCTACGCCGCGGCGGTTTTCGGTGAGTCGGCACGGATTCCGATGCACCACGCCTGTTCGAGACCAGCACTCGCGCAGGCCCCTGCTGACGAAGCTGCTGGCGGGGAACATGGCGGGTGGCTCCAGCGGCATCGGCACTCGTTGCTTATCTCCGTCTTCGCAGGCTCCTTCTGCATCGGCAGCCGGAGCCTCATCAGTCGGTCGCCTTCAACACTTCGCCGAACATGTTCCTCCGGAGGATCGTCGAAGCGGTCGCCAGCGCCCCCGACAACGCGCCCATTACTCCACACGTCCCGACATCCTGGCCAGTGAGAAACAGATTGCGAATGGGCGTGCGGGGGCCGAGGTCGCGCGATTCAAAGCGCATCGGCGTGTGGGCGAGGCCGTACATCTCGCCGTGTGGAGCACTCGCGAAGTGCTGGGTGGACAGCGGCGTCGAAAGCTCCCAGTCTGTGACCATCCCGGCCACGGTCGGCACGTATCGATAAAGCTGGCACAGGAGACGCTCGGCAAGACGGTTCTTGATCGCTTCGTATGCGTCCGGTCGTCGCTTCCAGTCTGATCCGGCCCACCGCGAGAAGTGTTCATACGACACTGCAGTCACCAATTCGATCGTGTGCCGATTGGGGTAGCGCGTCGCAAACGACGGGTCCTTGGCAGACGGAAACGAGATGTAGAGAAACGGAAATGGCGCCTCGAGGTCTGCGTTGAAACCGGACAAATTGCGATCGAAATCCACACTCGGGTGAATCCACTGGTTTGCGGCATCGAGCTTCGGCGCCGCGGTGGGAAACGTTGCCCCGACGTAGAGGCACAGATGTCCACTCGCGGCCGGAAGCCGTCTGATTCGCGCGGCAACGCTGCGTACTGCCTCCGGTGCACCATCACCTATCAGCCGATCCAGCGTCGTTCGAATTCCTGCGTCGCTCACGATGAGCTTCGCCCGGAACTCCCGGCCATCAGACATACGGACGCCAACGGCGCGGTCACCCTCGACAAGGATCCGGTCGACCTCGGCACTCACCGCCACGACCCCTCCGGCCCGCTCGATGGTGGGGAGCACGCTCGCGGCAATCTGACTGGCCCCGCCGATTGGATATGCCCCACCGTCGACGTAGTGCTCGGCAATCACGGCGTGCATCCCAAAACTGCTCTGCCCGGGGGGCAGGCCATAGTCGCCCCACTGAGCGGTCAGAACACTTCGGAGTTCTCGACTGGCCCCAAGGCTATCCAGGACCTCTGCGGTCGTTCGTCTCGCAAATCTCAAGAACGGCGCACGCAGACCGCGGCCGAACATGCTGCTCAGGAAACGGGGGAGCGATTTTTCAACAAAGTAGAACGGGAGACACCGCAGACATTGTTGGATCGCATTGAAGTAGCGATCGATGACATCCTGCTCACGAGGAAACGCCTGAACGAGCGCGTCGCGTAGGTGATCTCGACCGCTCACGTAGTTGAAGCGGAGCCCGTCGATGTTCACGCGGTCGTACACCTCGGGCATGGCGTTCCAGGCGAGACGCCCTTCGGCTAAGTACTCAAAGAGCGCGTGCGCCGGCGAGCCGGGTTTGTGAACTTGGCCGACGTAGTGCACGCCGACATCCCACTCGAAACCGGGACGATGAAACGTGTGAGTCAATCCGCCGGCCGTGTAATGCCTTTCGAGAACCAGGACCCGCCGCTTGCTCGCCTTGGCCAGGAGGGCGGCCGTCCCGAGTCCGCCGATGCCCGAACCGATCACAATGGCATCAAATGGTCGATTGTCGTGGAACTGCTTGTACGGTGTGCCGAGAAAGCGACTCGTCATCTCCCGACATCTCTCGCTTGGAGTTCGAACATAAGCCTTTCGACCCACCTTGACACGCTGCAACGGCCTTGCCGCAGCCGCCCGCAATTCGAGGTGCGCTCTACGCCGGACGTGAGCGACAGGCGCTGACACGTGCGGAATTTTTCGGGAGGTAGTGCGGAACTTTCGCGCCGTCGCCTCTGACCATTAGAGGTTCGTTGAGGAAAGGCCCATGTTATCGATGTGTAATGAACCGTGGGATTGGCGCCTCTCTTGCTCGTACTGATCGCGAGCATTGACGTGTTTCGAGCAAGCATCCTCTTGATCGTCCTGACACTTGGCGCCGGGCAGAACATCGGCCTGTTATGTCATATGTGGTGCCCTCCTGACGCAGGCAGAGTGAGCGGGTGCGAGCATCAAACCACGGCGTCGCCAAGCCTGACGCCGTACGAAGACTGCAATGAGGCTGCAAGCGACGCGATTGCCATCGCACGCGAGGAAGGGCGGCAAACCGCCACCCCTCATGTCCAGAGCGCAGCAGTTGTTCCGCCGTTCGGTGTCGCGGCACCTTCTCATGAAGTTCGCTCAAGCTACGAGCCTGACAGTCGTCGGCTGTTCGATGCACGGCCTCTCGTTCTCGCCCTCCGAGTCTGAGTCGGCACACCACAGCCGGTCGATGAGACCGGCGTCGATCCCCTAACAACGTAAGCACCTGCGCGCATGGTCGCGGGGTGACAACGCAGATTCGAGGTGACTTCGGTCACCAGAGAGGTTGTCCGTCATGAGAACCGTCCATTTCCGTCCATTGGTACTTGCAGCCGGTGCCGCGCTGACGCTGGCCACACTTGTGGCTACGGCGAACGCACAAACAGGCTCGCCAATTCTGAACACACTGGAGGTTCAGAAGCTCGTTGCGAGCACCGATCCAGAAGACAACGCGCGGCTCGGTGCGCACTTCGCTGCGCTGGCCGATCACTACGCGCGAGAGGCCACACGTCACGACGCCATGGCACAAGCGTTCATCGCGTCTCCGACACGACGAACGCCCACCAACACCGCAGCCGATCACTGCAAGCGACTTGCGGACTTGAACAAGCAGTCTGCCGACACGCTGCGCGAGCTGGCGGCCTACCACGATAAACGCGCAGCAGGCGTGGCGGCAACAGCACCAAAGGGCGCCGCTCGATTCCAGGCCGGAGCCGGTGCACCAGAACCGTCCGATGACGAGCTGAGCGCGCTCGCCGCACAGGCCAGCACGCCGGCCGATCACCACGCATTGGAGGAGTACTTCCAGACGGTAGCCAAACGCTACCGCCAGGCCGTGAATGAACACACCTCAATGGCGCAAGCGTATCGAGGTACTCGGATGGCCCAGGCGGCGGTCCATTGCGATCGCCTCGTGAGCCTGTCGCGTGACGAGGCGAAGGAAGCCACAGCGGCTGCGGAGATGCACAAGCAGCTCGCGACCGTCAGCCGGTAGTCGCGGCCAGCAGTAGGGGCCGGTCGTGGACCGGCCCGACTCGACTCAGGGTGATCGACATGACACGCTTCTCTTCGTCCGTCGTGCTGCGGGTGGTGATGGCGATGGTGTCACCCACCGACGCTCAGGACGCATCCCGCTCACGCTCGTCCTCGTCGTGACGCTTCTCTACTTGACGATGCGTGGGTGGCCACAGACAAGTGCGCGCGACCCTCACGATGCCGGTACCTCAGGACGTCGCCCACCCCGGTTTGTCTGTATTTGACGGGGTAAGGCCTTCGGGGCTCGTTCCTCTTTGACCCTGCTCCCGCCACATAGTCAGGGGAAAACTCCCTCATGCTGCGCGAATATCAGCACAGCATCCCTGCGTCACTGGTGCTGCAGACTGAAAATCGACATCCTCGCGAGTCTTATCCAGGATCGGGCTTTGCACGTCTCCACTTCAGAGCTCAATCGTGACGTTCACAGAGCGCCTCATCGGGGCAACGATGCTCGATGCCAAAGTCTATGAAGATCTCGAGGCCGACCCGTCAGCGACATGGCAGGCCGCACTCGTCGTCCTACTGAGCAGCCTTGCCGCAGGCGTCAGCACCGGCGCTGCCACATTGGAACCAAAGGCGATCATCGTCGGCACGCTCGGTGGGTTCACCGGCTGGGTGTCGTGGGCAGCACTGATTTACTTACTGGGCACCCATCTGCTGCCCGAGCCACAGACACGCGCTGACGTGGGCGAATTGCTTCGAACGCTCGCGTTTGCCGCCGCGCCAGGCATCCTGCGGGTCGTTGGAGCCGTTCCGCCGCTGGGATGGCCCGCTTTCGCTGTCACATCCGTGTGGATGCTCGCCGCCATGGTCGTGGCTGTGCGCCAGGCGCTCGACTACCGCAGCACCTCGCGCGCGATCACAGTGTGCGCCCTCGGATGGCTGCTGTCGCTCTCCATTGCGGCCATCATCGGCATCGTCTTCCCGGCGATCGTCTCGTAGCGAGTGCCGTTGCCCAGTCCCTGCTCAGAGAGCTGACGTACCAAACAGGTTGCCGACGGCAGCGGTCACGGCCATGGCCAGTGCACCCCAGAATGCGACGCGGGAGGCACCTACCGTCGCCGATGCTCCGCCGACGCGTGCGGCCACGGCACCGAGCGCGGCCAGCGAGCGACAGCGCCGTTACCACGATCGACAGCATCGCCGCCGGCGCCACCATTGCGGTCGCCACCGGCAGCGCCGCCCCGACGGCAAACGTTGCGGCCGAGGCAAGAGCCGCCTGCAGCGGACGGGCGGACAACTCGTCCGACATGCCGAGCTCGTCGCGCGCGTGGGCCTTGAGTGCATCGTGCGCCATCAGCTGCTGCGCGACAGTTCGGGCCAGTACGGGTTCGAGGCCTCGTCCGACGTAGATATTCGTGAGTTCGTCTTCCTCGGCGGCCGGCACCGTCGCGAGCTCCTCGCGCTCCCGCGCGAGGTCTGCCTGTTCCGTGTCGGCCTGCGAGCTGACGGACACATACTCGCCGGCCGCCATCGAGAGCGCGCCGGCGACGAGCCCGGCAACGCCTGCTATCAGAACCTGGCCGCGATCCGCGTGTGAAGCGGCGACGCCCACGACGAGGCTCGCCGTCGAGACGATGCCATCGTTGGCACCGAGAACGGCAGCGCGGAGCCAGCCGATACGGTCGGTTCGATGTCGCTCGCGATGTCGCATGACGAAGTCCTCGACTCAACCTCGCCGGCTGGCTTCACTGGGGCCAGTTCGCTCGCGCGTCGAGATTGATGATGGTTTGCGGCAACGCTTTGGGAATCATTGGCCGCAG
>Ga0111539_10007725_pt1 | contig 13735 bp, 15 predicted proteins | sample RhiMethybrSRZTD1_FD_79667 | JGI IMG/M metagenome (GOLD analysis project Ga0111539, IMG submission 79667) | Populus rhizosphere microbial communities from Tennessee, USA - Rhizosphere MetaG P. TD hybrid SRZTD1 (version 2) (version 2) | ecosystem: Host-associated > Plants > Roots > Rhizosphere >...
CCGTCACCTCGAAGGAACCGGAGTCACCGTGAACGCACTGCACCCCGGCCTGGTGGCGACCGGCATCCTGCGCGGATTCGGCATCCCACGGCCGCTGCAGCCGCTACTCATACACGCCAGCCGACCGTTCTTGGCCACACCAGAAGACGGCGCCCGCACCGCCATCCAGCTCGCCACCAGCCCCGACCTGGCCGGAGTGACCGGACAATACTTCGTCCGCGGCAAGCCGGCCCGCAGCCCCGAAGCCTCCTACAACCGCAACCTGCAAGAAGCCCTATGGACGGCCAGCGAGCACCTCACCAGCCTCGCACCAGGCTGGAGGCAAGAGACCCGATAACCCGACCGCTACCTGCACCCGCGACCGAGCACACGCCAGATCGCGGCGCAACCTGACAGCTTTGCGGTACAAACGGTCGAGGGTGGCCAGGTCTTGACAATTCGGACAGTCTGTGGCGGCCGTCCCGCGAAAGGGCTCCAGCCGGTGAACGCTCAGACACTCAGATCGTTCATCATGATCGCGTTCTCCCTCTTCTGATTGCGCATTCGCGGTCTACATGAGCGGGGAGGGAACCGAGCCCACCTACGCGATCAACAGTCGCGGGGGGTTGACTTCCGTCTTCGCCGACCTCAACCAGTACAGCCACACCATGCATTTCAACGGCCAGAGCATGGTGGTGTTGGACGGCGACCGAGGCACCGGCGACAGCTAGACAATCGCGCACCACCTGTCCGGCGAGGGGGTCGACCGCATCGTCATGGTCGCCTACCTCCCCTACCTCGACACGTACGCAAAGGTCGACGGGGCCTGGTTCTTCGCCGAACGCAGGCTCATCCTGGAGTGGTCAGAGACGCGACCCTCGCTCGTCTCCTGAGCCAATCCGACGCTACGTCAAGGCTCCGGAAACTATTGGAGCAGGCCACTCACAGAGGGATCCTCGAGGCTCAACGCCTCTAGAGCTGCTGTTATTGCGACCTCTCCTTTCTCGATCTCCGTTGCGCAGGCGATTTCGGTCCAGCGGTCGAACGGGCATGCTTGTCGGCCAATGTGGTGAGCCACTGCCGCATGAGGGCCAGCTCAGGCTCGCTGAGCGCTGTGTCTTCGGCGGCGAGCCTGCTGCCGAGGGTTGCCGCCGCGGTCGCCAGCGTCGGCTCCGCGCCTCGTCGTCGTTTCGAGGCCGCCGACGTGGCGTCCTTCCAGGTGGTGGCCGAGCCGATCACCGCCTCGCGCAGCTGGGTTGCAAACGTGTCATCTCCGAAGAGGTCAGGCTGCGAGATCAGCGAGAGCGCGGCGCCGGTGACCGCCGCCATGACCGTCCGTGCCCCCGTGGTCGGCGAGACGCGCAGCTGGCCCCGGGCGGCGCCGAGCTCCAGCCGTTCGTGGAGCATCCGATACGCCTCGCGGTAAGCCGAGCTGTTGCCGGCGACCGTGGGCGACCACATCAGCTTGTAGACGTTCGGATTCTCGAGCGCGAACTCGATGTGGTTGTCCCAGCCCGCTCGGATGTCATCGGCGATGTGCTCGTGGACCACGACCGCGACCTCTCGCTTCGTTTCGAGGAATCGCGCCCAGCTGAGGTCGACGACGGCCGCGAGCAGGCCCTCCTTGTCACCGAAGTGGTGGTAGAGCGTCGGCGCCGTCACGCCTGCGGCTTCGCAGACGGCCCGGGTAGATGCGTCGGCGTCGGCGGAGTGGGCGAGCAGGTCGGCTGCCGCTTCGAGGATTCGCGTTCTGACAGTCACAGCCGTGAGGCTAGCAGCGGTATAGCGATAGTCAAGCAAACAGTGTAACGTCGCTACCCAAAAAGATTGTCAGGGCGACGAACCCCGAAGGAAGGAGGAAGCGATGATCGTCATCACCTCACCCACCGGTCAGATCGGCCACCAAGTCCTCGAAAATCTGCTTAGGGGCGACGAGAAGCTCCGGGTGATCGCGCGCGATCCCGCTCGTCTCCCAGCCGGAGCCAGCGAACGCGTCGAGGTCATCGAGGGCTCTCACGGGGATCGGGACGTCGTCGCCGAGGCCTTCGCCCGCGCGGACGCGGTCTTCTGGTTGGCGCCCCCCGACCCCCACGCCGAGAGCGTCGAGTCCGCCTTCGTGGAGTTCACTCGGCCGGCGGCCGAGGCGTTCAGGCGCCAGTCCGTCAGCAGGGGCGTCGGGATCTCGGCTCTCGGTCGTGGCACCCCGTGGGCGGCCCACGCGGGATACGTCACGGGTTCGCTCGCGATGGACGACTTGATCGCGAGCACCGGGGTCTCGTACCGGGCACTCACGAACCCCTCATTCATGGACAACATCCTTCGCCAGGCCCAAGCGATCAAGGACCACGGCAAGTTCTTCTCGCCGATCTCCGGCGATCGCAAGCTGCCGTTTGTTGCCACCCGCGACGTCGCGGCCGTGGCCACGCGCCTGCTGCTCGACGAGGACTGGAGTGGCGTCGAAGAGGTTCCGTTGCTCGGCCCGGAGGATTTGTCGTTCAACCACATGGCCGTGATCATGTCCGAGGTGCTCGGCAAGGAGGTTGGTTTCCAGCAAATCCCGTTCGAGGCTTACAAGGCGAGGTTCGTGGAGTTCGGCATGTCGGAGGGGATGGCTCAGGGCATGACCGACATGGCCGCCGCGAAGAACGAGGGCCTCGACAACGCGGTGAATCGCACCCCGGAGAACTCGACGCCGACGAGCTTCCGCCAGTGGTGCGACGAGGTGCTGAAGCCAACCGTCGCGGCCTGAAGAAGGCCTGTGTTTGGCAAAACTCACCCCTACGCGAGGGCGTTGGCTTGCACCAGGCCTCCATCGCCGACATCGAGCCAGCGCGAAAGCGGCGCTGGCCAGGGTCGACCCGGTGCCGTTCTTGATGCACTACGAGGTGAACAGCTGAGCTGGCGGACAGCAGCCGCTTTCGACACCATCACCGAACTACGGCCGCGCCCATCATCGCCCAGTACACCGCATGCCGGCGGGTGCATCACCTCGAGTCGGCTGTATGCGCCGCGAGACCAAAGCGTTGCGGCTCGCCCACGAGGTCGACGTAGGCCGGATGTCGCTTGATGAAGGAACGCACGAACGGGCAGAACGGCAGCACGCTTCGGCCGGTGGCGCGAGCCTCGTCAAGGGCGTACCGGATGAGCTGCGACGCAAGGCCCACTCCTTGGTACTCGGCTGCGATGACAGTGTGTTCGAAGGCGCGGCCGGAACGAACATCTCGGTAGGTGACGTATCCGGCGAGCACCCCGTTGACGCAAAGCTCGAATCGCGACGCTCGTGGGTTATCCCGAACTGAGACGGGGGCCTCGTCGGGCTCACTCGGCGTGTCTGGCTGTCCGTCGGCCGTCATGTCGGTATCACGGGTCGGCAGGGCGTGCGAGGTCGAACAGGACCTGTGCGCGTGTTGCTCCGGGCGCCTGGAATCCTGCTTCGAGGTGGCTGTTGTCGCAGAACAGCTTGTTCTTCGACTGGCCGCATCGGCACAGCGCAGCCCGTGGGAGTCTTTCGTGCGTTCCGTCCTCATGCCGGACGACCAGATCGCCGCGCAGCGCCAAGGGGCCGTCCTCAACGGCGGTGACCGTGGTGACCGGACCAGTTGGCTCGTTGGGTTCCCCGTCTAGTCGGCGGTACTGCAGAGCGCCCCTCGGGCAGTGTTCGATGACGGCGCTGACCTCTTCCGCGGTGGCGTTGTCGGCGAAGACCCAAGGGCGCCGCTCACGGTCGAAGACGGCCGGCAGCCCTCGGACGCACTCTGTGGCGTGGATGGAGAAGTCACCGTCGAAGCTCACCTCCACGACAGTGGCCCGGTAAGTCCGTCGTGTCATGCCGCCTCCTCGGTGACCGGATGGCGGTCAGTCAACGGGAAGTACCGGCAGTCGAACCGGGCCTCTCCGTCGAGCTGGTCCTCCAGCTGCTGGACCTGCCGGCGCGCAGGCCGCGAGTACGGGTACTCAAAGTCGCCGAACTCGACAATCAGGTGCGCCGACCTCGCGCCGCGGCTGTGCTCGACGGCCTCATTCATGTCGCTGACTTCCCTGCCCAAGATGGACCTCCTCCTACGTCTGAGCGATGGCTCCGCAGCACTCAGCGCCGACGCCTGACACGAACCCGCAAGACATTTGCCGCATGTATCTGCTTGCGCAAGCAAATAATGGTAGATTACCTTCGCAGTGAATCGGTCCCCAGCGGCCGTCTTGGCCGTCGCCGAGATGTGGCGACGCAACATCGCGAAGGAGCCACTCGATGCTTGTTCAAGCAAGTACGGTCCTCGGGTGGCCAAGGCCGATCCGCTGAATGAGACCGAAGAGGTCTTCTGGCGAGCCCTCATGCGGATCGTGATCTCGCTGCCCCGCTGCCTCGACGCCGATCTGGTGCGGACTGTGGGCGTCACCGCGAACGAGTACACGACGCTGATGTGCCTGTCCGAGGCCCCCGGCCGCGAGCTGCGGATGACTGATCTTGCCAACGCGGCCGCGCTGTCGGCCAGCCGGATGACCCGACTGGTCGACGATCTCCAGACCCGCGGCCTGGTGACGAAACGCACCAGCTCCGAGGACGGACGGGGCAACGTCGCCAAGCTCACTCCGGCCGGGCTGGCCAAGCTGAAGCAGGCCTGGCCGACCCACCTGGCCAGTGTTAGGGGCAGGGTGTTCGACCACGTCGACCCCGGCACTGTCACCAACGCGGCGCAGGCCCTCGCTGAGATCGCCGCCCAGCTCGAGGCCGGCTGCTAGCCACATCCGGTGGTACGAACCCACTGCTTTCGTTTGCGAAAGAGATTGCTTGCCAAAGCAAATAAATCGCGCTAGCGTCGAGATCACTTTTCGAATCGCCCGCCATGCCAGGGCGGGCGGAGGCCAAGGAAGCAGAGATGACCGCAACCACTTCGAACTCCAGCGACGCCGCAGCCCTGCCGGACTACGCGCCCCCGCCCCCTGCGGCTCTGGGTCCGCCCTTGAACGACGTGCGAGGAGGAGGGGACGTGCCCCGCATCGCCGTCATTCTCGGAAGCACCCGCCCGGGTCGCCTCGGCGAACACGTCGCTCGCTGGGTGATGGACCAGGCCCGGCATCGAACCGACGCCGAATTCGAGCTCATCGACCTCGTCGACTACCCCCTACCACATCTGGACGAGCCGCTGCCCCCGAACATGGGCGCGTACCAGAACGCGCACACGCAGGAGTGGGCAGCCGTCATCGGCCGGTTCGACGGGTTCGTCTTCGTCACCCCGGAGTACAACCACTCCACCTCCGGCGTGCTGAAGAACGCCATCGACTACGTGTACGCCGAGTGGAACAACAAGGCCATGGGTGTCGTCTCCTACGGCGCTGCCGGGGGCGCCCGGGCCGCGGAGCACCTCCGGTTGATTGCCGGTGAGCTCCAGATGGCCGACGTCCGCACGAACGTTGCCCTGTCGCTCTTCACCGACTTCAAGGACTTCAGCGAGCTTGCTCCCGGCGCACACCAAGCTCAGGCCCTCGAGACCATGCTCGGCCAGGTCATCGCCTGGAGCCAAGCGCTGGCTCCCCTGCGGCAAGCTGCGCAAGCCGCATAGCCGAGATAGCGCTCCCACACGAGAACAACCAGAACAAGGAGAACCGCCGCGCCGGCCCACTTAGACGGGCAGGCTGCGCAAGCAAGGTCCGCGTCGTCAAGGGCGTGATTCCCATCCTCATCGGGTTCGGCGTCTCCTATCGGGGTGGTGCTGGTCAGACGCCGACGAAACACACAACACGCTGTCTAGCCCGCCTCGACGAAAGGCAGCCGCCATCTTCGGAAGGAGGCATGCGTGACTTCTTATCCTGAGCAAATGGGACTAGAGCCGGCGCATCCGGCACCGCACCGATCACTCGGCCCCTACCGCGTGGCTCCGATCGGCTACGGAGCCATGCGGCTGACCGGACCGGGTGTGTTCGGGCCGCCACTGGACCGCGACGATGCGGTTCAGCTGCTCCGGCAAGCCGTCGCGGCCGGGGTCGACCACATCGACACCGCCGAGTACTACGGCCCTCATGTCGTCAACGAGCTCATCCGGCAGGCCCTCCACCCGTACCCGACCGAGCTCGTCCTCGTAAGCAAGGTCGGCGCCCGTCGCGACGACCGCGGTGGCATCTTCGCTTACGACGAACCCGCCCAGCTTCGCCGAGGAATCGAGGAGAACCTGCGGACCCTTGACGTGGACTCGGTTCACGTGGCCAACCTGCGCCTGATGCGCGCGTCCCCACCGGACTCGCTGTTCGACGACCAACTCGCCGCGATGACCGCGGCCCGCGACGACGGCCTGATCGGGGCGGTCGGCTTGAGCAACGTCACTCTGTCGCACTTGCTCCATGCACTGAAGTCCACCGATATCGCGTGCGTGCAGAACGCATACCACCCCGCCGACCGCAGCTCCCAGCCGGTGCTCGAGGAGTGCACGCGACGCGGGATCGCGTTCGTGCCGTTCTCGCCGCTGGGCTCGGGCTCACGAGGTGTCGGTTCCGCCCTCGGCGCGAGAGAGGTACGTCGCGTCGCGGCCCGCCTGGATTGCTCACCCGCACAGGTTGTGCTGGCCTGGGCCCTGAGCGCTGCGCCGAACATCTTGCTCATCCCAGGCACGGCGTCGCGGGCACATCTCCGCGAGAACCTCGACGCGGCCAAGGTAACCCTAGATGCTGACGCGGTTCGGGAGCTGTCGCATCTCTGACGCCAATAGCCGCACCCCACAACACTTGTGCTCGGCGGCTTGGGCCATGCCCGTGGTGACTCGCTGGATCTTGATTCCTGGCAGTTCAACGATGATTTCCTCAGCGACCCGAGGGCCGCTCAGCCGCAGCAGGCGGGTTCGCCTGGGCTTCGGTCACTCGGAAGGCCTCGGCGGCCGCGGCGGTGGGGGATCTGTCGCGCAGCTGGGTGAGGGTGTTACGCATCGGCGGCGTCCGGTTCGTCTGGCCACGCGTGGTACTTCTGGTTGATGAGCGCAAAGTGCCCTCCCTCTGGGCCACAGCCTCGGGCGGCAGGTGGTACTCGGGGTGACGCCCGACCCTTGTGAGGTGCCATGGCCGGCGTTGATCGCAAGGTGGAGCAGCACCGGGTCGGCCATCCAGGACAGCGCGGCCACCAGCGGAAGCACGAATCGGCGTCGCTCACGCGGCTCGCCGGGTCGAACTCGTGCCGCGCCTCAAGCAGACCAGGAAGAACGACGTCATCAGGCCGTTGTTGAGCCAGCCGCGAAGATCGTTCTCGGCCGCGTGGGTGCCCAGCCGCACGGCTACGGCTCGTAGACCGGAAGCAGCGGCGGAGCGATCTGGAAGAACCCGATGATCTTGTGCGTATTCCCCAAGATCAGTCTCTGTGACCGAGCTACTGCTCAGACTCTGGGCACGTGTTGGACACCGCGCTTCGGTTGGCGAACATGTCGCGGTTGGGCCGGCTTGCCCGCCCATACTCGCGTGCCTTGATGAGCTGCCCTCAACGGCGCCGCTGCCGACATTGCGCACCCGGATGGCAAATGAGCGCGCGCACGGCATTTCGTTCATCTATGCCGCGCAGACCTGGCGTCAGCTGGCTGCGGTCTTCGGGGAGCAGGAGGCTCGCGCGTTGTTTGGTTTGACCAACGTTTTGGTGATGTTCGGCGGTTCGAAGGATGGAGCGTTCAATCAGGAGATCTCCGATCTGGTTGGGCAGGTCCGTGTCACGCGGCGGACCTGGCAGACCGGGGGCGATGGCCGGCCGCACCTTCTCCGGGGGAGGATATTGCGATTCTGCGGCCTGAAGAGGTCCGACGGCTGCAGGAACGGTACGCTCTGGTGCTCGCTGAGAACGGCAAACCGATCATCGCCCGCCTGGCTCGTTGCATCGACGGCAAAGCTGGACGCCGGCTCCTGGCCGACCAGAAACGGCTGCGCGCCCAGCTAGCCGAAAAATGCCTCAAGGTGCCTACGGCCGCGGACCGATCTGCCGCCGCCCTCGCCGAGGCGCAACATCGCGGGATTGCGGCTGATCGGAAGTCCTACCTATGACGGGCACAGTGGGCCCTGGTGCCGACCCTGGTGCCGACTCAGTGGCGCTCCTCCAGCCCTTCCCTCGACCGGGGAGACTGGTGCAATTGGCCTATCGACAACTTGATCTTGCAACGAGCCGGCAACAAGATCACCTTTTGCCTCTTCACGATCTGGCGAACGTGCAGCGGCCTTGGGATCCGGCAACCTGCCAGACACTTCAGATGCGAAGAGAAGTCTGGTTGTGGTTGGAGGCTGTCGTCACCTGGTTGAACCACGAGCATGTCTGGGATGTTGCCGATGTCATCCCGCCGTGCTGGCCGCAACATCCTCACCTGGTGCACGAGATCGCGGTTCTGGCAGATCAGCGTCACCGCGCCGGTCGAGTGCTCAGCAGTGACCCGTTGGAGGAGTGGCACCGCCACAGCCTGCCCGAGTTTACAGAGCGGATGAGGACGAGGCTGCGGAACCACTGTCAAGAAGATCACCAATCTTGGCCCGCCAAGGGCCGCTACAGCCGTCACGTCGGTGAAGCGAGTCGCCGCAGGCGGATGGATGCCTATGTTGGTGACGTTCGTGCTTTGAAGGCGACAGATGATCAGGACCGTTCGCCTCGGCTTGGACTTGTTGATCTTGAGACTGGCGAGATCAAGCAGCCCTAGAAGATCCGCTTGGGCCGGGTTGCTGTGGGTTTCGCCAGTGGGGCCATGCCGAACTGCGAACATGTCTACCGCTCTTGATCAATTCCATGCCGCGGCGCCGTAATCCTTGCGATCACGAAAGCCAAAGATCTGCTCTCCTGATCATGCTCACCGCCGCCGTACAGCGAAGGCGAACAGCTCACGACGGGCGGCACGTGCGCCTGAACATATATCGCATGTGAAGGTGATGATCATCCTCGGTGGCCTGCGACTCAGCGTGCGACCAGGGCTGCGACCAGCTGCGCCATGGCGGGTGGCCGGTACCGATGTGGGTAGTCTCTGGTGGCTCGTAGCGCCCGCAGCTGACGAGCTGACCTAACTACCGTGCTCGGGTCCGCGGTGTCCCGGTCCGGCTTGATGGAGGTACACGCCTTCCCTCTGGCTTGGTCCTGCGGGTGCTGCCCGCTGGCTGTGGGTTTTGGTGGAGACTCTGGTCGAGGCCGCGGGCGGGAGCAGTCCTTGGCTGTCCAGCCGGACCTTCGATTGCCGCTGCTATGCGGCGCTTAACATCGCCGATGGCCTGGAGCGGCTGTTGTGCGGCCCGCCGAGGGTCGGTATTCCATTCTTTAACGAGTGTGAGCAGGCTGCAGCGAACCTGCGCTATGGGCACACCGAGTTGTGCACTGATGGCGCTGCTGCCTTGCTCCCAGTAGTGGGATGGTCGGGCGGCGACTATCCGGGTTGCTTCCAGCACAGCATCAGCGGGTGGCAGGTTGGCCATCCGCTCAGCTAATAGTCGTTCGGCTAGCGGTTCGGAGGCTGTCAGCGCTTCGGTGAGCGCGATCGGGCCTCCGAGTGCGAGCAGGTCAGCTGGGTCGGTGCCCGCCGGAAGCCGAGCGTGGAGGGGATCCAGCCGATAGCAGCTGAGTATCCAGAAGTCACGTTCAGCGGCGATGCGGCCCGCGAGATCGGCGTCGGTGGCCACGATTGGCTGTCTACCGATCCCGGCCAGCTGATGGGCCTGTTCGTCGGTGAGCGATGTGCCGAGCGATGCAACCCCGACGTAACGCCCGCAGCTTGCGAGGGTGACAGCGATCGCATCCATCGGGCCCTCCACGATCACCGGGATAGCGCTGCGGGACAGCTGCTGGTCGAGGGCGCCGAACAGTTGCGCGCCCTTGTGAAACAGCGCGGTGTCGCCGGTGTTGAGGTATTTGGGCCCAGTCCGGTCGACATCGCTGAGGTCGGGACGCCGTCGACCCACGAATCCGAGGATCTTGCCGTCGTGGATGATCGGGAAGACGACCCGGTCCCGGAACCGGTCGATCAGCCGACCGGTGCTTGCGAGGACAGCGACACCGGTGATCAGCATTTCTTCGTCGGTGACCCCGCGCCGCCGGAGGTGATCGACGAGGCTGGTCCAACCTGCGGGTGCGTGACCGGGCTGGAATCGGTGGTCGTCGGTCAGCTCCTCGCCGAACCGGTCGGCCAAATATTGCTGCGCCCATGAGGAGGGAAAGCGGTGTCGGAAGTAGGCGAGGCTGTACTGGTTGACCTTGACCATGCGGTTCTGGCTGACCGGGCATTCTCGCCAGGCCATGGCTCGGGTGAATATCCGGGTGACGTCGGCGTCTGTCTGCTCGGGAGGGCTGGCAACGTCGCGGAGCATCGCGGCGACCGCGAGGTCTGTTTCGATGTAGCGTTCGTTGTCCGCCGGGTCAGCGGGCGTGGCTGCAGTGGCCGACCCGGCCATGGAAGCTCCGTCGGATGGGGCAGCTATGGCGCTTTCCGCGGCGGGCGGCTCACCGGCGTTCCATGCGTCATCTGACACCAAACTCGGACGCGGCTGCGGTTGATCTCTGTCGCCTGCGAGGACACGGTCTAGTGCGATTGAGATGCGCCACAGCAGCGCCTGGCATTGGTCGATATCGGTTGGGGTGGGCCCACTATTGGGTGCGGAGATGAGGTCTTCGAGTCGCCAGCCGCGTTGCAGTGCCTGATCGATTGCGGTAACTAGGGCGGGCCACCAGGGGCTGGTCTGGATGAGCTGCGCACGGTTGGTGCCGATGAGTTCGGCAAGCCTGGATTCCCACGGAACTGTAGGGACGGCGGGATCGGTGATCTGGGCAGATACGGCCGGGTTGAGATGACGGCAGATCCGCCACCACAGTGCCGCCGCGGCATGATCGTCAGGTAGCGGCTTGCCGTCCGCAGCCACGCGCACCAGCTGTGTGGCATCTACCCCGGCACGTGAGATGGCGGCCAAGCGGCCGGCCAGGATGGGTGCGAAACTGTCCTCGCTTATGTTCGGCGCGAGCTGTGCGACCAGCGGTCGCCACTGCGGCCATGCGGGTGCCACGCCGTCGGCCAGCGCTTGGTCGAGGCGGCGCTGCCACATCTGGGCCGCCTTGTGTCGCTGAACTGGACCGGTGGGGCGCCGGTCGTCTGGGCTGACACCCATCGCGGCCCGCCATACCTCGACCTGCTCGATCACGTGGGAGGATGGCGGCTGGCCCCAACCCGGCCCAGCCCACTTTGGCCGCTGGTCAGGATTTGTGCTGGCCCGGATCCGCGCAGCCAACTCCCTCACGGTCGCGGCTCGGGCCTCATGTGCTTGGAGGTGCTGGGGAACAGCAGGCAGCCAGGGCAGCGGACCGGGTCCGGAATAGCTGGTGTCGTCGAGCCGCCAGCCCAAGACGGCGGCGCAATCAACGGCGCTGTGCAGCTCGCGAGTGTCGACCACGCTCAGCAGCTGTGCGAAGGGGTCAATGTCGGCGGCGGCGAGCAACAGCAGACGTGCCCGCAGTGTGGGCCAGGCTGGCTCGTCGGCTAGACCCGGCACGGCCTGCTCGGCAGCCTTCTCCAAAGCCGCCACGACTTGTGGTCCTGCTAGATCTTCGGCGGCCACATGGAGTGCGTCGACGTATCTCTGAGCCGCATCGCCGAGTCGGACGGCAGGATGGTGCTGATCCGACAGCAAGGTGGTGGCCGACCGTGCGGCGTCGTCGCGGGCCAGGATCTGCTCGAGAAGGTCGGTCGCCGTGGCTGGCCGCACCGTCTCCGGCCAGACGATGCTGTGGGGGTCGCCGTCCCCCACGACCTGCAGATAGAGCTGGTTCGCGACCCGGCCACGGGTCAGCATGGTGTAGAGCTGCTGGCGGGACTCTTCACCGGTCGCCAGGCCGTGCATCGTGTCCACCGAGAGTCCCTGGGCTCCGTGCACGGTGGTGGCGTAGCCAAGTTCGGCGGAGGTTTGAACGTAGGCGGCCGGCAGCCGTACCCGGTGCCGGTTGCGCAGGTGTTGGACCTCAAGATCACCGTCGCTGCTGACGGCGCGCACGGTCCAGCGGTCGCCGTTCTTGACCCAGTCGGTCGCTGTCAGCCGCAGCTGGCGGTCGTTGCTTCGGGTGATGATCAGCTCGCCGACACTGGCGTGGTTCCCGTCGGCCAGCGCGACCTCTGCGTCGGTGGCGAGGCGAGTGTCGGCGAGTCGGTGGCTGCGGGCCCGCCGGTTTAATGCGGCGACAAGGTCGCGGGTGGGTGCGAGCATGATCGAGTCCAACCCCGCGGAGCGGTCATGCTGCCAGGCAGCGAAGACGTGCTCGGTGATGGTGGAGAGGTCACCGACATGTATCCGCTGGTTGTCCAGGTAGAACCCGATCGCCTCGGGTTCGCCCTCGCGTAGGGCGAGGGTGGCGGCGGCTTCGGCCGGATCGGCGAACCGCAACGGCTCGCTGAGCCGGACCGCCCCGTGTGTGGCCTCGATGTCGCGGAGAACCCCGCCGGCACCGATCGCGGAAAGCTGCTGGTCATCCCCGATCAGCCGGGCACTGCCGCCCCGGTCAACGATGTAGCCGACCGCTGCGTCAAGAGAGAGGGTGTCGGCCATGCCCGCCTCGTCGATCACCACCAGGGTCGACGGCCCGATGCCTGCAGCCCACTCCGGCAGCTGCTCTTGTTGCACTGACGAAATGAGTTTGGCGAGCGTTTCGCATTGGCTGTGGATTTGGTCGTGCAGCACAGCGGCCGCAGCAGCTGTCGGGGGCAAGCCCAATGACCGCGCCACCGCCGTGACGCCAGGCGGTCGCGAGGGCTAGCATCGCGGTTGTTTTCCCGGTACCGGCCGGCGCGATCGCCAGCTGCAACCGGGCACCCGAGCCCGACATCTCCCGAACCAAGCCGGCCTGTCCAGCATTCAGAGTGATCCCATTAGCGGTCGTCTCCAGGAGCGCCGTATCCATCGCTGTTGCGGAGATGATCTGTCCATCGCGTCGGCCTGCGATGGCGACCAGGCGTCGCTCGGCCTCCAGGATGTGCGTTGAGGTGAACAGGTCGGCCCCGGCAACGGTGTAGACCGACGCGCCGTCGGAGCGCTGCAGCAGTTTCGGGTCGACAAGAGTGTCGGACCGGGCAAGGCAAACAGACCTGTCCATCAGTACCTTGTGGATGAGTAGGTCGACCAGCCGATTAGCCTCCGTTGCGGGCAAGTTGGCGGCTCGTATCAGGCGTTGCGCCTCGGCGCGTACGTGCCAGACCTGCCAGGTAGAACGTCGTTCCTCCATCGCCGTCAGCACCCGATCCGCTGCCGTGTCAAGCGATCCGCTATCTGCTTCGGGTGCTGTGAATGGCGCGGGGTTGAGCGCCTGCTCCACCATGGACTGCACGGCGTCTGGTCCGCCGAGCACGTCGACGGCTTGGTCGAACCATGCCGTCCGCTGCTCGGCCAGGCTGCGCGGTTCGTGTTTGGCTGCGCGGGTTTCCAGGGTGGCCTGCTGGGCCAGCTGCAACGACTCCACCGGAGTGGGTGGACGGCCGTGGATCCGTTGGAAATCGGCTGCGAGCACGGCGCGCCGGGTTTCGATGCTGGCTCGACGCGCCGACCACCGGGCATTCAAGGCGGGATTGACGCCGACGATTTCTCGGATCGGTCGTTTCCGCGAATCCTAGTTTGGCCGTTCGGCGAATTGCAGTCCGAGACTGTCGCTGAGGTGGTTCTCCAGGGCAGTGTTATAGGTCTCCGACGCCGCGACGGTCGCCTTGAACAGGATGCGGCCGTCGATGCTGAGCCAGCGTCCATCAAGGGTTTGCACCTTGTTAGCGACAGCCACATGAGTGTGCAGGTCGGGGTCTCC
>Ga0111539_10007726_pt1 | contig 13735 bp, 10 predicted proteins | sample RhiMethybrSRZTD1_FD_79667 | JGI IMG/M metagenome (GOLD analysis project Ga0111539, IMG submission 79667) | Populus rhizosphere microbial communities from Tennessee, USA - Rhizosphere MetaG P. TD hybrid SRZTD1 (version 2) (version 2) | ecosystem: Host-associated > Plants > Roots > Rhizosphere >...
CGTCGATCTGAGGTTCGACTATTTCGGTGATCCGAATCCTCCGATCGCGCCGAAGCCGCCGGCTGGTGAAGCGAACTGCCTTTACGACGCGGCGGGCAACTACGTCAACCTGCCGATCCTGGCTGCTGACGAAGGCTCGCTCGCGCCGTTGCCTGGCGACATTTTGAAAGACGGTCCGATGTGCGGCGGCGGCACCAATGCTTTCGACGTCGATCTGCTGCGCATCCGCAAAGTGCGTGTGACGATGCGCGTGCAGGCTGCCAACGCGGCGCTGCGTGGTGTCGACACGCTGCTGTTCAAGAACCCGGGTACGTCGCGGGGCGGAGAGAAGTTCATCCCCGACTACACGATCTCATTCGAGGTTTCTCCGCGAAACCTCAACTTGACACGCTAATGACGAGCCCTTCACGTCTCAACGCCAGGCTCTCTGACGAACGCGGTGCGGCGCTGATCATCGCCCTGATGGCGATGATGCTGCTGACGGCGCTCGGCGCGGCAGTGGTCATGGTGAGCAACACCGAGACACACATTTCTGCCAACTACAGCAACAGCCAGGAAGCCTTGTACGCCGCTGATGCTGCGGTCGAACGGGTCGTGCAAGACCTGCTGCTCGTTCCTCGCTGGAACGACATTCTGGCCGGCTCGGCGCAGTCCGGCTTTGTCGATGGCGCCATGACCGCGGCAAAGACGCTGCCGGGAGGCGGGCACGTCACGCTGTGCTGCGGCCAGAACACGGCGACGGCGCAGCTTCAGGCGGAAACGGACACGTTGAATCTCTGGGGCCCCAATAACCCGCAGTGGCGGTTATTTGCGTGGGGCCCGCTCGCCGACATGCTGCCGAACAATCAGATCGATAGCCCGATGTATCTGGCGGTGTGGATTGCCGACGACCCGGCGGAAATCGATGCGAATCCCGCGGCTGATGGCAACGGCACATTGACGTTGCACGCCGAGGCGGTCGGGCCGTCCGGTACGCGCAAAGTCGTCGAAGTCACGGTGGCGCGAACGTCGAGCACGGAAATCGAGCGCGGCCAGATCGCGCAGCGCGGACAGGAAGAGTTGAACCAGCGCGCCAGGAAGGCGGCGGTTCAGACCCCGGGCAAGGGCTTGACGAACATGCGGATGAACAACTCGACCGGCAACCTGATTGTGCAGTGATGACTGACTTGACTCTCAAACGCGCCCGAGATCGCGCCGTGCCAATGCACCTGCGCTTGCTTCGTGCGCTCAATCGACGTAGAGGCGCGGCGGTGCTCGTGGCCGTCGTGACCATGTTCTGGTGGTCGACGACCGCCTTCGCGCAGCTCGATCCGCTGCTGTTCATCAAGCGCGTGCCGCCGACGGTCATCGTCGTGTTTGACACGTCGATGCGCATGCTCGAGGACGGCAGCGGAAGTTGGTACGACCCCAACTTCTACAAGGTGTCTGACGACCCTGCGGTCATGGCGGCGTTTCCAAATATCAACACGGCGACGACAAAGACGTACCGTCGCGTCTACAAGAACCTGCAGGTCGTGGCGGCGCCCGGCAAATACACGGCGGACACCATTGCCGCGACGCCGGCTGTGTGGGATCCGGCGAACGCGTTGACCTCGAACGCGCCGGCTGACCAGTTGTTCCTGAACAACACGCGGTACAACATCGCGAAGCAGGGTCTGTCGGCAGCGGTTGCCGAGAACGCCAGCAGCACATTCCGATGGGGACTGATCAAGCTGCGGCAGAACGCGCCGGCCTGGCGCACCGGCATCAACTGCGATAAGCCGGTCGTGGTTGCCGACCTCGCACAGGTGCTGTACAAGGACAATAACCCCTGCAATGTGAGCGGCGGTCCGGCCAACTATGGCGCATACGTGCCCAGTGTCGCAGCCGCCAACTATGCGCAATCGAGCGCACCCGCCGGAACAATTGTCGTCGTGCCGTCGGCAAACACCGCAAACACGATCACCACGATCCTGGCGCGTGGTCCAAACGATGCGGTGGCGCTCATCCCGGCCAGCATGCCTGGGGTTGGAATCGCCGATCGTCCGCTCGACTTTGCCCTGGCCGATGCCCGCGCCGCGGCGGTCTCGGCGATGGCGGGCGATACGGCGGCGAATCGCACCTGCCGCAATACCATTGTCGTCCTCATCACCGGCGGTAAAGACAGTGGCGATGCGGCATACACCGCCGCGCACAATGCCGCGAGCACCGCATCGTCTTTCCTGTCGGTGACCGGCGGTGGCGTGACCAAGCGCGTGCCGATTGTGGTCATCGGCGTCAAGCCGGATGCGGCCGACGTTGCATCGCTCAGGACGATCGCGAGCAACAGTGGCGGTCAGTACTTCACGGCAACGACCGCATTTGACGTCACCGCGGCCGTCGATCGCGCCGTGCAGCAGGGATTCTCTCGAGCCGCCGATTTCGACACGAGCACCGTGAGCGAGTTCACGCCGGTCAGCCCAATCGTCGGCACTGTAAATCTGAAGAACGGCAAAGATGCGAATGGCAACACACTGCCGAACACCGACATTACGGCCAATCCTGGCGGCCAGGACCTTCCGCAGCGCAGCAACTTCCTGCTAACCGCCGGATTCACGCTGCCCGGATTCGATGGTGTGTTGCGCGCATTCCGCACCTACAAGCCCGTCGTCGATTCCACACAGCCCACTGGCTGGAAGTTCGTGAACGATGGCACGCGTTTGTGGCCGGATCTCGACGGACGTCCAGCCATGGCGGGTAAGGCGCGCACGCCGCTCGATCCGAACACGCGCAATGTTTATACGTTCATTCCCAACGGCAGTGGCGGCGGCTCGGTCATTCCGTTCACCGTAGCCAACGCGGCGACTCTCGGACCAGTGATGGGCACCAGCGCGACCACCAACGCGTTGATCACCGCCATCCGTGCGCAGCCGATCGGCGCGGTAATCGGGTCGACGCCGGCGATCATGGATGTTCCGTCACTCGATCCACCGCCCGACGATGATTACGGTCGTGCGGATGCTCCGACATCATTTGCCGGGAAATACAAGGATCGACGTGCGCTGATTTTCGTCGGCGCAAACGACGGCATGATTCACGCGATCGATGCACGCACTGGATACGAGGTGTGGGCATTCATTCCGTATAACCTCTTGCCGAAGCTGAAAACCTTCCGTGACGGCCAGGCGGTCGATCAGTTCGACTACTTCGTTGACAGCTCGCCGAAGGTTGCCGAAGTCAAAATCGCCGGCGTGTGGAGGAGTCTGCTTCTCATCGGAGAAGGACCTGGTGGAACGTTTTATCAGACCTTCGATGTGACCGAAGCCGGTATGGGGGTCAATCCATCATTAGACGATCTAGGTGCTGTGAGCGCCATGCTGAGCCAGTTCGATGTTCCGAACGAGTCGATTGTCTTCAAGTGGGCGTTTCCGAATTACGACAGCTTCGACCCGACGTATACCGCCACGTTCAGCGTCTTCGACGGAACGCCGGGAGGCAAGGTGCGCCTGTATGGAGACTTGAAGGCCACCGCACCATTTGCTGAGAAGACCGTCGGCTTCACTTGGTCAGACCCCGCTGTCGGCGCGCTGGATGCGACTCGTGATACGACGGCCGTCATCGTCGGTTCAGGGTATTTTCCGGATATTGAAGCCGCGATTCCCAACCGCGGGCCGTCGGCGCCGAAGGCGGGTAATGCGATGTACCTCCTGGATGTGGACACAGGGCTGCTGTTGGGAAATGAGGCGGCCACATCATGCGCGACCGTGTCGAGCGGCTCAGGCTCAGGGCTCGGTTGCGTCATCGTCGGAGATAGGAGCGGCGACGGGCGCAAGAATGCGTTGCAGGCGGATCCGACGGCGGCCGGCGAAAGTGGAGCAGTCGCCGTGTCCAAGGCATATCTCGGTGACATCGACGGGACGTACTGGCGATTCAATTTCACGGTTGACGGGACGATTACCGCAAATGAGATGGTCTACACAGGGCAGCCGATTTACGCATCGTCTGCGCTGTTGTTCGTCGGCACCACCGACGTGTACATGTTCTTCGCGACCGGTAGCGATTTGCTGGCGAGCAGCGCACCGGGAGGGACCGGTACCTTCAAGCTTTATGGATTGAAAGACAACAGGCCTGCAGCTGGCGCGACAACGAAGTTCGCCGTGAACTTAGCAACGGTTACCAACTCTGGCGGGCTGGCCACGGGCGAGCGGCCCTCCACGTCTCCGTCGGTGGCCGGCGACATTGTCTTCTACACGACTACGACAGAAGCAGCCAACACGCCCTGCGCCGACTTCAATGCCAACCTCTATGCGATGACCTACGCCGGTGGGGCGGCGTACGACACGAACAACAACGGCAAGCTCGACAACAACGAGAGCACGATTGCGAAGACGATGGCCGGCCGTGCGACCGCTCCGTTCATCGTCGATCAGCACTTATACACGGCCACGACCGGGGCAAACGGCGCGCGCGTTGAAGCGTTTGGCGATCCGGAAGACTTCAATAACGGCATCGGGCAGGTCGGCGTGCGGATCCTGTCGTGGCGGGAAATCCGCTAGTGCGGCCGTGATCATCTGCGAAAAGTGCGGCGCGAAGGTACGGTCAGGGCGCGATCGGTGTCCGCGTTGCCGTGCAGTCGTGATCGCTCCGGATCCCGCACGCGAACGCGCGAACAGCCAAAAGCTCGCGAGAATCACCGGCATTGTTGCCGCCACCTTCATCGTCGTGCTTGGCGGCCTGTGGATCTGGCGTGAGTGGGGCACGCCGCGGTCTTCGCCGAAATCCGCTGCTCCATCCACCGCAACAGCGTCGCGGCCAGCAGCGGCAGTCGTCACTCAGGCGGCACGCGCCCTGCCTGCAATTGGCCGTGATCGGCCGTTCCTCGATGCGGCGGGCGCGGGGTCGGCGGCATATCACGAAGGGGATTACGCGGCAGCGTTGGCTGAGTACCAGACGGCGCTCGAGAAGAACCCGCAGGACACAGACGCATTGAGCAACCTGGGCCAGGTGCTGGTCAAGATGAACCGTCCCGCAGACGCTATCCCGTACCTGACGCGGGCAGTGTCGCTCGCACCGGATCAGTGGACCTATCAATTCAATCTGGCGCGCGCGCTCGGGCTGGTCGGCAGAATCGACGAATCCATCCAGGGTTATCGTCGCGCGCAGGAACTGTTTCCCAACGACTACGTGACGACCTTCAATCTGGCATTGTCGCTGCATAAGAAAGGCGACGAGGCCGCAGCGGTGGATCAGTATCAGAAGGCTATCAATCTTCAGCCGGAAGATGCGTCCTTCCGAAAGGCGTTGGCGATCAGCTACGAGCGTCTGCAGAAGCCGACCGAGGCTGCTGCCGCATATCAGGAGTACTTGCGTCTGTCGCCGGCGGCGCCGGATGCCGATATAGTACGTGCGCGGATCGCCGAACTAACCGGTACGCCCGTGCCTTCACCGTAAACGAGCTCTGTTAGACTGAAAGGTGCCAGCCACTTCAACCGCATGTTCTTCAACCTATCAGCGCGTGTAACGACAATCGGCCTTGCATCGCTGCTGTGCCTTCGAGCCGGCGCCGCGATGGCTCAGACGCCATCGCTCGTTGAACTGGCGCAGAAGGAGCAGGAGCGTAAAAAGACGCTGAAGGGCACGGCCGCGAAGGTGTATTCCGACAAGGACCTTCCAAAGGCCGGCACGCCCGCGGTCGTTTCGTCGGTTCCTGCAGCGGAACCCACTCCCATCAAGGACGAGAAACCCGCAGAGGCAAAGCCTGGCGATCAGAAAGATGAGACGTGGTGGCGCACGCGGATGACTCAGGCGCGGGAAGCGCAACGGCGCTCCGAGATGTTTGCGGAGGCGCTGCAAAGCCGCATCAACGCGCTGACCACCGATGTCGTCAATCGCGACGATCCGTACCAGCGCGCCAAGCTCGCTGACGATCGGCAGAAGGCGCTTGCCGAGCTACAGCGCGTGAGCGGTGAAATCGAGCAGTCGAAGAAAGACATCGCTGACATCGAAGAAGAAGCCCGTAAAGCCGGCGTCCCGCCCGGCTGGGTTCGATAAACTCGCCACGCACTTTTTTCATCGTCTTTTCACGATCTGAGATCGCATATTCTGCGACTTCATCCCTTCGGGTTTCGCAGCGCCTGGCGCATTTCCGAGTGATTCTTCAACCGCGCTGCGGCTTCTGACCGCGGCGCACATGTTGCAGTCGAATCGTGACATTCAACTGCAATGCGTCCGTTTCACAATCGACCAACCGCCTTCGGCTTCGCCCTTCTCGAAGTGATCGTCGCCTCGGCGATCGCCACGACGATCGCCGCCGGTTCGTTCGCTGTCATCTCGATGTCAATCCAGGCGAACGATCGAGCTCGAATCAGGACGGGATCGACGATGTTGGCGGTGCGAAAGATGGAGCAGTTGCGATCGCTGGGGTGGACGCATATTTCGACCAGCGCGCCGCCGATCAGCATGTCGTTGTCGGACGTGACGACCAATCTTGGCAACGATCCTCCAACCGATGATGGCCGCGGACTTCTCGCGTCGCCGCCTGGAACCTTGACGAGCAACATAGATGGATACGTCGACTATCTCGACGCGAGCAGTCGATCGATGGGAAGCGGGACGGCCGTTCCAGCCGCGGCTGTCTACATCAGGCGGTGGGCCGTGCAGCCGCACCCGGTTGACCCCGACAACCTGCTGGTGCTCCATGTTGTCGTCGGCACGCGCGGAACGAACGGGACAGCGGTGGCGGGCGCAATCCACCTGATTACGCTGGGGGCAAGAAAATAAATGCCGCGACGTTCCCGCAGCCTGGCCAGCGATCCATGTGGATTCGGTTTGATCGAGCTGCTGATTGCGACCTGTATCGGGGTCGTAGTGCTAGAGCTTTTGCTTCAGTTCGCCGCGTCGGCTCATACCGTGACCGGCGTCCAAGGAGAGAAAACGGACTTACAGCAGCGCCTGAGAGTCGCGGTCGAAGCTTTGCGGCACGACTTGATGCTCGCTGGAGCCGGGCCCACCCGAGGACCGTCCCGGGGTCCGTTGAACGACGTCTTCGCCCCAGTCGTTCCAGCGCGAGTCGGTCTGACCGCTGCGGACCCGGAGTTGTCGTTTCATGCCGATCGAATCAGCACGATGTATGTCCCCGACGGTGCGCCACAGAGTCAGTTGATGTCCGTCATGGCGACGGCTGCGTCACCACTGGCAATCGATGGCGCAGCCCCCGGGTGCCATTCGTCGACTGTATGTGATTTCAGTGTTGGAGCGGACGTGCTGGTTTACGAGCCGGCAGGGGTTGGCAGCGCATACGAAGTCTTCACGATTGCCGCCATCGATCCGGCGAACAATCTGTTGACGCCCTCCGTGCCACTGTCGCGCACCTACGGCGCAGGCGCCCGCGTTGCGGTGATCGTGCGGCGAACCTACTACCTGGATACTGCCGGAAAGCGTCTCATGGTGTACGACGGCGCGCGTTCGGACCTGCCGCTCGTCGATCACGTCGTCGATTTGCAGTTTGCCTACTACGGAGATCCACGGCCGGATTCCGTGCCTCCGCCATCACCTGCTTCGGCAAATTGCGTTTATGCAGGAATTCCGCCGACGCCCCTTCTAGCTAACCTGGGAGGAGACAGTCCCAAGTTGCTGGATCCGGCATCGTTAGTCGACGGTCCAGCCTGCGGCCAATCACCTTTCCGCTTCGATGCCGATTTACTTCGGATCCGTCGCATCTCGTTTACCGTTCGACTGGAGGCGGAATCTGCAGAATTCCGAGGTCGCGGCATCGCTTTCAGTTCGCCAGGTGTCGCACGGGCATCGACGCGAGAGATTGCCGATTTGCAGACCACGGTTGACGTGGCACCGCGCAACATGGCCAGGCGCATCGTGATCCCATGAGCACCTGCGAGGCCGCGGTCCTTTGGCGCCTTCGGGAGAGCGATCGCGGCAGCGTGCTCCTGTGCGCCTTGTTGGTGATCGCGTTGATTGCCACCGTCGGCGTCGCCCTGAGTCTGGTCGTCTCGACGGAATCGGTCGCCGCGGCGAACTACCATTCGGCGCAGCAGGCGCTGTACGCTGCGGACGCGGCAATCGAACGCGCGATCGCGGACGTTCGGATCCTTTCGACGTGGAGCGCACTTCCGGCGCCGTCCTCTGCGACAACCGCGGTCGATTTCAACGACGGACAGTCGATCGCAAGGTCGCCTGACGGATCCATTCTCGACCTGGCGCAGTTGACGCTCAAACGCCAGTCTGAGAGTGACGCCGTGTATCCGAACACGCCGGATCGGCCGGCGTGGCGTCTCTACGCGCACGCTCCCTTGAGCCGTGTCGCTCCGGGTGCACCGAATGCCGCACCTTATGTGGTCGTCTGGGTCGCAGACGACGCGGACGACCTCGATGGCAATGCAGCGGTCGACACGAATGACGTGGTGATGCTGCATGCCGAAGCCTTCGCAGCGCGCGCTGGAAAGCGGTCAGTGAACGTGACGATTCATCGTGAACACGCGATGGATGCGGGACTGCCTGGACTCATGAGGACCGACGTGCGCGTGATCGCGTGGCACGAGGTCCGGTAAAGGATGCTACACTGACGCCTCGTGTCCGCTCCGGCTCAGATCCTCATCGTCGAAGACAAAGGTTCACTTCGCACAATGTTACGGCACGCTCTCGAGCGGCAGGGGCATGCTGTCATCGAAGCCCGCGATCAAGCGGAAGCCGTCAAAGTGTTGCAGCAGACGCAGCCGGCGCTTGTGCTCTCCGATCTTCGCCTGCCTGAGGGAGACGGCTTCGGCGTCCTGCGCGCCTCCAAAGAAATCGATCAGGACGTTCCAGTCATTGTGATGACTGCATACGGCAGCATTGAGGACGCGGTCACCGCAATGAAGGAAGGGGCGTTGGACTTTCTCGCCAAGCCGGTCGACCCCGATCACTTGCTGTTGCTCGTGTCACGCGCGCTTGAGCAGCGGCGGCTGGTGACGGAAAACCTCTTGATGAAAGAGGAACTCGCCGTGCGCCGCGGCGCGCCTCAGCTGGTCGGCGACGATGCATCGTTGCGGAAAGTATTTGCCGCGCTTCAGCGCGCGGCATCGACTGACACGACGGTGCTGATCGAGGGAGAGAGCGGAACCGGGAAGGAGCTCTTTGCCCGATCGCTGCACGCGCTGAGTCCACGCGCCGATGCGCCGTTTGTTGCGATCAATTGCGCGGCCATTCCCGAAACGCTGCTCGAAACCGAATTGTTCGGCCACGAGAAGGGCGCGTTCACCGGTGCCGTGGGGCGTAAGCCAGGAAAATTCGAGATGGCTCATCGCGGGACGCTGTTCCTCGATGAGATTGGCGACTTGCCGCTCGCGTTGCAGGCGAAGATCCTTCGCGCGCTCGAGGAGCGTCGATTCGAGCGCGTTGGTGGAACGGTGCTGGTAAGCGTCGACGTGCGATTGGTCGCGGCCACGAATCGGGGGCTCCGCGCGGCGGTCGCAGCCCGGCGGTTTCGCGAGGATCTGTTCTTTCGTCTTTCTGTCTTTCCGATCACCGTGCCGCCGCTTCGCGAGCGCGGCAACGACATTCCGCTGCTCGCACGCTACTTCGTCGATCGCTTCTGTCGCGACCTCAAGAAAAAGTCAATCTCGTTGTCCGCTGCCGCTCTCGAAACGCTGCAAGCCTACCGTTGGCCCGGCAACGTTCGCGAGTTGCAGAATTGCATCGAACGCGCGGTCATTCTTGCGGAGGGAGATTCGATCCTCCCGCGGCATCTCAATCTTTCGTTTGTCAACACCCAGCCTGTGGAAGCGCCGAACCCGTGGGCTCACCTGGATCTGGACGGAACGCTCGGCGACGTGACCAAGCGCGCCGTCGCGGAAGTCGAACGGTTGAAGATTCGTGAGGTGATGCGTGAAGCGGACGGCAACAAAGGGCGCGCCGCCGAGCTGCTACAGATTAGTTACAAGAGCCTGCTCGCCAAGCTGAAAGAGCACTCGCTCGAGTAACCGGTCAATTACCCTTTCAACCCGATCGCGACCAGCGCCCGCGTGAGTTCCTGCGGCGTCACGTCAGACACCGTCGTTGTCGCCCCGATGGTCGTCGGCAGCACGAAATGAAGCTTCCCGCCAATCACTTTCTTGTCGCGTTTGGTGGCCTCAACGATATCGGCAGCCGAGAGGTCGCTGACCGGCGGCAACGGGCCCATCTGCATGATCAGCGCAGCCAGCATCTCGCGATCCGCAGCCGGAAGCACGCCTCGTGTGGCGGCTAAATCGGCGGCAGCCAACATTCCGTACGCCACCGCCTCGCCATGCAGGAAGCGTCGATATTTCGTGACCGCCTCGAGTGCATGACCGGCGGTGTGACCGAAGTTCAGCGTCCGTCGCAGTCCCGTTTCCCGTTCGTCCTGCTCGACAATCGAGGCCTTGATTCGGCAGGATTCCGCCACCACCGGCAGGAGCGCGTGTGCCTCCCGCGCGAATAGCGACTTCAGGTCCGACGCCGTTCGGTCGAACAGCGGCCGGCTGGCGATGACGCCGTACTTCACGACTTCATACAGGCCCGCTCGAAATTCCCGCCTCGGAAGAGTCGATAGCAGGGATGGATCCACCACGACCGCAGCCGGGGGATGAAAAGCGCCAATCAGGTTTTTCCCCAACGGGTGATTGACGCCGACCTTGCCACCCACCGAGCTATCGACCTGCGCCAGCAGCGTCGTTGGAACCTGGACCACGGGGATTCCGCGGAGATACGTTGCGGCTGCGAATCCGGCGACGTCGCCAACCACTCCGCCTCCGATCGCGACGATCGCGCTCGATCGATCCGCGTTGGCCCGGATCAGCGCATCGTAGATTCGCCCGACGGTGGACAGCTGTTTGTACCGTTCGCCGTCCGGCAGCAGGATCGGTTCCTCGTCGACGGCACTCTGCAGATCCCGTCCATGGAATCGCCACACGGTCTGGCTCGAGACGACGAACCGCCGCGCCGGAAGGCCAGCGCTGTCGAGCGTCGCGCGTAAGCGGCTCGTGCTCCCCGGGGCGATCTCAATTGTGTAGGTGCCGCTTGATGTTCGAACCGATAAACGCTCCGGTTCCGTTCGCGGCTGCTTGGAACGCATCGTCTTTTTGGATGGTAGGATAGCAGCAACAGGAGCGGCTTGGAGCTTCGCTCGGACTTTCTCATCATCGGCAGCGGTATCGCCGCGCTGCGCGCGGCTCCCGAAGTCGCCGGCCATGGCGACGTCCTCATCCTCACGAAAGGCGGACCCGGAGAAGGGAACACCGGCCACGCTCAAGGAGGAATCGCAGCGGCGGTCGGAGCCGGCGACACACCCGAGCTCCACGCCGCTGACACGATCGCCGCGGGCGACGGCCTGTGCGATCCACACGCCGTCCAAGTACTCGTCGAGGACGGTCCGCGGTTTGTCCGTGAATTGATCTCGTGGGGCGTGCAGTTCGATCGCGCGCCGAACGGCGAACTTGCGCTGGCCATGGAGGCGGCTCATAGTGCGCGCCGCGTGCTTCACGCTCACGATGCGACGGGGCGCGAAATCGGTCGCGTCCTCTGGGAACGCGCCTCGCAACTACCCCGCGTAAAGACGCACGACCATGCGCGCGTCGTCGATCTCGTCATCACTGACGGACGGTGCATCGGTGCACGCTTTCTCGCCAGCGACGGCGAACTGGCGACCGCATTCGCGCGTACGGTCTTGCTCGCGACTGGAGGGGCCGGTCAGGTCTACCACGAAACAACCAATCCGCACGTCGCGACCGGCGATGGGATTGCGATGGCGTACTCTGCCGGCGCAGCGGTGACTGACCTGGAGTTCGTGCAGTTTCATCCGACAGCATTGATGGTCAAGGGGCAGCCGCGATTCCTTTTGTCGGAGGCACTTCGCGGGGAAGGGGCCCAGTTGCTGAATGGGTCGGGCGAGGCGTTCATGAGCCGGTACGAGGCTGCCGGCGATCTGGCTCCTCGCGATCGGGTAGCCCGGGCGATTGTGCGCGAAAGCCGCCGCACCAATCAGCCGGTGTATTTGTCGCTCGAACGATTGAACCCCGATTTCGTGCACACACGCTTTCCGTTGATCTCCGAAATGTGTCGTCGAGCGGGTCTCGACCTCGCGCGCGATCGAATACCGGTCGGACCGGCGGCCCATTACGTCATGGGCGGTGTGCGGACTGACCTCGACGGCCGAACGACCATTGCCGGATTGTTTGCCGCGGGGGAGGTCGCGTGCACAGGCGTGCATGGGGCGAACCGGCTCGCCAGCAACTCGCTGCTCGAAGGCCTTGTTTTCGGCGCCCGAGCCGGCTGCGCGATGCGGGAGGAAGTCAAGAGCGGCGTTGCCGTCGCCTCCGGGCCGGCAGCTTCTTCTCGCCTCGACAAACCTCAGCGACTCGGCGTGGAGCCGGTGCAACTGACGCGCCTGATGTGGGAGGACGTAGGGCTGTTTCGCGATCGAGAGGGTCTCGAGCGCGCGCTCGCGGTGCTCGAGCCAGCCTGGAAACAACTGGACTCGCTGCTCAACCGCCAAATCCTCGACCCTCAGGACCGGCGAACGGCCAGCATCCTCACGGTAGGCCGGCTGATTGCCCGGGGGGCGCTGCGTCGCGCAGAGAGCCGGGGCGGGCATTACCGGGCGGATTTCCCCGATCGTGACGATGTACACTGGAAGAAGAGAGTTTCAGAAGAAAAGGGACTTGATTGATGGCCGAGCAGGCAACGGCAAGGAGCAAGGAGAAAGAGAAGACTGACGCGCTGGTGACCGAGATCACGCCGCAATCCGAGGACTTTTCCCGGTGGTATCTCGACGTCGTTCGGCGCGCCGAGCTGGCGGACTATACGCCCGTCAAGGGCTGTATGGCGATTCGTCCGTACGGCTACGCGATCTGGGAACTGATTCAGCAAGGACTGGACAAGCGGTTCAAGGAATCAGGTCACGTCAACGCGTACTTTCCGCTATTCATACCCGAATCGCTTCTGATGCGCGAGGCCGAACACGTCGAAGGCTTTGCGCCGCAAGTGGCGTGGGTCACCCGCGGGGGCGAGGAAGATCTCGAAGAGCGTCTCATCATTCGCCCAACATCGGAAGTCATCATTGGAACGATGTACTCGAAATGGATCAAGTCGTGGCGCGATTTGCCTGTCTTGATCAATCAGTGGGCGAACGTGGTGCGCTGGGAAAAGGTCACGCGTCCGTTCCTCCGGACGACCGAATTCCTGTGGCAGGAAGGACACACCGCCCACGAGACGGAAGCCGAGGCGCAGGACGAGACGATGCGAATCCTGCGGATCTACAAGGACTTTGTCGAGACACAGCTGGCCATGCCGGTCATCGACGGTCAGAAGAGCGACAGCGAAAAATTCGCAGGGGCGTCGAAAACCTATTCGATCGAAGCGCTGATGGGCGATGGCCGCGCTCTACAGGCCGGCACCTCGCATAACCTCGGGCAGAATTTTGCCAAGGCATTCGAGATCCAGTTCCAGGGTCGCGACAAGACGCTGCAGCATGCGTGGACGACGTCGTGGGGTGTGTCGACGCGTCTCATCGGCGGCGTGATCATGACGCATGGCGACGACAGCGGACTGATTCTGCCGCCTCGTGTGGCGCCTTATCAGGTCGTGATTGTTCCAATTGCCAGGGGCAACTGGCAGGAAACCGTGCTGCCCCGCGCGCGGGACATCCAAAACGAGCTGATGGCCAAGGGCATTCGCGTAATGCTCGACGATCGCGACGCGTATACGCCTGGGTGGAAGTTCGCCGAATGGGAGATGCGCGGCGTGCCGCTTCGGCTGGAGATCGGAC
>Ga0111539_10007728_pt1 | contig 13732 bp, 11 predicted proteins | sample RhiMethybrSRZTD1_FD_79667 | JGI IMG/M metagenome (GOLD analysis project Ga0111539, IMG submission 79667) | Populus rhizosphere microbial communities from Tennessee, USA - Rhizosphere MetaG P. TD hybrid SRZTD1 (version 2) (version 2) | ecosystem: Host-associated > Plants > Roots > Rhizosphere >...
CCGCATCACGCGGACCGGCAAGGTCCTGCATCGCAAGGCGACCGGGAACCACTTCCTCAAGAAGAAGGGTGGCAGCCGCCGTCGCCGCGTGGAGGGCATGACCGAGGTCACCGCCGAGCGCACCAACATCCGCCGGCTGCTGGGGAAGTAGGGGCGATGGCACGGGTCAAGCGTTCGGTTCACGCCAAGAAGAAGCGCCGGGAGGTCCTGCGCAAGGCCAAGGGCTACTTCGGCTCGCGCTCCAAGCGCTACCGGGTCGCCAAGGAGCAGCTGCTCCACTCCGGCCAATACGCCTACCGCGACCGGCGCGATCGCAAGGCGCAGTTCCGGCGGCTGTGGATCGCCCGCATCGGCGCCGGCGCGCGCCAGCACGGGCTGTCCTACTCCCGCTTCGTCCACGGGCTGACCAAGGCCGGGATCGAGGTCGACCGCAAGATGCTGGCCGACATGGCCGTGCACGACCCGGCCGCCTTCGGGCAGTTGGTCGAGGCCGCCAAGGACGCGCTCGCGGCCTAGCTCCCGCGGGTGAGGGAGGGAGCGTGATCACCTCCGTCCGCAACCCCAGAGTCGCCGCCGCGCTCAAGCTCCACAAGCGGGCGTTTCGCGAGCGCGAGCGCGCCTTCCTGGTCGAGGGCGCGCAGGTGCTGGGCGAGGCGATCGGATCGGGTCGAGGGCTCTCGACGCTGTTCCATTCGGAACCCTCCGGCGAGCTGGTCCGGCGCGCCGCCGACGCCGGCGCGGACACGATCGAGGTGAGCGAGGAGGTCCTCGAGCGCCTGGCGCGGACCGTGACGCCACAGGGGTTCGTGGGCGTGGCGTCGTTCGTCGACGTCTCGCTCGAGGCCGTGCCCGAGAGCCCTTCGTGCGTCGCGGTCCTGCATGCGGTTCGCGACCCCGGCAACGCCGGGACCGTCCTGCGCTCGGCCGACGCGGTGGCGGCCGACGCGGTCGTGTTCACCGCGACGTCGGTGGACATCTACAACGAGAAGACCGTCCGGTCCTCCGCCGGCTCCCTCTTCCACCTGCCGGTGGTACGCGGGCTCGAGACGGCGGAGGCGATCGACGCGCTCCGTGCGCGGGGGATGCGGATCCTGGCGATGGACGCAGGCGGGGAGGCCGACCTGTACGAACAGGACCTGGCCGACCCGATCGCGTTCGTGTTCGGCAACGAGGCCTGGGGGCTGCCGGCCGAGATCGCGGGTCTGGCCGACGACGTCGTTCGTGTCCCGCTCTCGGGCCGCGCCGAATCGCTCAACCTCGCGGCCGCCGCGACCGTGTGCCTGTTCGAATGGGAGCGCCAGCGACGCGAGGGTCGCCGCGCGGTGCTGGAGACCGTCATCGCGGCGGCCGCCCACGACATCCGTTCGCCGCTCACCGCGATGAAGGGCATCGGGCACGCCCTGGCCACGCGCTGGGATCAGATGACGCCGCAGGACCGCGACCTGATGCTGCAGGGCATCCAGTACGACACCGACCGGCTGAACGCGATCCTGCGCCAGCTGGTCGACGCGGCCCGGATCGCCGCGGGGGCGCTCGAGCTCTTCCCCGTGCGCGCCGACGTCCGCAAGACGGTGGAGGCGATCGCGGCCTCGCTCGCGCGCGACCCCGACCACGCCGGCGTCCAGTGGACGGGGCCGGACGAGCTTGTGGCGTTCGTCGACCCCGAGCGGCTGCAGCTGGTGCTGGAGGCGTTCGTGGAGTCGCTGGTGTGGTGGGCGAGCGAGGGGCCCGTGCTGGTCGAGGGCAGCCTTCGGGACGGGCTCCTGGTCGTCCGGGCGCGGCGGTCCGAGACCCGGCTGTCGCAGGAGGAGGCCGACCGCCTGTTCCTCCCGCGCACGCCCGGCAGCGGTTCCGGGAGCAAGATCGGGCTGTTCGTCGCGCAGGGTGTGGCGGCGGCGCAGGGAGGGTCGACCTCGGCCGTGGTCGCCGACGGCACACTGTCGTTCCGGCTCGAGCTGCCCGTCTCGACCGAACCGGAGGCGTGAGCATCGGGGTCGCGAAAAACCCCCTTGCTAGACTCGCCCGACCATGGACCCCACCGAGGCCGCGCGCATCCTCGACGAACAGCTCGAACGCGGTCGCGAGCTGATCGCCACCGCCGACACACCGCAGGCGCTCGAGGAGGCCAAGACCGCGATCCTGGGGAAGAAGGCGCCGGTCACCGGCGTGCAGAAGTCGCTCGGCTCGCTGCCGAATGAGGCCAAGAAGGATCTCGGCCGGCGTACCAACGAGGTGTTCGCCGCCCTCCGCGAGGCGCTCGCCGCCCGAACCGCCGAGCTCGAAGACCGGCTCGAGGACGTGCTGCTCGAGGGCGACGCCGTCGACGTGACCCTGCCGGGACGGCGACCACGTTCGGGCTCACTGCATCCGCTGTCGATCGTCGAGGACCGGATCGTCGAGATCTTCACGCGCATGGGCTACCGCGTGGCCCAGGGGCCCGAGATCGAGGACGAGTGGCACAACTTCGAAGCCCTGAACATCCCGCCGGATCACCCCGCCCGCACCCTGAAGGACTCGCTGTACGTGGACGTCCCGGACATGCTCCTTCGAACGGAGACCAGCGCCGTTCAGATCCGGACGATGGAGTCGCAGCAGCCGCCGGTCCACGTCGTGGTGCCGGGACGCGTGTACCGACGGGAGGCCGTCGACGCGACGCACCTGTCCGTGTTCCATCAGGTGGAGGGCCTGGCGGTGGACGAGGGGATCTCGTTCGCTGACCTCAAAGGGACGTTGGAGGCCTTCTATCGCGAGATGTTCGGGCCAGAGGCGCGCGTGCGGATCACGCCGGACTACTTCCCGTTCGTCGAACCCGGGTGTCAGTCCGCCGTGTCGTGTTTCGTCTGCGGCGGGGTCGGCTGCCGGGTCTGCGGCAACGGATGGATCGAGCTGCTCGGCGCGGGCATGGTGCACCCGAAGGTGCTCGAGAACTGTGGGTACGACTCGGAACGGTACACGGGGTTCGCGTTCGGGGTCGGCATCGAGCGCGTGGCGATGCCGCTCTTCGGGGTCGACGACATGCGCCTGTTCGTCGAGGGCGACGTCCGCTTCCTCGAGCGGTTCGAGGGCGCGGCGTGAAGGTCGTCCTGAACTGGCTGCGCGAGCTCTGCCCGACGCCCCTGTCGGCGGACGATCTCGCCGAGCTCCTGACGAGCAAGGGAGCGGAGGTCGAGTCGATCGAACGCCCGTGGGAGCGGCTGTCGGGCGTCGTCGCCGCGCGCGTGATCGAGGTCCGCGACCACCCGAACAGCGACACCCTGTGTCTGGCCCGCGTCCAGACCGGCTCGGGCGAGCTCGAGGTGGTCGTGGGCGTCCGCAACATGGGCCCGGGCGACCTGGTGCCGCTCGCCGCGCCGGGTGCGACCGTGCTCACGCTGGATGTGCCCCTCGGCGCCCGGGAGATCCGGGGCGTCGTCTCCAACGGGATGCTGTGCGCGCCCGACGAGATCGGCGTCTCGCCCTCGCACGAGGGGATCCTGATCCTGCCGCCCGGGCTCGAACCCGGCGCCGACGTCGCACAGGCCTTCGAGCTCTCGGACGCGGTCCTGGATATCGAGGTCACGCCCAACCGGCCCGACTTCCTGTCGGTCCTGGGGATCGCCAGGGAGGTCTCGGCCGCCACGAAGGTCCCGCTCACGCTGCCCGACACCGATCTGCCCGAGTCCGACGAGCCCGCCGAGGGTGTCGCCACGCTGGAGATCCAGGACCTCGAGCGCTGCCCGCGGTACCTGGCGCGGATCATCCGCGACGTGCGCCACGTCGCCGCGCCGATCGGCGCGCAGGCGCGCCTGTCCGCGGCCGGGATGCGGCCGATCTCGGCGGTCGTCGACGCCACGAACTACGCGATGCTCGAGGTCGGGCAGCCGCTGCACCCGTTCGACCTCGCGCTGCTCAAGGGGCCGGGCATCGTCGTGCGCCGGGCGCGTGAAGGGGAGACCCTCGTGACGCTGGACGGCGCCGAGCGGACGTTCACCGCCGACGACCTGCTGATCTGCGACGCGGAACGCGCGGTGGCGGTCGCGGGCGTCATGGGCGGGGAGCTGGCCGAGGTCTCCGAGCAGACCGCCGACATCCTGCTCGAGAGCGCGTCGTTCGAACGCGAGGGCGTGCAGCGGACGCGGCGTCGCATCGGCCTGTCGACCGAGGCGTCGATGCGGTTCGAGCGCGGCGTCGACCCCGAGGCGGCGCCCGTGGGCGCGGCGCGGGCCGCGCGGCTCATGACCGAGTGGTGCGGGGCCACCGTGCTCCGCGGCGAGATCGAGGTGGGCGGCGCGCCCGAGCGCCGGACGATCGAGCTCCGCGCCTCGAGGGCGTCGGCCCTGATCGGGTATCCGGTCACGTCGGCCGAGACCGCCCAGGTGTTCGAGCGGCTCGGTCTCGGCCACGAGACGGTGGACGAGGACCGCCTGCGGGTCGAGGTTCCTGGTTACCGGGTCGATCTCGAGCGCGAGGTCGACCTGATCGAGGAGGTCGCGCGGATCCAGGGCTACGACCGCATCGGCTCGACGCTGCCGCCGGTCCGTCAGCCCGGCGGCACGCCCGCCGGTTACGCGTTCGGTGTTCGGGTGCGCGACGCGCTCCGGCGTGCTGGGCTTCGCGAGATCCGTGCGATCCCGTTCGTGTCCGAGGCCGATCTCGACGTCACGCGTGACGACGACGCGATCCGGGTCACCAACCCGCTGCAGTCCGACGACGGGTGGTTGCGGACGCGGCTCCTGCCCGGGCTCCTGAAGGCCGCCGGCCGTAACCTCCGGCGGCAGGTGCGATCGGTCGCGCTGTTCGAGGTCGGGACGGTCTTCCGCATGCGCGACGGCGAGCCCGCGGAGCGGCTGAAGGCGGCGCTCGTCTTGTCCGGGAACGCCGAGTCGGGTTGGTCGGCGCCCGATCGGCCCTTCGACGTGTTCGACGCCAAGGGGGCGGTCGAGGCGTTGCTGGCCGAGCTCGGCGTCGAGTGGTCGCTCGGCCCGTCACCGGGTCGACCGTTCCATCCCGGGCGCTCGGCCACGGTGCTGCTCGACGGGGAGCGGGTGGGGGTCCTCGGCGAGCTGCACCCGAAGATCGCCGAGCGCTACGACCTGACCGACCGGGTGGCGGTGGCCGAGCTCGAGGTCGAGGCCTTGATGCGCGCGGCCACGCGGACGACCCGCGTCGACGACGTCTCGCGCTTCCCGCCCGTCCGCCGCGATCTCGCGTTCGTGGTCGGGGCCGGCGCGCCGGCGGCCGCCGTCCGGGCGGCGCTCGAGGACGCCGGGGGAGACCTCGTCGGCTCCGTGGTCCTGTTCGACGTGTTCGAGGGCTCGCCGCTGCCCGAGGGGTCGCGCAGCCTGGCGTTCTCGATCGACTTCCGCGCGCAGGACCGAACGCTCACCGACGAGGAGGCGGAGGCCGCCGTGGCCGCGATCGTCGAGCGCCTGTCGCGCGAGTTCGGCGCGCAGCTGCGTTCCGGCTGACCGGCCGGCCGGGCTGGTCTCACCGACCGCGGGCCGTCCGAGCGAGCGGTCCGAGGCCCGGGCTAGACTCGAAGCGTGGGCCGGCACCTCCTTTCGATCGACGACCTGACGCCGGGCGAGCTCGGGACGCTCCTCGACCTGTCTTCCAAGGTCAAGGCCCAGCCCGGCGACTACGCCGGGCGCCTGGCGGGCCGTTCGGTCGCGCTGATCTTCGAGAAGCCCTCGACGAGGACGCGGGTCTCGTTCGAGGTGGCGGTCGCCGAGACCGGCGGCTTCCCCGTCGCCGTCTCCTCGACCGAGCTGCAGCTCGGCACCGGCGAGACGATCGAGGACACGGGCCGGGCCCTATCGCGGTACGTGCAGGCGATCGTGCTGCGCACGTTCGAACAGGAGCGGCTAGAGCTGCTCGCTGCTGCGGCCCGCGTCCCCGTCGTGAACGCCCTGTCGGACTTCGAGCATCCGTGCCAGTGCCTGGCCGACCTGCTGACCATCCGCGAGGTCAAGGGCGAGCTCGCCGGGCGAACGATCACCTACCTGGGCGACGGCAACAACGTGACGCATTCGCTCCTGCTTGGCGGCGCGAAGGCCGGGATGCACGTGCGCGTGGGGACGCCGCCGGGCTTCGAACCCATCCCGCAGGTCGTGCAGCGGGCGGCGGACATCGCGATGGAGTCCGGCGGCAGCGTCTCGATCACGCACGATCCGATCGAGGCCTCTCGCGACGCGGACGTCCTGTACACCGACGTATGGGCGAGCATGGGTCAGGAGGCCGAGGCGGACGAACGCGCGCTCGTGTTCCCCGCCTACGCGCTGGATGCAGAGAAGGTCGCGGCCGCCAGGCCCGACGTCACGGTGATGCATCCGCTGCCTGCGCACCGCGGCCGGGAGATCTCCGACGAGGTCATCGACGGCTCGCACTCGGTCGTGTGGGACCAGGCCGAGAACCGGCTGCACACGCAGAAGGCGCTCATGCTCTGGCTGCTCGGCCTGGCCTGAGCCGGGGATCATGCCGCGTACGAACGACACCGTCGAGGCGGCCCTGACCGAGTACGCGGACCTGCTCTCGATCCTGACCGAGGACCCCTACAAGCCCCGCTCCTACGAGAAGGCCGGGCGCTCGGTCGGCGGCTACCCCGACGACCTGGCCGGGATGGACCGCAAGCAGATCCTGAAGATCCCCAACGTCGGCGCCTCGATCGGCGAGAAGATCGAGGAGGTCGTGCGCACGGGGACGTTCGAGGCGCTCGAGGAGCTGCGCGCGCAGATCCCGCCGGGCGTGCGCGGGATGATCGCGATCCCGGGCCTGGGGCCGAAGAAGGCGATCGTGCTGTACCGAGACCTCGGGATCGCCGACGTCGAGGATCTCCGGCGGGCGGTCGACGAGGGGCGGCTGGCGGACCTCAAGGGGTTCGGCGCCAAGACCGAGGAGAACATCCGCCGGGGGATCGAGCGGCTGAGCCAGTCCGGGCAGCGGGTGCTCGCGTCGGTCGCCATGGACCTGGCCTCCGAGCTGATCGAGCGGTTGGGATCGCGTCGCGACGTGCGCAAGATCGCGTACGCCGGCTCGCTGCGCCGGATGGCCGAGACGATCGGCGACCTCGACCTGCTGGTGGCCAGCGATCGCGCCGCCGCGGTGATGGACGCGTTCGCGTCCGACCGGGTGGTCGAGCGCATCGTGGCCAAGGGCGAGGCCAAGACGTCCGTGCTGACCAGGCAGGGGATGCAGGTGGACCTGCGCGTCGTGCCACGCGACGCGTGGGGCGCGGCGATGATCTACTTCACCGGGTCCAAGCCGCACAACATCCGGATCCGCGAGATGGCCGTGCGCAAGGGCCTCAAGCTCAACGAGTACGGACTATTCAAGGCCAAGTCCGGTGACCTGATCGTCGCCGAGAACGAGGAGGAGGTCTACGCGCAGCTCGGCCTGCCGTGGATCCCGCCGACGATGCGCGAAGATCGGGGCGAGGTTGAGGCTGCGCTCGAGGGGAGCCTGCCAGACGCGCTCACCCGCAAGCAGATCCGCGGGGACCTGCACACGCATACGAACCTGACCGACGGGCTTGCGACCCTCGAGCAGATGCTGGAGGCGGCGAGCGCGTTCGGCTACGCGTACTACGCCGTGACCGACCACGCGCCCAACTTGTTCATGCAGCGGATGACCGACGAGAAGATGCTCGCCCAGCGCGAGCAGGTGCGGAAGCTGCAGGACGGCTACCCGAAGATGACGCTGCTGCACGGCACCGAGCTCAACATCGACGGCGAGGGCAACGTGGACTGGGATGCCGAGTTCCTGGACGGGTTCGACGTGTGTGTGGCTTCGGTGCACTCGCTGTTCAACCAGTCCAAGGACGAGATGACGCGTCGGATCGTCCACGCGATGGAGAACCCCAACGTCCACGTGATCGGACACCCGACCGGACGCATCATCAACAAGCGCGAGCCCGTGGACCTCGATCTCGACGAGGTGTTCAAGGCGGCGGCCCGGACGGGGACGGCTCTGGAGGTCAACGGCTACCCCGACCGCCTCGACCTGAAGGACGAGCACATCCTGTGGGCCCGCCGCCACGGCGTGAAGTTCTCGGTCGACACCGACTCGCACGCCACCACGCACCTGGACCACATGCGGTTCGGGGTGGCCACCGCGCAACGCGGCTGGCTCACCAAGGACGACGTCATCAACGCCTGGCCTCTGTCGAAGCTCAAGACGTTCCTCCGCAAGGGCCGTTGAGGCTCGGCCGCCGGCTACCGCGCTCGTTCTTTGCGCGCTCCTCGACCGAGGTAGCCCCCGATCTCCTCGGCCGCGTGCTGGTCCGAACGCTCGCCGACGGCCGCCGGCTCGCGGCTCGGCTCGTCGAGGTGGAGGCGTACGAGCAGGGCGACCCGGCCAGCCACTCGTTCAAGGGCCGGCCGACGGCGAGGACCCAGGTCATGTTCGGACCGCCGGGCCGGCTGTACGTGTACTTCACCTACGGCCAGCACTTCTGCTCGAACGTCGTCACGGGCCCGGAGGGGATCGGAAGTGCCGTTCTCCTCCGGGCGGCCGAGCCGCTGGAAGGGCTGGAGGCCATGGCCGCGAGCCGAGGGACGGACGATCCCCGGCTCCTGTGCTCGGGACCGGCGCGCCTCACGCAAGCGTTCGGGATCGCCCGGGCGCACAACGGCACCGACCTCGTGCGCGATCCATCGCTGATCCTGCTCTCGGGCACGCCGGTGCAACGGCGCGCGATCGCGCGCAGCACCAGGGTCGGCGTGAACGTGGGCGGCGAGAAGCCGTGGCGGTTCTTCCAACGCGGGAGCGCGTTCGTCTCGCCCGGCCGTCCGTGGACGCCCGAGCGCGCGAGCTCGGCTACGGGTTCACGACGATCGTGACGCTCGCACCTTCGTCGGCCTGCACGCCCCCGTTCGGAGACTGGGACCACACGACGCCCTGCCGGTAGTTGCAGCCCTGGCTGTCGGGATCGCACTGCTGCTGGACGGACACCGAGACGTGGAATCCCGCCTGGCGCAGCTCCGCGCTCGCGTCGCCGCGCGAGAGTCCCAGGACGTTGGGGACCGTCACGCTCGCCGGCTCCGGCGAGGGCGCAGCGCCGTTGGCGACCGTGATCGTGACCGTGCCCGTCTGGACGAGCCTCGAGCCGCCGCGTGGGTCCTGAGAGATCACGGTCCCCGCCGGCTGATCGGAGGGCACCACCACCATCGCGACCGTGAAGCCGGCGTTGTGTAGCGTCGCGATCGCGGACTGCTTGTCCATCCCGTTGACCGAGGGCACGACCAGCAGCTGGTACGAGGAGGGCTCGGTGCACACCTCGTAGTCGGGTTCGGTGCCCGCCGGCCACTGGTAGACGTCGACGTCCTGCGGCGGCGTGAACCGGTTGGCCAGACATCCGCGCTTCACGTCCACCCGCAGCGTGACGTAGTCGACGTCCGGAGCCGTGCCGAAGTCCTTGGGCGGCATGCCCTGCGTCGCGACCGTCATGAACGCCTTCCAGATCGAGGCCGGCCAGGTGCCCCCGTACACCGTGGATATCCGAACGTTCCCGCAACACATCGGGATCTGCCCCTGCGGGAAGCCCACCCACACGGCGGTCACCAGCTGCGGAACCGCGCCGACGAACCATGCGTCGCTCGCGTTCTGCGCCGTCCCGGTCTTGCCGAATTGTGGACGGCCGATGTTGGCCCCGACGCCGGTACCCGAACGCACGACGCCCTTGAGGATGTCGACGGCCTCGGCCGCGATCGGCGGCTGGACCACCTGGTCGCTGCGCACGTTGGCCTGATACAGGACGTCGCCGTCCCGAGTGGTCACCGAGATCACCGGGGTGGGCTGCACGTGGCGACCGAGGTACGCGAGCGTCCCGTAGGCCGAGGCCATCTCGAGCGTGCTCACCTCGTTGACCCCCAGGACCGCCGCGGGAACGGCGGCCAGCGGCCCGTTCGGCTCGGAGGTGCGCGGGCAGCAGCGGATCCCCATGCGAGTCGCGGCCTCGACGAGATCGGCCGCGCCGGAGTACGGGTCGCCGGCCCCGATCACCGACAGCAGGTTCGCGTACGCGACGTTGACGGAGTTGATCGTGGCGCTCTCGAGCGAGATCGTCCCGTACCCACCGCCCTCGGCGTTCTGCGGGTCCCAGTACGTGCCGTTCTGCAGCAGGATGTGCGCGGTGGAACCGTTCAGCGGCTGCGTGCGCGTGATCCCGTGCTCGAGCGCCGCGACCAGGGCGAACGGCTTGAAGGCCGAGCCGGCCTGGCGTCCGGTGCTTCCGCCGGTCGCCAGGTTGATGCGGGCGAACCGGTCGTCGCGGTTCCAGAAGTCGCGCCCGCCCACCATGGCGCGGACGTAACCGGTCCGAGGGTCGATCGAGGTCAGCGCCGCGTACGGGTCCGAGCCCTCGGTCAGGACCGAGCCCACCGCCTGCTCGGCCGCGTGCTGCATCCCGAGGTCGACCGTCGTGACGATCCTCAGCCCGCCTTCGAAGAGCAGGTCGTAGCGTTCCTGCGGCGTGTCGCCGAAATGCGGGTTGGACAGGAACCATTCCTTCACGTAGTCGACGAAATAGGGGGCCGCGTAGTGCGCCTCCTTCTTCGGCGGCAGGTTGAGCCCGACCGGAGACGTGGCGGCCTGCTCTTGCTGGGCCGCATCGATCATGCCGAGCCCCTCCATGAGGTCGAGCACGTGGTTGCGTCGCCGTTCGGCGCGCGTGGGATGGATGACCGGGTCGTAGTTGACGGGCGCCGCGATCAGCCCGGCCAGCAAGGATGCCTGGGGGAGCGTGAGGTCGAGGGGCTCCTCGTCGAAGTAGGTCTGCGAAGCGGCCCGGATGCCGTACGCGCCGTTGCCGAAATACACCGTGTTCAGATAGCGCGTCAGGATCTGGTCCTTGGTCAGCTTCTCCTCGAGCTGCCAGGCCAGGTAGGCCTCCTTGAGTTTGCGGGCCACGGTCTGCTCGTTCCCGACGTACAGCTGCTTGACGAGCTGCTGCGTGATCGTCGAGCCGCCCTCGACGATCTCGCCGGTCGTCGCGTCGATGTAGGCGGCCCGCAGGAGCGCGCGCGCGTCGACGCCGCGGTGCGCGTAGAAGCGCTTGTCCTCGATCGCGATCACGGCGTTGCGGATCACGTCGGGGATCTTGCGGGAACCCACCACGATCCGGTTCTCGCCTGCGTGCAGCCGCGTGATGAGATGTCCGTCGGCGGAGTAGATCGCCGACGTCTGGGGAAGCGCATCCGCGTTCTGCCGCGCCTCCTGCAGCGAGGGCAGATCGCATGCGGCGGCCAGGAGTGCGAACACGAATAGGCCGACCACGAGGGTCCGCGAGCCACCGGCCATGGTGCGACCATCTTGCCACGGCGCGGACGGTCGCACTGCTAGCCTTCGGGCGCGATGGGACCCCAGGATCTCCCCGCCCTGCTCGCTGGAAACGCCGAGGTCACGCCGGCCGATGAGCTCGACACGAAGCTGGCGCTCGGACGGCCGCTGCGGGTCAAGCTCGGCCTGGACCCGACCGCGTCGCTCGTCACGCTCGGCTGGGCGGTCCAGCTCCGCAAGCTCCGGCAGTTCCAGGATCTCGGCCACCAGGCCGTGCTGATCGTCGGAGACTTCACCGCTCGCGTGGGCGACCCCTCCGGACGCACCGAGACGCGCCCGCGGCAGTCCAAGGAGGAGGTGCGGGCGCACGCGGACGCGCTGCTCGAGCAGTTCTGGATCGTGCTCGACCGCGAACGGACCGAGGTGCGGTACAACGCCGAGTGGCTCGAGCCCATGGACATGGAGGCGATCCTCGGTCTCACGTCCTCCTACACGGTCGCACGGATGCTCGAGCGCGACGACTTCGCCAAGCGCTACCAGCAGGGCAAGCCGATCTCGATCATGGAGTTCCTCTACCCGCTGTTCCAGGGAAAGGACTCGGTCGCGGTCCGGGCCGACGTGGAGCTCGGCGGGCGCGACCAGACCTTCAACCTGCTCGTCGGGAGGGACCTGCAGCGCGACGAGGGACAGGACCCGCAGGTGGCCCTGACGATGCCGCTGCTCGTGGGCACCGACGGCGTGCAGAAGATGAGCCAGTCCGTCGGCAACTACATCGGGATCACCGAGCCGTCCGGCGACATGTTCGGCAAGCTGGCGCGCGTGCCCGACGAGCTGATCGGCGAGTACCGGCTGCTCGCGCTCGACTTCTTCGGCGACCCCTCCGAGGCCGAGCGCGTGTCGAAGGGACTCGAGGACGGAACGCTCGACCCGTGGCAGGAGAAGCGCCGGCTCGCCCGCGAGGTGGTCGACCTGTATCACGGAGAGGGCACCGGCGCAGCGGCCGAGGCCGAGTTCGACCGCGTGCACAAGGATGGTGAGCTCCCGGAAGAGGTCTCCGAGCAGGAGATCCCGGCCGACCTCGTCGTCGCCGGAACCGTCTACGTGCCCAAGCTGCTCGCCGTGCTGGGGCTCGCCGAGTCGTCAAGCCGGGCGCGGGGACTGATCGAGCAGGGCGGCGTCCGCGTCGACGGTGAGCGCCTCGACGGGCTCGACGTGCCGGTCGAGCGGCTGCGGGGCGGCGTCCTGCAGGTGGGGAAGCGGCGGTTCGTGAAGCTGGGGTGAGGGGGCGGGCGGCTTCGCCGCCCGCCCCCTCTCGCGTCTTCCCTACCCGTCCGTCAGATTGGTCCAGAGCGCGGCCTGGCCGATCAGCGGCCACTCACGTTCCGCGTCCCCCCTGGGGAACGGGTTGGTGGTACGCCAGGTAGCGGGTGTTGCGAAGCGAGGTCCCGTGGATCACGAGGGGGGATCCGGGGGCGCCGGCGGAATCGGCCGACAGCCGGTCGCGCCACAGCCCGCCACGAACATGTCCGTCGGCCCGAGCGTTCCCTCGCTCGCGCCTTCCACGTAGCTGCCGTCGACCGCGGCGCCGTTCGGCAGTGTCGAGAAGTACGTCACGTTTTGCGGCAGGTAGACGAAGTCGACACCCGGGAACCCACCGGTGAGGGGGCTGCCTGCGCCGCCCTCGTTCTCCCAAAGGGCGATGCCTCCTCCCGCGCTCGCGCTGGTCTGCCCGATCTGGTTCACCAGACGGCCCCGACCATGAACGTGAAGTTGTTATTCGATTGACTCGTCCCGATGTATCCGCCGCCGCGAGTGAAGAACGCGATCAGACGGTTCCGTGCCTGGGCGTTCGCCGCCGAGGGCCAGCTCTGACCCGCGTTGAAGATCACGTCGACGTTGTCCAGCGGATCGGTCGCGGCGTTCTGGAGCGAACCCGCTCCTGCGACGACTGACACGTACTGGGCATCCGCGCCGAAGATCTGTTTCACGCTCCAGAAGGCCTCGGCCGACGTTCCCGTGAGCGCATGGCTCGTGCGCCGGCCGGGTCCGTGGTCATGATGTCCCGGATCTGCAGCCAGCGGTCGTAGTCGCGCTGCTGCTCCGGCGTCTCGAGCGCGTTGACCACGACGCCGTACAGGTCGCGACCCTGGTCGCTCGTTCCGATCACGGAGTACGTCATCCGAGGAGGCAGACCCGCGTCCAACCCCTCCTGGTTGATCCGGTCGAGCGTGCAACCGATCGCCTCCTGCGGCATCAAGGCCAGCGTGTCCTGGTACGCGGGTCCGTCGAAGTCCTGCTGGTTGGCGATGCTCGAGCCGGGCGGGGCGTTCGCGCACCAGGGCTCGCCGTACGTCGGGCCCAGACCTGCCGAGATGGGGTTCCCGTCCCACGGGGTCGCGGGGACGGCGCCCGCGGTCGTGGGGACCAGCGTGGCCGCGGCCAGCGCGACGGTGAACGCGATCGATACCCACGTCGCCGA
>Ga0111539_10007729_pt1 | contig 13732 bp, 13 predicted proteins | sample RhiMethybrSRZTD1_FD_79667 | JGI IMG/M metagenome (GOLD analysis project Ga0111539, IMG submission 79667) | Populus rhizosphere microbial communities from Tennessee, USA - Rhizosphere MetaG P. TD hybrid SRZTD1 (version 2) (version 2) | ecosystem: Host-associated > Plants > Roots > Rhizosphere >...
CTCATTAATTTTTTTGCGCCCTTTGCGTGAAATGGATTTTGAGTTAGGGAATAACGATTAGTTCTCTTTGGATTTTCTCATCGCAAATTCCCGCTGCGGTCTCAGCGCAGGGCTACCGCAGGCAGGCTTAAAATTCCACTAAGCTCGCACCAAAATATTTTGACAATCATAAACGATTCCAATGTGTTGTGCGTTTGTAATGCTGATGGCGGTCGCTGTCGGCAGCAGGTGAAGTTCTAAGGTAGCTGAAGAGTACCCTGCAGCACATGTTGAACTAAAAGAAAGGAGGTTCCAATGTCTAGTCCCAAGGAAATTTTATCAAACAAACGTAACCTAATCAATTCACGGGTTTGTTGATTTGAAGGGATGGTTTCCTCGTGAAGTTTTAGTTTACGGATAAAATTGAATGAGGATTTATAAATATCCGGCTAGTATCTAGGCCGGATATTTTTTTTACCTGAGATTTTAATCGACTTTAAAAATTCTTCGCCTGCAACCGTCCGACCGTCAGGGTTTGCCGGTCGGTATGAGGCTATTTCACTCGAATTTATACGCGTTGTTTCAACGAAAACAACCCAGTCCCCACTACTAATGTGTCCTTAGAATGTATATATTGGACCTCTTTTCATTTAACGCTTTAAAAGATGAGGAAAAAAATATTCATCGTCATTGGAATTCTTTTACTGGCCTATGCGGCCTATTTTGTTTATGGAATAGTGACTACTCGTTCGCATAGTCCGAGCGAAACTAAAAGCATCAGCCACCAGGGTTTGGATGTAAAAGTGGTTTACGGCAGGCCATTCAAAAAAGAAAGATTAATCTTTGGAGAGGAAAAAGATAAGGCATTGGTTCCCTACGGAAAATATTGGAGGCTTGGAGCAAACGAAGCCACAGAGATCACCTTCAGCAAAGATGTTGCCTTCGGTGACATCTCAGTGAAGGCCGGTAGTTATCGAATGTATGCCGTGACTCAGCCAGAAGCCTGGACGTTGACCCTGAACAGTGAGTTAGGAAAGTTCGGTTACTTTGAGCCAAACTATGCCTTGGACGTAGCAAAGCTAGACGTATCGGCGGACACAGCTCCTCAAGAAACAGAACAACTAACGATTACATTCGATCCTGATTCAACGGGAGTAATAACCATGAACATTGCCTGGGATAAAACGCTGGTGATGGTACCGATCGCGAAGGCAGACTCGACGCTTGTTGAGTGATTGTAGAGTTTTGTTGACCTTATTTCTCGTCCATTTCACGCAAAGGGCACAAAGGCTAATAAGATAAGGCCGCAGAAAATTGCTATGCTAATGACTTGTACAAAAACTTCGCTGCGTGGCTTGATGCGACTTCTTTACAATGTTATTATTGTAACGGCCCCTTATTGAATTACTCTGTAATAAACAATTCGGTCGGTGCGGGAAATCTTGTTTTAAAGTCAAAGGCAAATGGCGTCGGACCATGGTCCTGGAGCGATTGAAGACGTTTCATCGCTTCTTCGATGGTAGGAATTTTACCCGCAGGAACATACCACATCGTCGTAAAAGGTTTTCCGAAATTCGCGAACCAGTCGCGCCGGCTTCGTAGTACCTCTGCATGTCTGCCATGATAAACAAATTTTGTAAGATGTTCCAACGTCTCCCATACAGACATATTCACAATAATACGATTGTCATTATACGGATTAAAGCTGGTCGCGTTGTTGCCCTCGTCCTTTAATCGCCATACAAACCCAGGGCTCCCCTCTGCCAGTGCATTCACTTCATCAAGCTGAGCAACAAATTTCGTCATCACAGGATCATCGATGGTTGCGCCAAGTATTCGTCCAATATTAATCTGAGCAAGGTGCCAAACTTTTTCTTTCATACAATGTCGATGTAAGTTCCTATTTATGTTTCCAAAGATAAACAACCTCATCTGTTTACGTCGTGATTACCCCTTTAGTTACATTCGGTCAAGGTACCCTCGCCAAAGTCTTCACTTTAAAAAAAGGAAATAATGAAGGCATTTTTTCTAGAAAACGTAATCGTGGGTGTGTGAATGGTGCAGTTGTCCTGCTCGCAACTGAATATATTCGTTTACAAACGACATCAAACGGATAATCGTTTTAAAACAAATATTTTAATTGGAATTGCTGCGTTTTTGAAATCTTGCGAGCAAGAATTACCTTTTGATTCCACTAACGATATATAAAACGTACGTCTTATATTGAGACGTCGGCGGCCATTTAATTTAGAGACAGTTTTCAACTGATGACTAAGGAACAAAAAGAGATAAAAGAGTATGACGAGATGCTTCAAAAGCATATTGACAAACGTGACTATGTTAAAATTAAAAGGATTGTTACGGACGGAGAAGCTAATATTTCAGGCTTTATCCTAAAGATATCGAAGGATTTTCTTCTGATTCAAAAGGAAGTAGAGTTTTTCTTGAATGGATATGGGATCATAAGAAAAGACCACTTTGACAGTTTGAGATATGGGAAACCTGACAGAGCATTTAAGAAGATTCTGAAATCCGAGGGAATTTTGGATAAGGACTATGGGATTTCAAATGATATGAATCTAAAAAGTTGGATGACGATTTTTACCGACCTTAAAAAATTCGACTACCATGTAATTGTTGAATGTGAGGATTTAAAGGACCCACTTTTTGTCATTGGCCCAATTAGACGAGTGAACAAGGATTCAGTGAGTATTCAATATTATGATCCAACCGGTTTACTGGACAAGAAGGTGACAACCGTGAAATATAAAGATGTGACATTGGTTAAGTTTGACGACAGATATATAAATGTTTTTAGAAAGTATTTGCGTAAAAATTAAACCGCCGCCAATAAAATATATAATCCATTGCGGGGCTCTGTTTAAGGTATTAGTATTATAAACTTAAACCTTTGCAACGTGGGACAATTTAGTAATCTTAAACCCCCGCAACGACTTATACATACACGTTGGCAGTAATAGAGCCCGGACAATTTGGTCATCTAGCGGGTGACGCTCTACTAACAAAGATTCCGCACGTGGACAAATTAACAGCCACGGGGCAACTCGGACTTTGAAAGAATTAAAACATGAGACAGTTTAAAATAATACAGAGCGCTGAAAAGCTTCTTCGATATTATGACTTTTAATTCATAAAGAGATCAAATTATGAGAAAGAGTAAATTACTACAGATGCACAATGTTGGCATTGTTGTTGAATCTCTCGACAACGCAATTTCATTTTTTACTGAGATAGGACTGAAACTTGAAGGACGATCCATGGTTGAAGGTGAATGGGCAGGACAAGTAACGGGACTTGGAAATCAGTCTGTAGAGATAGCTATGATGGTTACACCCGATGGACACAGTCGGCTCGAGCTCTCACGATTTCTTACGCCCACAACGATTTCAGACCACAGGACAGCGCCTGTGAACTCCCTCGGCTATTTGCGTATCATGTTCACTGTTGACAACATTGACGAATTAGTATCCAGACTTACCAAGCATGGTGCTGAACTTGTTGGAGAAGTTGTTCAGTATGAGAACTCGTATCGGCTTTGCTACATTCGTGGGACAGAAGGACTTCTTATTGGACTGGCAGAACAACTTGGCAATAAATGAGTAGCGGACAATCTAAAAAGCTTTGACCAAAGACACGGCTTCGAATCAAGTGAGAAGGGCCCTACTACTGCCAATAAAAGTTATAAAAGATATGTATCGTAGGTTCTTCAAGGGTGGGCTGTTAAATTTCGTCGGCAACGTGGGACAACGATGTCGGTATTTAAATGCATACGTTTTATAGCTAAACGTCGTAAGGCATTAAATTTCTAACAACATTAATGGCATATTTAGTATTAGCATATCCAGAACTAACATCAAATGATTTTGATCTAATTCAAAATTATCGAAGGGATAATGATGAGCTATTTTTTAAAGTGATTGAGCCTCATTTTACAATCGTTTTTCCTGTACTTAACAATCCACAAGATGAATTTATCAGAGAAGTAAAAGATAAATCTAACGGTTTAAAACAATTTGACTTTGTTATTCGCTGTGCTACAATTAATAAGGACGCATTTAAGGATTACTATCATGCATTTTTAGTACCTGATGAAGGATACAGCCGATTAGTAAAACTTCATGACAAATTATATAGCGAAAAATTTAAAGATAACTTACGACTTGATATAGACTTTATCCCACACATTGGAATTGGAAACTCCAAAGATAAATTCCTATCAAAGAAAATGGTTGACGAATGGAATAAAAAAGAGTTTTCAATAAGCGGCACAATTTCACACCTGACAATAGTAAAGTATGATAACAACGTTGTAACGAAAATAGAAGAAATTAAACTTAATTAAAAAAGAAAAACGACCTGTAACGCCAGGTTGTAGTCATTGCAGGACGGGGACATTGAAGTGGTTTCTAACCCGCAACTGCTTTTAGCCAGCCGTTGCAAAGCCGTTCGAAAATTTGTTTTCAGAGAGCGAGAGAATCAAGTGACCATATTGATTTGACTTCACAGATAATGACAGTGACTTAACGATTTCAAATAAGAATTTGACCTACAATTGCACAAAAGAATTTAAAAAAACGCTAGAGTTTTACCACGGTGGAGAAGTATTCGTTCCCATGTGGGACAACGTTTTTCGGGTTTACTAATCTAGAATGACTACATTATAGTAAATTAAAAAAACATGAAACAATTTACATTGCCATTTCTAATGATTGCTACTTTGATATTTCTCGCAATAAGTTCCTGCCAGAATAACCCCAAAGAAAAGACGACTGAGCAAAATGTACCTGCTTTCAATCTTGATTCTGCAAGACAAAGCGTTGAGTACCAAAATGCAGCCTTTCAAAAAGCTTTCGAAAATTCAGATTCCGTTGGGTTAGCGAATTTATTCACGTCCGATGGCAAGATGATGATGCCGGGGAGTCCTTCAATAGTTGGTCGCGCCGCTATCGCTTCTACTGTCGCGATGTTTATGAGAATGAATATTAAGCGACAAGCTAAAACAATTGACGTTTGGGGCAACGGTGATTTACTTGTAGAGGAAGGAACAGCTAGCCTCTTGGACCAAAAAGGAGTAGAACTTGATCACGCGAAATACCTTGTTATCTGGAAAATGGAAGATGGACAATGGAAATTATTTAGGGACATGTGGAATACAGACCTCGTTGCTTCAAAATAATGTTCGAAAAGTGGCGTCCGCAGAAAGTTTGGGCAAAGAATCTCGAAGAAAAGCGAACGGATATTACCGTTTAAGTATTTGCAATGCATTTTGGTGATACACGCGGTTTAGTGTTTTCTCATCGAGGTCAAACCCATGACAAGGCCAGTGATAGCTGAATAAATCTCTCTCGTAAAAATGTTCGTCGCTGGATTCAAGTATACGGAAGGTGGCTTTATACATTCCCGGTTCCATACCCATGTCTGTTCCATACACAAGTTTAGTGGCGTGCTCTTGATAGAATTTCTTCATGTACCTTGGTATGGGTGTTGTCTCACCGAATCTGGCCGAAATGTCCGCGTAGAGATTTGAATATTTTTTTAGCAATCTTCCGATCATCGACAGATCGGTTTCACAATTTGCAAAGTGACAGGCTATAAACGTTGTTCCGGGATTATCAAGGACGGCATTCTCAAGTGTTCTCACCAACGCGTTATGACCTAAAAAGCCGCTGGCTGTACTATCGATCCGCCATTTAAATGCATTCATCAATCCATCGTTCGTAGAATCCATTCTATGATACATCCACTCAGGTTCTGATACGTGAATACTGATCGGCATTTTAAGTTCTCCGCATTTTTTAAGCAGTGGTTTTAATTTGGGATCATCAATGTGAATACCCTTTATTTTTGTTGGAAGGGAGTACATTTCACCATATCCCTTGTCGCCTAACTCCCCAATACCTCTGGCGCCTTTTTTGTAACAACGTTCAAGCTCTTTTATTCCCGCTTCCGGCCATGCCGATGTTCCGTAGCCTGTATAGTCAAAACCACACCAGACCTCAAACAAGCTTCCGTACCTGGAATAAACTTGATAAATGGAATCAAATTTAGCACCCGTGGCCTTCGATAGAACAATAGTCTTCTCGATTTTTAACTCGCGCAAAGTATTAACCCAAGCTTCCAATTCCTTTTCTGTTGCTGCATATGCATGGGAGTGCAGGTCGATAATAGGTGTAGACACCTTTCTGTTTTTTGTTAGGGGAATTTTATAAATAGATTGTGGACGATAATTCTTAAGTAATAGTTCGTCGGGAGTTGATTGCGCTATACAGATATGCAACGATATCGATAAGGAAAGGAGTGTTAGCATTAGATAAGTCTTCATTATAGTTAAGTTGTTACGATACGGCGTTTCTGCAATAAGATTTACAACAGACGATGTGCTACCGGAAATACTTTCGGAGATCAATCTCCATCTAATTCTTTAAATAATAAGGTAAAGAAAATATAGATGCTTACGTATATTCGTTTGAAAATGAAACGCAGAGATTTTTTCCAGAAGAGCGCGATTGCTTCCTTAGCAGCCACGCACGCCTTCCCAGGCAAAGCCAGCGCATTTGTCCCAGCACATAACTGGGACGGCTATGATTTTGGAAAAGGTCCAAAAATAACCGACCGGTTAAATCAGGGGCCATTTCCCTCGTACAAACCTGAAGAAGTCTTACCTGGGGCAGATGTTATCATGGCCACCACCCCATCGAAAGTTCGTGTATCAAATTACGGGATGGGCATGACAACCTACCTGTGTGACGAAGTCGGTCCACCTAAAAATGAAAATGAACCCATAGAGAAATCGCTTGAGAAACTCGTCGCACTATCCCTTGGCGATGTTCTTTACATGCGCGTCGATTGGAGAGACATTCAAAGTAAACCCGGTAAGCTCGATTTTTGTAACCATTGGAAAATTGCATTTGATCTGGCAAAGCAGTACAACAAGCGCATTGGCTTTCGCATTCAACTGATGAGCCCGGATATTGAACAACAATCTATGCCTGACTTTCTTTTGGACAAGGTGCCCTTATACAAATTCGGCACAACGGAGGAAATTGGAATTCGGGGTAAAGTTCTATACGCTCCACATTACCATCATCCAGCCTTTATATCGGCCCTAAAACAAATGGATGAAATGCTTGCCGATCTATACAATGGACATCCTCAAGTTGAATTTATTGACACCTACATGTATGGATTTTGGGGCGAAGGTCACACCTGGCCATTCCCGGACAAAAATCCCTTTCCCGACTACCCCACGGCAGAAAAAACTTTTATTGACATATTCGACATGCAATGCGCCCATTGGAAAAACACGCCATTGCTTACCAATACGCAACCCGATTATAGTTACGTAGGCAACTCCGAAATTGTTGACAGAACGGTAAGATCTCACAACTGGCTCCGCACAGACACAATCTTTATAGAAAATATGCAGATTGAAAGTCTAAGCAACAGGCCGGATTGGATCGGGGCGTTTGTCGAGAATGGCATTTCCGATGGAACTCCGGAAAGTTTGAAAATCTCGGAGGGTGAAACACGCTCTGACAATATCATCGCTCACGCAAAGGACGTAGGACCGAATTATTTTTCATTGTGGAACTGGCACCGGATACAAGCCGAGCGACTGCTACATTACTACGAGCAACATCCCAATGCCATAAACGATCTCGCTCTTACTATCGGATATAGAATACGGCCGTCATGGGTATGGTCATTTGAAAAAGAAGGACATCCCGGACTTGTTCTCGGTCTTGTCAACGACGGTGTGGCTGGAGTACCTGGAGCCCTTCGTATTTCTGTGCTCAATAGCAACGGTGAAAAAATAAGCGAGGGAAGTTTAGATCCCGGATACCCACGACCTGGAAAAGTACGCCAGGCATTATTTCTCCTTCCAAAAGGAACAGTTGTGGAAGGCGTTAAGCTCTATGCCGAGATCGAAGTAAAAGATCGACGTTATAAAGTGAAATGGGCATGTCATCAAAAAACTGAAATTGATGGAGGGCTGGTCATTCGCAGAAACATATAATAATTCAGAAAGTCGGTCTGAACGAGAACAGAAATAAAATGCCTGATAAATTTCAGAACTTTGATATTATGTTTCTTGTCAGGCAAATCCGCAGCTTCACAATCGATCATCCGTGGACAGACATTTTTGCCGGGCCAGCGCACGGCAATGCCTTCTGGTAATTTCACGACAGTGTGGCCACTTCACTCCAATTCAAACTATATTCGAACGTTTATAGGGCCTTCTTATGTTATCATATTGCTTTGTAAATTCCACGAGGAATGAAAATTGTTGGATACACTATGCCGTGTATTGGGTTTTCATTGTGATATTTAACATAAATTGGTAATTCGGACAATCAAATCGATATGCTTTCAAAAAAGTGCCAATATGCCCTACATGCGCTCATCTATTTGGGTGAACATCAGGATTCCGGGTTGACTTTCATCTCGCAAATAGCCACCTCCAAAAAAATCCCGAAAAAGTTCCTGGAGGCAATCCTGCTAGACCTCAAGAACACCAATATATTGGGCAGCAAAAAAGGCAAGGGTGGTGGTTACTATCTAAAAAAGAAGCCCGAAGAAATATCCATACTGCAAGTGGTACGCGCAATTGATGGAGCCGTCGCGATGCTACCTTGCGTTTCGTTGAATTTTTATGAGAGCTGCGGACTGTGTGAAAATGAAAAGGAATGTAGAATCAATCATTTATTCAGCCAGGTTCGTGATGAAACGTTAAAGATATTATCAAAAAATACACTCGCTGACTTGATCAGAAACCAGTCTCTCGTTGCTGATCCGTCAAAGACTCTCGGATGATTCGCGCAGATTCTTAATTCTCAATGAAGCCTCAGCTTCCGTCATGGTGGACATAATGATCCATTGCGCGTCTGTAATGTGTAATGGGGCGTATGAGGTTAGCACCATTTCGTCGAAGGAATTTTGTGCCATTAACGTTCCGGTCAGTCCAGCCAAAGCACTTACCACCCCGTCCATTTTTATTTCCTCCATCAAAATATTCGTCTGCATTTTCCGGATCTGCTGAATCATTGACTGGTCATAACGAATCTTTTTCAAGGCGGACAAATGCCCTTCAAGGTCTTCAATCACCTGACGCGAAATGGAACGGAGCTTATTATCGCTGCCAACAATGAACGTTTCACCGGTTTCGCCAAGTCCGTCTTCTCTCCATTTATTGTTTCCTGTCAAGATCTGATTAATCTTATTGATGGGCATTTGAAAAACCAGGATTCCTATTTTTTCATCGCCGTCGTACACGACGCTGGCTATAAAAGAAGCAGGAGCATGATAGGAAGGATCATAGGGCTCAAAATCTATCAGCTTCACAAAGTTCCGGTCTTTACTTGCAACAGCATCCTTTACAACCTTGCCAAAGTTTGTCGTGCTGTACAAACCATTCAATAAATTCGTGGCAAAATCAACTTCTTTAAAAACACTATAGATCATGTCGCCGGTCTCGGCGTCGATCAAGAAGATATCGTAGTATCCAAACTTCTCTAAAAAATTCCGGAGGATCGGATGGTAACGCGCATGCACCTTACTATACTCACCACCGTCTTTGGTTTCGCTTAGCAACGACTTGCTACCGGTAGGATGTTGGTTGTCGGAAATATACCGATGTTGAAATATCAGGGTCCTCGGTTCTTTTGGAATATAGTCCCTCACATTCAATTCGCGGCTGACATTGTCGTTCAGTTTAGGAATAAATTCCGATTCATAATACCCTGCTACACTCTTCTGAATTGTCTCCAATTCTTCGGCGGGCAAATCTACTTTTGTGTTGTGAAAGGCCGACTTAAAATTCTTTACCGCCTCGATCACCATAAGATCTTCCGAAAACGTCAGGATCTGGTTCCGGATTATATCGAAGTAGTATTCGATGTTGCGTTTCTTGGTACTGTTAATCGATTTGAGCTGATCAAATTTTGATTGATTGTTTAGATCACCGACTTGTTTGAACAGGGTATCATACTTCCTGCTGATCGCCTCCTGCGTTGCCTGCAGTTCCTCCTGATTTTGACGCAGCTCCTCTTCCTGGGCACGCATTTCCTCGGCCTGAACGTTCGATTCTTCCAACATCCTTTTCGTGTTTTCGGCAATTCGAAACGACGACACGGAGTGCGCTATATTCTCCCCTATCTTCTCGACAAAGGAAATTACGTGTTGGCTAAATGAGGTAAACGAAGCCAGCTCCACGATACCAACCGTGGTCTCGTTCATCTTTAAGGGAACAATTAAGACATGCCTGGGATTAGCCTCGCCCAGACCCGAGGTGATACGGACAAATTGATCGGGAACATCTTTCAGATAAACCGTTTCTTTTTCCAAAAATGCCTGGCCGATCAATCCGTCGCCGGGTAGAATTCTTTGCGTGACATGTTTTGAACGGTTGAAGGCATAACACGCCTGCATCTCGAGAACCTCAGCGTTTCCCTCTTCAATCAAAATATATATCGCACCCTGATTGGCATTGATGGTCCGGACGAGGTTGATGATGATCTCATTGGAAAGTTCCTTCATATTTTTGGCGGACTGCAACACTTGCACAAATTTTGACAAACCGTCCGATGCCCAGTTACGTTGCTGATCCTCCTCTTTGATGGTAACGAGATTATCCTTAATGCTTAACAATGCCTTCCCCAAATAATCATTCTCGTGGCGCAAGCCATAGGCGGCATTTAAATTGCCGTTTTTTATCTGCTCGGCAAATCCCGTTTGGTGACGAAGATCTTCTTGCGCCTTGCTAATGGCTTTTACAATCTTTTGCGTCTCAGCTAAATTACTCGAATAGCCATTGGAGTGAACTCCCGACGCCAGACCAGCCGATGCGATTTCGACAGACTTAATCCCCTTGACCAGATTTCTGATAAAAAGTACTGCAAACAGACCATAGGCAAACAGCATAGCCAGAACAACAGCGACTACCCTGATGTGTGCCGCGACGGCCTGCGAATCTCTCAAGAAGTAAACAAGAATGCTGAAGGACAGAAAAAGTGGAATGGCAACGAGCAGCAATAGTTTATTACTAAGCTTGAGTCTTCGGAAACCAAAATCCATAGTGAAATTTGATTCTTAAAATAAGAATTTTTTTTTAAATGATTAGTGTCCTCGAAATTTTTTGATTTTTTGCCGCTGGTAGCGCTGCCTTTCTCTACGTATAAAAGAGAATGCATTCGATTGTTTAAAATGTTATTGTTGTACTACCTTCAAGTTTTCCTTGAGGCCCTTAAGTCTTTACCTCAATTCAAAATTATAACCATGAAAAAGAATATACATACAGATCAGGCCTTGCTTTCGAGGCGGGAATTCGTAGGAAAGTCAACAGCGGCCCTGGCAGGCTTTGCACTGGTTAGTTCATCGGCCATCGGCGCTCCCGCCATCATCCGAAGTTGGGGAAAGCCAAACTCAAAATTCGGTGGCGTCCAGATCGGCGTTATCACGTATTCATTTCGCAGTTTGCCCTGCAACGCTGAACAAATTCTAAAGTACTGCATTGATTGTAATATCAGCGCTATCGAACTGATGGGTAACACGGGCGAAGCATTTGCCGGTGCTCCACACACCACGACAGAACCAAGAGTAGGTCCACCGCCATCAGGGCCGCGTCCCGAACCCACGGCCGAACAAAAAGCAGAACAAGAACAAAAAGCAAAAGAAATCGCGGCTTGGCGCTCGACGGTATCCATGGACAAGTTTACGCAGTTGAAAAAAATGTATGCAGATGCCGGCGTCTCTATATATGCCTGGAAACCGAACGCCTTAGGCGAGAAAAACACCGACGCCGAAATCGAGTTTGCGCTTCGGTCCGCCAAGGCATTGGGTGCTAGTCACGTAACGGTAGAGCTTCCCTCCAATGCAGCACAAAGCCAACGCCTGGGCGCGTTAGGTGCAAAACATAAAATCGGCATTGGCTACCACGGTCACCTGCAACAGACTTTTACAGCCTGGGATGAAGCCTTAGCACAATCAAAGTTCAACGGACTGAATTGTGATATTGGCCATTATGTGGCGGCGGGATTGGATCCTATCCCATTGATTCATGCAAAACATGATCGCATCTACAGCATGCACGTAAAAGATCGTAAATCAAAGGCTAACGGTGGAGATAACATGCCATGGGGTGAAGGCGATACGCCCATCACGCAGGTGCTGCAATTGATGAAAAAAAATAAATTAAAATTCCCTGCATCGATCGAGATGGAATATACTGTTCCCGAAAACTCTGACGCTGTAAAAGAAGTTGCATCTTGTGTTGAGTATTGCAGGAGGGCATTGGAAGCTGTTTAAGACTATCGCTGAGACCGCGCGGCGACGACGATTCACTGAAGATCAGGCATCCTCGTCGCTTTTTTATTGCCGGCTATTCGATTCGACTTGGAATGGTGTGTCGATCTAATTTCGCTAAGTGCACGATATCGCGAACTTCCAGCACTGGCTTCTCGTAACCTCGGGTTACGGCATGGATCATGGCGATGGCGAGCTCGCGCAAAGTCGAGACATGCCCAGGGAAAATTTTTCGAAACGCCGGGTACATCCAATTAACGTATCGATAGAATTTCAAAGTATTCTTCAAACCCGGGGTGGGATACATGAAGCCAGGCCGGAACATGTAGACGTCCCAGAATCCTAGCGATAAAAGGTGATTTTCCGTTAGACCTTTTACCCGCGCCCACATGGTATTTCCGTCTTCCGAACTATCGGTACCGCTACCGGAAACATAACAGAAAACACTTTTCGGATTTATTCTCAGCATCATGTTGGCGAAGTTCATCGTAAGTTCATAGGTAAGGCGATAATACTTTGCTTCCTTCATCAAAATGGAAGAAACTCCTAAACAAAAGAAGCAGGCATTGTATCCATGCAACTGGTCTTCCAAAGCAGATAAATCAAAAAAATCAGTATGAATGATTTCTTTTAATTTTGGATGTTTTAATCCCAGTGGTCTTCGGTTAATGACAAGGACTTCCTGAACATCTTCATGATTTAAACATTCGTGAAGTACTCCTTCACCAACCATTCCAGTTGCTCCGGTAATAATGGCTCGTACGCGCATACAGAATTTTACTAAAGCTAATAAAAGTTTAAAACTAACAAATCCCAAATTCGGCGACTGGATAATACGACAGACATCACACAACAAAACGCCGGTCGGACACACACACAAGCAGCAAACGTTGACGTAGCCAACGGTCTAGAGGTTGTCTCAAACATAACTTCCTGGGAATAAGCAAACTGCTAAGGCGTTGTGGCTGCGCCCTGAGATCACCATGCAACATCAGCGGAGAAGAAACCGAATAACTTTTTTTAAGAACCAGGCATACGCAAACGCCCAGTTGGAGGCAGACCGTGGAAAAATGTGGCCGCGACCTTCCTGCCTTTTTAAAGATGATCGAACTTTTCTTTTATGATGCGTGCATCTTGCGGCGAGTCTTCAAATGAGCTTAGCCTTGGGGTTGTGCGCAGAGTCTTTTACCACAAAGGCGCTACGACGCCAACCCTGCCTATCCGTAGGCAGGTTTACAAAACGGCCTTTGTGAAACTTCGTGGCCTTGTGTCTTTGTGAAGTCTTAGACAGGAGAACGACGTGTAAAGGGATTAATGTTCGTTAACTTTAGTTATATTAACTTAACAATATTTCCATTATAGTAATCTACTCATTTTACACCCTATTCAATGGCAATAATTTTCTCTTCACAAAAAAAATTAGAGGATGAAA
>Ga0111539_10007730_pt1 | contig 13729 bp, 13 predicted proteins | sample RhiMethybrSRZTD1_FD_79667 | JGI IMG/M metagenome (GOLD analysis project Ga0111539, IMG submission 79667) | Populus rhizosphere microbial communities from Tennessee, USA - Rhizosphere MetaG P. TD hybrid SRZTD1 (version 2) (version 2) | ecosystem: Host-associated > Plants > Roots > Rhizosphere >...
AGTGGTCACGGTACAGCTTGCCCGACCACTTCTTGCCGGTCAGGCGGACCTTCTCCGCGTTCACGACGACCACGAAATCACCCGCGTCGGCGTGGGTCGTGAAAGTCGGCCGGTGCTTGCCACGCAGGACATCCGCGATCTTGGTCGCGGCGCGGCCCAGCGTCAGGCCGTTAACATCGGCGATGTACCAGGAGCGCGCGAACGGCTCCTTGGCCTGGTAGGTGGGTCGGTGGTGAGTTGCTGCGGCGCCCATAAAGGAAGGCGGTTTCTACTTGAGCCCCGCGGCTTTGTCAACGTGTGGTGGCGTCGCTGCCGTCGGGGCGGTCATCCGGGCCAGGAAATCGCCGATCGCGGCACAGGCGCGGCGCGTGCGATCGTCCTTCTCGACCAGCGCGAAGCGGACGAACCCCTCGCCGCCGGGGCCGAACCCGACCCCGGGCGAGACCGCGACCCGCGCGCGCTCGAGCAGCTCGGACGCGAAGCGAACCGAGCCCATCTCGACGCCCTGGGCCGGCAGCGGCGCCCACACGAACATCGACGCGACCGGCAGCGGGACCGCCCAGCCCACCGCCTCGAGCTCAGTGCACAGCAGCTTCGCGCGGTGCTTGTAGACGGCGCGGTTCTCGGCGACGTCGCCGTCGCAGGACGCGAGCGCCGTCGCCGCGGCGAGCTGCACGGGCGCGAAGCTCCCGTAGTCGAGGTAACCCTTGATGTTGGTGAGCGCGCCCACCAGCTGGCGGTTGCCGACGCAGAAGCCGACGCGCCAGCCGGGCATCGAATAGCTCTTCGACACCGTGAAGAACTCGACGGCGACGTCGCGCGCGCCCTCGACCTGGAAGATGCTCGGCGATGGCTGCCCGTCGTGGAGCAGATCCGCGTACGCGAGATCGGAGATCACCCACAGCGATTCCCGCTTGGCCAGCGCGACGACCTTCTGGAAAAACGCCAGATCGGCGACGGCGCTCGTCGGGTTGTGCGGGAAGTTCACGATCAGGCCCTTGGGCTTACGCGGCGCGCGCGCGAGCGCCTTCTCGATCTCGGCGTACGCGTCGCGTCCCGGTCCGGTCGCGACCGGCACCGGTTCGCCGCCGGCGATGCTGACGCCGAAACGATGAATCGGGTAACAGGGATCGGGCGACAGCACGCAGTCGCCGGGCCCGACGATCGCCAGCAGCAGGTGGGCCAGGCCTTCCTTCGCGCCCAGCGTGACGACAGCTTCTCCGTCGGGGTCGAAGCTCTGTCCGTATTTGCGCCCGTACCAGTCGCAGATCGCCTTGCGCGCTTCCGGCACCCCGCGCGAGGGCATGTAGCGCTGGTTGCCCGGCGTCTGCACTTCCTCGATCAGGCGTTCGACCGCCGCGCGGGGGCTGGCGCCGTCGGGATTGCCGAGGCCGAAGTCGTAGACGTCGTGGCCCGCCGCGCGCAGCCGCGACTTCAGCTCGTCGACGGTCGCGAGCACATAGGGAGGCAGCGCGGCGAGGCGCTGGAAGCGTTCGTCAGGTTTCGAGGATTGGCCGGCCATCGCGCGAGGGCGAGACACTACTTGATCGGGTGAGGGGGGTCGAGATCGCGCGCGCCAGATAACGATGCTTGGCTGAACGAGTGTTCAGTGATAGAAGGAGGACGTGCTGCCGGTGCCGATATCGAACCCGCCCAACCCCTGGGCCACGACCGAGGTCGAGTACCTGGAGGGCGCGCCCGAGGTGAAGCTGGAGGTGTTCGAGGACCACACCCGCCAGATCCTCGCGAAGAACGACAGCCCCGACGTCGGCTTCACGTTCAGCGTCAACCCCTACCGCGGCTGCTTCCACGCGTGCGCCTACTGCTACGCGCGACCGTCGCATGAATACCTGAGCTTGGGGGCGGGGACCGACTTCGATCGCAAGATCGTCGTCAAGCTGAAGGCCGCGGAGCTGCTTCGCGCGGCCTTCGCCAGGAAGAGCTGGCGCAAGGAGACGGTCGTGTTCAGCGGCGTCACGGACTGCTACCAGCCGCTGGAGGCGTCGTACCGGTTGACGCGCGCGTGCCTCGAGGTCTGCGTCGCGCATGCGAACCCGGCCGCGATCATCACCAAGTCGGCGCTGGTCGAACGGGACGTCGACCTGTTGACCGAGCTCGCGCGGGTCGCCTCGGCGTTCGTCACGGTGAGCATTCCGTTCTGGGATCCGGAGCGCGCGCGGGCGATCGAGCCGTACGTGGCGACGCCGGCGCGGCGGCTGCGGGTCATCGAGACGCTGGCGCGGGCCGGGCTGCAGGTCGGCGTGAACGTCGCGCCGATCATTCCCGGCCTCAACGATCAGGACATTCCGAGGATATTGGCCGCCGCGCGCGACGCGGGTGCAACACGGGCGGGCTGTGTGCTCGTGCGGCTGCCCGGGTCGGTGAAGCAGGTGTTCGAGCAGCGGTTGCGCATCGCGCTGCCGCTGGTGGCGGACCGGGTGCTTCACCGCATCCGCGAAACGCGCGGCGGCCGTCTCTACGACCCGCGTTTCGGCGCGCGTGGACGAGGGGAAGGGAATTACGCGGACATGATCCGGACGCTGTTCGAGACCACGGCCGCGCGGCTCGGATTCGAACGCGGGATGGGCATGGTCGACGACGCCGGACCGGCGTCAGGCGACGTCGAAGACATGCAAGACGATGGACAGGCCGCCGTTGCGAAGCGGAAACCGCGCCGACGTTCGGGTGCCTCGGATGCCCAGCTGACGCTCCCCATCGAGTTTGGCGGGTGTCACGACGGCGGCGCGCCAGCCGCGAAAGTGCGCGCGTAGCACGCGGCCCAGATCGCGGTAGCCGCGGGCGGCGGCCCGGGGATCGCCCAGGCGGTGGCCGTAAGGAGGGTTCGTGATCACCAGGCCGGTGGGCGCGGGCGGACGGGCCCCGTCGGCGTCACGGCAGGCGAGCGTCACGCGCGCGGAGACACCGGCACGATCGGCGTTGCGGCGCGCGCTTTCGATCATGCGCGCGTCTCGGTCGGAGCCGATGATCGGGGCGTCGGGCGTCGCGCCGGGGGCGCGCGCGCCGGCCCGTGCTTCGTCGCGCAGCGCGGTCAGCGTCGAGGCAACCGTGGCGTCGGCGGCGAGCGGCCAGCGCTCCATCGCGAACGCCCGCTCGCCGCCGGGGGCGAGGCCCATCGCCTGCATCGCCGCCTCGATTACGATCGTTCCCGCGCCGCACATCGGGTCGACCAGCGCCATGTCCGGCCGCCAGCCGGCGAGCGCGAGCAGGCCGGCTGCCAGCGTCTCGCGCAGCGGCGCGGCGCCGGTCTCGATGCGCGCGCCGCGGCGATGCAGGCGTTCCCCCGATGCGTCGGCGCTGAACATGAACCGATCGTCGACGCCCCGGAGCAGCAAGGTCACGTCGGGGTCCTCGTCGCGTCCCGCGGCGCGCGCGCCCGGGACCGCATCCGCGACGGCCAGCACGGCCGCCTCTGCGAGCGCGCCGGTGTGATACAGGCGGCAGTGGCTCGCGCTGGCGCGCGCGGCCACCGATGCCCCGGCCGCGACGAACTCCCGCCAGGGCAGGCGCGCGGCGCGGTGGCGTAGCTTGCCGAACTCGCGGGCTTCCACCTCGCCGACGCGGGCGAGCACGCGCGTCGCCACCCGCGACAGCAGGTTCACGCGCAGGCCGCTTGCCGGCGGCCCCTTCCAGGCGACGCCGCCGGTTTCGGCCGCGATCTCCGCCACGTCAGGCAGCGCCTCCAGCTCGTCGCGCGCGACGCCCTCGAGGCCGGGCGCGACGACGGCGAACCAGCGCAGCGTCGAGGGCCGCGCGGCGGGCGCGGCGGCACGTGGCGCGGCGGCGGGTTTGCGCTCGCCCGGCCGGGGCATCGTGTCAGGACGGCCGCCGAAGCGCAGGTGGGCGAGCACCTCGACGGTGCCGCTGCCGCCCGCCACCGGCGAATCGAAATGAGCGACGACCTCGAAGCCGAGCCCGCGCGCGCGCTCGCGCACCTTGGCCAACGCTTCGTCGCGCAGACGCGCGGTATCCGGGCCGGCGGCCTTCACGCGTTTGTCGGGGAGCTCGAACTGGGGCTTCACGAGGACGACCCCCTGGGCCCCCGCGCGCAGCCGGAACGCGAGCGCGCGCAACATGTTGCGCGCGGCGACGAAGCTGACGTCGACGGTGAAGAAATCGAAAGGTCCCTCCGCGACCGCGAGCGACAGCCGCCGCCAATCCACGCCTTCCAGCGACGTCACGCGTGGGTCGGCGCGCAGCGACGCATGCAACTGCCCGTGCCCGACGTCGGCCGCCAGCACGCTGTGCGCCCCGTGCGCCAGCAACGCCTGCGTGAAGCCGCCCGTCGACGCCCCGACGTCGATCGCGCGCGCGCCCGCCACCGCGGCCGCCAGCCCGAAGCGCTCGAACGCGGCCTCGAGCTTCCCACCGGCGCGGCTGACGGCCATTGGTGGGAAGGAATATCAGAAAGTCCCGCGGAGCGAAGCCGAGGTTCAACGCACGAGCGGAGGGGGACGGGGCGCTCCTCGGCCGGAGCTAGGCGGAGCTAGGCGGAGCTAGGCGGCCGCTCTGATCGTTTGCGGCCGACGATATTCCAAGCTTGCTGCGGAGGCCGAGGAGCGCCCCGGCCCCCTCCGCCCCCGAAGTGAACCGAGCGAGCGGAGCGCTAGTCAGCCATGCGGCGGAAGGCGTTGGGCGACGTGCGCCCGAGGCACTCCGCGCACAGCGGGATCCCGCTCGCGCGCGGATCGCGGCGGACCTTTTGCCGCGAGCCGCAGGCCGCGCAGATCGACGGCAGGTGTTCGCGGCCCTCCTGTCCCAGGCCGGCGGTCGCCAGCGCGTCCCGCGTGACCATGCCGACGAGGAAGGTGCCCGTCACGACCGGCAGGCAGGAGACGTTCTGCTCGATCATGATCTGCGCCGCCTCGCGCAGGGTCGTGTCCGGCGCGATGCACAACACGGGCGAGCTCATGCACTCGCTGACCAGCGCCGTGCGGGCCGCGAAGCGCAGGTCGTCCTTGCAGACGATCCCCGCCAGCGTCCCGTTCTCGAGCACGAGCAGGTGATCGATGCCGTTGTCGAAGGCGAGCCGCCGCGCTGATGCCACGACCGTGTCGGGCGTCAGCGTGTAGAGCTCCGTGCCCATTACCTCGGCGACGCAACAAGCGCCGACTTCAGCCATGACGTCCATGACCTACCTCCTTCAAGGATATCGGCAGTTCCGTGCCCATGCCTTGCTTTGCTTCAAACGGCATGCCAGGTGTGACGTTTCCGGATAACGTGGTCATCCACAATCCCGCGCCCCTTCGCGTAACGGCGTGGCTCCAAGGCCGTTACGGATGCGGGATTCCAGCCCCACCGGGGATCCCTACATGTGCGTTTGGCATCTCGGAATTGCGACTTACTGTTCCATAAGCGGCAAAGCGGGAGCGACCCAACATGGACGAGCCGAGCGGAGGTTTCAGCGTGGCGGGTGAATGGACGACGCGGGCCGCGCGTGAGGTCGTCGCGTCTGCCAGCGGCAGGTTCTGGAGCTTCGTCGACGGTCGCGAGCTGAGGAATATCCTCGGTCAGCTGATCGCGGCGGAGCTGCTGCAGATGTCGCTGGCAGAGCTATTCGACCGCGCCGGCGTGACGCCCGCATCGCCCGCTCGCTGACGGCGCGCGCGTGGCGCGACTACCGCGTGAAGAAACCCTTCTTCGGCGGCGGCGGCGGCGGGGCGGCCGGTGCGGGCGGCGTCGCCTTGTGGGGCTCGGGCGCGGACTTCTTCAGGGTCACGCGCAAGGTCTGTGGCTCCTCGTTGTCGAATCGATACTTGCGTGACAGCGGGGCGTAGCCCGGCTTCGTGAACATCAGGTCGTATGAGTTCCCGGGGCGCAGCTTGAGCGTCAACGGCGTGGTCCCGAGAACGCGTTTGCCCGCCGAGACGCGCGTGCCATCCGGATCGGTCTTGATGACAACCGGGAACTGGGGCTTCTTCGCCTTGGCGGTGGCCTCGGGCTTGGACGGCTTCTCGTCGGCCGCGGGCCGTTCATCGGCGGCGGGTTTGTCGTCGGCGGGCTTGTCGCCGCCCGGGGCCTCGACGGGCGGCGCGGCGGCGACCTTCACCGGCGCCGCCGGGGCGGCTTCAGGCGCCGGCGGCGCGGCCGCGGCGGGCGGCGCTGGCTCGGGCGCGGCGGGCGGCGTCGGCTCGGGCGCGGCGGGCGCGGCGGCCGCGGGCGGCGCCGGGGGAGGCTCGGGCGGCGGCGGTGGCGGCGGCGCCGGCCGCGCCTCCGGCGTCGCTGCGACCGAGGGCGTGCCCTGTGCCGGCTCGGTTTTGCTTCCACCTCGCATCGCGCGCACGGACAGCACCAGCAGCCCGACGATCAGGATCCCGCCGCCCACCATCCTGACCTCGCGCCGGTCGATCCAGCGGCGGTCCTGGCCGACGAACTGGGGCGCGTGCGTCATCACCTCGGTGGCCGCGGCAGGTGGGGGCGGCGGCCGATGCTTCGAGCGAATCTCCACGGCGTCGTCCAGGTTCAACACCAGGCCCGATTCCTGATCGTCGCCGGCGCGCAGGGGATCGACGGTGGTCGGCACGGGTTCGGGCGGCGCTTCGCGCGTCAGCGGCGGGACGCCGTCCTTGCTGGTGAGGTCCGCGAGCCAGCGCTGAAGCTCGGTCTGCCCGACGGGCCGGAACGCCAGCCGCATCACCTGTTCGACGTCGACCAGCATCTCCTCCGCCGTCTGGTAGCGGTCGCCGGAATTCTTCGCCATCGCCTTGCGAATCACGCGGTAGAGCTCGGGGTTGAGCCCGGGGCGCGCCGTCTCGGGCGGCACGTAATCGCCGCTCTTCACCAGCATCAGCGTCTCGTAGTCGGTCGGCGCGTCGAATGGGTGGCGACGCGTGATCATCACGTAGAGCATGGTGCCGACGGAGAACAGATCCGAACGCGCGTCCAGCGCCTCGCCCGCGCCCTGCTCGGGCGACATGAACGCGATCTTGCCCTTGATCAGATTGCCCGGGCTCTGTTCCTTCCGTGTCTGAGCCTTGGCGATGCCGAAGTCGGTCAGCTTCACCTCGCCCTGTTCGCTCAGCAGCACGTTGTGCGGGCTGATGTCCCGGTGCACGATGCCCAGCGGCTGGCCGTCGTTGCGCTTCTTGCCGTGCGCGTAGGCGAGCGCCCGGCAGACCTCGGCCGTGACGTAGAGCGCGAGCGCGGGCGGCGCGGGGACGCCGGCGGCCTTCGATCGGCGAAGCACGCGGTCCAGCGTCCATCCGTCGACCAGCTCGAGCGCCAGGAAGTAGCGTCCCTCGGCCTCGCCAAGGTCGAGCACCTGCACGATGTTGCTGTGGTTGAGCGTCATCGCGACGTGCGCCTCGTCGACGAGCATGTGGCGGAACTGCGGGTCCGCGTAAAACGTCGTGAAGATGCGCTTGAGCACGACGGTCTTCTCGAAGCCCTGCGCGCCGTGCTGCTTGGCCAAGAATATCTCGGCCGTACCGCCGTCGGCGATCTTGCGCAAGATCGTGTATCGGGAGCTCGGGCTCATCGGCGCGATTCCGCGGTCGCCCAAGTTACCATGGCGTTGCCCCTTGATGCCCCGAGATTCACTCACCACATTCGAAGGAAGGCAGGCGTGGGCACGGTGGCGTCGAACAGAGTTCTGCTCGTCGAAGACGATCTCGACGTTCGGGACACCCTGCAAGATCTGCTCGAGAGCGAGGGGCTCGACGTCATCCCGGCCGCCAACGGGAAGCAGGCGATCGACTTCCTGACGTTGAACGATCCGCCCGGGGCTGACCTGGTGATCCTCGACCTGATGATGCCGCTCGTGTCCGGCTGGGAGGTGCTCCAGGTGCTGGAGTCCGACGCGACGCTGCGACGCATCCCGGTGATTGTCCTCAGCGCGCTGCCGGTGAACCGGCCGGAGCGCGCCAACGAGCTCGTTCGCAAGCCGTTCGCGCTGGAGACGCTGGTCGCCAGCATCCGAAACGTGCTCCCAGACGCCGCCGTACACAGCCTGTAGCGTCAGGCGTTGGGCGCACGCCGCGGGGGGCCGTGGTGCTAATGTTGCGCCCGACGGCGCCATGGACCCTGAACGTCTGCAAGCGCTCCTCGAGGCGGTCCGCGCCGAACGCGTGCCGATCGGGGAGGCTCTACAACAGTTGCGCGAGCTTCCGTTCCGGACGCTCGAGTTCGCGCGCGTCGACACCCACCGCCACCTGCGCACCGGCTTTCCCGAGGTCGTGTTCGGTGAGGGCAAAACGGCCGAGCAGATCGCCGACATCCTGGTCGAGCTGTCCAAGGGCGGCTCGACCGCGCTCGCGACGCGGGTCAGCCCGGAGGCCGCGGCTGTCGTCATCGCCCGCCTGCCGGCGGCGCGCTACCTGCCATTGCCCCGCGCCCTGGTGGTGGGGCCGATGCCGGCTCCCGATCGCGGCCGCGGGCTGATCGCGATCGTCAGCGCCGGGACGGCCGACATCCCCGTCGCCGAGGAGGCCGCGCTGACGGCGGAGCTCGCGGGCAACCGCGTGGTTCGCCTGTTCGACGTCGGTGTCGCGGGCCTGCACCGGCTGCTCGCGCATCGCTCCGAGATCGAGCAGGCCGAAGTGATGGTCGTCGTCGCCGGCATGGAGGGCGCGTTGCCCAGCGTCGTGGCCGGCCTGTTCGCACGCCCGGTGATCGCGGTGCCGACGAGCATCGGCTATGGCGCGAACCTGGGCGGCTTCGCGGCCCTGCTGTCGATGCTCAACTCGTGCGCGGCGGGCATCGCGGTCGTGAACATCGACAACGGTTTCGGCGCCGGCCAGATGGCGGCGATGCTCAATCGGAAACGCGACCTGTGAAGGGGCTGCGCGGCCTCCACCTGCACTTCGAGCCCAGCTCCGGCATCGCCGGCGACATGGCGGTGGCCGCCCTCGTCGATCTCGGCGTTCCCGCCACCGTCGTGACATCCGCCATCAAGGCGATGGGCGTCAGGGGCCTCCGTGTTGCGTTCGGCAAGCGCAAACGCGGCGCCTTCGTCGGCAAGAGCTTCGACGTCACCTGGCCAGGCCAAGACAACCACGCCCACGCCCACGCCAGCCATCCCCCTCACGAACACGAACACGCTCACGAACACGAACACGGACACGCTCACGCTCACGAGCACGACCACGAACACCGCGACTACGCGGAGGTCAAACGCCTCTTGAACCGCGCCCGTCTGGACGCCGACGCGCGGGCGCTGGCGGGCGACATCTTCGAGCGCATCGCCGTGGTCGAGGCGAAGCTGCACGGAACGAAGATCGAACGCGTCAGGTTCCACGAGGTCGGCGCCTTCGATTCGATCGCCGACGTCGTCGGTGTGGCGGCCGCCATCGCCTACCTGGCGCCCGCGTCGATCGGGTCGCTGCCGCCCGTGGTCGGCACCGGTCGCATCCGTACGGCGCACGGCGCGGTGTCGGTCCCCGCGCCCGCGACGGTGGCCCTCCTCGCGGGAGTTCCCATGCTGCCCGAGGGCGAGGGGGAGCTGACGACACCGACGGGGGCCGCGATACTGGCCGCGGTGGTCGATCAGTTCGGCGCGATTCCTCCGCTCACCCTGCGCGCCGCCGGCTACGGCGCGGGGACCAAGCAGCTCGCCGATCGCGCGAACGTGCTGCGCGTCGTCGTCGGCGAACCGCTGGGCGTACCCGATCACGCCGCCGCCCCCGAGGTGTTGCTGCTGGAGGCGAACATCGACGACATGAGCGGCGAGCTCATCGCGCCCCTGTTCGACGCGCTGGCCGACGCAGGGGCCGTCGATGTCTGGTCCGCGCCGATCTTGATGAAGAAGGGACGGCCCGCGCTGCAGGTCTCGGCGCTGGTGACGCCCGACGCGGCGCCGGCGGTCGAACGCGCCTTCTTTCGCAATTCGACCACGCTCGGTCTGCGGCGGCGGCGGCTGGAACGGGTCGTGCTCGCCCGTTCGTTCGTCAAGGTTGCGACACGCTACGGCAGCGTGCGCGCGAAGGTCGCCGTTCTCGACGGCGAGGTGCTGGGCGCGCATCCCGAGTTCGAGGACTGCCGGCGTCTGGCCGCCCGCGCCCGCGTCCCCGTGCGTGAGGTCGTGGCTGCCGCCGCCGCGGCGGCGCGCGCGGCGCTGGCGGCACGAAAGCCGCGTTCGTGAGCGACCAGGACGGCTCCGCGCTCGACGTGCTGGCCAAGGCGGCCCAGGTGCTCGCGGTCGGTACGGGTGAGAGCCAGCTGCACGCGGCCGCGGAGCACGTGGCGGTCGCGCTCGGCGCCGATTCTGTGAGCCTGCTGGCGCTGCTCGCCGACCCCGATTACGTCTACCTGGTCGCCGACAGCGAGGAGCTCGACACCGGCCGCATGCGCTACGCGCTGGAGCAGTACCCGCACATCCGGCGCGCGCTCGAGGTGGGCGAGGTGACGATGACGGGTGGCGGCGAAGGGGGCAGTAGCGAGGTCTCTGCGGTCTACTTGGTGACCATTGGCCGCAAGCCGGCGGGTGCGCTCCTGGCGCGCTTCACGGGAGAAGGCGCCGCCGCGACGGCCGAATCGATCGTCGGCCTGGGACGGCTGGCGGCGTCGTTGCTCGGCATCGTGCTGCGCGGCGCCCGCGCGCTCGAACCGATCCGCGAGCGCACGCGGCGCATCACGTTGCCCGACGTCCGCGAGGAACGCCGGGTGCGCGCGATCGAACGCTACCGGGATTTCATCGACAGCGCGTCCGACGGCATCGTCGTCCTCGACGGCTCGGGCGCCGTGCTGTACCTGAATCGCGCCGCCGAGGAGGTGACGGGCTACGCGCGCGACGGCCTCGCCGGCAAGCCGATCGTCCAGATCGTGCCCGAGCCGTTTCGCGCCACGCTGGAACGCCAGATCGGACGCGCCATCGCGGGCGAGCCGATCGACAACTTCGACCTCGAGCTGGTGACGACGTCGGGCGATCGCATCACCGTTTCGGTGGCGTCGATCGGCATCCTGTCCGAACACAACACCGCGATCTTCTCCTTTCGCGACGTGACCCTGGCGCGCGAGCTGGATCGCGAGCTGCGGCGCACGAGCGAATTCCTGAACCGGATTCTGAACTCCACCGTCGACGGGATCATCGCCGCCAACATGCGCGGGACGATCCTGCTGTTCAACCAGGGTGCGGAGCGGATCTGCGGCTACAAGGCGGGGGACGTCATCGGACGAATGTCGGTGCGCAAGCTGTATCCGCCCGGCATCGCGCGCGAGGTGATGCGCCTCATTCGCTCCGCCGAACACGGCGGCGGCGGTCGGCTGGAGCCGGTGCGCCGGCACCTCATCGCCGTCGACGGTCAGAACGTGCCCGTGTCGATCTCGGCCGCGCTGGTGGTCGACGACGAGGGGCATGAGATCGCGACGGTCGGCATCTTCTCGGATCTGCGCGAGCGCCTTCACATGGAAGAGCGGCTCGCCTCCGCCCAGCAGAAGCTGGAGGTGTCGGAGAAGCAGGCCGTCGCGATGGAGCTGGCGGGGGCCGCCGCGCACGAGCTCAACCAGCCGCTGACGTCGGTCATGGGCTACGCGCAGGTGTTGCTGCGCAAGCTGGATCCGGCCGACGTCCACCTGACGGCCGTCAAGACCATCCTCGACGAGGCGGACCGGATGGCGGCTATCGTGCGCAAGCTGGGCGGTCTGACGCGGTACGAAACGAAGAGCTACGTCGGCGGCGCCCAGATCATCGACCTCGACCGCTCGGCCCAGGAAAACTTGGCCTCCGCCCGCGAAGACGATAAGCATAAACAGAACACCGACACTGACGAGGACGACCCCAGCCAATGAAGCCCGAGCAGATGACGGAGACTCTGGAGCAGGCCGCCGCACAACTCGGCGTCCAGGTTCGCTACGACACGATGACCGGCGATGCCGCGGGCGGCGGAGGGCTGTGCAAGGTCAAGGGCACCTGGTGCGTGATCATCGACCGCAAGACGCCCCCCGCCGAACGCGCCGCGATGCTGATCGAGGCGCTGGCCGGCTTCGACACCGACGCGATGTTCCTGCCGCCGCAGGTGCGCGACGCGCTCGCCGCCAAGCGGACAGACCGCCCGGAACCTACGCCAGCGACTTGATCTTCTCGCTGAGGAGCGGGTCGTCGGCGACGGCATCCTCCAGCGCGGCGCGAACTTTCGCGCGGACCTCGGCGGGCGCCCCGGGACCGAGCTGCTTGTCGATGACCCGCTCGAGCACGCGATCGAGCGCGGCCTTGGCGTCGATGCGGCCAGCCGCCAGCTCGGCGGCGACGTCGGCCGTCAGACCGCGCGCCGCGGTCGCCGCCGCCGCATCCGTGGGCCGCTTGGCCTCGTCCGCCGCCCCCAGCTTGTCGGCAAAGCGCGGCCCGCCGACGGTCGAAGGGCCTTCGCTCTTGTCGTCGATCGGTCCGCCGACCGGAGGACCGCTACCGGGGCCGCTGACCTTCCCTGCCACGCGGTTTCGACCTTAACACGTCAGGCGCGGATGTTCGAAACGGCGGCCTTGGCGGTGTCGTGCTTCGCGCGCATGACGTTCGAGACGGTCGTGAACCGCTGGTTCTCCTGCTGCACCTGCATTTGCAGGGCGAGCAGCTGCTGGTTGGAAGCTAGACCCTGCTGCATCAGGGTGTCCACGCCCGCCGTCGCGGGACTGCCGGACGCGCCGGCGGCGGCCGCCAGCGCCGCCGGCGACGACGCGAGCCCCGCCCGGCCGGCCGCCGCCGGTCCCGCGATCGCGCTGGTGGCGCCCACCCGAGCGTCGTGAACCGCCGCCGCGAGCACCGGTCCCCCCACGACGTGGGTGGCGACCTCGGCGCCGCTCATCAGCAGCGAGACGCCGCCCGCGAGCACGGAGCGAAACGGTGTCGCCGGCCGCTCGGTCTGACGCGCGCGGGTGGCGTCGATCTCGAGCCGGGTTTCGGTGCTCCCGGGTGCCGAAGGGCGCGGGGGCGAATCGGAAATCGGGTTCAGGTTCAGGTTCGACATCGGGACCTCCTGCCCGGTATTCGGCCGCGGCGCATTTTGGTTTCGTTCCTCGCTGTCAATTCGCACGCGATTCCTGACCGAAACCTTTGGGGTTCCCATGTAATTCGTGGGTTAGACTCCCGCGGTGGGTTTCTTCCGCGGGTTCCTGGCGCCGTTCCGAGGCGGGCTCTATGTGCTCCGGCACCCCCTCAAGCGCTTCTTGCTGGTTCCCTTCGTGCTCAGCGTGGCGCTCGCGATCGTCACGATGATCGCCGCGCGCCAATATTGGGGCCAAGAGCTGGCGTCCATGGTCTCGACCTCGCCGGTCCTGGGCAACTTCTTCCTCGGCATCATGACGGTCGTCGGCGGGGTGGTGCTGTTCCTGATCGCACAGCCGCTGCTGCTGGCCGTGTTCTCCGACCAGCTTTCGGAGCGGGTCGAGCGTGACGTGCTCGGCAAGGCGGAGACGGTCCCGTTCTTGACGTCGACGGGCCGCGCCCTGGTGCACGGCCTCCTCAAGCTCGTGCTCTACGGGATCGCCCTCGTGGTCGGGCTTGGGCTGACCGCGGTGACGGGCGGCCTCGGCAGCTTGATCGGCATCGCGCTCGGCGGTCTGTCGCTCGCATACGACGGCTTCGACTACCCGCTCGCCCGTCGGGGCGCGAGCTTCGGGGCGAAATGGGCGTTTCTCGCGCGCCATCCGGGACTCACCCTCGGTTACGGAATCGGCGCGACCGTGCTCTACCTGATTCCGTTCGCAGTGTTTGTCGCTTCTCCCTTCGCGGCAGCGGGTGCCACGTTGGCGTACATCGATACGGAGAAAGAAGCGGTCGGGG
>Ga0111539_10007731_pt1 | contig 13729 bp, 8 predicted proteins | sample RhiMethybrSRZTD1_FD_79667 | JGI IMG/M metagenome (GOLD analysis project Ga0111539, IMG submission 79667) | Populus rhizosphere microbial communities from Tennessee, USA - Rhizosphere MetaG P. TD hybrid SRZTD1 (version 2) (version 2) | ecosystem: Host-associated > Plants > Roots > Rhizosphere >...
CAGTGGATCGAATCGATCATGAAGTCGGTCGCGGACCCGATCGTTCTCACGGATCTCGACAACGAAATACTGCTCCAGAACCGGCGCGCTGAAGAACTATTCAGCGGTTCAGCAAACGCGGGCGAAGGAAAACGCCGCGCGTTGAAGATGAACGATCTGCTGTTTTCTGCTTATCTCTCGAGCGCCACGGTATCCTCGTCGGAAGTTATTCAACGAGACATCACACTTGTCGACCCGATTGAAGGATCCGACATTCACTTTGAAGTCATCTCCACACCCGCGGCGAATTCGCGTGGTGAGCCGCTCGGGCTCGTTTCAATCTTTCGCGACGTCACCGATCTTCGTGAGGCAAACGAGGAACTGGCACGCAACTTCGTCAAACTGCAACAGGCTGAAGCAGAGTCTCGTCGCGAGCGGGATCGTCTTGATTTGATCATAGAGAATGTCGGTCACCCGATTGTGGTTTGTGATTCGGCCGGAAACTTCATTCTCTTCAACCGGCGCGCGGAGTTGTTGTTTCAGGAAAACGAATCGTTCATGTCGTCAGCCGTTGCGGCAGTGCGAACGAATGCCGTCAAACTCACTTCGTTTATTTCTACACTTGCTTCAGCATCGGAAACCGGGCGGCAGGCAGAGATCGAATTGATCGATCCGGAAGCTGGACGCTCGTTGCCGATGGAGATAACGGCTCGTGAAGTGTTGGATGCGACCGGCCAGGTGACTGCAGTCGTTTCGATTCTTCATGACCTGACCGAGATTCGCGAGCTCGAACGACGCCGCGTCGAACAACAGTTGTTCGAATCGGAAAAGCTCGCTGCGATCGGACGTCTCGCGGCATCCATTGCACACGAAGTGAATAATCCACTCGAAGCGATCAAGAACGCGCTTTATTTGATGCAGGGGAGCGGTGACGACAAGAACACGCGCTTCCTCGAGATCGCCAGAAAAGAGACTGAAAGAGTTTCACATATTATCCGGCAGATGCTCGGCTTTGCGCGCCGGCCGGGTGAAGTTGATTGGGTTGACGTAAACCAGTTGCTCGAAGAAACGCTCGTGTTGATGGAAAAGAAAATGCGGCAGTTGAAGATTCGCATCACACGAAGCTTCGACGAGGATCTGCCGCGTATCAGAGCGCGCGCGGATCAGTTGCGGCAGGTTTTTCTCAACCTGATTATCAATGCGCAACAGGCAATTAATGGCGACGGCGAGATCGTGATTTCCACCTCGCGCTACGAGCAGGCGCTGCAACCATCGATTTTAGTGCAACTGAGCGATAGTGGAATCGGTATCGCTGAAGACGATCTGGTACGCATCTTCGATCCATTTTTTTCAACCGGCAAGAAAGGTACGGGGTTGGGGTTGTGGGTCACACAGGACATAGTCAGGCAGCACGGTGGCCGGATCGAAGTGAGTAGCGAGGTTGGGCGTGGAACAGTTTTCAGTATTGTGCTTCAGGTTGAGTCTCCCATCCTTGAAGAACAGGTAAGCGAATCGAAGGTGGCGCCATAATGAGTCAATCATTCGATCACTCCGGAAGTGATGCTCCCATGGACGAGCCGGGGACTTTTGTTCCGCTCAACCAGGAGCCGAGGCTGCTCGTCGTGGATGACGAAGAGAGTTTGCGCATCACGACGGCCGCGATCTTTGAGAACGAAGGCTACATCGTTGACACTGCGTCGAGCGGCGACGAGGCGATCGAGTTGCTCAGCCAAAAAGACTACGACCTCGTGCTCACCGATCTGCACATGGAAGGAGGCGACGGTCTTTCAGTTCTCAACAGTATCCGGCGCCAGGCTCCGCTCACGATTTCGGTTGTGCTAACGGGTTTTGCTTCAGTGGAATCAGCCATCGCTGCGTTGCAGGAGGGTGCGTACGACTACCTCATCAAACCCTGCGACATCGAGAGCATGAAGCACACCATTCGTCGAGGGGTAGAACACCGGCGACTGATGTTGGCGGAGCAGAAAGCACGCGCCGATCTGCGACAACTGAATCTGGATTTGGAACAAAGGATCGAAGAGCGCACGGCCGAACTCACACGCCTGAATGCCGAACTAGCGGAAGCGAACCGTGCAAAGGACGTTTTCCTGGCAACGCTCTCTCACGAATTACGTACTCCTTTGACGCCCGTCGTCGGCTGGATAAAGCTTTTGCGCAGCGGAACTCTTGACGAGAAGAGCGTCTTGCAGGCGCTCGATGCGATCGAGCGTAACGCCTGGCTCCAATCAAGGTTGATCGACGATCTGCTCGATACCTCTCGCATTGCCACCGGAAAGCTGCATTTCGAACCGAAAGCAACGGATTTCAATACGACTGTAAAGGCTGCAGTCGATACAGTGCGCACCTCGGCTGCGGCGCGCAACATCGAGTTGAATGTGTCTCTGTGGCCGGTGAGTTTGATCGTGATGGGAGAACCTGTTCGATTGCAGCAGATCGCGTGGAACCTGATTTCGAACGCAATCAAGTTCACCGAGCCGGGCGGCAAGGTCACCGTTACTACCAGAGTCAACGGCGACCAGGCCGACCTCGAAGTGATCGATACAGGTGTCGGTATCGCGCCTGAGTTTCTGCCGCACGTGTTTGATCGATTTCGTCAGGCAGATGGTTCCACGTCACGAAGGCATGGCGGTTTGGGACTCGGACTCGCGATCGCCGACGCCCTCGCGAACCTGCATAACGGCCGGTTGAAGGCGGCGTCTGCCGGTATGGGACATGGAGCAACGTTCACGTTCCAACTCGAGCTCGCGCCGACCGGTAAGGTTGTTTCGGAGACAGTCGACAGCAAACGCCATTCGCTTGCAGGACTCGACGTTCTAATTGTCGAAGATTCGCCGGACACATTGATGCTGCTGAGTACGATCTTCCGGCGTGAAGGCGCGTGCGTCACGACAGCCGCTTCGGCTGGCGAAGCGCTCACGCGTGCGGTCGACAAGCCGCCGCACATCATCGTCTCCGACATTGGCATGCCGGAAACCGACGGCTACCAGCTCCTCGAACAACTTCGCATCCTCCCCGGGCTCGGCAACGTCCCTGCCATCGCGATTTCGGGTTACGCGAGCGAAGAAGACCGCGAGCGCGCTCTCGCCGCCGGCTACCTCGCCCTCGTCCCGAAACCCATCGACGTCGACGCCCTTTTCAGCCTCATCCACGACCTCAAAGCCCAGGCTGTGTAGTCAATCCGCGTCATCCGCGGCTAAATGCCGCTGTTTATTAAAGTTGACAAAAACGCAATTGTAACTATAATGGTTACAAAAACGGCGGCCCGAAGTTCCCCGAATAGTTTGATATGTCAACAAACAGCAGGTTTGCAGTGGCGGTTCATGTTTTGAGTTTGATGGCCTGGTCAGGCGACGAACCCCTTAAATCAGAGCAGGTTGCAGAAAGCGTCAACACAAATCCGGTCGTGATCCGGCGCATTGTGAAGGAATTGGCCGAAGCGGGGCTGGTTGTGTCTCAAACTGGTTCGCTCGGCGGTTCGAGATTGGCAAATGACCCCGCCAAGACGACCCTGCTGGACGTGTATCAGGCACTCGAATACGGAGGCGTGTTCTCGTTGCACCGGCAGCCTCCCAGTCGCGACTGTCCGGTTGGTGTGAATATCGAGACTGTTCTCGGTAATGTGTTGTTGGAAGTTGATTCTGCGGTTGAACGAGTGTTGCAAAACATAACGATCAACGACGTCGTGCGCCGATTGAAACCCTGTGGCAGCGCAGTAGCATCGAAGAACGTGGGGAAAGTTGGCAAGAACGGCAAGGCGAAACCGTTCAACGAGAAGCCGGTGAATTTGCCACAGTTGCGAGCGAAAAATCGGGGTAACGGGTCATCCGAATTGCGTAAATAAACCGCGAGAAAGGATTAACAATTTGTCCAGGCTTGAAAAAGATCAAAGCGGTATCGAGCTCATGAATTCGGTAAAAGGCGAGTTCGTCAATCTCAGTGAGGAACTGACTGACGATGCCGTGTCGATTGAAGATATCGACGAAGTACTGCAAACGCTCGAACGAGCGACCAGTAGTGAAACCGAGATCGAGGAGCCTTTGATCGAGGAATCCTCGTCTGTGGTTGAATCAGATGAAGGTATGAACGAAGAGGTCGAGCTCGACCTATCAGCCGGCGAGATGGATAAAACGTCGGACCCCATCCGTGTGTACATGCGCGAGATGGGTGTTGTGCCGTTGCTGACGCGCGAGCAGGAAGTGTCGATCGCGAAACGCATCGAGCGCGGCCAGAAACGCGCTGAAAAGGCAATTGCACGTTCGCCGATCGCCGTAGTCGAACTTTTCAGAATTGGAGACGAACTGGCTGCGGGCACACTCAACATCCGCGACGTGGTCGCGTTCTCGGATCAAATGGAAACCGAGGAGCACGAGGATCGCAGCGAAGAGTATTTGCAGTGGACCATCGAAGGGCTCAACAACATTCGACAGCTCTATAAGCGAGGCTTGAAAGAGTTCGAGAAGTTTGCAGAAGAAGTCAAAATCTCGCGTGGCAAGCGTTCCAAGAAACTGCTGCGTTACCGGCGCAAGTTGGCGCGCACGCGTTTGGAGATTGCCACGGAGATCAGAAGTCTGCACCTGAAGGAAGCTGCCCGCCAGCGGTTGATCTCCGCTATCGGCGCAGTGCACAAGGAAACGCGCGCTCTCGAGCGTGAGATTGAAGCGAATAACGAAAAACTGAAGCGCAAAGGTGTGAAGGCCGATAAGGCGAAGGAATACCGAAAGCACATCGCAACCGCGCGCAAGCGTTTGAAGGAGATCGAGGCTGAGCATCACCTTTCGCCGCTCGAAATCAAACGTTCGCACCAGATGATTGCGATCAGCGAAGCGCAAACAGCGCAGGCGAAGCACGAACTGACGGAAGCGAATCTTCGTCTGGTGGTTTCAATCGCGAAGAAGTATCAGAACCGCGGTTTGCAGTTCCTCGACCTGATTCAGGAAGGCAATCTCGGTTTGATGAAGGGCGTTGATAAGTTTGACTGGCGGCGTGGTTATAAGTTTTCAACTTATGCGACCTGGTGGATCCGTCAGGCCATCACCCGCGCGATTGCCGATCAGGCGCGCACCATTCGTATTCCGGTGCACATGATCGAAGTCATCAACAAGCTCAAGAACACTTCGCGCGAGCTCGTCCGCGAGCTTGGCCGTGAACCTACAACTGAAGAGATCGCGAAGAAGATGGATACTTCAGTCGACAAGGTTCGCAAAGCGCGAAAGTTGATGCAGGATCCGATTTCGCTGGAGACGCCGATTGGTGAAAACGGCGATTCGCAACTCGGCGACTTGATCGAAGACAAGTCGAGCGAGAGCCCGGCGGCGCGTGTCATCACTTCGAATCTCCGCGAAATTGCCGGCGACGTGTTGCAGACCTTGAGTCCGCGTGAAGAACGTGTGATTCGCCTGCGATTCGGTCTCGACAACGGCGGTCACGAACGAACGCTGGAAGAAGTTGGACAAAACTTCAACGTAACGCGCGAGCGTATTCGACAAATCGAAGCGAAGGCGTTGCGCAAACTGCGACATCCGTCGCGGGCGCGACTTCTGAAGAACTTCCTCGAAGGCGAGGGGCAATAACTTTTGAAGATCAGGTAAATCTAGGAGCGACTAATAATGAGTGAACATGTGAATGAAGTGAGCGATAGCTCGTTTGAGAAAGACGTACTGAGTTCCCCCAAGCCGGTGCTGGTTGATTTTTGGGCCGAATGGTGTGCCCCTTGCCGTATGCTGGCGCCGACTGTGGCGGCTGTTGCAGAACACTATGGCGATACCGCAAGCGTGGTGAAATTGAACGTTGATGACAACCCGTCAACTGCACAACGCTACGGCATCAAAGGCATTCCCACCCTCATACTTTTCCGCGACGGCAAGGAAGTCGAACGCGTCGTTGGTGCCACCAGTAAAGAATCGATCACGAGAATGATCGAGAAGTACGTGGCCGTCAAAGCTTAGCGCCGAGACCCATTGATTTTGAGCAGGCCGGATCCCTCGGGTCCGGCCTTATTATTTTCTCTGCACAGAGAAAGCCTGCCATTCCATACGGGATTCTGGTTGAGTCTTCAAAATCTCTCTTGCCATCCACGCGACTCACCACGTAATCTTGCGGGCACTTCAGTGCCTGGCGCTCCCCAAGGTCCTAAACTTTCAGAAAGAACTTATCTATGCTCGCGGTCAAAGCCCTGATTCAACAGATTCCCGATCCGGGTCTTTCAAACAACGAACGCGTGCGCCTGCGTTGCAAGTTAGCCAGGGAGTTCGAAAAAAGCGGCAACTTCGAGGCAGCATGTAGCGCCATGGACCACCTCTGGGAAGGTATGGGGACGCGTCCGAACCTTGATATGTTGGACGATTTCACGGCTGGGGAGGTTCTGCTGCGACTCGGCGTGCTAACCGGTTGGATCGGCAACATCAGAGTCATCAAGGGTTCTCAGGAAAGTGCCCGGAGTTTACTGGCTGAAAGCGTCGCGATTTTTGAAACGCTTGGTGATGTCAAGAAAGTGGCTGAAGTGCAGTTGGAGATCGCGCTGTGTTGGTATCGGGAAGGCTCCCTTGAAACCACCCACACCCTCCTCGTCGAAGCACTCGCCCAGCTCGACGACAATGACGGAGATCTCAAAGCCATTGCGGTATTGCGCAGCGCACTGCTCGAGCTGCACTACAGCCGCCCAAAAGATGCTCTCAAACTGCTCACCTCGTCGGCGGCAGTGTTCGAAGCCAGCTCGTATCTCAGAGGTTCGTTCCACAACGAGATGGCGATAGCGCTAAGAAGATTGGGACCGAGGGGAAGTCAGGAAGAATACATCGCTAGTGTCTTGAGGGAATATAACGCTTCACTTTTTCACTGGGAACAGATCGGGCACACACGCTATCAGGGAGTAGCAGAAAATAATCTTGCGATCTTCTATCTGGACCTTGGAAGATTCGCTGAGGCACACGAGCACCTGGATCGGGCGCAGGCGCTTTACACCAGTCTGAACGACAGTTTCCATCTCGCAGAGGTTGAAGATTCTCGTGCCCGAGTCTTGCTGGCTGAAGGAGCCTTCCTGAAAGCAGAGAAGGTCATTGATGAAGCTATTCGCACTCTCGAGAGAGGCGATCACAAATTTTTCTTTGCGGAGGCGCTTACAACTCGCGGAGTTGTCCTGGCGAGATTAAAACGAACGGAAGAAGCGCGGACAGCTTTTGCCAGGGCCATGGACATTGCCGAGCAGACAGGCGATCTGGAGAAAGCAGGTCTGGCGGCGCTGGCTCTAATTGAAGAGTTGCCGGAACATCTCACTGAGGACGAGCTATGTTCTCTGGTTGAGAGTGCCCGTGGTTTTCTGAAATTCAACCAGAGCACGACGACGCTGCGCCGACTGACTGAGTGTGCCTGGCGAGCTCTTTCAACTATACACACCGCTCGCCCGGATTGGACTAACTTTTCGCTCAGCGAAACCCTTCGTCGCCACGAGGGTCGCTTCATTCAGATGGCGCTGGAGGACACGGATGGTTCGGTTACAAAGGCCGCGGCTCTGCTGGGGCTGCCGGGTCATCAGAGTTTGAATTTCATCCTGCACCGGCGGCATCCGGAACTGCTCCATGCCCGAAGGCCAATACGTCCGCGACGGCGCAGCTTGGACACAGTCAGAACCACCTCGCGGTAGCGGGTGGGTACGCCGGAGGCGCGCTCGGAACTGCTGCGCCGCACCCACCCGCTACCGCTAGGTGGTTCTGACCCTGTCAAGGCTGATTCTGCCATTCCAGTTGCAAAAGTATCTAAGCCCTTTAGATTCAACGATGCTCTTGGCGAATTTTTGAAAAATCTTGTTGCTATTGATTTACTCAGCGGCGTAATCTTGCCCCGCTTTCACTGCGCTCCCCGCACAAGTACCGAAAAGAGGGTGGTAACTCCCAATGACTGCGATTAGGGAACTCCTGACTCAAATTCCCGATCCGAACCTCTCTATCAACGAACGCGTGCGACTCCGTTGCCACGTTGCCAAGCAGTTCGAAAGAACAGGTAACTACGAAGCCGCACGTGGCGCACTGGAAGACGTCTGGCCCAGCTTCGAAACCTATCCCCGGATCGACATGCTGGACGATCCAACCGCCGCCGAAGTGCTGTTGCGCATTGGTGTTCTCACGGGCTGGATTGGCAGCATCAGACTAATCAAAGGGTCTCAACAGCTCGCGAGAAATTTGCTCGGCGACAGCATCACGATCTTCGAGTCGCTGTCCGATCCAAAAAAAACGGCGGAAGCACAAATAGAATCCGCGCTTTGCAGTATGCGTGAAGGGTCACTCGATGTAGCCCGGGGACTTTATGTCGACGCGCTCTCGCGGCTTGACGATGACGACGGCGATCTGAAGGCGCTGGGAATGTTGCGTCTCGCGATGGTGGAACTGCTGACGAATCGCCTCAAGGACTCCTTTCGAATTCTCAACACTGGAGCCGAGCTGTTTGAAGCAAGCACTAACCATGTTCTACGTGGCGCATTTCATAACGAGTTTGCGCGCGTACTCCGTACCCTCGGAAGCGGTACGAATCGATCGGAGTACATGGAACAGGCGCTGCGTGAATACCAGGCGTCGATTTTTCATTTTGAGAAAGCCGGACACGCACGTTACCAGGCTTGCGTGGAAAACAATTTCGCGATTCTCTGCATGCACCTGAAGAGATTTGCGGATGCGCACGAACACTTGGATCGTGCTCAGGCAATTTTCACGCGAGTCGGTGACCAACCCCACCTTGCCAGTATCGAAGACTCGCGAGCGCGTGTGTTGTTGGCCGAGGGAGCAGTCTCAAGAGCCGAGCAGTGTGCTTTCACCGCAATCAAAACCTTCGAAAAGAGTGACCATCACTCGCGGCTTGCCGAAGCATTAACAACTCATGGCGTGGCACTCGCGCGTCTCAACCGGCACGAAGAAGCTCGCGATAACTTCGAGCGCGCCATCCATACCGCCGAGCAGTTTGGAGATTTGCAAAACTCTGGTCTCGCGGCGCTCTCGTTTATTGAGGAGTTGGCCGATCTGATTTCAGAAGACGAGTTGTGTTCCGTGATGGAGCGTGCGCGTACGAATCTTCAGGATACACAGGATCCGTATGTATTGAGTCGCTTGAGCAAGTGTGCCTATCGTGTGCTGTCGATCATCCATACGGCTCGCCCGAAGTGGAACGACTTCTCACTGGTTGAGACTCTGCGCCGTCATGAAAAACGATTCATACAGATGGCGCTGGAGGATGCCGGCGGCTCGGTAACAAAAGCCGCCAGCCTGCTTGGGCTGCCCGGTCACCAGAGTTTGAATTTCATTCTTCAAAACCGCCATCGTGACTTGCTGAATGCGCGGACACCGATCAAGCCGCGACGGCGCAGGCTGTTCAAATTGATCAATCCTCAAAAAGACGAGTAGGTGTTGTGTGCTTTTTGTGCCTCTTTGTGGCTAAAATGAGGAGGCATGGAACGTACGAAGCCAGCACGTCTCATCGTTGGTATTACCGGTGCGACTGGAACCATCTTCGGAGTGCGACTATTGCAGATGCTGCATGGTTCCGGAGTTGAGACCCACCTCGTGGTAAGCAAGTGGGCAGCGCGAACGCTTGCTCACGAAACACCGCATTCATTGGAATATGTACAAGGCCTCGCAACGCAGAGTTATGGCATTGGTGCACAGGGAGCTGCGATCTCGAGTGGCTCTTTTGTAACGATGGGAATGGTTATCGCGCCGTGCAGCATGCGCACGCTCGCCGCCATCGCGCACGGCCTCGGCGACAATCTCATACACCGTGCTGCCGACGTGATTTTGAAAGAGCGACGTAAGCTCGTGCTGGTTGTACGCGAGTCGCCGTTCAGCGAGATCCATCTCGAGAACATGTTGAAACTGACGCGCATGGGTGTCGTAATTCTTCCCCCAGTGCCCGCGTTTTACAACAACCCTCAGAACCTCGACGACATGATCAATCACATCACGATGCGGGTGATCGATCAGTTTGATATTCATCTTGACGTGATGAACCGTTGGGATGGCGTGTTGCTGGATCGAAAACGATCCGCGGAAACAGAGTAGGAGCAGAACAATGGGTGAAATGGTTGAATTCCCGTTTGACGGCGGAAATACGGGCGGCTATCTCGCGACACCAAAGCAGGGCAGTGGTCCCGGAGTGGTTGTGATTCAGGAGTGGTGGGGATTGGTGGATCACATCAAAGACGTTTGCGACCGGTTTGCAGACGAAGGCTTCGTCGCGCTCGCGCCCGATCTCTATCACGGCAAATCCACGAAGTCGCCTGATGAAGCAGGGAAGCTGATGATGGCGATGCGCATCGACGAGGCGGAAAAAGATCTCGGCGCGGCGGTTCAGTATTTACTGACGTTAGACTCAACCACGAGCAAAAAGATCGGCGTTGTCGGATTCTGCATGGGTGGCGCTTTGGCTCTGTATACCGCAACGAAGAATGCGAACATTGGTGCGAGTGTCGTGTTTTATGGCGGACATCCGAAAGTCAAACCCGATCTTCCGAACCTGCACGCACCAGTCTTGGGTCTCTATGGTGAGAAAGACGGATCGGTGACGCCTGCTGTGGTGCACGATCTGGAACGTCAGGTAAAAGATCTCGGAAAACAGATCGAAGTGAAAATATACCCCGGCGCGAAGCACGCTTTCTTCAACGACACGCGTCCGGAGGTCTATGATGCGGATGCATCGGCTGACGCCTGGCAGCGCACGATTACGTTCCTGCACCAGCATCTGTCCGCATGATCCGTGTTAATCTGTGGCGGTAATCTAAGACGCCGACTCTACAAGCTCCATCTCTATTACAGTCAAGAGGAATATTCTATGACCATGCCTTCGTGCGCACTGACCGTGATCTCGTTGTTTGTGCTACTGCCGTTTCGCGTAGTTGCTCAGGAACCTCCACGACCACCAGCATCGCCCTCGCCAACGCCGGCGGCGACTGCGAGTCCGAGTCCCACGCCTACGCCTGATGCATCACCGACACCCCGTGATCCGATGTCGACGCCGACATTCAACGGGCTAAGAATGCGCTCGATTGGTCCCGCATTTACGTCGGGGCGTGTCGTTGCCTTTGCTGTCGATCCGACGAACGTAGCGCGTTACTACGTGGCGGTCGCATCCGGCGGTGTGTGGAAGACGATCAATGCAGGTATCACCTGGACGCCGGTCTTTGATAACGAAGGCTCTTACTCAATCGGCGCGATCACGCTCGATCCGAAGAATCCTCTTACCGTCTGGGTAGGCACCGGCGAAAATAACAGCCAACGCAGCGTCTCGTACGGCAACGGCGTCTACAAATCGGAAGACGGCGGCAGAAGCTGGAGAAACGTTGGTCTCAGGACTTCCGAGCACATCGGACGAATCGCGATCGATCCAAAAGACTCAAACGTCGTCTATGTCGCATCGCAGGGACCGCTGTGGGGAGCCGGCGGCGAGCGTGGTTTGTTCAAGACAACTGACGGCGGCAAGTCGTGGAAGAACATTCTCAACATCAGCGAGAACACGGGCGTGACCGACGTCGTCATCGATCCAAACGATCCAAACACGGTCTACTGTGCTTCGTATCAGCGCCGGCGTCACATGTGGACACTGATCAACGGTGGTCCGGAGAGCGCGATCTACAAGTCGACAGATGCAGGCGCGACCTGGAACAAGTTGCGCGCCGGACTGCCACCGGTCGAACTTGGACGAATCGGCCTGGCGATTTCTCCTGTCGACTCGAATGTGATCTACGCAACGGTGGAAGGTGCTGATCGACGCGGCGGAATTTTTCGCTCGGCAGATCGCGGTGGTAGTTGGGAACGGCGCAATGAATTCGACAGCGGTGCGATGTACTACGCTCGCATTGTTGCGGATCCCAAAGACGTCGATCGCATTTACGTGATGAACGTCTTTCTCATGGTTTCGGACGACGGCGGCCGCACAGTGCGCCGGCTCGGCGAGAAAAACAAGCACGTCGACAATCACGATATCTGGATCGATTCGGCAAACACGGATCACTATCTCGTTGGTTGTGACGGTGGCATTTATGAGAGCTACGATCGCGGTCAGAACTGGGACTTCAAACAGAATCTTCCGGTACCGCAGTTTTACGACATCACAACCGACAACGCCAAACCTTTCTACAACATTTACGGCGGCACCCAGGACAACTACAGTTTTGGTGGACCATCGAGGACGCGCAGCGCTTCGGGTATCGTCAACTCAGACTGGTTCGTCACCAACGGCGGCGACGGTTTTCGTTCGCAGGTCGATCCGGAAGATCCAAACACAGTTTACGCGTCGCTCCAGCACGGCGTAATCGTTCGTTTTGACAAACGCACAGGCGAACGCATCGGCATCCAGCCGCAACCCGGTCGCGATGAAGATCCGCCGCGCTGGAACTGGGACACGCCGTTTATCATCAGCCCGCATTCACACACACGACTCTACATCGCATCGGACAAACTCTACCGCAGCGACGATCGAGGCGATTCGTGGGCGGTGATTAGTGGACAACTCTCGCGCGCGCTCGACCGGGATAAGCTGCCGGTGATGGGCAAAGTCTGGGGCATCGACGCCGTTGCGAAAAATGCATCGACTGCCTTCTTCGGCAATGCTTCGGCACTCGCGGAGTCGCAGAAGAAAGACGGTCTGATTTATGTCGGTACCGACGATGGTTTGCTGCAAATAACCGAAGATGGCGGCAAGAACTGGCGCAAGATCGAGAAGTTTCCGGGCGTCGCCGATATGTCGTATGTCAGTCGCATCATCACTTCAAATCACGATGCGAACACGGCCTATGTCGCTTTCGAGAATCACCAGAACAACGACTTCAAACCATATCTTCTGAAAACAACCGACGCCGGACGAACCTGGACTTCTTTGAGCGCAAACCTGCCAAAGAACGGACCCGTGTGGGCCATCGCGGAAGATTACATGAATCCAAATCTGCTTTTTACGGGCACTGAGTTTGGCTTGTTCTTCTCAATCGACGGTGGCCAGAAGTGGGTTCAGCTCAAAGGCGGATTGCCCACGATCGCCGTGCGCGACCTGAATATCCAGAAACGCGAGAACGACCTGGTGGTGGGCACTTTCGGTCGCGGCATTTACATTCTGGATAACTACTCCCCGCTACGCCTGATTAAACCAGAGACACTGCGTCAGGATGCAACCGTGTTTCCAGTAAAGGACGCGCTGATGTACATCCAATCGCAACCAATCGGTGGTCGCGGCAAGAGCTTCCAGGGCGAGCGTTACTTCACTGCCGACAACCCACCTTACGGCGCAACAGTCACCTGGTATCTGAAAGAAGCAATCAAGACGAAGAAAGAGAAGCGCCAGGAAGCGGAGCGTGACGCCGACAGGAAGAAGGAGCCCGTAGGTTGGCCCACGGGTGCGGAACTACGCGCGGAAGAGGAAGAAGAAGCGCCCGCAATCATCGTCACTATCACAGACTCTTCGGATAATGTCGTAAGACGACTGAATGGACCAGTGGCTGGAGGAATTCAGCGTCTTACCTGGGATCTGCGTTATCCAGCGGCTAATCTCTCGGCGCCGCCGCCCCCTGATGCAGCAGATTTGGACTTTGAACCACCGTCAGGTCCACTCGTAATGCCCGGCACTTACAAGGCTGTCGTTTCGAAAAGAATCGATGGAGTCGTTACGCAGCTTGGACCACCACAGCAGTTTCAGGTAACGGTGGAAGGCCAGGAGAGCATGTCGAGCGCAGATCACGCGGCGCTGGTTGAGTTCCAGACTA
>Ga0111539_10007733_pt1 | contig 13724 bp, 10 predicted proteins | sample RhiMethybrSRZTD1_FD_79667 | JGI IMG/M metagenome (GOLD analysis project Ga0111539, IMG submission 79667) | Populus rhizosphere microbial communities from Tennessee, USA - Rhizosphere MetaG P. TD hybrid SRZTD1 (version 2) (version 2) | ecosystem: Host-associated > Plants > Roots > Rhizosphere >...
GGTCGCGACAACATCCGCCTGGCGGGAGCGTTCATGGGCCTGGATCCCGCGACGATGCGCCGGATCACCCCGACCATCGTCGAATTCGCCGACATCGGCCCGTTCATCGACGCGCCGATCAAGACGTACTCGTCGGGCATGCGTGCGCGTCTCGGGTTCGCGATCGCCACGGCCGTGGACCCGGACATCCTGCTGCTCGACGAGGTGCTCGCGACCGGCGACGAGACGTTCCGCGCGAAGTCCAAGCAGCGTGTCCTCGAGCTCGTCCGCGGAGCCAAGGGTGTCGTCCTCGTGACCCACGACATGAACTGGGTCACGGAGTTCTGCAACCGGGCGATCCTCCTCGAGCAGGGCCGGATCATCGCGGAGGGCGATCCGACCGAGGTCGTCGCGATCCACCGTGACCACTCGGAGCGGTCGAAGGCCGAGCGCAAGGCGGCACTGGATCGGGCGATGCAGGAGGGTGGCGTCAGCTCGCTCCCGCCGGACGCGGCACGGAGCGGCGTCGCGCGCTGACGTCGCCCTCGGCGGCTCGGCGAACGCGCTAGGCCTGGCGGCGGTAGATCGCGAGCTTGCTCGACGGCGCAGCGCCCGTCGCCATGGCGATGCGGTCGCCGATCAGGAGGAGCGGGCCGAGCCAGCGCGAGGAGCCAGGGTTGCGTCGCGCGCGACCGGCGAACCAGTTCCACGACCGGCGATAGCGACGGAGCGCCGCCTGGCTGCCGGCCTCGATCGGGTTGTTGGCGAGGACCACAGCGGCGCCGACGTTGACACGCTCGAGCCCTGCCGCGAGCAGTGGCGCCTCGTAGGTCTCGAGCGGCCGTGCCCGGGAGCTGACCTTCGGGTCGTACGGCTTGGCGAATGCGGTATCGAACAAGATCGGTTCGACGAGGACAAGGCGCCCGCCCGGTCCGACGAGACCGGCGACCTGACCGAGCGCTCGCTCGAACAGCCCGTCGTCGGTGATGTGGAGCAGAACGTTGAAGACCGTGACCAGCGGATAGACGGGCTCCGGGGTTGCGGGCGGCACCTCCGCGCCGAACTCCGCGACGACGAAGCTCCCGGTCGTCCCGAACCGCTCGTTGAGTCGCTCCACGGCCTGGGGGACGAGGTCCCCGCCATCGACTCGCGCCACGCCGCGTTGCCGCCAGAAGTCGATCCAGTCGCCGCGGCCTGAGCCGACCTCGAACATCAGCCCGGGTGCCGGGTCGAGGACCTCGTGGCGTCGCAGCAGCCTCGCGAGGTTCCGCGCCAGGATCCGGTAGAGCCATGCATTGAACGCCGCGGGGAGACCGGACTGTCCGACGGCGCTCGTGTCGTCGCGCTGGTGGAGGTCGCCCCAGTACTCCGAAGCCTGATAGGACATCGGTGCCATCGTCGCACGGGCGGCCAACGTCGCGCCGCCGACTACGCGGCTCGAGCCCCCTCATCGGCAGTCGTCAGTCGATCGACGAGCGCGAGGTACGGCTCGACGACGACCTCCCAGGCATAGCGGTCACGCGACACGGTGAGGCAGCGTTCGCGCATCGAGTCGTAGTCGGCGCGCGGCTGCTCGAGGATCTCGCGAAGGGCGCGAGCGAGGTCCTCGGGGTCCTCGGGATCGGCGATGGCGCCGAGGCGATCCGCTTCGACCATGGCACGCATCACCTCGAGGTCGCGGCCCAGGACGACGGGCGTGCCTGCGGCAAGGCTCTCCCAGAACTTGTTCGGCGTCGAGAGGCGCTGGTTCAGCGAGTTGGCGGGCACCGCGACCACCGAGACATCGGCGGATGCCGCCCAGATCCGGACCTCGTCGGGATGGACCGGCGGAAGTGCGATGTAGCGCCCCGCGTACCGCGGATCCGCCTGCTGCTTCGCGAGCTTCTCGTCCCAGCCTTTCGTGACGGGGAACCCGAGCATCACGAGCGCAGCGTCGGCGAGACGCAGCACGGCCTCGGCGGCGTGCTCCAGACCGCGCTCCCGGCCGAGACGGCCCAGGTAGAGCACGATCGCGCGCTCCTTGGGCAGGCCTGCCGCCTCCCGGATGAGGTTCGGTCGCGTGGCGGGCGGATCCCAACGTTCCTGGCCGTTCAGCAGCACGCTGGGTCGTTCGCGGAACGGCCAGATCGTCTCGCAGTGATCTGCAAGCGCCTCGTTCACGGTCACCACGGCATCCACCTTGCGCACCCACCCGGCCTCCTTGTTCCGGTACTGGTCGAGCAGCGGTGGCGGCACGTTCGCGTAGTTGTTCGAGTCGAGGATCGCGTCGATGACGTCGTAGACGACGATCCCCTGCCGTCCAGCGCGCCGGGCCTTCGCGCCGAGCTCGACGGCGATGGGCACGGTCAAGATCCCGAACGCGTGATACAGATCGGCGGGTGGCAGCTCCCGGCGGAGCGTCCGCCACCAGCCGCGGACGTGGAGCGGCCACAGCCAGGCCTTCAGCCCGCGATCCGCACGGCGGACCAGGTCCTTCAGCAGCTTGGTCGGTGGCTTCGGTGTCGGCGGCAGACCGGACCAGCGCTTGAACGGCCCGGACGGGTGATACCTGCGCGTAACGATGTCGCCGTCGCGCTCCTCATCGGGCACGTCGGCCCCACTGACGGCCGCGATCTCGACCTCCCAACCGGCGGCCGCGAGGCTCCGAGCGACGCGCAAGCCCCGCGAGTAGGGGGCCGCGGTGTTCGCGACGAGGAGGACGGCTCGGCCTCGACTCACCGCGACGTGCGAGCCGACCAACCCGCGCCGAGGCGCAGCACCTGCCGTGGGCGGACGGCGCGATCCCGGGAGCTGTCGACGGTATCGACGACGAGGTCGGCGCGGTCGAACACGCGATCCCAGTCGATCGCCTTGTGGGCGGTCACGACCGTGACGACATCCGACGCTCCGAGGAGATCGTCGAGACCGACCCCGTGATGCTGGGTGCCATCGGCATCCACGAAGACATCGACATGCGGGTCGTGGAAGTGGACGTCGGCGCCTCGGTCGGCGAGCCCCGCGATCACGGCAGCCGCCGGCGAGTTCCGAGCGTCGCGCACGTTCGGCTTGAACGCGACACCGAGGACGCCGACCCGCGCGCCCTTGAGCGCTTTGCCGCGGTCGTTGAGCGCCTCGGCCACGAGATCGACCACGTGGCGCGGCATGGCGAAGTTGATGTCACCGGCGAGTTCGACGAAACGATCGATGAAGTCGAATTCACGGGCACGCCACGACAGGTAGTACGGATCGACCGGGATGCAGTGCCCGCCGACACCGGGCCCCGGCGTGAAGCGCATGAATCCGAACGGCTTCGTCGCGGCCGCGTCGATGACCTCCCAGACATCGAGGCCCATCCGCTCGCACAACAGCGCGAGCTGGTTGACGAAGGCGATGTTGACGTTGCGGAAGACGTTCTCGAGCAGCTTCGCGAGCTCGGCCGCGTCGGGCGACGACAGCTCGATGACCTGGTCGTTGATGTGGCGAAGGAGCGCGCCGGCGCGTTTCGTCGCCTCGGGCGTGGTCGCACCGACCAGGCGCGGGATCGCCCGTGAGGCACTCACCGGATCGCCGGGGTTCACCCGCTCCGGCGCGAACGCGAGATCGAAGTCGACACCAGCCGTGCGTCCGCTCCGCTCGATCGCCTCCCGGAACGGACCGACCGTCGTCCCCGGGAAGGTCGTCGACTGGAGCACGATCAGCTGGCCTTCGCGGACGCGGCTGCAGAGGTAGTCGGCGGCAGCCAGGACCGGACCGAGGTCGGGATCCTTGGTCGCGGTGATCGGCGTTGGGACGCAGACGAACGCTGCGTCGACCGCGTCGAGATCGGCCTCCTGGGACGACAGGATGCGCAGCCCCGAGGCGAGACCACGGGCGAGGCGGTCGTCGTCGACATCGTCGATCGGGGACCGGCCAGCGCACAGCTCGGCGACGCGGGCATCGCTCGCATCGACACCGACGACCTCGAGCCCAGCCTCGTTGAACGCCAGCGCGAGGGGCAACCCGACGTAGCCGAGCCCGATGATCGCGATCCGGCGGTCGGTGGTCGTGTCGGGCATCCGGCTCATCGTCCCACACGCGCCGACGATGCGTCGCGGACGTCACCGAGCCAGCGGAGCGAGCCCGGTGCAAGGTGTCTGGCGCCCTCCCCGCCGAACGCGGTCGCGATGGTGGTCACGTCTTCCACGTCGGCGGGGACGAGGACCACCCGCCCCGGGGCATCGTCACCGCCAAGCTCCCGCCAGGCGGCCTCCATCGGATCGGCGACGGCCGGTCCTTGAGACGATCCTGCCGCCGCTCCTGCCCGCAGCCGCGCGATGCGTGTGAGCAGGCGCGCTTCGCCGATCACGGCGGCCTTCGCGGTAGCGACCCGAGGCTGGACCAGCCGGACCGGGAGGGCTCCGTCGGGGAGTGCCTCGACGCGTGCCGCGGCGCTCGGATGGCGTCCCACGACGACAGCGCCGACGATCGGGCGGGAGCTTCGGGCAACGGGTTCGGTGGTTTGCTCGTCCACCGCGCCGGCCCCGGCCTCCGCGTACAGCGCCAACGTTCTCGCCGCGATGACGTTGGGTGCGTAGCGCGCCTCGACGCTTGCGCGAAGCGCGGGGCGGTCGACCGTGTCGGCCCGGTCGCGGAGCCGCTCGATGGCGTCAGCGAGCGCCTCGGGCGACGGTGCGAGCGCGACCTCTCCGCGGGCCAGGTCGCCGTCGAGGATCCCCTCGACGCCGCCTGAGGGTGTCGCCGCGACCGGCAATCCGGACGCGAGCGCCTCGGCGGCGACCATCCCGAACGTCTCGAAGGGGCTCGGGTGGACGAAGAGCCCGGCTCGCCGCATCACGACGCCCACGTCCTCGCGTGCCGCGGCGGGCTCGAGCACGACGGCGTTACCGATCCCGAGGTCGTCGATCAGCGCCCGCCAGCGCGTCTCATCGTCGGGCGTCGAGGAGCCGATCGCCCGAAGGTGAAGCGCGGGTCGTCGCGTGTGGGCGATGGCGAACGCGCGCAGGAGCGTCTCGAAGCCCTTGTGGGGGGCTCGTGCGCCGACCCAGAGCAGCTGGTCGACGTCGCGCTCGTCGGTCGCGCTGGGCGGCGGGAAGCGCGAGAGCGGGACCACGTTCGGAAGGACCCCATGGAGTCTTGCGGCGGGCGCGCCCGATGCATCGAGCGCGTCCGTGATCCGAGCAGCGATCGCCTCGCTGACCGACACGACCGTCGCGGACGCGAGCAGCTCCCGATAGACCGCCGCTGCGGCGGGATCACGAAGCCGGTCAGGCACGGTCGAGTCGTGTTCCGTGACCACGAGCGGCACCCCCAGCGCGGCTGCGAGGGGGACCGCCGCAGCCCCATCGGGCAGGCCGTTGTGCGCGTGGACGACGTCGAACCGCCGTCCGGCGGCGGCCATCGCCTCCCCGAATGCCACGAGCGGCGCGCGGTGACGAGCGACCATCACGGGCACCTCGGAACCGTCCATGGCGCCCCACGTGCGAACGACCGGCAGCCGCGCGACAGGGACACCTTCGGCACCGAACCCGCCCCCCAGGCTCAAGACGGCCGGGTCCGCGAGCGTCGCGCGCCACAGCTCCTCGGCCGCATCTGCGGCCGCCTCCCGCTCGGCTTGCGGACCCCGCGCCTGCACGGTCTCGAACGAGGTGACGACCACCTCGGCGCCGGCGTCGCGCAACGCGGTGACGTGGTCGGCCACGAAGCTGCCCCTGCCGGGGGCGTCGAACGAGGGGTAGCCGCGCGCGACGCCGAGTACGCGGACGGTCACCGGGTGGCGCGCGCCTCCCACAGGCCCTCATACACCCCGAGCAGCCGGGCCGACTCGATCTCCCAGTTATACCGCTCATGGGCAGCTCGCTGACAGCGCGCCCGAAGGTCGGCCATCGCGTCGGCTGGCAGGGAGATCACCCCGGCGAGCGCTTCACCGAGAAGCTCAGGGCGTGTCGGATCACAAACCGCACCGAGTGGCCCATCCGGGTCGTCGATGACGATCGCGCGGCGCTCGGGGAAATCACTGCTGACGACGGGCGTCCCGACCGCGATGCTCTCGAACAGCTTGTTGGGGGTCGAGAGCCGTTCGTTCTCGGTGCGCGGCTGGTTCGGCATCGCGCTCACATCCGCGGACGCGACGCGTTCCAGCAGCTCGTCGGGCGGCACCGCGGAAAGGACGTGGATCCGTCCCCCGAAGCGCGGCTCTGCGGCCAGCGTCTGGAGGGACGCCTCGAGCGGCCCGAACCCGAGCAAGACCAGATGGGCGGCATCGAGCCGCGTGTCCGTCATCGCTTCCGCGAGGACCTCAAGGCCGCGGTCGCGCTGGAAGCCGCCGTGGTACAGGATCACGGGTGCGCTGACCGGGATCCCCGCCGACGGACGAAGGAGGTCGGGGCGGGTCGTGCGGGTCGGCTGCCGCGGCGGCGCATTGCGGACGATCGTCGCGGCCGGGGCGCCGTAGCGCTCCCGGAGACGGTCCGAGATCGAGTCGTTCACGGTGATCACCGCGTCGACCTTCCGGATGAGGCGGCGCTCGAATCGGCGCAGGAGAGCGCGGGCGAACCACGGCTGGCGCGCTTCGATACCAGCGTCGAGGAACAGCTCGTGCGAGTCGTAGATCGCGACCGATCCCGGATGGCGGCGCGCGGCATCGACCGCGGCCGGTAGTGCCGTCAGGTCGTGCCCGTGATAGACGTCGGCAGCCGGGGCCGCCTTCGCGGCAGCCCGCGCCCAGCCGAGGACCGAATATCGCCACCAAGCGAGGTGGTCCCAGCCGTCATCCTGGCCGATCGTCCGGGCGGGCGGCCGATGACCGGCCATGAACCGGGCTCGCTGCACCACGGCGTACGGCAGCACGATCGTTCCGGCGGTGAGCAGGCCCACGGCTCTTCGGATCCCGCGCGGTCCCGACCGCACGGCCGCTGCCGCGTTTCCCGGCACAGCTCGCACCCATCGCCACGGGTACCGCCGCATCCCCTGCCAGCGCTTTCGCCAGTCGCTCGGGTAGGGCACCCGGACGATCACGACACCATCGCGCACCTCGTGGTCGGGCGGTGCCTTGCTGCCACCCGTCTGGAGGGCGATGATCGTCGTCGCCCAGCCCGCACGACAGAGGGTCTCGGCCTCGCGCAGCACCCGCACGTCGGTCGTGCACGCATTGCGGACGAACATCACCACCCGGCGCTCGCCCGTGTCCGCGGGGGCGCCGGATGCCGTCACCAGGGTCGGCCCGTCAGGCGGCCGTATTCGGCGAACAGGATCTCGACCTGCCGCTCCCAGTTGTAGGTCCTGTGGGCAGCCTCCAGCGCGCGACGCCGCCAGGCGGCCCGTTCCTCCGGCGAGGCGTCCAGGATCTCGCGGCACGCCGCCGCGATCGCCGCGGGATCGGTCGGGTCGACGACCAGACCGGCGCCGGTCTCCTTCACGATCGGCGCCATACCCGGCAGGTCACTCGCGACGACCGGGACCCCGGCCGCCATCGCCTCGAAGAGCTTGTTCGGCGTCGTCAGACGATGGTTCAACGTCGTCGGCTGGATCGGCATCGCGACCACGTCGGCGGAGGCGACCCACGACAGGAGCTCAGCTGGCGGGACCGCGGGCATGATCCGCACGCGGTCGCGTAGCTCGATCGATCCCGCCTGCTCGCGATAGGCCTCCTCCTGGAGCCCGTAGCCCATCAGCACGAGCGTCGCGTCGTCGATGGCGCGGATCGCATCGAACAGCTGCTCGATGCCGCGGTCGAGCGAGAAGCCGCCCTGGTAGAGGACGACGCGTGTCGATGCGGGCAAGCCCAGATGGTCATGGAACCGGCGCTCGGGCGGCTCCGGGGGCGTGAACCGGTACGAGCAGTTCAGCACGATCAGCGGCTTGGGCACGCCGAATCGCGATGCCATCACCTCGGCATATGGTTCGTTCACGGTCACGACGCGGTCCGCGCGACGCGCCCACCGTTTCTCTGCTCGGGCGATGACCCATCGGACCGGACCCCTCATCCGTGCCAGATTGGCGGCGTCCATGTAGATGTCGCGGGCATCGTAGATGACCCGAGGATCGCCGAGCTGCTGGTCGGCGATGGCATGCGCGACCGGGATCCCCATGTACGCCATCCCGTGGATCAGGTCGGCCAGCGGCGCGACCTCGCGCGCGCGGCGGGATTGCGATCGGATCGTCAACAGGATCGACCACTGTCGGATCATCCGACCAGCGAGGCGGCGGATCGGGCGCAGCAACACCCCACCGGGCGCCGCTGGTGGCGCTGTCGCGGGCTCCGGTCGTTCGGCGCCAGCTTCGGCGACCGAAGTCACCGTGACATCGGCGGCTTCGGCTGAGGACGTTTCGTCATCGTCACCAGCGTCGTCCGCGAGGCCGTCGTCCGAGCTTTCCCGGTCGGCGATCCGGACGAACCTTCGAGCGACATCGCGACCGGGCAGCGCCTCCCCGGGGTCGGCCCGGATCCTGATGATCTCGTAGCCCGCCGGGTCCATCTCCCGCTCGGGCAGGCCTGCCTTCCACCGCGCAAGGACCGTGACCGAATGGCCACGGGCGATCGCCGCGGTCGCGATCCGGTAGGTCCGACTGTCGAACTCGCCGGTCGAAGGGAGCACGAGCACCAAACGCTGCGGTACCGGCGCCGGCGCACTGACTCCAGCTGATCCTGGCGACGTCTCCGTGGTCATGGCGTCGCCGCCAGCGTCTCGACGATCGCCTCGACCGCCCCGGCACGCTCGACGCGGACGTCCGCCGCGCGTCGCTCGGCGTCACGCCTGGACCGGTCGGGCGGTGCCAGACGGGCCAGCTCCTGCTCGGCGCGAACCGCATCGAGGCCGACGACCACCATCGAACCATCCGAGCTCGCGACCGCTTCGACCCACTCGGTCGTGCCGCGCAGGACGAGGCACGGGACGTGCAGCCAGGCAGCCTCGCGCTGGACGCCGCCGGAGTCGGTCACCACGGCAGCTGCGTGGAGCTGGAGGCCCAGCGTCGTCCGGTACCCCTGTGGCTCGATCACGCGGACATCCGGCGATAGGCGGATGTCCGCAGCGTCGAGCGCCGCCCGCGTGCCCGGATGGAGGGCCAGGATCACGGGTCGATCGGCCGATGCGAGCCGAGCGAGCAGGGCTGCCCACGCGTTCATCGCGGTGCGCTCCCTGTTCTCCGCTCGGTGGATCGTCGCGAGGATGTACCCACCCGGTCGGAGACCCCCGGCGACCGTCTCGAGGACCGACGGGTCGCGAACCTCGTCCGCCATCCGGGCGACGAGGTCCTGCAACACGTCGCCGACCTGGACGACGCCCTCGACGATGCCTTCCGTCCGCAGGTTCGCGACCGCCGCGGGCGTCGGCGCGAAAAGCCAGCGTGAGAGGTGGTCGGCGACGACGCGGTTGATCTCTTCGGGCATCGCGCGGTCGAACGAGCGCAGCCCGGCCTCGACATGCGCGATCGGCATCCCGTGCTTCGCGGCGACCAGCGATGCGGCAAGCGTCGTGTTCGTGTCGCCGTACACGAGGACGGCATCGGGTGTGGTGTCGCGCAGGATCGGGTCGAGAGCGATGAGCATCCGGCCGGTCTGATCGGAGCCGGAGCCTCCCCCGACGTCGAGGTCATGATCGGGCGGCCGCAGGCCGAGCTCACGGAAGAAGGTCCCGGCCATCGCGTCGTCGTAGTGCTGGCCCGTATCGATGAGCTGGGTATCGAAGCGGGCGCGCAGAGCCGGCTCCAGGGCAGCCGCCTTGATAAGCTGAGGACGCGTCCCGACGACGCTGACGATGCGCACTAGCGCCGGCTGGCCACCGGGTCGCTCGCAGGGCGACGCTCCGGAACGCCGACCCCTTGATACGCGACGTCCGGACCGAGCCGCGCCGCGAAGGCCGCGAGGCTATTGCGTCCGTCGTACACGATGCGAAGGTCGGGGAACCAACTCGGATCGAGCCCTGCCCACGCCGCGTCGGCGGTCTGCGTGACGATCGCGGCGACACCGGCCCCCGACGCACCCCAGGTCCACGGCGCCGCGTCGAGACGCTCGATCTCGCGATCGTCCAGAAGCGGGTCATACGCGAATACTCGGGCGCCACGCTCGCGGAGGGACGCGATCAGCGGGATGGCGCGCGAGTACGCGAGCTCCTTGACACCCTGTCGATACGTGATGCCGAGCACCAGCACATCGCGTCCGGATAGGTCGCCGAGGACACGTTCGAGCTCGGCGACCGCCAGGTCCACCTGCCCATCGTTGACTTCGCGTGCCCGCGCGACGATCGACAGCTCGGGGGCCCGATCCAGCAGGAAGTGCGGGTAGACCGGGATGCAATGGCCGCCCACCCCGATCCCCGGCTGGTGGATGTGGCTGTATGGCTGGCTGTTCGCGGCGTCGATGACCTCGGTGATGTCGACCCCGATCCGGTCGGCGTATCGAGCGAATTCGTTGGCCAGCGCGATGTTCACGTCGCGGTACGTCGTGTCCGCCAGCTTCGAGAACTCGGCCGCCTCGGCCGAGGACATCGCGACCACCTCGGCGTCGAGCACGCTCTCATAGAACGCGGCGGCAAGCGCTGTCGAGGCGTCGTCCAGCCCGCCCACGAGCTTGGGATAGGTCGCCAGATTCGCGAGCGCGGCGCCGCTATAGAGGCGCTCCGGCGAGAACGCGACGTTGATCCGCTCTGTCACGCCGCCGGTCGCAGGCAGCCCACTCGCGACTTCGAGCCGCGGGGCGTACCGCTCGCGCGTATCACCCACAGGCAGGGTCGTCTCGAAGATGACGAGGGAGCCCGCGTGGATCCCTGGCGCGATCGAATCGACGGCCGAGTCCATCCAGCCGTGGTCCGGGCGATGGCCCGCGTCGAGCATCACCGGGACGATGAGGACGACGACATCAGCGCCTCGAGCGGCCTCTGCACCGTCGGTCGTGGCGCGTAGTCGGCCGGCGTCGTGCGCGCGCTGCACGAGATCGCCGACACCCGGCTCCTCGCCGATGTGCGACCGACCCTCGTTGATCGAGGCGACCACACGCTCATCGATGTCGACGGCGACGACGTTCCAGCCGTGATCGGCGAACTGCGCCGCGAGGGGCAGTCCCATCTTGCCGGCCCCGACGACCGCGACCGTCCCGGCCGTGCCGGCTTCACCGGTCCACGGCGAGACCTGGCGTGGCGTCCCGTGGCGGCAGGGCTGGGGTGTGAGCTGGATCGATCCTCCGACGACGCTCGACGTGATCGATGGGCGACGTGACGGGCTCACGCCGACACCAGTTCCACGGCTCGTCGCTCTCGCGCGGCGGTCAGCAAGGCATGCGCGAGCGTGACGGCCCAGCGCCCGTCCTCGCCGTCGACCACCGGACGGCCGCCCGATCGGACGATGCCGAGGAACGCATTGAGCTCGTTGGCGAGAGGCTCCGCATTCGGAACGGGTAGCTCGACTTCCGAGCCTGCGAACGTCGGCGCATAGCCGCCGATCAGCCGCGGGTTGGTCGTGTCCGACGCGTGCGTGAATGTCAGGCGCTGGGTGAGGTAGTCGAGCTCGAACATGCCCTCCTCGCCCACGACGGCGAGCTGGCGACGCTTGGCCGGGGTGAGCCAGTCGACGTCGAGCATGCCGACCGTCCCGGAGGGGAACGCCATCAGACCGAACAGGAGGTCCTCATGGTCGGCGTGGATCCGCTGCGCCGTCTCGGCGTAGACACGGACGGGACGCTCGCCGGCGATCCACGACAGGATGTCGACGTCGTGTGTCGCGAGGTCGACGGTCACGCCGACGTCCCGGATCCGAGCCGGGAACGGACCCGCGCGCCGGCTCGTGATCGAGTACACCGACGAGAGCCAGGAGCCCTCGTGGAGCAGACGGCCGAGCTCCAGCACCGCCGGGTTGAACCGCTCGATGTGACCGACCTGGAGCGGCACACCGCTGCTTCGTGCGGCGTCGACCAGCGTCGCTGCTTCGTCGGGGGTCGCGGCGAGCGGCTTCTCGACGAGCGCGGCGACTCCCCGTTCGAGTGCCGCAAGCGCCAGCGTCAGATGGGTCGTCGTCGGGGACGCGATGACGACGGCGTCGAGATCCGCTTCCGCGAACAGCGCAAGCGGCTCCGGGAAGCCCTGGGCATCGCTCCCGGAGGTAGCCGCTTCGACGGCCGCTCGATCGGTGTCGGCGACGGCGACGAGCCGGGTGCCCGGCATCGACGAGAGGACGCGGAGATGGTTGCGGCCCATCGATCCGAGACCGACGAGCCCGACACGGAGATCGCGGTCCCCGGCCGGGGACCAGGCGGACGTCATCGAGCGGCCAGCTCCTCGGCGACGCTATGGCGCGCGAACGCCGTCCGCACGGCATCGATGACCGTCGCCTGGTCGTTCTCGCTCAATCCCGGGTACATGGGCAGCGACACGGAACGGCGGGCGGCACGGTCCGTCACCGGCAGATCCGCGTGGATCCCGCGCTCGAGGATGTACTGCTGACGGTGGATCGGGATCGGATAGAAGATGCCCGTCCCGATGCCGGCCTCCTTGAGGTCCGCGACGACGGCGTCGCGCTCGTCACCGACGTCGACCGTGTACTGGTGGTACACGTGGGTACGGTCATCGGGCACGACCGGGATGCCGATGCCGGAGCCTGCGAAACCCTCGTCGTAGCGTCGTGCGATCTCTCGACGCTTCTCGGTATTGCGCTCGAGCTTGCCGAGTTGCGCGATACCGATCGCGGCGCCCAAGTCGGTGAGCCGGAAGTTGTAGCCCAGCGCCTCGTGGTGGTAGCGCTCGCGCATGCCCTGATTCCGATAGAGCCGGATCCAGTCAGCCAGGCGGTCGTCGTTCGTCGTGATCAGCCCGCCCTCGCCGGTCATCATGTTCTTGGTGGCGTAGAGGCTGAACGCGCCATGCCCGAAGCTGCCGACACGGCGGCCTTCGAACGTAGCGCCGTGCGCCTGGCACGCATCCTCGACGATCACGAGCCCGTGTCGTTCCGCGATCGCACCCAGGGCGGCCATGTCCGCAGGCAAGCCGAACAGATGGACCGGGCAGATCGCCTTGGTCCGCGGCGTGATCGCCGCCTCGATCCGGTCGGCATCGATCACATAGGTGTCGGCTTCGATGTCGACGAACACCGGTGTCGCGCCGGTCGAGAGGACGGCGCTACCGGTCGCGTTGAACGAGTGGCTGACCGTGATCACCTCATCGCCCGGACCGAGGCCCATCCCGGCATAGATGATCATCAGGGCGACCGTCCCGTTGGTCACCGCGATCGCGTGCCGGACGCCGACGTATTCCGCCCACAGCGCCTCCAGCTCGGCGACCTTGGGACCCTGCGCCAGCATCCCGCTCCTGAGGATGTCGGTGACGGCGGAGATCTCCTCCTCGCCGATATCGGGACGCACGAGAGGGATCATGCTGGCGCTCCTTGCTTGACGACAGGGCCCGAGCGCTCGGCCAGGGTCTCTCCGTCCGGGACGTACATGTAGATCCGTCCGCAGGACGGACATCCGAGCGCACCGTCGGCGCGTTCCTCGAGTCGGGCACCGCAGGCACAGACCCAGCCGATCCGGCGGGCGGGATTGCCGACGACCAGGGCATGGCCCGGCACCGTTCGCGTCACGACCGCACCCGCACCGACCATCGCGTACGGACCGACGTCGCAGCCCGCCACCACGATGGCTCCGGCACCGACGCGCTGCTGCTCAGCCTGCGCTGCATCGGCGTCGGCAGCGGCGACGAGGTGGTGACGACGGCGTACTCGTTCTTCGCCAGTGCCGGCACCATCGTCAACGCCGGCGGCACGCCGGTGTTCGTCGACATCGA
>Ga0111539_10007734_pt1 | contig 13722 bp, 13 predicted proteins | sample RhiMethybrSRZTD1_FD_79667 | JGI IMG/M metagenome (GOLD analysis project Ga0111539, IMG submission 79667) | Populus rhizosphere microbial communities from Tennessee, USA - Rhizosphere MetaG P. TD hybrid SRZTD1 (version 2) (version 2) | ecosystem: Host-associated > Plants > Roots > Rhizosphere >...
CTGCAGCCGCTTGCCGCGGTTGCAGAAGGCCGCGAAGTGGGCGAGCGCGCTGCTCGGATCTTCTTGCATGGCGGCCTCCGCTAGGGACAGGCCCTCGTCGAGCCGGGCGAGCCGCTCCTCGGGGGCCAGCGTGCCGACGCTGCGGCACATCGCCAGCGCCGCACGCGCGACGGCGATCGGCTCCTCCTGCGCGCCCGCGGCCGAGGCGAGCACGCCGACGAGCAGCGCGAGCGCGACTCGGAGCGGCAGGGAGGTGACCACGACCGCCCATCGCAAGCGGTATGCCGCGCGCGCGACGCGCGGCGCAGGCGGCTCTTCCGCCCCGGCCGTGTGCCAGCCGGGTCATGCACGGCACCCCGCGTGCCGGCGGCGGCGCGGGCTCCCTCAGGTGAGCGCGGCGAGGACGCCGTCTGCGGTCAGGTCGGGGAAGGCCCAGGTGGCGCCGGCGGCTCGCAGATCGGCCGCCGTGAAGCCGCTGGTCTCCACGGTCAGCGACTCGGCCCCGATCGCGCTTGCCGCGGCAACGTCCTTGGGCGTGTCGCCGATGACGACGATGCGGCAGTCGCCGAGGCCAGCCCCCAGATGCCGTGCGCCCCGCTCGGCCCCGACCCGGAGCAGCGCGGCCCGATCCTCGGCGTCGCAGCCGAAGCCCCCGAACCTGAAGTGATGGTAGAGCCGCGCGTGCTCGAGCTTGATGCGGGCGCCCTCGCGCAGATTCCCGGTGCCGAGGCCGACGGCGAGCCCGGAGCGGCCCGCGAGCGCGTCGAGGAGCGCGGCGGCGCCGGGCATGATGCGGAAGCCGTCCGAGCGCGGCACCTCGTCCGCGAGCGCCGCCAGATACGCGGCGCAGACGGCGTCGATGGCCGCCTCGTCCACGGCGAGGCCGGCCCGCGCGAGCCCGCCGCGGACGATCGCGCGGTCGGTCATGCCGTGGAAGCGGACGTCGTCGAAGACCTCGCGCCGGGCGAAGCGCTCCCCGAAGACGCGCGCGACCGCGCGCCGTCCCGCCCCGCCGGCGTGCAGCAGCGTGCCGTCGATGTCGAAGAGCAGGATGGCCGGCGTCATGCCCGCGCGATCACCCGCTCGGCGTAGCCCTCGAGCAGCTCGAGCTTCTGCGCCAGGGTCTGGGAATCGATGGGCTCCACGTACGGGTTGCGGAAGCCGACGATCAGGTCGGTCACCCCGAGGTCCTCGAGGCGCCGGACGCCGTCGAGATGGTACGCGTCGAGGGAGATGGCCCAGATCGAGAACGGCAGATGCTCGCGCCCGTGCTCACGGCGGAGCTCGCCCAGCCGGCGGAGGAGGACCTCGAGGTCGCCGCCGCCCGCGTGCATCCATCCGTCGCAGAAGCGCGCCGCGCGCTTGAGCGCGGCCTCCGAGTGGCCGCCGATCAGGAGCGGGATCGGCCGCGCCGGAACGGGACAGAGCTTCACGCGCGGCAGGTCGTAGTACTTACCCTGGAACCCGAAGAAGCCGCCGACCGAGAGGCCGCGGATGATCGCGATCATCTCGTCCATGCGCGCGCCGCGGCCACGCCACTCCTGGCCGCAGAGCCGGTAGTCCTCGGGCCACGGGCTCGTGCCGATGCCGAGGTCGAAGCGGTCACCCGTGAGGACGGCCACCGACGTGGCGGACTTCGCGACCAGGAGCGGATGCCGCACGGGGAGCTTCAGCACGAACGTCGCGAAGCGGAGCTTCGTCGTCACCGCGCCGAGCGCCGGGATGAGCGAGAAGGGCTCGATGAACGGCTTGTCCTCGAGGAAGCCGCGGTCGCCGTCGGGCGTGTAGGGATAGCGCGAGTCCGACGTCTCCGGGTAGCAGAGGCTGTCGGGCACGACGAGCGACGTCCACCCCGCCGCCTCCGCCGCCCGCGCGAGCGGCACGTAGTGGGTCGGGTCGCACATCGACTCGGCGTAGGCGAACCGCATCGGCGTGTCTTACAGGGAGGGTGCGCCGTCCTCAATGGCGGCCAGCACACGCGGCAGCTCGAGCACCGAGGCGATGCGCAGGCCGGGCGCGCCCGCGCGCGCCCGGCCGTGATCGACCAGCACCGTCGTCATGCCGAGCCGGGCCGCCGCCTGGATACTGTCGAGGCGGTCGTCGACGAAGACGCAGCCGGCGGCGGCGGCGCCGAGCGTCGACAGCACGGCCTCGAAGGCGGCCGTGTTCGGCTTCGGCACGTAGCCCACGCGTTCGAGGCCGAAGACCTCCGCGAAGCAGTCCGTCACGCCGAGCCGGCCGAGGATGCGCGTGGCATGCAGCGCGGAGCCGTTGGTGAAGAGGACGCGCGTGTACGGGAGGCCGAGCAGCATGGCGCGGAGCACGGGGTCGGGCTCGAGCAGCGCCTCGACGTCGATCGCGTGCACGGCGGCGAGGTACTCGTCGGGGTGGACGTCGTGGTGACGCATGAGCCCGGCGAGCGTCGTCCCGTAGTCGGCGTAGTAGCGGGCGCGGAGCGCGTTCGCCGCGTCGCCCTCGAGCCCGAGGCGCTCGCGCACGAAGCGGGTGATGAGGACGTCGACCTGCTCCACGACGCCGCGATGTGGCGGGTAGAGCGTGTTGTCGAGGTCGAAGATGACGTGCGTCGGCCGCACTCAGCGGCCGCCGAACGTGTCGCAGCTCTCGATGTTGCCGCCGTCGAACCCGCGCCGGAACCACTGTACGCGCTGTTCCGAGGAACCGTGCGTGAAGGACTCGGGCTGGACGCCGCCGCCCATGCGTCGCTGGATGCGGTCGTCGCCGATGGCGGAGGCGGCGTTCAGCGCGTCATCGACGTCGCCCGACTCGAGGATGTTCCGCTGCTGCGTCGAGTGGCCCCAGAGGCCGGCGAAGCAGTCGGCCTGGAGCTCCATGCGGACGGAGAGCTGATTCTGCAGGTCGGGGCGCTGCCCCTGCGCTCCGCGCACCTGCTCGTCGATGCCGAGGATGTGCTGCACGTGGTGGCCGAGCTCGTGCGCCAGCACGTAGGCCTGCGCGAAGTCGCCGCCCTGCGCGCCGAAGCGCGAGCGCAGGTCCTCGTAGAAGCCGAGGTCGATGTACGCCTTCTCGTCGAGCGGGCAGTAGAACGGGCCCATCGCGGACTCGGCCGTGCCGCAGCCCGACTGCACCCTCTCGCGGAAGAGGACGAGCTTCGCCGGGTGATAGCGTCCCGGGAGGAGCTTCGCCCACGTCGCCTGCGCGTCGTCGAGGACGAAGGAGACGAACTGCACCCGCTCGTCCTCCTCGGGCGTCGACTCGATCGGACCCTCCTGCGTGGTCGTCTGCCCGGTCATCTCGGAGAGGGGCCCGAGCAGGGCGAGGAAGTTCTGCCCCGTGAGCAGGCTGAGGAGCCCGAGGATGACGACGCCGCCGAGCCCGACACCGACGCCGCCCCGGCCGATGCGAATGCCGCGACGGTCCTCGACGTTCTCGCTCGTGCCTCCGCGTGTCCAGCGCATGCTCGTTGCATAGCACCCCGGGCGGGCGCTGCGTAGGCACCGGCTCAGCGCCCGCGCGGACAGCGGAAATTCGGGTCGGCGGGCACGGGGTGGATCACCTGCTCGCGCTTCGCCTCGAACGCCGCGACCCAGCGGGCCCCGCCGCCGCGGCGCTCGCCGCGCGCCGCCTCGAAGAGGGCGGCGATCTGCGCGTCGTCGAGCCCCTGGAGGAGCCGCGCGAGGAACACGCGCCCCTCCTCGCCGATGTGAGGATGCTCGAGTCCCTCGCTAGCGTCGTGCTCCTCGCTGAGATTGGCGATGCACTGGCGCGGGTCGTCCCACACCGGCTCCTGCTCCCAGCTCTCGACGCGCATCTTCTTCGTCCCGAACCACTTCGGGCCGCCGAAGGTGGAGCCGAGGTCGTGGATCATCATGAGCGGGCGCCGGCAGCTCTGCCTGGATCCGCCGGCGTCGACGATCGCGTCGTCGGGGCAGGTGAGGCGCTGGTTGTCCGCCTTGCTGTCGCGATGCTGCATGAACGCCGCCAGGAGCCTCAGCGCGTCGACGTGCACCCGCGGCGCGCCGCCGGCGGCGGGATCGATCGCCTCGATCTCGTGCCAGGTCCAGCCCTGGCCATGGCTCTCCTCGATCTCCCGCCCCGCGAAGACGCGCTCGACGATCGCGGGCGAGAACTTGTGCGACGTGCCCGGGTGCGGCTCGCGGTCGCGCCATGGATCGGGCGCGCAATCCAGGCACTTGACGCGCACCGGGTAGACGCGGTCGGCGGGAAAGCCGAGCGCCCACAGGAGCCGCGTCCCCGCCACCTCGGCGTACACCTCGCCGTTCTGCTCGCCCCACTTGACGTGGAACTCGTCCGGATGGTCGTGCGCGACACGGCGGCAGCCGAACTTCGGCGTGTTGCCGAGCGGCATGTCCGCCGGCGGCTTCTGGTAGGCGCATTCGACCACCTCGTCGGGCGCGAAGGCCCCCGGTCCGGGAGGCCCGATGCGGAGGTCGAGCGTCCGCATGTGCGCGAGCCAGCCCTCCAGATCGTGTCCGATCCAGACGCCGCTTCGGCGGATGTAGTCGGCCCTCGTCTCCGCCCACGGCCAGGGCTCGGGGCGGGCCCGGAGGCCGCACGCGCCCGCCAGCACGGCCAGCAGCACGCGCGACGTCCGCAGGATAGGCATGCCTTCGACCTAGCACCCGTTGGGGCGCGCGCGTAGACTCCGTCGATGGATGCGACGCTCTGGGCCCATCTCTTCGACCTCAAGCTGCCGGTGCTCGAGAAGGTGCTCCGTCCTGTGCTGGTGTACGCCTTCCTCGTGGGCGGGCTCCGCATCGCCGGGAAGCGCGAGCTGGCGCAGCTGAATCCGTTCGACCTGATCGTCCTGCTGCTGCTCTCGAACACGGTCCAGAACGCGATCATCGGGACCGACGACACGCTGAAGGGCGGGCTGATCGGCGCCACGACGCTCCTCGCCCTGAACTGGGTCGTCGTGCGCTATCTCTACGGCCATCCCCGGGTCGGCCGCCTGATCGCGGGCACTCCCGCCGTGCTGATCGAAGGAGGACGCATCCACCACCAGAGCCTCCGGCGCGAGCTGATCACGCTCGCCGAGCTCCGATCGGCGGCGCACCGCCAGGGCCTCGCGTCGCTCGACCTCGTCGAGCGCGCCGTCCTCGAGCCGGGTGGGATCGTCTCCTTCGTCGCGCGCGAGCCGACGCCGGAGAGCGTGCGCTATACGGAGATCCTGCGGCGCCTGGACGCGCTCGGCCGCGACGTCGCCGCGCTGCGGCGCTGAGCCCGACCGGCGAGCTGGCGCCGCGCGGCTTGAGCGGCGCGGGCGAACCGGGCTAGAGCGCGGCCACATGGCGGAGGCCGCCGATCGGCTCGGGATCCTCGCGGCGAACCCGTTCTTCGGGACGCTCCCGCAGACCGACCTGGCGCGCATCGCGCCGCTCCTCCGCGAGGTCTCGGTCCCGCCGGGTGACTTTCTCCTGCGCGAGGGAGAGCGCGCGGTCGAGGTGTACATCATCGACGACGGCGAGATGCAGGTGTTGAAGCGCCACCCGAGCGACGGCCGGATGCAGGAGATCAGCCGCCTCGGGCCGGGGCAGAGCGTCGGCGAGCTGGCGCTCATCGACGAGGCGCCCCGCTCGGCGTCGGTGCGTGCCGTCCGGGCGACGCGGCTCTACGCCCTCTCGATCTCCGACGTGGCCGAGACCAGCGCCGGCGCGGTCATCCGGACCCGCCTCACGCAGGCCCTCGCGCACCGCCTGCGGGACACGAACGAGCTCACCGTGCAGGCGCTGGCGCTGCAGCTCGCGATGGGCCGCTTCCTCACCTTCGTGATCTTCCTCCTGTCGTTGTACGCATACGTGCTGAGCGGCCTATCGCGCTTCGCCGCCGCGAGCGGCTCGACCACGCCCATCACGCTCGGCCTGAGCATCGGGCTGATCGTCGTCTCCTTCGTCATGATGCGCCGGCTGGGCTACCCCCTCGCGTTCTACGGCCTCACCACCCGCGGCTGGCGACGCGCGGTGCTCGAGGGCGTCGTCCTGACGATCCCGCTCTGCGGCGTGGTGGTGGCGCTCAAGTGGCTGCTGATGCGCGTCGCGTGGGGCGTGTCCGACGCGCCCATCTTCGATCCGTTCGCGGCGCTCAACATGGCGGCATCCCCGACCGCGGGCGCCGGCACGCTGCTGGTCATGGCCACGATCTATGCGCTCCACGCGCCGCTGCAGGAGTACCTCGTTCGCGGCACGCTCCAGAGTCCGCTCCAGCAGTTCCTCGGCGGGACCGGCGGGCACTGGTCACCGATCATCGCCTCGAACCTCATCTTCTCCGCCTTCCACCTCTACATCTCGTTCGGCTTCGCGCTGGTGACTTTCCTGCCCGGGCTGTTCTGGGGCTGGCTCTACGCCCGCCACGGCACGCTCATCGGGGTGTCCGTCTCGCACATCCTGCTGGGACTCTGGACGGTGTTCGTGGTGGGAATCGAAGGCGTCGTCTAGGAACGGCTCATGCGCCACCAGCTCTCGAGGATGACGCCGATCGAGTTGCCGAACTCGGCGAGGCGGCGCTCGTCGGCGGCGTCGAAGTGCTCGGCGCCGCGGCGGTTGATCACCTGCGCGACGGCGAACACTGCGCCCTGACGGTTCCGGATGGGGACGCAGAGGAGGCTCTTCGAGCGGTAGCCCGTGCGGATGTCCACGTCGGCGTGGAAGTCGGGATCCGTATGGGCGTCGGGCGTGTTCACCGGCTGCCCAGTCCGAAACACGCGCCCCGCGATGCCGGTGCTCGTGGGAATGCGGATGTCGACGGCACGCTCGCCCTCACCGCGCGCGTACTTGGACCAGAGCTCCCCGCGCTCCTCGTCGGCGAGGAACAGCGTCACCCGGTCCGCGTCGAGCACGTCGCCCACCTTCAGGGTGAAGGCCTCGATGACCTGCTCGAGCGCGCTCTCGAAGGCGTCGGTGTTCGCGAGCTCCATGGCCTGGAGGAACTGCTGGAACTCGCCCGTAACCTGCTCGAGCAGCCCCGCGAACTGCGCGGTGGGGAGGTCGCGCACGCGGCGCGCGAGCTCGCCCTTGCGGTTGTTCAGCGCCAGCATGCCCATGAGCTGGCGCGTGTTCGAGATGACGCCCTCGGTGAACGAGTGGAGCCTGCCGTCCTCGAGGTGCACGATGCGGTCGGCGATGTCGAGGATGCGGTTGTCGTGCGTCACCAGCAGGACCGTGCAGCCCTGCTCGCGCGCGAGCGCCCGCATCAGCTCGACGACGTCGCGTCCCGACTGCTTGTCGAGCGACGCCGTCGGCTCGTCGGCGAGGACGAGCTGCGGCTCGGCTACGAGCGCGCGCGCGATGGCGACGCGCTGCTTCTGTCCGCCCGACATCTGGTCCGCGTAGTGCCCCGTCCGCGACGCGAGCCCGACGGCCGCGAGCGCCCGCTCCGCGCGCTCGGCCGCGCCCCGCGCGGGCGCGCCGGCCGTCTGCAGCGCCATCTGCACGTTCTGGCTCGCCGTCAGCGCGTCGAGGAGGTTGTGCGCCTGGAAGATGTAGCCGATCCGCCGGCGTACGCGGACGAGCGTCGCCTCGCTCGCGCCGCGGAGCTCCTCGCCGAGGACGCGCAGGCTCCCGTCCTGCGTCGAGCGGAGCGCGCCGACGAGCGTCAGGAACGTCGTCTTCCCCGAGCCCGAGGGGCCCGTCACGATGACGATCTCGCCGCGGCCGATCGACACGCTCACGTCGAACAGGACCTGCTTCCTGAGCGGCGGAGACCCGAAGTGGTGCGAGACGTTCTCGGCGGCGATCGCGACGTCGGCGCTCATCCCCGGCTCAGAAGATCTCCGCCGGGTCGGCGGAGCGCACCTTCCGCATCGCGATGCCGGCGGACGCGACGCACATGGCGATGGTGAGGACGAGCACGAAGACGCCGGTGCCCAGCGACAGGTCCATCGGAAGCCGCGTCGCCGACGCCGTCACGTGGTAGAGGCCGAGCGACACGAGCAGGCCGGGCACGTAGCCGAGCGCCGCGAGGAGACACGCCTGCTGCACCACGACCGACACGACGTACCCGTTCGTGAAGCCCATCGCCTTCAGCGTCGCGTACTCGGGCAGGTGCTCCGAGATGTCGGCGAACAGGATCTGATAGACGATGATGGCACCGACGACCACGCCGATGACGACGCCGAAGTTGAAGACGAACCCGATCGGCGTGGTGGCGGCCCAGTAGCGCATCTCCCGCGCGACGAGGTCGGCCTTCGTGAGCACCTCGACGTCGTCGGGGAGGAACTTCCTGAGGCCGTCGCGCACGGCGACCGGGTCGTGGCCCGGCTTCACGCGGATGAGCCCGATGTCGATCAGCCCACGGTCCCGCGTCCGGAAGATGCGGAGGAAGTTGAGGTCGCTGGTGATGAGCGTGCCGTCGATGCCGAAGGAGGTGCCGATCGCATAGAGGCCGTCGATGCGCACCCGGCGGTTCTCCACCTCGGCCGCGACGGGCCGGCCCTCCCGCCACGTGGCGGCCACCGGGCCGAACTCCGGACGCGCGCCCTCGTCGAAGAAGACGACGTCCGGATACCGCAGGCGGTCGCGGCTCTCGCGGACCGCCGGTAACGTGAACGAGTCGTCGGCGGGATCGAGGCCGGCGACGAGGATGCCGCGCGTGGTGCGCGTCGTGAGGTTCTTCCAGTTCGCCATGTCGGCGTACACGGGCGCCACCGACGCGACGCCGGGGTAGCCGAGCGCCTGGTAGAGCCTCCGGCGGGCGAACGGCGCCATCCGCGGGAGCATCTCCGAGAGCGGGTTCACGAGGACGACGTCGGTCCGCAGCTGCCGATGGAAGCGCACCGCGCTCTCGAAGAGCGCCTTCGAGAAGCCGAGCTGCATGAAGACGAGCGTCACCGCGAAGGCGACACCCGCGACCCCGACGAGCGTCCGGAAGGGCTGCCGGCGGAGCTGGAGCCAGGCGAGCGGGATGCGGCGGGCCATCTACGGCGTGATCTCGACGTCGACCTCGAGGTTGGTGAGCGCCGCGGCGCGCACCGAGTCGTCGAGCCGGATCTCGACCTCGACGACCCGGGAGTCCGTGCGCGCCGCGGGGTCGGTGGCAAGGACGTCCTGCTTGCCGATCTTCGGATGGATCTTGGCGACCGTCCCCGCCAGGTCGGCCGACAGCGCCGGGCTGCGCACGGCCGCGCGTTGGCCGAGCCGCACGCGCTGCACGTCCGTCTCGTAGACCTCGGCGACGGCGAACATCTCGTGCGTGCGGCCCACCTCGAGGATGCCGTCGGCGCCCACCCGCTCACCCTGCCGGGCGTAGACCTCGAGTACCTCCCCGTCGATCGGCGAGCGGACGACGTCGAGCTCGAGCTCGGCCTCCGCCTGCCGCAGGCTGGCCCGCGCCATCTCGACCTTGGTCCGCCACTCCTCGTAGAGCGACTTCGAGACCACGCCCTCGCGCGCGAGCGGATCGTGGCGGTGGAGGTCCGCCTCGACGTTCGCCAGCTCGGCGCGGAATCGTTCCACCTCGGCCTCGCGCGTCGCATGCGTGTCGAGGATGGCGACCGCCTGCCCGGCGCTCACGGCGTCGTTCTCGTCGACGAGGAGCTTGCCGACGACCGCCGACGGGCGAGACGGGCCGGCGATGCGGATCGTGCCGTCGCGCGGCTCCAGGCGTCCGAGCGCCGTGATGGTGGCAGGTCCGTCCGGCACGTTAGCCGCCGCCGGGGAGGGTTCGGCCGCGGCGCGGAACATGCGTGCGATCTGCCACCCCCCGAGGACGAGCGCCGTGAGGAGAAGAATCGGCAACCCCTTTTTAAAGATGGCCATGCTGGCCGCCGGATTGTTACCACGGGGGCCAGCGACGCCGCCAACCCCGAAGTGGAACATGCGCCGCGTTGACAGCCCGCCGACCCGCTCGCTAGGGGGACGGCAGTGACCCCGCCGGCCGAGCGCGGCGTGCGCGCGCTCACGTACGCCCTCGCGATCCTCGCGACGCCGGTCCTGCACGGGCTGTCGTTCCCGCCCTGGAGCCTCTGGTATCTCGCGTGGATCGCGTTCGTGCCGTGGTTCGCCGCGCTCCGGCTCGCGTCGACGACGCCGCGCGCGCTCCTCGTCACGTGCGTCACGACCCTCGCCGGCAGCTACGCGGTCGCCGGCTGGCTGCCGCGTGCCCTGGCCGACTACTGGAGCCAGCCGCCGCACATCGGCGCGGCGCTGTTCGTCGGCGTCTGGCTCGTCACGGTGGCGCCGGCCGTGGTCGTGTTCACGCTCTGCTACCGCGCCGCCGCGCGGCGGCACGGCGCATCCATGGCGGTCGTCGCCGGGGCCGCCTGGGCGGGGACCGAGCTTCTCCGCGTCGGGCTCGGCATCGGCGATCCCTTGGGGCTCCTCGGCTACACGCAGGCGCCGTTCTCCTCGCTCGTGCAGATCGCCGACGCGACCGGCGTGTACGGCGTGAGCTTCGCCGTCGCGGCGGTGAACGCCGCGCTCGCGGAATCCTGGCTTGCCGCCGGCGGCCACGCGCGATACCGGGCTGCGGGCGGCGCCGTCGCGACCGCGTTCGCCGTCGTCTTCCTGTGTCTCGCCTACCCGCACCTGCGCGGCAAGCCCGAAACCGACCGGCCGCCGCAGCGGATAGCCGTCGCGCAGGCGAACCTCGACCTCGACTCGCAGTGGAGCGAGGATCTCTACGAGAAGAACCTCACGGAGCACCTACAGCTCACGCACGAGGCGCTCGCGCCCCGGCGTCCGGCGCTCGTCGTCTGGCCGGAGGGCGCGATGACCTTCTTCTTCGCCGACGAGCCGCTCTACCGGCAGTCGATCGCGCAGGTGCTCGCGCCCGCGGACGTGGAGCTCCTGGCCGGCGGCGTGCGCGCCGAGGACCACGCGGGCACGCGCGACTACTTCAACGCGGCGTTCCTGCTCGCGCCGACGGGGGAGGTCGTCGCGCACTACGACGAGCAACGCGCCCTGCCCTTCGCGGAGTACCTCCCGTTCGACGCGATCGGCGCGCCGAAGCGTGAGCTCGGCCCCCTGCGCGAGTTCACCCCGGGCCCGCCCACGCCGCCGCTCCCCACCCGCGTCGGCGCCGCCGGCGTGGTGATCGGCAACGAGGCGATGTTCCCGCGCATCGTCGCACGCCGCGTGCGCGACGGTGCCGAGCTCCTCGTGAGCCTCTCCGACGGCTCCCGGTTCGGCGACCGCCAGCTCTCGCTCCAGACGCTGGACATGGCGCGCCTGCGGGCCATCGAGCAGCGGCGCGACCTCATCCGCGCCTCCACGGCGGGACCGTCGGCCATCATCGACGCGCGGGGCGAGGTGCGCGGGATCACCGAGCCGTTCACGCGCGCGACGCTCGCGGGCATCGTGCACGGGCGCGCGCAGCGGTCGTTCTACGCGCAGGTCGGCGATGCGTTCGCGATCGGGTGCGTGATCGTCGTCGTCGTGGAGCTGGGGACGGCACTGCTGCGCCTGCGGCGGCCGCGGGTGCCCGCCGCACCCGTCGCGAGCCCGACGCGGAAGAAGATCGGCGGCTGACCGGCCGCGGCGCGCCGGGATTCAGGCGTGCGGCCGGAAATCCTCGACCGCGAAGGTCACCAGGGGGGCGGACACGCCCGCGACGGGCGCGGGCGGCATCGGCCGGAGCGCGAAGCGCCGGTCGAGCGCCGCCTGGACCGCCTCGGTCACGAGGATGTCGACGCCGTGGGCACGGGTGAGCGTCTCGACGCGCGACGCCAGGTTCACGGCGCTCCCGAGGACGCCGTACTCGACCAGCTCCGCCGTGCCGATCACGCCCGCGACGACGGTGCCGCGGTGTATCCCGACGCCCATTGCGAGCGGCGGCAGCCCGTCGCCCGCGAGTGTCGCGTTGTACTCCGCCAGCGCCGCGCGCATCGCCAGCGCGGCGCCGACCGCGTCGTTCGTCTGCCACGGGTTTGCCTCGAGCGCGCCGAACAGCGCGAGGAACCCGTCGCCGAGGAGCTTCGCGACGTGGCCGTGGTGCGCCGCGACCGCGCGGCTCATCCGCTCCATCCAGCCGTTCAGGAGCCTCACGAGCGCCTCCGGATCCAGGCGTTCGGCGAGCGGCGTGAAGCCCTTCAGGTCCGCGAACAGCACCGTGACGTCCTTCTTGCTCGAGTCCGTCGAGACGCCCTGCGCGATGATGTCCTCGACGACCTCCGCGGGCGCGAAGCGGGAGAACGCGTGCTGCAACGATTCGAGCGCGGCCGACGCGGCGGCGAGGCGTGTCTCGAGCGCGGCGACGTGCCGTCGCATCCGCAGGAGCGCCCAGACGGCCGCCGCAACCACCGCGGCCGCGACGAGCCACGCCATCAGGCGTCGAGCGCGACCGTCAGGCGACAGACCGCGTTGGCGAGCGCCGCGATGCCGATCGCCTCCGCCGCCTCTGCCGGGCCGAGATCGCGGAACACGTCGCGGACGCGCGACTGGATCACGGCCGGCTGATAGCGGACGGTCTCGCGCGCGAACGGCACGAGTCGCGCCTCGCGCGCGTCGAGCCGCGGCGAGGCGAGCGTCGCGAGCACCTCGTCGACGTCGGCGGAGGCGAACTGCTCGCGGGCAAGGAGCGCCCGCGCCTCGCCCTCGCCGTACCGGCAATCGAGCGCGCGGGCGACGACCACCATGATCAGCGCCTTCGTCCGCCCAGGAAGGATCGGGGACGCCATCGCGTCGTCGATGGTCGCGCGCGCGAGGTGGGCCGCCCGCGAGTCGCCGAGCAGCGCGACCACACGGGCGTACGGGTCCCGCGGCTCGGGCGCGGCCACGGGAGGCCGCGCCCGCCGGCGGAACCCCCGCGCGATCAGCGGCCGGATCAGGGCGAAGTACGGCGCCTTCGTGAGCGCTTCGAGCGGCTCGGGCGGCAGCGCGGCGAACGTCGAGATGCGGTTCACGAAGCTCGAGAACGCCGCGCCCGTGACGACCTCGATCGCGGCACGGGGGTCGACACCCGCAGCCTCGAGCGCTCGGAGCTCGGCGCGCCCGGGTCGCGGGTTGCAGCGGGCCACGCGCCGCGCGTACTCGACCGCGGCCCGTTCGGTGGGCGACAGGTCGGCGACGAGCGAGTCGCGGACGATGCGGTCGATGTCGCGCTCGGAACGACCCGCGACGCGCAGCAGCGCGCGATGCATCCCGTAGCAGTAGCGGCACGAGTTCTCCTGGGCGACGACGAGCCCGATGCGCTCGTCTACCCGGTCGCTCAGGTAGGCAGGCGCATCGTCGATCTGCCGCGCGATCGCGCGCACCACCCAGGGGGCGTGGGCGAGGCGGGGCGCGAAGCCCGGGTTCGTGCCCACGAGCGCCTTGATCTCGCGCGCGAGCGCGGGCGGCATCTCTGCCGGCGGCAGCAGGCACTCCGCCCACTCCGTCGCCATCGCCGGCATGGCGGCGGCGGTGGTCATCGCCCGCGCGCCTCCGCCAGCATGCGCTCGAGGTCCGGCTCGCGCCCGAAGTGCCGGAAGTGGTCGCGTACGATCTCGAGGTCGAGCGTCGCGCCGCGGCGCGCGAGCAGTGCCCGGATGTCCGCCTCGCGCTCCGCGCGCGCGTCGGGCGCGCTCGCCAGCGCCTCGAGCTCGAGCCCGATCACCGACTCGGCGTCGGCGACGGGGACCCGCACGCGCACGCCGCGCACCAGACGCGGGAGCGCCCGATCGAGCATCTCGCGCGCGCGCTCGCGCCGCGCGTATGCGAGCTCGAGCGGCGCCAGCCCGAGCGTCGCCGCATAGCCGGCGGCGTCGTCGCCGCGCCGGACGCAACGCGCGCCCGCCTCCGTGAGCGCCTC
>Ga0111539_10007735_pt1 | contig 13722 bp, 12 predicted proteins | sample RhiMethybrSRZTD1_FD_79667 | JGI IMG/M metagenome (GOLD analysis project Ga0111539, IMG submission 79667) | Populus rhizosphere microbial communities from Tennessee, USA - Rhizosphere MetaG P. TD hybrid SRZTD1 (version 2) (version 2) | ecosystem: Host-associated > Plants > Roots > Rhizosphere >...
CTGCTGATAGGCGGAGAGCTTGAAGAAGTAACTCTCCTCCTCCACCCACTCGACCGGCGTGCCCGTCTTGGTCGCGATCCGTTGCTTCTGCTCGTTGAGATGCGTCTCATCCTTGCCGTAATAGGCTTCGTCGCGCACCGAGTACCAGCCGGCATATTTGTCGAGATAGATGTCGCCCGCCGCTTCCATGTTTTGCCAAATGGCGATGGACGCGCGGTGGTGACGCTCTTCTGTCGTGTGGATGAAATCGTCGTTCGAGCAATTGAGCAGCTTCACCATGGCTTCGAAGCGCGGCACGTTGCGGTCGCGCAGTTGCCGCGCGGTCAGGCCCTCGCGCACCGCGGTCTGCTGCATCTTCTGGCCGTGCTCGTCGGTGCCGGTGAGAAAATAGACGTCGTAGCCGTCTAGCCGCATGAAGCGCGCGATGGCGTCGGTCGCGATCGCCTCGTAGGCGTGACCGATATGTGGCGGCCCGTTCGGGTACGAGATCGCTGTGGTGATGTAGAAAGGCGTCTTGGCCGGCATTTGCCCGTTCAATTCAAAGACATGGATGGCCGGAAAGGTCCGGCCATGACGATTGAAGAGTACGTATCAATCGCAAGCCGCTGGGGCAAGCAACGCAAGCCTGGGAGTTGCGGTCGGCGGGTGGCGCCCCTAGGACATCGGCATGACGCACCGGATCGATTCGCTCGATGCACGGCTTCTGCGCCGGATCGCGGCGCTTGTTGTGGTTTCGGCGGTTTGCGCCCTGCTCTCGACCGCGCCGGCTTTTTCCGCACCGATGCGCTGCAGCGGCGAGGAGAAAATTTGTATCGCCGCCTGCAAAAAGAGCCTCGACCGGTCGTCGATATCGACCTGCCTGACCGGTTGCGGGCTACGCCAGTCGGCGTGCATGAAGTCTGGCTGTTGGGACAGTGGCCCGCAAAGATATTGCGGGCTCCTCAAGCAATAAAGCGGCCATTCCCCCGGCGCCCGGGATCTCGACTTTGACCGGGGCAGGCACTTGGCCTTTACGAAATCCTAATCCCACTGCGCGTACACTCTAAATGGACTTTAACCAACGCAGATTCCAGATCCGTGGCCAACCAGAACGGTTTCCCAGGACCTATGGGCGCTCCCCTCGAACTCATCCATCAGCTCGACAACTCGATCGCGCACAGCACCGACGAGCGCCGCTCGGCGATGCTGCGTCACCTGACCGACCTCTTTCTCGTCGGCTCGGATGCATATTCCGATGACGAGGTCGATCTGATCGACGACGTTTTTGTCCGGCTTGTTGCCACGATCGAGGAATCCTCGCGGGCGCTGCTGGCAATCCGGCTTGGGCCGGTACCGACCGCCCCTCCAAAGGTCCTGCGTTTGCTCGCCTGCGATGACGTCATCGAGGTCGCCTCCCCGGTGCTGACACAGGCGGAGCGGCTTGATACCGAAACTCTGATTCATTGCGCCAAGACCAAAAATCAGGAACACCTGCTGGCAATTTCGCGCCGCAAGTCGTTGGCGGAGTCGCTCACCGACGTACTGGTCGAGCGCGGCGATCAGCAGGTGGTGCTGAGCACCGCCAAAAACAACGGCGCTAGGTTCTCCGGCAAGGGCTATGCAACCCTGGTCCGGCGCTCACACGGCGACGACCAGCTTGCCGCTTGTGTCGGCGCACGCCCCGACCTGCCGCCGGAGCTGTTCGAAAAACTGCTCGAGGTCGCCTCCGAAAAAGTTCGCACCAAGCTCGAGGTCGAGCGCAAGTATCTGAAAGCCGATATCGTCGACGTCGTGGGTCAGGTGTCCGACAGCATCCGGACCGCGGCTAACAATCATCCGCTCGATTATGCCGCAGCGCAGGTGCTCGCTGAATCGTTGCACCGTGGCGGGCTGCTCACCCCGACGAAACTCGAGGAATTTGCGGCCACCGATCGGTTCGAGGAAATGGTCGCGGCACTGTCCGTCATGTCGGGCGTGCCGACGGCGATCATCGAACGCAACATGCGCGAAACAAACACGCAATCGTTGCTTGTTTTGGCAAAGGCGATCGGGCTCTCGTGGGACACGACACGCGGCATCATGGCGCTTGCAGCCAAGCGATACCGGCGCTCGATGGCCGGCATCGATCAATCAATGTCGTCGTTCAACCGTCTTCGGCAGTCGACCGCGCAGCAGATCCTTGACTTCCACCGCATGCCGACGCGGCCCACGCGCGGCAACTGATAGCCACCCAAAGATCTTGATCAGGCGGTGATGTCGAACAGCGCGGCGCTCATCTGCGCGTCTGCGCGGATGACGTGCGCGTTGGCAGCGTAACTGAATCGGGCGATCAGCACCTGCACCAGTTCGTTGGCAAGATCGACATTCGGACTTGCCACCATCCCGCGATCGTCGGCGTACGGCGCGCTCGGGTCGTATGTTGCGACGGTGGACGGTGAAACGTAGGCCACGGTCGCGCTGGTTCCGCCGCCTAGGTTATCGACTTGATTGACCCGCAGGGCCGAATAGGCCGGAGGAAAATTCTCCGGGTTGGGCGTGCCCGGCAACGGGCCATCCGACGAGGTGTTCGCGATATTGCTGGCAGCGACCTGCAGGCGCAGGCGCGCCACGCTCAATCCCGAAACGGCAATCACGCTCGCAATGCTCATGGGTTCCGTCGTAAGCCGTGTTCCACACCGGATTATTCTGCAATTCCCTAAAATTTGACGGAATGATCGAGTTCAGTTGGGCCAGCCCGGTGGGCCGGACGGTTATGGGCAATATTCATTTGAATACCGCTGCCTGCTCCGGCCGGCTCGTGGTAATTAAATCTCAACAAGCAGCGCACCACGAGGAGTTCGAGATGGCAGTGAGCCTCAAGCGGGTCAAAGTCGCGCCCAAGGGCATGGGTCTCAATGATTTCGTCGCGATGCAGGAAGGCTTCTTCGCCGCCGAAGGGCTCGACGTCGAATTTGACTGGAAAACGTTTCGTGGCACGCAATCGAGCTGGAAAGGCCTTGAGTATTTCCAGCGCCCGCAGGACCGCCCCTACATTGAGGATAAACAGGACGTCGTGCAAGGCGCCTGCCTATGGGGCACAATATGCAATGCGAGCGCCGGCATGGGTCGTGTCGTCACCGATGGCTATGGCGATTCACCTTGGGCGATTTTCGTCCGACCCGATTCCAAGATCCGCAAGCCGGAAGATCTGAAGGACGTGCCGATTTCCGTCGGCATGCGCGCCGGCAGCCATTTCAACGTCCCCTATCGCCTTGAACGTTATCTGCCGCTCGAGCACATCAAGACCGTCAACACCGGTGGGTTCGGCGCACGGCTCAGGGCGCTGCTCGACGGCGAGGTCGAAGCCGCGAGCCTGCTCCCGCCGCAGATCGCCATGGCCGAGCAGCTTGGCCTTCGCAAGATCATCGAGGATCGTTTCAAGACGCTGTGGTGGGTTCCGGAGAACGCCACCGCTGACGTCGTGCACGGTTACATGCGTGCGCTCAACCGCGCCGAGCAGGCGATGGATGCGGATCTGCCGAAATACCTGCCGCTCTGGAAGCTCGCGGTCCCGGCCGAGTTCGAAAACTACCACGCCTGGGATTTCAGCAAATTCGGCCGTGGTGAGCGCTTTGTGAACAAGCCCTTGCCGCGCGGGGAATTCGACGAGGTCTTCGCGCAGGTCGAGCGCTGGGGCCTTGATCAGTATCTCAAGGACCGCAGCCCCGAGACGCTGTCCTATCCGACCTGAAAAAATCAGCGGGACATGAAAGCGCGCGGCCTCAAGCCGCGCGCTTTTCGTTCAGCCTTTCATCGGCGGGAAGTCGCGCGAGAAGACCGGTTGGCTGAGGAACTTGGTCGGGTCCATCGTCCAGAACTGACTGACCTTGTGATAGGTCTTGATGGTCTTGTTCACCATCTTGTCGCCTTGCTTCTCGGCACGCCGCACATAGACGTCGATCACGACGTTGCCATGGGCGTCGAAGCTGATCGGCCCGCGTGGTGTGTCTGCCAGCGCTACCGAGCGGACGGCCTTCACGAACTCGTCCGGGCTGTCGGATTTACCGCCAGTCTTGGCGAGAGCGGCCTCGATCACCTGGCCATCGATATAGAAGCAGGCCGCGTAGTGACCGATGCGCACATCCGCACCGTAATTCTTGCGCATCGCTGCGATGAATCGCTTGTTCGCCTCACTGTCGATATCGAGCGAATAGGGATTGGTATTGATCAGCCCCTGCGCCTCCTCGCCGTAGGCCTGTATGATGGTGTCGTCGGCCGTGGTTGAGCCGCCGACGAGTTGTTGCTTGATGCCGAGGCCCTTCGCCTGCTTGATGAACTTGATTGGATTAGAGCCCGCAAGCCCGACGCACATCGCGTCGCATTCGGGAATCTGCGCGACGTAGGGCGCGTAGTCGGCGGTATTGAGTGGTGACCACAGTTTCTTGACGACTTGCCCGCCTTTTTCTTCCAGCACGCGCTGGAATCCGCCGATCTGCTCGTAGCCGAACGCAAAATCGTCCGCGATCGTGGCCGCAGTCTTTAGCTTCATTTCGGATTGCAAATAGTCAGCAAGCGGATAGAGGCACTGCGCAGACGTATAGGACGTGCGCGTGAGATAAGGGTTGCCCTTGCGTTGCGTTACATCTTCGGCACCGGCAAACGCAAGCGTCGGCATCTTCGCCTGCGCGAAATAATCGAGCGTTGCGAGCAGTTCGAAGGCGGCAAACGGGCCGAGCACGACATTGACTTTGTCGCGCTCGACCAGCTCCTGTGCTTTCGTTTTCGCGCCGGCGGGCGAGCCGCCAGTATCGGCAATCAGCAACTCGATTTTGCGGCCCGAGAGCGTGAAGTTCTTGTCCTTGAGAAACGACGTGATGCCTTCCTCGGCGTGCTGACCGCCGGCGGCGAGCGGGCCGGTCTTCACGGTCAGTAGGCCAATCTTCATAGGCGCATTCTGAGCGATCGCCGGCATCGGGAATGCGGCAGCGCCGGCAGCAGCTGCGGAACCGGCAAGAAATTGCCGGCGGTTCGATTTGAGAGTCATGGCATCCTCCCCTGGCTTCGGCCGTTCTGGCGCGGCCGAATTTTGACGCGGGTGCAAGAGTCGCAAATTCAACCACAAGGAGGCGTCCGGGCGAACCCCCCTCGCAGCCCATATCGCCCACGTCCAGCCGTTACGGCCGCGCCGCTTCAGCAAGAGCACCAAACACCGCAAAGACCAGCGGCTTGCGCTCGAGATTGTAGGTATCGACCTCGTTGGCCGCGCGATTGACGCGCTCCCAGGTTTCCGCGACGCGCGCCATCCGCGCTTTTTCCTGTCCGGCTTCACCAAGACGCGCCGACAGCCAGCCGTTGATCAGGTCCATGAAGGCCTCGAGCACCTTCGGGTCGGTCCCGCCCATCGCATCACCAAGAGCGTGCAAAGCGCGCGCGTCAACGTCAGGCAACTGCGCCAGCAGATCGAGAACGCGCTGGCGCAAGACCAAGGCCTGACCCTCAAGCAAATCGAGTGCCCGGCCCGCGCTCCCCTCGGCTGCCGCTGCCGCCTCGCGCACATCATCGTCCCGGCGTTCTTTTCCGGTTGCTTCGGCAAGAGCCAGAGTAATGTCGTCGACATCGAGTGGCCGCAGCAGGAGCCGGCGGCAGCGCGAGCGGATGGTAGGCAATTCGCGGCCTGGAGAATGGCTGACGAGCATAATAAGCGACCGTTGCGGCGGCTCTTCCAAAACCTTCAAGAGCGCGTTGGCGCCCTCACGCTGTAACTCGTCGACGGCATCGACGATGGCGACACGCCAGCCGCCCTCGCCTGCGGTCGAGCCAAAAAACGCGACCGTGCGGCGTACGTCGTCAACGCGAATGACGGTGTAGAGCTTGCCAGTTTGCTCATTGATCACGCGCTCGACCGTCAGCAGGTCGCCCTGCGCCTGCGCAGCAATACGGCGCGCGACCGGATGGTCGGCGTCTAAGGCAAGTGACTTGGCCTTCTGCACCGCCGCCGATTGCGGGTCGGGATTGGCCAGCACAAAGCGCGCCATGCGATACGCCAAGGTCGCCTTGCCGATGCCAGGCGGACCGCCGATCAGCCAGGCATGTGCAATTCGTCCGCTCTTGTAGGCATCGAGGAGCGCCTTCTCTGCTTCGGCATGGCCAAACAGCGCCGTGGTTACGCGCGGTAATTTTGTCTCGCCATCTTCGTCGTCGGAGGTCACGGCGTCGACGTCTCCGCAATTCCGAGCGTTTCAGGATGAAGGCGGTCCTTGACGATGGACCATATTCTGTCCGCTACGACATCGCGCGGCGCGCGGCCATCAATCACGACACAACGCTTCGGCTCCGCTGCGGCGAGCGCCCGGTACGCCTCGCGCAGCTTCTCATGAAATTCCATCGATTCTGCCTCGAACCGGTCTGCCTCGGTTTTCCCACGCCTGTTCTTCGCGCGCGCCAATCCAATTTGTGCCGGAACATCGAGAATAAACGTCAGTACGGGCACGGCCGGTCCGACGGTCACACGCTCAAGGCTGCGGATGAGCCGTTGATCGACATTCCCGAGTGCGCCCTGATAGACGCGCGTTGAATCAATGAAGCGGTCGCAGATGACCCAGGTGCCCGAATTCAAGGCCGGCAATATCGTGTTGCGCACATGATCGTCGCGCGCGGCAGCGAAAAGGATCGCCTCGGTTTCCGCGCCAAGCGGTTTGGCGATGCCAGACAGCAGGATGTGGCGGATGATCTCGGCGCCGGTTGAGCCGCCCGGCTCGCGGGTAAGCACCACATTCTGGCCAACGGACTTGAGCCTTTGGGCCAGGGTGGCTGCATGCGTGGATTTTCCGCTGCCTTCGCCGCCTTCGAAGGTAATGAAGTGTCCACCCAAAGCCAATCAGCCTCTTCCGGTCACCACCCGCTCGCGGTGGGGCCTGCCATCATAGCCGCTCGGCTCCGGCACGGAACAGCGCGATTATCATTTCAGTCACAGCATCGAAAGCGCGCTGCGGCATGTTTCCCTTGCCGATGTTTTCGGCAGCTTTCAGCGGCATCGTCAGGATCAGGTTGTCGTTGCGCCAGACCTTGAGATTTCCGATCGGCGTGCCTTCGGTCACCGGCGCCGGCACCGGTCCGGTGTAGACAATGCGAGCAACCAGCCGTTCTGCCCCTGATTTGGGCAGCATCACCTTGACCTCTCCATCGGCCTTCAGTGCGACGCGACCGCTCGAGCCGCCAAAAACCTTCGCGGTCCCGATCGTCTGGCCTTCGGCAAAGATCGTGCGATGCTCGAAATTCCGGAAACCCCATTCGAGCGCTTTCTTTGCTTCGTCGGCGCGCTCCTTGGCCGTATTGACACCCGTGACAACCACGATCAGGCGCAGATCGTTCTGCACCGCCGACCCGACCAGGCCATAGCCCGCCTCTTTTGTGTAACCGGTCTTGAGGCCGTCGGCGCCGTTCATGGCGCCCAGAAGTGGATTGCGGTTTTGCTGCCGGATCTTGTTCCAGGTGAAATCGGGCTGCGCAAAGAGCTGATAGAAATCCGGGTAGGTGAGGATGATATGCCGCGCAAGCATTGCGAGCTCGCGGGTCGTCATCTTCTCGTTCGGATCAGGCAGACCGTTGGAATTGGTAAAGACTGATTTCTCCAACCCGATTTCGCGCGCGCGCTGGGTCAGCTTATTGCCGAACTCGGCTTCATTTCCGGCAATTCCTTCCGCCAGCACAATGCAGGCGTCGTTGGCGGATTGGATGATCATTCCGTGCAGCAGGTCGTCGACCGAGACCTTGCTGTTAAGCGCCGCGAACATCGTTGAGCCGTGGGACGGTGCACCGCCTTTGCGCCAGGCATTTTCGCTCACCATGTATTCGTCGGTGAGCTTGATGCGCCCTTCCTTGATCTCATGAAAAACGTATTCCGCGGTCATCAGCTTGGCGAGGCTCGCCGGGAAGATCAGCCGATCGGCATCGCGGTCGAACAACACGCCACCGTATTGGCCATCGATCAGGATCGCGTGCGGTGCGCTGATATTCGGTTCGTCCTTCTTCGGCGCCTCTTTTTTTGGCGCATCTTTTTTCTGCGCTGCCGGCGTGATTTTGTGCGGTGGCGCCGCAATCGCTGCGGCCGAAAGGCCGCAGGCCAATGCCGCCACCATCAGCCAGTGTCCGAATACAAGCTTCCGCATGGCCATCATCAAGGCTCGTTTAGCCGCACCCGCTCAATTCGGTGTGGCCTGGTCCGGGAACCTTTGGCGGTAGAATACGGCTCAGTAAAGGCCGCGGCCGCTTATGTAAGCCGGCCGCATATCATAGACCCGAGGGGCATAGGCCGAAACCGGTGACCGGGCGGCCTCAACAGGTTCAGCCGCTTCGGTGTTCGACGCGCGCGGCCGCGCCGCGAGTTCGGTGGTCGGCGCCTCCGCCGCCGGCAGTTCGCGCGGCGCATCGCCGAGGCTGTAGGGGCGATCCGGCGGCGACGGAATCCGGGCCGAGGCACGTAGCGGCCTGTTGTCAAAGTAAGTCGGCGCAAACGGCTTACCGGATGCGAGCTGCACGGGCAGTTGGGCCGGGCCGCCTTCCCGCAACGTCGCGATCAGCTTCCGGTCGTCCGAGCCGGTCAATGGAGCACGGCCGACATAGTCGACTTTGACCCGCGCGACACCGTGACCGTAGAAGCCCAACAGCTCGGCCGTCTTAACCGAGACATCGATGACCCGGTCGCCGACATAGGGCCCGCGGTCGTTGACGCGCACGACAATCGACCGGTTGTTTGCAAGATTGGTGACCCGCACATAGGACGGCAGCGGCAGCGTCGGATGCGCCGCCGAGATCGAAGCCATATCGAAGATCTCGCCGTTCGCGGTGTAGCGCCCGTGAAAGTCGTTGCCGTACCACGAAGCTAATCCGACCGTGCTGTAATTGCTGTTCTCCTCGGGCACGTAGACGCGGCCGGCGACGGTGTAGGGTTTGCCAACACGATAGACACCACCGCCTTTCGGCACCGGTTGCCCCGGCTCGACGACGCGCGCGCTGGCGGCGACGCCGTAACGCGGATCAATCCTGCCAGCGCCCGAGCAGTTGGCGAGCGCGAGGCATCCCACGCCAAGGACGACAAGGCGCGCAGAACGTCGACTGCCGACTAAAGCCCCCAAGTAACCCATCCCTGCTCGGTCCCCGATCGGAAGTAGCCAGTTTACCCCGTCGCCGCACAGGCGGAAACCGAGCAACGCAACGGTGGTAAATGGTTGGTTCCAAAGTTATCTGGCCGGAGCGCGGGCATAGCCAACGCGCCCTCTCCTGGCAAGCTTACGGCTGGGTTTTAGCGATCTACCGGCGCGACAAGAGGCTGGCGCCGCCCTTGGGCCGGCTCAGTCCGCCGCTCACAGACGACCGTTGGACGGTGCTGCCTTCGTAGGAAATACCGATGCGGAATCCACGCGACCACGCCAGCGTGCAATGCCGCTTCGTACCGCCGTGAAGAAAGTCGAAACGCTCCGGCAAGTCATAAACGCGCTGCAGCTCGAGCTGCGCACCGCCCGCCGAAAGATCGACGACCTTGCATTCGATCGGCTGCGTGTTTGGCCCAAGCAAAAGCCGCCCGGCCCGCGGGACCAGCCCCTTCGGCGAGCTCCGGAACCAGCGTCGTTTATCCGATCCGCCCATGCGCTGCTTTGTGATAAAAACCCGCGGTATGTATATAACCCCTTGATTACCGATCTCTTACGCGGACAGCGCTAGTATCCTGCTGATTTCGCGCGGCGATTCCCGCTGTAGAAAGTTCCATAGCAGACTGGAAGGGTGGCCGAGTGGTTTAAGGCACCGGTCTTGAGAGAAAGCACCAATAGTGGATGACAAATCAGACGCTGCTAGTCCGCAGGCCGATGGCAGCGGGGCGCTTAACGCAAAACTGCGAAAAGGACTGCCGATTTATTGCAGTTTTTCGCAAATAGAATTCACGATGGAGAGGATACACAATCGATCGTTGCTGACAGAAGACAGCAAGAGAAAAAAATATCTGCAGTTTGCGAACAATGACCCGCAAAGGCCGCACGAGAACCTGATCGAACGTGCTTTCCGCACCGAGTGGAAATGATCGTGCCGAAAGGCGGCTTCGGAAAACGCCTGGACGAAATGCACGAATGGCACCGTTCGCGTAGCCAGCGCGACACCTCGATTGCGTGACGTAGTATTTTACCGATGCAGCGATGGCGGACAGCCTTCGGGCTGTCGTTCATTCGGTCGTAAATGGCAAGCATTCGTTTCGCGGCGAGCCGACGCTCGTCTTCGCGTTGCTTTTGCAAAATGGTGAATGTGTTTCAAATCAAGGGTCGCGCTCCAAGTCTAGGTCTTGGAGCGCGACCCTGTTCCGCCATTGCCACCATAGCGGAATGAAACCATTCTGAAGCTTGCCAAAGTTGAGCAGCTTTGGTGGCGAAAAGAAACCACCCTAGAGTACCAATAAAATGCTGGCGCGCAGGAACATGGCACATATCGCTGGGGTTATTTGTTCGGTTCACACGCAGAGTGGGAACTGGGACGGCGATCGGCGCGCGTCAATGCCACAGCGCACGGCGACTGCCGCTCCCCTCTTAAAGATGGAACGCAATCATCCTGCCGGCCTTAGCTTTGCTTCCTGCGACGCCGAGCATTCGCTTCGCGCCATCGCGAGCCGATTACGTCAGCCCCCCATGTAGGTCGTCGATGTCAATGCGATGGACCCAGCCCAACTACGGCCTCCTGGCGCGTAATCTGGACCTTGGATTTTTGTTGCATGCCATTCAACTAGGTCACTTGCTCGCACAATGCACACACCGCGAAGCGGCACGTTGCGCCGCGCGACATCGCAGCACCACGCACTGAGCGATTGCCCCTCCTTAGCCCAGCATTATCCGATGAGCGTCCGGTTCCGCTTTGCAATGGTGTGCCGATGATGGGAAATGCCTGAGCGAATCCCGTAACCCGAGGCAAAGCCCACGACTAACCCGATCATCAGAATAATGAGGTGGTCCATTCTCACTACAACAATCTGATACTTTGTTAATTCAGTGGCAACGCACCCTACCAACGCACCTTTTAAAACTGTCGAGAAATATTCAAGGAGTTCACCACCAAAGAGCCGTTTCCTGATGGCAGGGGCGCAGCCACTAAAACGCTCCACGAACAAACCGCAAAGAAAAAACTATCGCTCTAATACAAGCGTGGAATGCACGGAGCGCCGCCTTTCCATAATTTATGTTTACTGGCGGCGATTGCGCTCGACGTGGTTGCCGCAAATTCCAATAATTGTTTTTCGTCAGCAAAAACGTTACGTGATCTTGGCAACGCGCAATCGTGACGTCGTGTTTTGCCGATGCAGCGATGGCGGACAGTTTTCGGCCATCATTCACTCGGTCGTAATTGGTAATCTTCCGCCACGGTTTGAAGTTTGGTTTCTTCCTCAGACCGTCGGGAGCGAGAACATCGCCACAAGTCCCCCTGAGCGCGGACTTGGTCGAATACGAACACGCGTATAGCTGAAGATAGGTTGCCCTGCCGATCTTTATCGATCTCCGTGATCAACTTCGACAGCGTCGCCCGTTGCATGCGTGCGATTTCCTTGAGGTCGCTCCAGAAGGCATCTTCGAGGCTCACGCTCGTCTTGTGTCCATCAAGAACGACGGAGCGTTTGATGACTAGTGATTTCATGAACGTCTCCCCAAGAAAATGATCGCAGGTACCATCTGGCGATTCGGTGTGGTGAGGTCGTCAAAGAAGTACCTTTTTAGAAAAAATCGCCCTCGTTTCGGTATCGGAGGAAAGTTGGCGGTGTGACAACACCTGCCGAGTCTCGCGAAAGTTTTTTGCTGCGAGGTAAAATTCTGCGACCCGCTACAGAAATTTGTGACGTACGTTTGAGCTCAGGCCACTGCCACTCTTTGGGTCAGGATCGCCACAACGCTCCGCACTCGACCTGGTGGCCACGAGCCGCGTCCCGGTGGCAGGGGCGCGGCCACTGGGGGCGCCAATGTGGACGATGCTTTTCGGCATAACATTCGTAATTTCGTTCTCGTTATTTTTCGCTGCCATCGCCCTGGATTTTTGAGGACTGATTGCGTCGCTTTGCCGTCTCCGTTTTGCGCCTTCGCGGGCCGAGGTTTGCGTTAGCCCCGCCCCAGGGTAAGTGCCGCCGATGTAGATGCGATATACTCAACCGAGCCTTCTGGCGCTTGATTCGGAACTTCGGCTTTTCGCTGCGAGCCATGTCTGTCACCTATTAGCCCAACGCGCCCAGTCCGAATTGAACCAAACGTCGCCGCGATCAGTTATGATTTCATGGCTAAACTTTCACCAGATCAGAAACGCACAGACCTGCTGTTTGGCAACACAGTGTTGGGCGTTCTTCTTTTCACCGCCATAAGTGGTGCCCTTCTTTGGCTGGTAATCCTGCCGCCATAACCCGTGCGGCTGCGACGATCGAACGGCCAAGAACGTCCATCTCCGCGCTTAACTTTTCTGAGAGCGGGCCGGTTAAGGTTTCTGCGTAACGGTAAATTTGGAATTCGATTGTGACGGTACAGCCACCGGTTATCCTTGGAAGGGTGGCTGCATATTTATGGCACCATGCTTAGCGCCTTTGCAAAAAATCGAGCCTTTCAAGCGCAGACCGCAGACCGTCGCCTTAGTCCCTCTTTTCACGTCTGGCACATTTGGACTGTCACCATGCCCAGACGGACGATCACGGGGCGTCTGGTCTGGGGCACTGTATTGCGCCGACGTGATAATGGCCGCTGGATCTACAAACAGTATGTCGAGCACACGGAGATTATCGAAAGGCGACGGGCGGTTCGCGCGCTTGTCTCAAAAAGCAAAAGTAAGTACACCTTCGGGCGATGAACAAACCGCGACGCGGCACTTAGGACAGAAACGACAGTTGTGCGCGTATGAGTAGTCCAACTAGACCAATGCCACCCGCGAGGTTGTAGTGCCAACTTGTCGCAAACGCCGGTTAAACAAATCTTTTTTTAGTACTCAGGCACATGAACAAATTAGCGCTAGTCGGCCAGATTGTTTCCCTGATCGGTGCAGCTCTTTGGATTTTCGGATATTTCGCGACGGGTCATCGATCTTTGATCGATTGGCAGGCTTACACTCCGCCATGGGTCGCGGAATTTCTGCCAAACATTGAATCAGAAATAGGAATGGTGTTTTGCCTCGGCGGAATGATCGCGGTGTATTGGCCGCACTCTGCGAGAAGCCGCTAATTTCCCCTCTCACTCCGCTTCCTCCTCCACCCCAGCAGCCCCAACGCGCCTAGGCCGGTGAGGAAGAGAGGAAGTGTTGTTCGGGGATATCGATGGAAATCCGCCCTCTCCCAACGCATATAGCGCGGCCTGGAGCGACTTTGGCTGAGCGCATTGAAATGCCAGACGCAACGTTTTATTCGCTGTGCCACACACACACGCCAGTCAGTTGACCGATGCCGGCGTGGACATCGTGACAATCTCCAAGCGCATCGGGCCTGCAAAGCCGGAAATCACGCTGCGCGTCTACGCACACTTGTTCCGAAAGGACGACAGCAAGGCGGCGGCCGCCATCAACGCGCCAATGAAGGCCTAGGGTGCAAAACGGGTGCCAATTTCGTTGTTTGTTCTTTTAGAAGTATAGGCTACAGCGTTGAAATCATTGCACTGGAAGGGTGGCCGAGTGGTTTAAGGCACCGGCTTGAAAATTGGTAAGGCACGAGCGCTAACAAATTGGAATGACAAAGCCTTTTCGTTGCTTAAGGGCGCGCGTGCCAACGGC
>Ga0111539_10007737_pt1 | contig 13721 bp, 16 predicted proteins | sample RhiMethybrSRZTD1_FD_79667 | JGI IMG/M metagenome (GOLD analysis project Ga0111539, IMG submission 79667) | Populus rhizosphere microbial communities from Tennessee, USA - Rhizosphere MetaG P. TD hybrid SRZTD1 (version 2) (version 2) | ecosystem: Host-associated > Plants > Roots > Rhizosphere >...
AGCGGCAGGATCTTCACCATGTTCATGTTGGTCGGCATCGTCAGCGACTGCACGTAGTCGCCGAACTTCACCATCTGGAACGGCATCACCGTGATCTCAGGCGTCCGGCGCAGCATGGAGAACAGACTGGTGCGGAACAGGCGCGCGAAGCGATCGTTGATCATCTCGAGCGTCGGCATGCGGCCGCGCACGATACGCACCTGGTTCGCGAAGTCGAACGAACGCACTTCGCCGGGCGCGGGCGCGTCTGCTCCCTCCGTGGCAACAGTGCCCTTGTCGACGCCGTGCAGCAGTGCGTCGATTTCGTCCTGATTGAGTACGTCGTTCGCCATGACTACTGCATCACAAAGCTTGTGAAGTAGATGTCCTCGACCTTCTTCGCTTCCCCACCCTCTTCGTCGACCACCTTCGCGATGATCTCCAGCGCCTTCTTGCGCAGCTCTTCCTTACCTTCCATCGTCGAAATCGCGTCGTAGGTCTGCGAGCCGAGCAGCAACAGCATGTTGTTGCGGATCTTCGGCTCGTTCTGCTTGATCAGCTCCTCGGTGTGCGCGTCACGCGTCATCGCCTCCATGCTGACCTGCAGGAAGCGCATCACGCCCTTCGCGTCGAAGTTGACGACGAACGGCGGCTCGTACTTGACGTAAAGCGCAGGCAGCTTCGGCTCGGCGGCCTTACCTTTCTTGTCCTTCTTGCCCTTCGCCTTCTTCGTGTCCTTCGCGTCGGCTTCGTGCTCTTCGCCGCTGTCCGCAGTCGCTTCTTCGTCAGCGGCGTTCTTGTGCATGAAGAACCACGCGCCACCGCCACCCGCGCCGAGGACGAGCACGGCAGCAGCAATGATGATCAGCAGCTTGCTCTTGCCGCCTTTCGCGGGAGCAGCAGCAGCTTTCTCTCCCTCTTTCGCGGCAGCTTCGGGCGCTGCGGCAGGTGCATCCGACATCGACTGATCCTCGCTGATGAACTTCGCGTGCGAGGAAGTGCAAAGTGAATGCCAGAGGGGTTAAGTCAGATGTAAGTTGTTAAGAGGGAAAGGGAAAGGGGAAAAGTGGGAGTGTGAAGTGGGACACACGAGAAATGGGGTGACGGAAAGTTGGCGGGTGAAGTGTGATGGAGGTCTCGCGGTGCAAGTGCGTTGTGCTCGCCCAACAGAGTCGAAGAACCGCGAGTTTTGTACGTCACCTGAGGGAACGCTGTGCCCAAGACTCGGTCGTAGCACCGACTCAGAGGTCCAACGTCATGGCAAGGCAGTAAAAGAAATTGAGGAAGAGATCCGCGCGCTCAACGGCGAGGAAAAAATCGAACTTCTACGTAGCCTGATCGCCGAGCTCGACGCGCCTGCAGATCACCGAGGAGATCGAGGGATGTTGGCATTGGCAAAATCCATTCTGGCTCAGGCACTCAAGCTGTCGGCCAACGACCGTGCTGCGCTGGTGGAGAATCTGATCCTGAGCCTCGACAAGCCCGACTCGTCGCTTGATGCCGCGTGGCTCAAGGAAGCAGAGGATCGGTTAGCTGCGTATCGCTCCGGCGAGCTCGCGGCCGTAGATGCCGACGAAGTCTTCAAAGAGCTAGCAAGCGGACTTGAAGACCGGTGTCTACCTCAGCGGGGCGTGAGCTTCATCAGCCAGCCGCCACCTCGCCTCTTTCCTTCCAGCAGCCAGATGGCGCCGTCCGGACCTTGCTCGACCTCCCGGATCTCCCGCTGCATATCGAATCGCTCCGCTTCACGCGCCGTGACACCGTTGAACTCAATACGTACGAGCGACTGCGACGACAGGCCGCCGATGAAACCATTGCCTTTCCACTGCGGAAACACATCGCCGTCGTAGATGATGAAGCCGGCGGGCGAGATCACCGGATTCCAGCTGATGACCGGCGCCCGAAACTCCGGCCGGCTGTCATGGTCGGGAATCGGCTTGCCGCCGTAATGATCGCCATTCGATACGATCGGGTAACCGTAGTTGGCGCCTTTCTCGATGCGGTTGAGCTCATCGCCGCCCTGTGGCCCCATCTCGTGCGCCCAGAGCTGCCCCTGCGCATCGAATGCCAGTCCGAGGATATTGCGGTGACCGAGGGTCCAGACCTGTGCGCCGACTCCGCCACGGTTCGTGAAGGGATTGTCGGTCGGCACGGTGCCGTCATCGTTCAGGCGCACGATCTTGCCCAGGTTCGTGCTCATGTCCTGTGCAGGATCGAACTTCTGGCGCTCGCTGGAGCTGATCCACAACATGCCGTCGCGGTCGAAGGCGATGCGATGGCCGAAGTGACCGCTACCGCTCGTCTTGGGAGTCTGCCGCCAGATGACCGCCAGATCCTGCAGAGCGCCGGCCCCGCTGCTATCCAGCACTAACCGCGCGCGTGCCACTGCGGCGCCGGTGCCGCCGTCACCGGCTTCGGCGTAACTGAGATACACGAGATGGTTCTGGGCGAAATCCGGATGCAGGACCACATCGCCCAGTCCACCTTGTCCCGCATCGACCACCGCGGGCACGCCGCTGATCGCTCCTGTGCTGTTGCGCTTCGGGTCATACAGTTGCAAAGCGCCACCCTTCTCCGTCACCAGCAAGCGGCCATCCGGCAGGAAGGTCATCGCCCACGGTTCGTCGAACTTTTTCAGCTCGGTCACCTTGAACGGAGCAGCGACGCAAGCAGACGCGAGCATCGCGAGGATGCATGCAGCAGAGAGATGCTTCAGCACGATCATGATTGCTCCTCGTCAGACAAACCCACGCGTTTCTTTGATCAACGCATATGCAATGCTGATCTCGCGACTTCGTTCCTCGGCCATCTGGCGCATGCTCTCGGGCAGGCCCCTGCCTGCCAGCTTGTCCGGATGGTTCTGACTCATCAGGCGCCGGTAAGCCTTTTTGATCTCGGCATCGGTCGCCGATGAACTGAGCCCGAGGGCGGTGTAGGCGTCCTCGAGTTTGTGCTGTGGCGAAGGTCGGGGTGCGCCCGTTCGCAACAACGCTTCGAGCTGCGCGACATCCGCTTCGCTCAGGCCGAGCCCGCGCGCCACGCGAACCAACACTTGGTGCTCGGCCGGGTGAACGCTGCCGTCAGCCGTCACCGCCGCGCATTGAATCTGAAGGAACATCACCAGGATCGACCGCTGGCCGCGCGACACGCCCGCGAACTTGCTCACCTCGGCATCCAGATCGAAACCGGGTGCTTTGCCCCTGCTGAAAGCGGCCATCGCCGCTTGCCGCTGTTCGCTCGAAAGATTCAGCCGAGCAAACATGCTCTCGGCCACCAGGATCTCATCGCGCGAAACCGCGCCATCCGCCTTGCACAAAGCGCCCATGACTGCGAAGGTCGAATCCAGAAATTGCGCCTGCACCAGCGCCAATCGGTTGCGCAGCACGTGCTGAAGTACCCAACTGGCGCCGTAACCGATCGCTGCTCCTATGAGAAGTCCGCGCACGCCTCCGATGAACAGACCAATCAGAGCGAACAGGACAATCACTGACATGCCGTGACCTGAAAGTGCGATGAGGGTTGGGCAGAAGCGCCGGATGCGAGTATATGCGAGGCGCGCGGGTCCAGGCAGAGCGCGAACTTCTGAAGACGTGATCGCTGTCGCTACAGCGTGCACACGGTGCCTAAGAGATCACTGAACTGTCCCCGTAACTTTGCCCCCCACTACGGTCATCAGCACAGGAATCTGTAACAGTCGTTCCTTCGAAATTTTTCGTGGATCCTCACCGAGCACCGTGAAATCGGCGTATCGGCCGATCGTCAACTTGCCGAGGTCCTCCTCCTGAAACGCCGCATATGCCGGCGCCTCACTCATAGACCATAGAGCAGTGGTGACGTCCACTGCCTGGCGCGGAAAGAAACCTTCAGTCGGCTTGCCGTCGAAACCGGTGCGCGTGACCAAGGCATTCAAGGTCGTGCGCGGATCGCCCGAATCGGAAGCCGGATAGTCCGTGCCTGAGGCGAGCACTGCGCCGGTCATCACGAGATCCGCAACCGGCATGAGCCACGCCGCACGATCTGGGCCGACCCTCTCCACGCCCCAGCGGCTGTACTCACCGATGAACACCGGCTGCATGGATGCGATTACGCCGAGCGTATGGAACCGTTGCAGGTCCTGCGGCGAGATCATCGACGCATGCTCGACTCGGTAGCGGTCCGCTGCGCTGACATGGTTGCGCTCGATAGCATCCAGCATGCGTTTGACGGCGAGGTCACCGATCGCGTGCGCGTTAACCTGGAATCCCTTCTGCTTTGCGCGTGCTATGAACCGATCGAGGTCTGAGTCCCGCATCTGCCGCAAGCCTGATGTCTGAGGTGCATCGGCGTACGGCGCCGATAGCTCCGCACCGCGCGACCCCAGCGCGCCGTCGACGTAGATCTTGAAACTGCGAATAGTGAGGCGCCCATCTCCATCGCCAATCTCGGGGCCATTCTTGAGGTAGTGCTCGATGGCCGCATCGCCAGACGCCATCGAATAGACGCGAATCGGCAATTCGCCGTTTTTGAGCAGACGCTTGAGTATGGCGATATCTTCCAGCTCCGTGCCGGCGTCGTGAACGCCGGTCAGTCCCCAACGCACGTATTGCTGAAGCGCGACACGAATGCGTCGCTCGCGCGCCGCCTCCGTGTTAGTGTTGGGCATCACTGCAGTGACGAGCTTCTGGGCCTCCTCGAGCAGCAGCCCCGTAGGGTGACCCTCGGCATCGCGCACGATGCGCCCGCCCGGCGGGTCTGGCGTTTCGCTCGCAATGCCCGCCCGCTCGAGTGCAAGCGAGTTGACCCACACCGAATGCTCGGCAATCCCCGAGAGCACTACGGGGTGCTGCGCAGTTGCCGGATCGAGGTCCGCGGCGGTGGGATCCTGCCGTGTGGCGAAGTAACCCTCATCCCAGCCGCGGCCAATGATCCATTCGCCGGCCGGCGTTTTCTGCGCGACCACGGCCACCGCCTTGGCTATCGCTTCCTTGCTCATCCTCTCAACGTTCAGGGTCTCCAACGTGCTGCCCAGGCCTGAGATGTGGACGTGCGCGTCGACCCAGCCGGGGACGGCAATGCCAGGCACCTCGATACGCTGAGTCTTTTCACCACTGAGGGCCAGCATTGCGACGCGCGTACCGACGCCAACAATTCGGCCGTTCGCGACTGCAACGGCCTCTACTTCCGGCTGTGCCGCATCGAGAGTCACGAAGCGGCCGATGAACACGGTATCGGGCGGCGCGTGCGGCCGCTGACAGCCCAACAGCATGCCGAGCAAGAGAACGAGCGATGTGCGGAACGCAGTCATGCCAACTTCGCGTCGGGCTCTTTTGATTGGAGTGGCCGCGAGAATAGTCCACTTCTCAGCATCCCGCCCAACAGAGTCGAAGAACCGCGAGTTTTGTACGTCACCTGAGGAAACGCCGTGCCCTACCCTTCCGTGAATGGTTGCAACGTGCGCGTGAGGGATTTGGACGGTGAACCATGGCAAACGTTAGCGATCGTCGAAGCGTAGGGATAGACTTGGCCGTGACAGCGACAGAGAGGTCCGACGTCATGGCGAAGGCAGTGAAGGAGATCGAGGAGGACATCCGTGCTCTCAGCGGCGAGGAGAAAATCGAACTCCTCCGCAGCTTGATTGCCGAGCTGGACGCACCCGCCGACCCAAACGTAGAGCGCGCCTGGCTGGAGACCTCACAGCGCCGATATCGCGAGCTCGTTGAGGGCAAGGTCAAGGGCGTTCCCGGTCCACTCGTCTTTCAGAGACTACGCAGCCGCCTTGGCCGATGAAGTACCAGTTCCATCCGGAAGCGGAGCTCGAACTCTACGAAGCAGCTTCGGCGATGAAGTAGAACGCGTCGTCAGCCCATCCCGAGATGGGAGCGCGGATCGACGAGCAACTGCGACACTTCGTTCTCGCAAGGTTCCCATTCTCAGTCGTGTATGCGATAGCCGGTGACCTCGTCTACATCGTGGCGATCGCACACGGGAGCCGCGAGCCCGGATACTGGAAGCACAGACGAAGCCACCGCTGACATTTCAGCTGAACCTTCATGCAATTGAGTCGCGCAACCTTCCCGCGCGAGCACACGTCCCAACGAGGCCCTTCAGTCCTGGCTCGGTCAGGATGTGGACTGTGCATCTGGAGAATTCATGAAGACGACCACGTCCGTACGGTCGCGGCGATAGGAGTGATATGGGCCGCGAGAGCATTGGCGGCGGATGACCCAACGTTGAATCAGCATCGACCGCAGGAGGAAAGTATTGTCGCTGCGCCTGTGCCGTATCGTGAGGAGCTTGTGACGTTCAGCAATCCCGCGGCAGTCGGGGTTCAGCATCGACGAAGCGGTCATCATCGGCCCACATGTAGCCGGCTTGGGGATTGAGGTACCACTTGCCGTTCGTCGGCCGCCTGCGTGGTCATTGCTGCGAGGAGCAGCACGCCGAACACCATCCAACGCGTTGCCATAGTTCCTCCTTGCCCGCCCTCCGGGACGGGAGCAACGTAGTGCCGATGCGTAGCTCTGTGTATACGGGCAAGAGGCAACGAGCGCGAGGTCTGCTCATTCAGCTGGCGCTCGTGACTCTCATGATCGCGTCTTTCATCTGGATCTTCCGGCATGCGTTTCGCGGATCCACGGCCACATTCGCCGTGCTGCTCATCGCCGCTCTCATCTGGAGCCACCGCGAGCGCGGCGACTCCTTGCGCGATCTCGGCTTTCGCCTTGACACTGCACCGCGTACCGCCTTGCTGTTCGCACCGGTCGCACTCGTCGTCGTATCAGTAGCGCTCGCAGCCGGCGCTTCGATGGGGACTCTGCGATTTCCTCCGTTCGACTACTCGCTCCATCAGCTTGCAGACCTGATTCCCCTTGGCATCGCGCAGCAGTACGTGTTGCTCGCTTTTTACTATCGTGGCATTGCGAGCATCGTGCACACGCCCGGCCGCGCTGCGTTGCTCACGGCGCTCGTGTTCTCAGCTCTTCATGTTCCCAACGCCTTTCTCATGGTGGTTACCTTCCTCGGGGGACTAATCGCTGCAGCGATCTATCGACGCTCGCCGAATCTCTGGGTAAACGGCATCACGCACGGACTGATCGTATTTACGCTGGGCTATACCGTGCCGCTCACAGTGACGCACAACCTGCGCGTCGGGCCAGGTTATTGGAGTTGGCCATCGTGAGCGCGCGATGCTGCACGCAAAGGCGAAACCGCCTGTCCGGCAACAAATCACTCTCACCGGACACCTCGCCCTACATTCAGCGCGCCGGCGATGGTGCAGTATGAATGCACTTCGTAGCGGAGATGACGTTATGGGCATATTAGACATGCTGGGTGGTCCGACGCGGCGCGGCGGCGGGATGTCGCCGATCATGGTGGGGCTGATGGGTTTGCTTGCGTATCGAACCCTCAAAGGAAAGGGGCGACTTGCAGACATGCTCGGCACCGGTTCCGACGCGCCTGGCACAGGAGGTCCGCTTGCCGGTGGTGCGCTGGGCGGCGGGCTGAAAGATCTACTCGATCGATTTCGGCAAAGCGGTCAGGGAACGAAGGCCGAGAGCTGGGTTGCGAAGGGGCCCAATCAAGCGATTGCTCCTCATGAGCTCGAAACCGCATTGGGAGAAGAGCGCATTCAATGGCTGATGGAGCAGACGGGAATGCCGAAGGATCAGCTGCTCGCAGGCTTGAGTAACGAGCTGCCCGATGCAGTCGATCAGCTCACGCCCGAGGGCCGCCTGCCGACGGATGCAGAACTCACGAGCGTGAGGCCGCAGTAAGCTATTTATATGCAATCGCCGCGCTGGCCGGGCCCGCGAGGTCGATGACCTTCGTCTCGCGGAAACCGACCTGGCGGCACCATCCATCGAAATCGGCGCCGGTGAAGTCGAACGCCTCGCCGAACTCGATGAGCATGTTCAGCGACATCATGAGACCGAAGGCGTTGTCGCGCCGCGCATCGTCGATGATGTTCTCGATGGCCACAAACGCGCCGCCCGCGGGGAGCGCGTTGTACGCCGCCTTGATGAGGTGCATCTTCTTCTCGAGGTTCCAGTCGTGAAGAATCATGCCCATAGTGATCACGTCCGCGCGGGGCAGCGGATCCTTGAAGAAGTCCAGCGGTTGGGCCGAGACGCGGTCATCGAGTCCCGCTGTCTGGATCTTCCGCGCGGCGATGGCTGTTGCGCCGGGCAAGTCCGCGGAGATGCAACGCATGTGCGGATGCGCCTGCGCGACCAGCATGGAGAGCAGACCGTTGGCGCCGCCCACGTCGCACAGCGTCTTGTAGCGTGAGAAGTCGAACCGCTGCGCGAACGCCTGGAAGTTTCCCGCGGAGATCCCGGCCATCGCCTCCATGAACTGCTCGAGCCGCTCCGGCTCGCTGTACAGCTCCTCGAACATGCCCGCACGACCGTGCTTCGTTTCGTTCTGTGGCTTGCCGGTGCGGAGCGCTTCCGTCAGGTCGCCCCAGAAGCGATAGAGGCGCGCGTTGGCCATCTCCAGAAAGCCGCCCACATATTGAGGGCTGCTTCGGTCGAGGAACCGCGCCGTCTCGGCAGTATTGCGGTAGCGCGCATCGGCGCCGTCGCCGTCACGGTCGAGAAAGCGAAGCGCGACCAGCGTGTCGAACAAGTCCGGATTCGCGCGGCGGTGCAGGCCGAGCGCCCGCTCGAGCTCGGCGCCCGTCATGGCGTTGGCGCCCAACGTGGTGAACAGCCCGAGCTCCACAGCTGACAGCAGCGTCTTGGCGGGCCAGAACGCCATCCCAACTTCCATGATGCGAGCGGGGGTCAACGGTTCCGACACGATCTCCTCCTCTTGCGACAACAGCAGGCACTTATCTATATACGGCCAGCCGCCATCGCGGTGACATCAGGCAATCCACAGCTGCCGCCAGCCTTCGTGGCCGAGCCGGCGCAACGTCTCCTGGTTCGTGGCGCCAATGCGCTCGATGTGAGGAAAATTCGCTACCGCACGCGCGACGCTCGCCTCGCGCAGCAGATGGAGCATCGGATAGGGAGAGCGGTTGGTGTAGTTCTCGATGTCCTGCGCCCCAGTACCGGCGAACTGATATCGCGGATGAAAGCTCGCCACCTGCAGTTCGCCCTCGAATCCCAGCTCTGCTACCGCCGCATCGCAGGCGTCGAGAAAATCGTTGTACTCGCGAAAATCAGTCAACACCTGAGGGTGAATGAGGAGCGTCGTCTCGCACTTCAGCGGGTCTGCATCCTGCAGCGCCCGCAGCTCGTCACCCAGATCTTCGAGCAGTCCCACGCCGGAGCGTTGTGCGCTGACGCAGTAGCGCACCCGATCGTTCAGATGCGGGACTACGGCGAACGGACATAACTGAAGGCCGATAACGGCTCTTTCGAGCCACCTCCGGGTCGCTGCAATGACTTGATCCGCAGGCTCGGCGGGGTTCAAGGTGGCTGCGGATCAGCCGGAGGCTTCTTGCGCTCCGCGATCTCGCGTTGCTTCGCTTCGTTTCTCTTCTTCTGCTCTTCTTCCCGGCGCTGCTTTTGCTGCTTGTAGTTCGGTGGTCTCGGCATTGATGCTCCAGTTGAGGGAGGGAACGAGGCAGGCCGCAGGGGCCCGGTGCGCAGGAGTGTAATACGCCTGCGCCTTGCCCGCTGAGGGGAAATCCCTCCCCGCACGCAACCCCACGTGCGGGGAAGGACAATTCCAACCCTGGATGCGTTCGTCTACTGGAACGGCGGCGCGAGCGGTTGCCGCGGCGTTCCTCCTCCGCCCACGCTCGTCGGGCTATTGTTGTCCACCACGTGCAACAACGGGCGAATGCGCTGCAGGTCGCGCGACCAGCCCGAGTCCTGGTTATGCCCCACTCGTGCGTTCATGCTCAAGCCGTAGTCCGCGAAGAACTCGTCCGGCTTGGAGCCGTGATAACCGTCTTCAGCGGATATGGAGAAGGCAGCGCCGCCGGTGGTGTCGACGTCGTACGCACCGTAGTTCTGCAGCGTCCACGCGATCTGCCGTCCGGGCTCTGTCTCCAGACCGATGTTGTTGATGTTGACGGACGGAGGAATCGCCAGGAGCGCTCCCATCTTCACATTCGGATTGTTGTGGATCGCCCCGTAGGTCGTGGTAGCGCTGCTGTCCGCGGTGTATGCGGGCCAGCGGAAGCAGTCGGCTACGACCGTGCAATTGTTGAGCTCCATTCCCGAAAACAGGTTGATCTTCAATACGTGGTGCGGACCCGAGCCACCGGGACGCATCTCGCCCAGCCGAATCGCCCCGCCGAGCGTGCCGAGCCTGGAGCCGCCATGCGCGCCATTGCGTCCATCGCCACTGATGATGTCAGCGTCCACCCCGCCGTCGAAGATGCGGGCGATGCTGGTGGACGAAGCGCCGGCTGAGCACCGCGTCCAAGGCTGGGTCTGCACCAGCGTATGGCCATCGGGCATCAGGAAGGCAGCGCCGTTATTCTTGCGGCTGTTAGCTAAAGTGTAGTTCGTCGGGATCGGCACACTGACGGGCAGGTGAGTGGCCGGAGGCGCCGGCGGTGTCGCGATGCATCGATCCGCACCCTGCTGCCAGCCTGCGCTGCTGTACTCGATCGCGGTCAGCGGTGCCGTCGGCACCAGCACGATGCGCTCCTCGTCGATCTGCGGCATCGGCGTCCAGCCAATGTCGACGTCGTCATTGGGATTGTCGGGAGCGGCCGGGAGATTCGCTGGCACATACACTGCGCCGCTGCCGATCGGTGTGTTCCAGATGCTGCTCGAGATGAACGGCCACCAGAACGGATTGCGACCGATCGTCCACGTCTGATTGGCGGTCGTCGGGTTGGTGCATAGCCTCAGCTTGACAGCCGGGCCGTTGCCTGTTCCCGAGCCATCCACGTCGAGGCAGCGTCCGCCGCTCACCTGCACAAATTTGAATTCATTGGCGGCGCCGGCGACTTGCTTCACCCACAGCTGCTTGATGTCTGCCACGTTGCAGGTCGTCTGCTGGACCAGTGCGCCTTCGTTGCCGGTCGGAGCCCAGAGGCACTTGCCGCTGTGCTGGGCGATGATCTGGAGTCGTCCGTTACCGATGTTCTGGATCGTCCAGCTCTGATTCGTGGCGCCGGTGCACTCCCACTGTTCCGCGAGTGCGCCGTCTTGCGTTGCACCGGGCCCGCCGGTGATGTCGAGGCACTTGCCTGAATGCTTCGCGACTATCGGCAGCGGCGCAGCGTTCGCGTCGCTCGTTGCAAATCCTGCCGCGATGCTGAGCGCAGCACACGCGCAGAGCCCCTGTATCGAATACATGAACCGTCTCATGGATATCCCTCCGTGTATGCGATCCGCGGATGTACTGGATGCGGACCGTGGATGCCAAAGTGAGCGTCGTGCTCACCGGTTCCGTATATCTCGCGCGCTGGCGAGGCCTACAAGAGTTGGAGGAGAACTCCGACTGGCGCGCGCATCAGTGTGTAACTTAGTGCGACTTCAAATGTAGCTGAGCCACCAGTCGTGTCTGCGGGCCTTGACCGCTGCGACCCATCGGCAAAGCGGATACAAGATGACGACAACCGCGATCCAGATCACATACACGCTCAACAAGCCGACACCGTAGCCTTTTGGAAAAAAGCGATAGGAGGTCAAGAACTGCTGCGCTTCAAAGCCCTGCGCGACGCCAACGAGGATGGCTGCGACATGAATGAGATAGAGATGCGAGATGTAGAACGCCAGCGGCGCGCGTCCGAGCGTGACCAGTGCATCCCTGATCGGACCGTGCAGGCGTTCGGCAAACGCACAGGCGATCGCCGCGGGACCCAGCGTCATCAGGAGATAGAGAAGACTCGGCGGGTATTTTGTCGTAGCGAGAAAGGACATGATCGAGGCTGCAATCCTGCTCGGATCGACCTGCCACGGGTGCGGATCACCGTACACATTCAGAGCACGGATCAGAATGAACGCGATCACCAGACTCATACCGATGCGCAGTAACCATCGTTCCCGCTGTTTCGCCGGCAACTCAAAAAGAGCTGCAGCACCGAAGCCGAGGAACATGACACCGATCCAGGGCAACAACGGATAGTTGAAGTAAATCGCGAACGGACCGACGTCGTAGAACTGTCGCGAATGGAGTGCCGCCCACACAGGGGCGGTGCTTGCGCTGGTCATCGCTGCCGGCCAGATCGCATCCAGAAGATTGTGGCCGAGCAAGATCGCCACACCGATGGCGAGACACGCGCGCCGACCCAGAAACTGCGCACCCGCCAGGATCACCATGCTGGCACCGATCGCCCAGAGCACCTGCAGGTTTACGTAGGTTCGTCCGCCGAACCCGTCGACGCCCGTCGGGGAGAACGACGAGGCTGTGGAGATAACGAGGACTTCCAGGACGAGCAGCCACAAGCCTCGCGTCAACAGAAATGACCCCAGCTCCGCGGGATTCCTGCGGCGTGCCATCAGTCCTGCGCTGGTCCCGGCGAGGAATACGAATGTCGGGGCGCAGAAGTGAGTGATCCATCGAGTGGCAAACAGCAGTGGGCCCGTTGCTGGATCCATCGTTGGATCCTGCGCGGCGGCAGTCATGACGAGGTCACGAACGTGATCGAGAGCCATCACCACGATCACGAATCCCCGCAGGAGATCGAGCGATGACATTCGGTACGCCCGCTGATCGGATACCGGCGCGGCCGTCGTTTCAGCGGAGCGTATCGACGTGCTAGCTACCGTCGATTGGATCGAACTCATGGTGGGCCTCACACAAGGCAAATCCTGGAGGCATTGAGGCCCCTACCATGGGATCGGATTAGCCGGCCCAATCACGACACGTAATCATGTAGCTGGTACATTCTCGGACAGGGATCCGGCCAGTCGCCGCAACAACGAAGAGTCGACATGCAAGTCACCGAACAGGATCTTCGCGAGCGCTATGCGAGCATGGAAACCGAGCAGCTGCTCGAGCTGCAGGCTCAAGGCAATCTGACCGAGACCGCCGCCAGAGTTCTGGAGCAGGAGCTCGCCGAGCGATCGGTTTCGCCTCAAGACCGGGCAGCGCTGCTTTCTGAGCTCAAGCAGCAGACGGCCGGGCAAGACGAGCTGCTTGCGTCGCTCGCATCTCCTCCGCAACGCTTCGTTGCTCAGTTCATCGACTCAATCGTGACGCTGATCATTTTCATCCTGGCCGTGCTGCTCTGGCCTGCAATCAGACCTCTGGGCATCGCGGGCTTCGTCCTTGCCGCAGCCTATCTCCTGCTCGCCGACGGGTTGCCCAACGGTCAAAGCATCGGCAAGCGCGTGCTCCACATTGCCGTGATCGACCAGCGCACTCGCAAGCCTTGCACGTACCTTCAATCGTTCGCGCGCAATTTCCTGCTGGCCTTGCTGGGAATCGTCGATTGGATCTTCATCTTCGGTCGCAAGCATCAGCGATTGGGCGACATGGCGGCCAACACGATCGTCGCGCGTCTAAAGGATCCGGTGGCGGCAGCTGTCAGCTCGTAGCGCTCTCACTCGAACAGGCTCACGATGCTCTGGTACTTTTCGATGTACCACCGGTTCTCGTTGTTGTATTTCGGGATCGCCACCGGTCGGACATCGGTACCTTCCGCTTTCCACACACACGGACAAGTCACCGAAGATCCTGCGGGCTGCACTCCCGGGCGGCTCAGTTCGCCGAGATCGACCTTCATTCGAGCCAGGACACGATAGAGCTTCGTGACGTTTCGGGGTCCGCCGTTGTACGCGGCGCCCGGAAAGATGCCGAGCACAGCCGGGTTCGCTAGATACGCGACGCGAATGTCCTCGCGCATC
>Ga0111539_10007738_pt1 | contig 13721 bp, 7 predicted proteins | sample RhiMethybrSRZTD1_FD_79667 | JGI IMG/M metagenome (GOLD analysis project Ga0111539, IMG submission 79667) | Populus rhizosphere microbial communities from Tennessee, USA - Rhizosphere MetaG P. TD hybrid SRZTD1 (version 2) (version 2) | ecosystem: Host-associated > Plants > Roots > Rhizosphere >...
GAGCGCGACCTTGTTGCCGCCGAACGTCACGCTCGGCTTGCCCGTCTTGAGCTTGCCGCTCACCTTGTTGATCTTCACGTGCAGCTCGTACTGCCCGATCGTCACGACCTTCTTGACGGTTCCGGTCTTGTTGACCTTGAGGTTCTTGAGCTCGAGCGTGACGTGGTCCACGAAGCCGCTGACGACCCGCTCGATCAGGTCGCCCGCGAGCGTCGTCGGAACACCGACGCGCACCGGCGTCTTCGGCATCCCGGCGATGCGCGGGTCCTTGCTGATCAGCTGGTCGAGCTTCGGGCGCAACAGGTCGCGCTCCTTCTCGAGGGCCGCGATCTCCGCCCGGATCTGCTCGGGGCTCTCGCGGTCGGCGCGCTCCCGGCACGCCGCGAGCGCGAGCGCGCCGGCGAGGCCGAGCAGCGCTAAACCCGCTGCGAAGGGCCTGGCGCTCACTGTCCCTTGTCCTTCTTCTTGGCGTCGGGCTTCTCCGAGTCGCTCTTGGCCGCCTCCGTCTTATCGTCGAAACCGATGGCGTCCACGTCCGACGCCTGGCTGTCGCCCACCTCTGGCGCGTCGGCCGTCTTCACCAGGTCGCCGGGCTGGAAGTGCACGGCGATCCAGAGGATCCCCTGCCCGGCCAGCACCTGGGACACCCCCACCTGCAGCGGCATGCGCGCGCCCTCGAGCCGGACCGGGCCGCGGGTGACGGCCGGCAGCTCGATGCTCTGCTGGACCTTCACCGGGATCTGGATCTCCGGCAGCGCGTTCTTGATCTGGAGTCGGACCATGCGCCCGACCTCGTCGAGCGTCGCCCCGCTCATCAGCTGCTCGAATCCGGCGACGCTCTCGATCGAGAGATGGTCGACTGAGATGCGCGCCTTGAGCGTCGCCGTCGCGGGATCCACCGCGATGTCCTCGAGCGCGCCGATCACGCGCGCGGCCGCCTGCAGGTTGGGCCGGTCCTTCAGATTGAGCGCGCCGGTCAGCTCGACCACCGGGCTGCCGCGGAACTTCACCTCGGCCGTTCGCAGGGCGATGTGGAACTTGTCGACGTCGGCCTCGAACGGCAGCTGGGCCGCGATCAGGTCGCGGATGAGGGCGTCCGAGATCGCGATCGCGAGGTCCTCTTTCGGCAGCACCGGGTCGCCCCGCTCGAGCCGCGCGGCGGCCTCGCGGTAGCCTTCGACCTCGCGCTGCAGCACCACCTTCTGGGCCCGCAGATCGCCGCCGCCCTCGAACTTGCTGCGGCAGGCGGGCGCGGCGCACACGACCAGCGCAGAAACGACGAACACGTCCAGAAGCCGCCGGTGGTGCCGGGCCGCCTGCATCGCTTTCATCGGGTGCGAGCCATCATTATCGCCCCAGCTGATGCCGGGCGCGGGTCCTGTCAAAACTGGCAGCGGCTTCAGGGCTTGCGGGCGCCCCGGCGCGCGAGCCACAGCATCACAGCGCCGAAGGCGAGCAGCACCAGGCCCCAGGTCAGGTTGATGTTGTGGCCGAGCGAGCGCTGGTAGATGTCGGAGCCGCCGGTCGCGAGCCCGTAGCCGGCGAGCAGCAGCCCGAACGTCCCGAACATCAGGCCGATCGGCGTGCGGATGTCGAGTCCCATCGCTTCCCCACTCCTACCAGAAGATGATGTTGAGCGCGATCGCCATCACCATCACGAGCGCGCCCATGCCCTCGGGCGTCTTCCACCAGGGCAGGTGCTCCTCCTTCGGCCGCGGCGTGAGCGCGTAGACGAGCCCGCGCAGGTCCTCGTCCGTCTTCGTGCGCCGGGTGACGAGCGAGATCGCGACCGTGGCGGCGAAGCAGACGCAGAAGGCCCAGATCGCCGTCCAGAAGTTCTGCGCCATCTCGCTCGAGTACGCGTGCATCGGCGGCGCCGCCAGCCAGCCGCCCTTGATGCCGACGGGCGCGCCCGCGGGCAGCGTCAGGCCGTGGTGCACGGCGGCGGCCAGCGTGCCGAGCACGAGGCCGAGGAACGCGCCGTGGCCCGTCGCCCGCTTCCAGAACATCCCGAGCAGGAACGTCGCGAAGAGCGGCGCGTTCACGAACGCGAACACCAGCTGGAGGAAGTCCATGATGTTGTTGAACTGCGTCGCCAGGTAGGCCGTGCCGACCGAGGCCAGGATCCCGAACACCGTCGCCATGCGCCCGACCCACAGCAGCTGCGCGTCGGTCGCGTCCTTCTTGATGTAGCTCTGGTAGATGTCGTAGGTCCAGACGGTGTTGAAGGCGGTCACGTTGCCCGCCATCCCCGACATGAACGACGCCATGAGCGCCGTGAGCCCGAGGCCGAGCACGCCGGGCGGGAAGTAGTGCGCGAGCATCTGCGGGATCACCATCGTGTAGTCCCAGCTGCCGTCGGCCATCTTCGGCAGGGCGAAGCCCGAGCCCGCCGCGTGCGTCAGCGCGATCGCGATCATGCCGGGGACGATGATCAGGAACGGGAACAGCATCTTCGGCACCGCGGCGATCAGCGGCGTGCGGCGCGCCGCGGCCATCGAGTTGGCCGCCATCGCGCGCTGGACCACCAGGAAGTCGGTGCACCAGTAGCCGAACGACAGCACGAAGCCGAGCCCCATCACCATCCCGAACCACTCGACGCCCATCGGGTTCGCGGCGGGTGTGCCCATCGTGGCCCAGGAGTGACTGAAGGCGCCCGGCGCGTAGCCGCCGGCGGTCGCCGCCGGCTCGAGCTTCGCGACGAGGCCGCTCCAGCCGCCGACGTTCTCGAGCCCGAGGAACACGAGCGGCGCGAAGCCGAGCACGATCAGGAAGAACTGCAGCACCTCGTTGTAGATCGCCGAGGTGAGGCCGCCCAGGTAGATGTAGGCGAGCACGATCGCGGCCGAGACCCAGAGCGAGGCGTTGAAGTCCCAGCCGAGCAGCAGGTTCAGCAGCTTCGCGAGCGCGTACATCGAGATGCCGGAGGAGAACACGGTCATGATCGCGAACGAGATCGCGTTGAAGCCGCGCGTCTTCTCGTCGAAGCGCAGCTTCAGGTACTCGGGCACCGAGCGCGCGCGCGAGCCGTAATAGAACGGCATCATGAAGACGCCGACGAAGACCATCGCCGGGATCGCGCCGACCCAATAGAAGTGGCTGGTGGCGATCCCGTACTTGGCGCCCGAGGCCGCCATCCCGATCATCTCCTGCGCGCCGAGGTTGGCGGACAGGAAGGCGAGCCCCGCGATCCAGGCCGGGATCGAGCGGCCGGACAAGAAGAAGTCCTCGCTCGTCTTCGTCTGGCGGCGCAGCGCCCACCCGATGCCGAGGACGAAGAGGAAGTAGATGACCAGGATGACGTAGTCGATCCCGCCGAGCTCGATGCCTTGCGGCACGCGTCACCTCCCGGAAGAGCGCCTGACTGTGGAGGCCCGGATTATCGCGATTTCGGGCCCGCCGGGCCAGCGCTTTCCGGGCCCCGCCGCGTTCGCGGGCAGCGGCCTTATGCGCTATCGTGCGTAAGGATCGCGTGGCACGCCCTCCCGTCCCGCTGGTTCTCGCTCTCGGGCTCGGCGCCGTCGCGCCGGCGGCCGCGCAAGTGACCGTCCGCCAGGAGACCGTGACGATCCCGACCTGGGAGGTCGGACCGCCGGAGATCCACCCGGTCTACCCGGGACCGCAGGGTGCTATCTATCCCTACACGCTCAGCGAGCGGCTCACTGACCGCAAGGCGCCGCGCACTTATCGCGCCGTGATCCTCGAGAACATGTACGTCCAGCTGCTGATCCTGCCGGAGCTGGGCGGCCGCGTCCACGGCGCGCTCGACAAGACGAACGGCTACAAGTGGCTCTACTGGCAGCCCACGATCAAGCCCGGCCTGATCAGCATGACCGGCGCGTGGATCTCCGGCGGGATCGAGTGGAACTTCCCGCACGGTCACAGGCCCTCGGGCTTCATGCCGGTCGATCACACGCTGGTGAAGCATCCGGACGGAAGCATCACCGTCTGGGTGGGCGAGACCGAGCCCGTCTACCGGATGCGCTGGCTGGTCGGCATCACGCTCGGTCCCGCGCGGAGCTCCGTCACCTGCGACTACGTGTTCGTCAATCCCACGGACCGCCGCCATCCGTTCCAGTTCTGGGCGACCTCGGCGACGCACGCCAACGAGTTCTCGCAGGCGCAGTACCCGGGCCACGTGATGACCGGCCACGGGAAGGACGAGTTCTGGCGCTGGCCGGTGCACGACGGCGTCGACCTCTCGTGGTGGAAGAACGTGCCGAACGCGTCGAGCTTCTTCGCCTGGGAGAGCCAGGACGACTGGTTCGGCGCGTACGACCACAAGGCGCAGGCTGGCCTGGTGCACGTCGCCGACCACCGCGTGATGCCGGGCAAGAAGCTCTGGACCTGGGGCTCGGGGCCGTCGGGCCGCATCTGGGAGGACATCCTCACCGAAGGCGGCGGCCCCTACTTCGAGCCGCAGGCCGGCGCTTTCAGCGACAACCAGCCCGACTACCACTGGATGGAGCCCGGACAAGTGCGACGAGCGCACGACGTCTGGTACCCGGTGCGCGGCACGCGCGGATTCAAGAAGGCGACCGAGGACTTCGCGGTGAACGTCGACGTGAGCGGCGGCAAGGCCTTCGCCGGCGTCTACGCCACCTCGCCGCGCCAGGGCCTCTACGTGGGGCTCGAGGACACGCGCGGGGAGGGACGACGGCTCGTCGGCCAGAACGTCGCCATCTCGCCCGATCGTCCCTTCGCGGCCGAGGCGGACGCGCCGGCCGGGCTCACGATCTACGACCTCAAGCTGCGGGTGCGCGACGGGGCGGCGGGCCCGGTGCTGATGGAGCTCGTTCCCGAGCGGCCGCCCAAAGACCTCCAGCTGCCGGCCGCCGCCAAGCCGCCGGCTGCGCCCGCCGAGCTCAACCCGGACGAGCTCTTCGCCACGGCCGAGTGGCTGGACCGCTTCCGCCGCCGGTCCGAGGCGCTCGAGTACTACAAAGAGGCGCTGCGGCGCGACTCGGCCGACGCGCGCGCGAACGGCGCGCTCGGCGGCATCGCGCTCGACGAGACGCGCTGGACCGACGCGATCGCCTTTTTCGACAGGGCCCTCGCGCGCGATCCCGACAACGGCCAGGCGCAATTCGGCCGCGGCACCGCGCTCGTCGCGCTCGGGCGAAGCAAGGAAGCCGAGCTGGCGTTCGGGAAGGTGCGGCAGTCGGGCGATCACGTCGCGGCCGCGGAGCGCGCGCTCGCGCGGCTGTCGTTCGAACGCTCGGACGTGACGGGCGCGCTCGCCCACCTGAAGGCCGCGGAGTCGTCGAACGGGGAGCTCGCGGACCTGCCGGCGCTGCGCGCCGCCGCCCACCGGCTGCTCGGGGATCACCAGGCGGCGCTGGACGCGGCGCAGCGGGCTCTCGGGCTCGATGGGATGCACTTCATGGCCGGCCGCGAGAAGGCCCTCGCGCTGGTCGCGCTCGGCCGGCCGGCGGAGGAGTGGACGGCCGTCTGGCGCGGCTACATGCGCGAGTCGGTGCAGAACCAGCTCGAGCTCGGCGCGAGCTACATCGAGGGCGGCCTGCTGGCCGACGCCGAGGCGGTGCTCAACGACGCGCTGAAGCGCGCGGCGCGAGCGCCCGAGCCGGTGCCCTTCTCGGCCCAGCAGGCGAGCCCGATGATCGACTACCTGCTCGGCTACGTCGCGGTGCGCCGCGGCGAGAACGGCACCGCCCGGCTCTGCTTCGTGCGCGGCAACGAGCGCCCGCTGCTCTACGCCAACCCGCACCGGGTCGTCGAGGCGCTCGCGCTCGAAGCGGCCGTGCGCGACGACGCGCGCGACTCCCACGCCCGCCACCTGCTCGGCAACGTGCTCTACGGCCTCGGCCGCCGGGAGGAGGCGCTCGTCCACTGGCGCGAGGCCGCGCGGCTCTCCCCCGAGCTGAGTCTCGCCTGGCGTAACGTCGGCTACGCGGAGCGCCAGCTGCACTCCGACGACCGCGCCGCCGTCCAGGCCTACCGCAACGCATTCCTGGCCGACGAGACCGACGCCCGCGTCCTGCTGGAGCTGGACCAGGTCGAGGAGCGCCTGGGCGTCGCGGCGCAGGAGCGGCTCGCGCGAATGGACTCGCACTACCAGGTGATGACGGCGCGCGACGACCTGGTGGCGCGCTGGATCGACCTCAAGCTGCAGGTCGGGTCGCCCACGGACCTCGCGGCCGCGCGCAGCATGCTGCTGTCGCGCCATTTCCGCAGCTGGGAAGGCGGCTACGGCATCCATCACCTGTTCGTGGAGGCCAGCCAGCGGGCCGGCGAGATCGCGCTCGCGAACCGCGACTGGAGAACCGCGATCGAACGCTACCAGGAGGCGTTCCAGTACCCCAAGAACCTCGAGGTGGCGGCGCGCACGCCCGACTTCAAGGCCCATCTCAACTGGGCCCTCGGCAGCGCGTACGTCGCAGCAGGCCGCCGGTCGGAGGCGCGCGCGGCGTTCGAGGCGGTGCTGGCCGAGAAGTACGCGCAGCCCGCGCTGGGCACCTACTACCAGGCGCTCGTGCTGCGGGAGCTCGGCAGCCGGAGCGAAGCGACGAGCCGGCTGGCGCAGCTCGAGGAACGGGCGCGGGCGCTCGTAGCGAGCAGCAGCGCGCGGGGCGGCCGCGGCGGGGCCGTCGGGGAGTACCTGATGTCGCTCGTGCTCTCGGCGCGCGGCGACAAAGCCGGCTCCGCGGAGGCGCGCGCGCGGGCCCAGCAGCTCGATCCGCACCCGGCGCGCGCGGCGCTGACGCAGGCCCAGGTCGAGTTCGCCGGCGCGCACCAGTAAGCCCGAAGCTCGACTATGCTGAGCGTCGTCGAGTCCGCCGGGCCCGTGCTCGACAAGGCGGTGCTCGACGCCGTGCGCGGCTGGCGCTTCGAGCCCGCGACCAAGGCCGGCGTCAAGGTCAAGGTGCGCTGGACGGCGCGCCAGACCTACAAGAGCGCGCGCTAGCTCCTCCGGGCGGCGCCCCGCGCCGGTCCCCGCCGCAGGCCGTACAATCCGGGGTTTCGGCGGCTCGCGGCGCTCCCTGCCGGAGCGCATGCCACCGATGAGGACGAGAGATGGCTCGAAAGCGCGCCGGCCGCGGGCGACTGCCGCTCGAGGTGTGGAAGTTCGGCGGGGCCTCGGTCGCCGACGCGGCGGCCGTCCGCCACGCCGTCGCGCTGATCAAGGCGCATCCCGGGCCGCTCGTGGTCGTGGTCTCGGCGCTCGCCGGCGTCACCGACGCGCTGCTCGACGGCTCGCGGCGCGCCGTGGAGGGCAATCCGGCCGCGGCGACGGCGGTGGCCGCGACCTTCCGCCGCCGCCACCGCGAGCTCGCGCAAGCGCTCGTGCCGCGGGGATCGGCCCGGGTCAAGCTCATGGCCTCGGCCGACGCGCAGGCCCGCGAGTACGAGGAGATCGCGCACGCGATGGCGGCGCTCGCCGACCTGTCGACGCGGGCGAGCGACACGCTCGTGGCGCGTGGCGAGCGGGCCGCGAGCGCGGTGGTCGCGGCGGCGCTCCACGCGGCCGGCCGGCGGGCCGTGCGCGTCGACGCCGCGGAGTTCGTCTCGACGGACGGCCGCCACGGCGGCGCCGCCCCGGACCTCGTCGCCACGCGGCGGCGCGCGCGCGCGCTGCTGCTGCCGCTGCTGAAGCGCGGCGTCACCCCCGTGGTGCCCGGCTTCATCGGCGCGGGGCCCGACGGCACCGTGACCACGCTCGGGCGCGGCGGCTCCGATCTGACCGCGACGCTGCTCGGACGCTCGCTCGGCGCGGCGCGCGTCGTGCTCTGGAAGGACGTCGCCGGGATCCTGACCGCCGACCCGCGCGCCGTGCCCGACGCGCGGCTGCTGCCGCAGCTGCACCACCGGGAGGCCGCGGAGGTCGCCTACTTCGGCGCCAAGGTGCTGCACCCGCGCGCGCTCATCCCGCTCGACGGGTCCGGGATCACGCTCCACGTGCGCTCGTTCGTGCACCCGGAGCGCCCGGGCACCGAAGTCTCCGCGCGCAAGACGCTCGCCGACTACCCGGTGAAGGCGCTCGCGACGATCCGCGGGCAGGCGCTCGTCACCGTCGCCGGCAAGGGCCTGATGGGCGTGCCCGGCATGGCCGCGCGCACCTTCGAGGCGCTGCACGCCGAGGGCGTCTCGGTCTCGACGATCTTCCAGTCCTCGTCGGAGAGCTCGATCGGCTTCACGCTGCCGGGAGTCGAAGCCGACCGCGCGGGAGCGGCGCTGCGGGCCGCGTTCCGCGACGAGCTCAAGGCCGGCCTCGTCGACGGCGTCTCCGCGCGCCACGGCGTCGCGGTGATCGCCGTCGTCGGCCGCGGCATGGCGGGGACGCCGGGCGTGGCCGCCCGCGTCTTCACCGCGCTCTCCGCCTCTCGCGTCAACGTGATCGCGATCGCGCAGGGCTCGTCCGAGCTCAACATCTCCTTCGTCGTCGAGGAGGCCCAGGCGGCGGAGGCCGCGCGGCGCGTCCACACGGCGTTCCAGCTCGGCAAGATCGGCGGCGGCCGGCCGCCGGGCCACAGCACGGACGTGGTGCTGCTCGGCTTCGGGCGCGTGTCGCGGGCTCTCGCGGGCATGGCGGCGGGCGCCGGCAACGGCCGCATCCGGATCGTGGCCGCGCTCGACCGCTCGGGCTACGTGTTCGACGCGCGCGGCCTCTCGCGCGGACGCCTGCTGAAGCTCGCCGAAGGCAAGGACAAGGGCAAGCTGCTCGCGGGCCAGGGCGGCCGCCGCGCGTCGGCGCAGGAAGCGCTCCACGAGATCGCCGCGCACGCGGTGTCGCGGCCGGTGCTCGTGGACGTGACCGCGGAAGAGACGAGCGACCTGCTCGTGACCGCGCTCGGCCAGGGCTTCGACCTCGTGCTCGCGAACAAGAAGCCGCTCGCCGGGAGCGCCGCGGCCTACCGCCGGTTGGTGGACACGGCCGCGGCCAGCGGGCGGCGGATCCGCTACGAGGCGACGGTGGGCGCCGGCCTGCCGGTGATCGACACCTTCCGCAAGCTGGTCGAGAGCGGCGACCAGGTGCGGCGCGTCGAGGGCTGCGTCAGCGGCACGCTCGGCTTCGTGCTCTCGTCGCTCGACTCGGGCCGCTCGTTCTCGGAGGCGCTCCGCGAGGCGATGGCGCGCGGCTACACCGAGCCCGACCCGCGCGAGGACCTCTCGGGCGCCGACGCCCTGCGCAAGGGGCTGATCCTCGCGCGCCTGCTCGGCTTCGCCGGCGCGACGCCGCACGCCGAGAGCCTGGTGGTGCGCGCGCTCGCCGGCGCGCCGCTGCCGCAGTTCCTGAAGCGCCTGCCGGAGTTCGACGAGCCGTGGCGGGCTCGCGTCGCCCGCGAGGCCGCCCGCGGACGCGTGCTGCGCTACGTCGTGATCGCGACGCCGCGCGGCGTCTCGGCCGGCCTGCGCGCGGTTCCGCGCGACTCCCCCATGGGCTCGCTGCAGGGCACGCGCAACCTGCTGTCGTTCACCACGCGCCGCTACCACGCCGAGCCGCTGGTCGTGGCCGGGCCCGGCGCGGGCCCGGAGGTGACGGCAGCCGGCATCCTGAACGACATCCACGCGCTCGGCAGCGAGTAGCAGCCCGCGGCCACGGCTTCTCAGCCCTCAGTGTGAGCGCGAACTCGCCCTGGAACGAGTTACTGCGGCTCAACTTTTTTTGGAAACGCCTTGACAGATTCCAGACGCGAATCCGTGAGCGATCGCTGACGCCACGTTGAGTGTGCTTGTAACGCACGCGGACGCTCTGTGCGGCGCTCAATCCGCCGCCTCTCCGCGCACGGCTGTCACACGTCAGCGCGTGTCGGTATCGTCGCGCTGTGATGCGCGCCAAGTGCTTCCTATATTGGAAGCATGGAACAGAGTCGCGATCTTTGCGCGGTTTCCGACGTCGAGTTGCTCCAGCGTCTCAAGGAGCTCGTCTTTCGGTCGCACGGGCTCGAGGCCGAGCTCGTCACGCACATCGGCGAAGTCGACGAGCGCCGCCTCTTTGCTCGAGAGGCGTTCCCGTCGATGTTTGCCTACTGCACTGACGCCTTGCACCTGTCGGAAGCGGAGGCCTACCGCCGGATCACCGTGGCCCGTGCCGCACGGAAGCACGAACTGCTGCTGGCGATGCTCCGTGACGGTCGTCTACACCTGACCGGTGCTGCGCTCCTCGCGCCGCTGCTCACCGAAGCCAACCGCGACACCGTTCTTGCCCGGGCTACGCACCGCACCAAACGACAGATCGAGGAGCTGATTGCCGAGCTCGTTCCGCGGCCGGATGCTCCCTCGGCCGTCAGGAAGCTGCCCGAGACTGGCCGAGCACTACCGACGCCTTCAAGGCACCGTAAGCTCGGTGGACCGAAAGGGACCCAACTCGCTCCGGAACGAGTCGACGCCGTTACCGACATCCCGCTCGTACCGGGACGCGTCGCACCGGCGGCGCCGCGCGTTGATGCTCTGGTCGCCTCGTCCGGAAGCGCCGAGCCGCTCTCGCCCGGCCGCTACAAAGTCCAGTTCACCGCGAGCGCCGGGCTGCGCGACAAGCTCCAGCGGCTCCAGGCGCTGATGCGGTCCGAGGTTCCGAACGGCGACATCGCCGAAATCATAGAGCGCGCGGTTACCGAGAAGCTCGAGCGGGTGGAAGCGAGGCGATTCGCGAAAGCGAGCGCGCCTCGCAAGACATTAGGAGGGACGGACACGAGGCCAGCCTCACGACACATTCCGGCAGCGGTTCGCCGGGCGGTGCACGAGCGCGACGGTGGCCGGTGCCGCTTCGTCGGCGATCAAGGGCGTCGCTGTTCCGAGCGGACCCGCGTGGAATTCCATCACCGCCATCCCTTCGCGATGGGAGGCGATCACGGCCTGGGCAACGTCAGCCTGTTGTGCCCGACGCACAATCGTCACCTCGCCGAACACGACTACGGCCGGGTCGTCATTCGATCACGATCGACCTGAGCGAGGGCGAGTCGCGTACAACCCACGGCGGAGCGGCGGAGTCACAACAGGATCGGAACGGACCGTCTATCCCGTGTTCCGCAGCCCCGCCGCGATCCCGTTGACGCTCAGCCGCACCGCGTCGTGGATCTCCTCCTCGTCCACGCCCGGGCTGCCGCGCAGCCGGCGCAGCAGCGCGACCTGCACGTAGTTCATCGGGTCGATGTAGGGATTGCGCACGCGGATCGAGCGCTGCAGCCAGGGCGAGTCGTCGAGCAGGTCCTTCTGGCCCGTGAGCCGGCAGAGCGCCGCCTCGGTGCGCCGGTACTCGGCCTCGAGCAGCGGGAACACGGAAAGGCGGTCCGCTTCCGAGGCGAGCGTCGCGTAGACGCGCGCGATCAGCAGGTCGGCGCTGCGCAGCGCGAGCTGGGCGTTGTCGACGAGCGTCTTGAAGAAGGCCCACTCGCGGTGCATCGTGCCGAGCAGCGCCCAGCGCTCGGCATCGTCTGTTGCCCAGCCCGAAAGCGCGCTGCCGAGCCCGTACCAGCCGGGCAGCGCGACCCGGCTCTGCGTCCAGGCGAACACCCACGGGATGGCGCGGAGGTCCGTGAGGTCCTGGGCCGCGGAGCGCCGCGCGGGGCGGCTGCCGATGTTGAGGCGGTCGATCTCGCCGAGCGGCGTCGCGGCGTAGAGGTAGCGCACGAGCTCGGGGCGCTCGTGCACGAGCCCGCGGTACGCGCGCTCGGCGAGCGGCGCGAGCTCGTTCAGCGCCTGCTCCCAGGCGCCCCCGCGCGAGGGCGAGCGCATCGGGCGCTTGCCGCCGGCGATCAGCACCGCGTGGACCATCTGCTCGAGGTGCCGCCGCGCGAGCGCCGGATCGGCGTATCGGTTCGTGACCGACTCGCCTTGCTCTGTGAGTCGCAGGCGGCCCCCCACCGACTCGGGCGGCTGCGCGAGGATCGCGCGGTTCGTCGGCCCGCCGCCGCGGCCCACCGTCCCGCCGCGCCCGTGGAACAGCGTGAGCCGGACGTCGTGGCGCGTGCAGAGCGCCGCGATCGCGCGCTGCGCCAGGTGCAGCTCCCAGTTCGCCGTCAGGTAGCCGCCGTCCTTGTTCGAGTCGCTGAACCCCACCATCACGGTCTGCGCGCCGCCGCGCGCTTCGAGGTGGCGGGCGTACGCGGGGTTCGTGAACAGCCGCTCGAGCGTCTCGGGCGCCCGGTGCAGGTCGGCTACGGTCTCGAACAGCGGCACGATGTCGAGCCGGTCCGAGACGCCTGCGTCCTTCGCCATCAGCAGCACCGCGAGCAGGTCGCTCGGCCCGCGCGTCATGCTGATGACGTAGGCCTCGATCGCGTGCGCGCCCACGCGCTCGTGCGCGCGGCGCACGAGCCGGAAGAGCTCGAGCGTCTCGTTCGTCTCGGGGCTGAAGTCCAGCACGTGCGGGGCGAAGGGCCGGCCGCGCTGGATCTCGTCCGTCAGCACGCGCGCGCGCTCCTCCTCGCCGAGCGCCGCATACTTCTCCGCGAGGCCGTAGCGGCCCAGCACCTCGGCGAGCGCGCTCGTGTGGCGGTCGCTCGTCTGGCGCAGGTCGAGGCTCGCAACGTGGAAGCCGAAGATCTCGGCCTGCCGCACGAGCGTGGCGAGGCGGCCGTCGGCCAGCCGGCCGCCGCGATGGGCACGCAGGCTCGACTGCAGCAGGCGCAGGTCGGCGACGAGCTCGTCCGCGTCGCGGTACGTGCCCGGGTGCGGCACGTGGTCGGCGCGCCACGGCCCCGCGCTCGCCTCGAGCATCGCGCCGAGCCGGCGGTACACGTAGCGCAGCTTCTGTCGATACGGCTGCCGCCTGTAGCGCGCGTCGCCGTCCCGGGCTTCGGCCGGAAACGCGAGCGCGTCCTTCTCCAGGCTCTCGAGCAGCTGCGGAAGCACGCCGATCCGCTCGGTCGTGCTCAGGTGGCCGTGCAGCCGCTCGATCCCGCGGCGCAGCAGCCGCAGCGCGAGGTCGTAGTGAGCCCGCAGCGCCTGCTCGGTCGCGGCCACGGTGACGAACGGGTTGCCGTCGCGGTCGCCGCCGATCCAGCTGCCGAAGCGCAGGAAGCGGTGCTCGACCAGCACGCCGGGATAGTGCTGCTCGAGGGCGCGCTCGAGCTCCCCGACGATCTCCGGCGCCAGGTCGTAGAGCGTCGTCTCGAAGTAGTAGAGCCCGTTTCGGACCTCGTCCATCACCTCGGGGCGATACGCCCGCGTCTCTTCCGTCTGCCAGAGCGAGACGAGCTCCTCGCGCAGCGTCGCGTCGGCGGCGCGCTCCTCTTCGGGCGTGGGCTCCTCGCGGTCGATCGAGCGCAGCACGTCGGCGAGGCGCGTGAGCTTGGTCAGGATCGTGCGGCGCTTGGCCTCGGTCGGGTGGGCGGTGAAGACCGGCTGGATCAGCAGCCGGTCGAGCAGCGGCTGCAGCTCGGCCTCGGCGATCCCCGACTCGCGCAGGTGGCGGACCGCGGCCTCGATCGTCTCGGGGGCCGGGCCGCCCGCGGCGCGCGCCTCGCGCTCGCGGCGGCGCAGCACCCGCACGCGCTCGCGCTCCTCCGCCAGGTTCACGAGCTTGAAGTAGGACGCGAACGCCTTCAGCACGCCCCGCGACTCGTCGAGCGGCAGGCCCTCGATGCGTCGCACCAGCTTCTCCCCGGCAGGCTCGTCGCCGGCCCGGTGCGCCTTTGCGAGCGCGCGCACCTCCTCGACGAGGTCGAAGAGCGCGCGGCCCTCCTGCTCGACGAGCGTCTCGCCGAGCAGGTTGCCGAGCCTGTGGATCTCCTCGCTGAGCCGATCGCGCTCCGCTGCCA
>Ga0111539_10007740_pt1 | contig 13720 bp, 9 predicted proteins | sample RhiMethybrSRZTD1_FD_79667 | JGI IMG/M metagenome (GOLD analysis project Ga0111539, IMG submission 79667) | Populus rhizosphere microbial communities from Tennessee, USA - Rhizosphere MetaG P. TD hybrid SRZTD1 (version 2) (version 2) | ecosystem: Host-associated > Plants > Roots > Rhizosphere >...
AAGCCGAGGTCCGCGTGCTTGCCCGGCTCGATCGTTCCCGCAAACCGGTCGATGCCCAGCTGCTTCGCGGGATTGAGCGTGACATGCGCGAGCGCCTCCTCCTCGGAGAGGCCGCCGTACTTCATGGTCTTGGCGGCCTCGACCGTGAGATGGCGGATCTGGTGGGGCAGGTCCGAGTTGATCGACGTGAGGATGCCCGCCCGCGTCATCAGCGCCGCGTTGTAGGGGATCGCTTCATAGGCCTCGATTTTGTAGGACCACCAGTCGCTGAACGTCGACGCGCCCGCGCCGGACGCGGCGATCTCGGGCGCGACGCGGTACCCCTCGAGGACGTGCTGGAGGGTGGCGATGCGGTAGCCGTTCTCCCGGGCGGAGGCGAGGATCATCAGGATCTCGTCGGCCCGGTAGCAGTGGCAGTGGACGAGGATCTCGCCGTGAAGGATGCCGAGGAGCGCTTCGAGCCGCAGGTCGTGGCGGGTCAGGGGATCGCGCCGCAGCGCGGCCTCGTAGTCCCGGGCTTCCGAGAACGCGCGACGGATGGCCGCCTCGACGCCCATCCGCGTGTTGGGGAACCGCTTCCCGGCGTTTCCCGAGAAGTTCGCCTGGGTCGGATTCTCGCCGAGGGCGAACTTCACGCCCCGGGGCGCGCCCGGGAAGAGCAGGTCGTGCGGCGCGGCGCGATACTTCAGCTTGATCGTCGCATTCTGGCCGCCGATGGCGTTGGCGCTGCCGTGGAGGATGTTCGCGGCCGTCACGCCGCCCGCGGTCGCGCGGTAGATCTCGAGATCGTGGCCGTTGAGCGCGTCGCGGACGCGGACCTCCGGCGTGATCGTCTGGGTGGACTCGTTGAGCCCGCCTTCGGTCGCGATGTGGGAGTGGCAGTCGATGATGCCCGGCAGGACGGTCAGGCCCGTCGCGTCGAGCACCGGGACCCCTTCGGGGGCGTCCAGGTCGCGACCCACTGCCGCGATCTTGCCCTCGCGGATGAAGATCGAGCCGCCCTCGATCGTCCCGGCGGAGCCGACGGTCAGGATCACGGCGTTCTTCACGAACACCGTGCCGGTCGTCTTCGTCTTCGGGGCCCGGTCGGCCAGGAGTTCCACGTCGTACTCCGCGACCGGCGGCGCGGCCTCGTCCTTCTTCTTGTCCTCCGGAGCCTTGACCTCGTAGTCGAACTTGTGGCCGTCGGCCAGGACGTACCGGACGCGCGCCTTCTTGTCGCCGAGCGGGGCGCTGAGCACGGTCAGGTTGGCCGTCTTGCCCTTCTCGATCGTCCCGTGGGTCGCGTCGATGCCGAACAGCTTGGCGGGCGTCGTCGTGAGCGCGGCCAGGGCCGCGTCCGCGGGCAGGCCGTGCTGGACCATGACCGCGATGTTGGGAAGGGCGTCGCCGGGGGCGGCGAGGCCGGAGGAGGAGAAGCAGAAGCGGACCTTCTTCTCGTGGAGCACGCGGGCGCAGTCGATCTCCTCGATCCGCAGCCGCTCGCGCTCGTGCGTCAGGCGGGCCGGCTCGGGTTCGGCGTCCTTCTTCTTCTCGGGCTCCTTGGGCAGCTTGAGGCTGAGGACCACGGGGGCGTTGCGGGTCTTCAGGAGGCCCGTGAGCTTCCACGCCTCCTCCCCGCCGGCGATCTCCAGCTTCAGGGCGAACTCGTCGGCCAGGGCCAGGGCGCGGAGGATTTCGCGGTCGGAATCCGCCGCGAAACAGAGGGCCATCTCGCCCTTGAGCACGGGCTGGAGGGCCTCGAGGGCCGGATCGAGCGCGGGACGGGGCTGCCCGGGCTTCCACTCCGCCCACGTCTTGGCGTAATGGCGGCCGTCGGACAGCGTCTGGCGGAGATGGGCCACGACGCCCATCGTGGTCGACGGATAGCCGGTCTGATAGGTCTTGAAGCCGGCCTGAAGGGAGACGGTCCCGCGGAGGAGGGCGTTGCGGCGCGGCTGCCCGCTCAGCGTCAGGAGCGCGGTGCGGCCGGAGAGATATTCCTCCGCCACGGAGACGCGGGCGACCGTGAAGCCGCCGGCGTGGGCCTTCTTCGCGACTTCCTCGGTGGGCTGAAGCAGGTCGGCGGCGTCGAGCTCCGGTCGGAGCCCCTTCCGGTTGGCCTGCTCCATCCGGGGCGGCGCCTCCCGGGTGAAGTCGGGCTTCACGCCCTCGGCGAGGCGCTGCTGCTCGGCGGGCCGCTTGGTCTCGGGCAGGCCGACGGTGCTGCGGCCGTCGATGAAGCCGGCGTAGACGGTCAGTCCGGCGCCGTCGAGGACCTCGGCGTCCTTCGGAATGTCGACCTCGGCGCCGACGCTCTCGATGAGACCGTTGCGGAGGACGACCGTCGCCTTCTCGATCGACTGTCCGGGGGTGACGACGATGGTGGCGTTCTTGATCGCGAGGGGCTTAGGGGCGTCGTTCGGGGAGAGCGCGAGGAGGAGGACTAGAAGGGCCCAGCGCATCTATTTTGCGGGCTGTGGCGGCTTGGCCGCCGTCGCCTTACGCTGCAGGATGACCCAGATGATCACCAAGATCATTCCGACCATCGCAGCGCCCAACATCGTGCGCGGGGCCATCCATTCGACCATCTTGAGCTGCATGGGATCGTCGGCCGGGCCCTTGGGGAGGAGCACCATCTCGGGGAGCTCGCTGGGCCGGACGAACTTCTCCTTGGGCACGAAGACGACCTTCATCGGCGCGTCGGTGGGCACGCCGTAGATCCGCATGACGGCGTTGCGGTATTCCTGCGAGTCCTTGGGGACCTTGGGCGGGTCGAAGATCTCCTTCTCGACCGAGACGGAATTGGCGTCCTTGCCGACGATGACCCACGCCTCGACCGCGGTGGAGCGGATATATCCAAGAATTGGATAGACCAGGAACGCGCAGGCGAAGGCGCCGACCCAGCCGACCATCAGAAGCTTGCGCATGCTATTCCGCCTGCTGGAGGGCGACCAGGTCGATCGCCACGGTCCACTCGTCGTTCACCTTGCCTTTTCCGGCCTCGGGGATCTTGATCCCGTGCTCGGAGAGCTTGATCTTGAACTTGGTCGCGAAGCCCAGCCCGGGCGTCTCGCCCCAGTGGGCCTTCTGGATCAGCTCCAGCGGGATCTCGCGCAGGAGAACGTCCGCCGTGATCGACTTCTTCACGCCGTGGATCGTCAGGTCGCCCTCGACGGTCCAGTTCTTGTCGTCCTTCTTCGTGAGCTTCGTCGATTCGAACTCGATCGTCTTGAACTGGGCGCTGTCGAGCCAGTCCTTGCCCAGCATGTGCTCGTCGCGGAGGGCGATGCCGGTATTCAGCTCGTCGACGGGGATGGCAAGCCGGACCTTGCCGGCGCCCTTGGCCTTGTCGAAGCCCAGGTACCCGACGATGGTGCTGGTCTTGGCGGTGATCCTCTCCAGCTCGGCCTCCGACTCGGCCGTCATGGTGGCGAGCTGGGGCTTCTTGCCGAAGACGTAGAGGGTGCCGTCCAGGCCGTCCTTGGAGACCTTGGGCCTGGGGGAGCGCTTCTTCGGAGCCTCGTCGTCGACCGGAGCCTTGGCGACGAACTCCGCCGGCTTGACGGTGCTGCCCCAGATGTCGATGGCGATGGAGATCTCGGGCTGGACGGTCGCGATGGCCGTCGCGGGGATCTCGATGCCGTAGTCGGCGAGCTTCACCTTGAAGGCCGTTTCGACCTTCACGCAGGGGCCGTCGCCGAAGCCGAGCTTCTGGCCCACGGCGGCGGAGAGGGGCCTCACTTTGACCTGAATCGAGAGGTCCTTCGTGACGCCCTTGAGGGTGAACTTGCCGTCGACCTTCCAGAGGTTGGGCTTCTCGACGATCGTGGCCTTCTCGCCCTTGAACTCGATCGACGTGAACTTCTTCGCGTCGAGCCAGGTGGGGCCCATCATGGCGCGGTCGCGGTCGGCCATGCCGCTGTTGAGCGTGGAGGCCGGGACGGAAATCTGGCACGTGCCGGTGCCGGCCTCGAAGTTGACCGTGGCGCTGCCGATGACGTTGTGGGAGGCTCCGAGGATGTCGGTGAGGTCGTTCTTCGACTGGAACGTGATGTTGGTGTGGCTCTCGCGCACGCCGAAGTAGTAGGTGGTTTCGCCCTTGGGTACGGCGCCGGGTGCGGCGGCCGGCGTTCCGGAGGGGGCGGCCGGGTTGTTCGCGGGGGAGCCGCTCGGAGGCGTCGGCTTGTTGTCGCACGCGGCGAACAGGAGGACGGCGGCGGCGAGGGCAGCGTACCTCATGAAAGTGATTCTCCTCTCACTTAGTGTTTGGATGGTCCGAGATTCTATACGTGCTTCCGGGCGTGGGCAAGGAGAAATCCCGGGATTAAAGCTTCCCGAAGTGCGTGAGACCGATTCCAAGCTCCTTGAGGAGCGGCTTGAGACGCGGGTCGGTCAGGGCCTTCACTTCGAGCTCCCGCTCGGGGCCCTCGAAGCCCGACTCGGCCGCCTTGGTCCCAGGGTGAACCATGAGCTCGGTCAGCCCCACGGGGAGCGCCTTGAGCGTCTCGACCAGCAGGTCGGGCGTGAGGAAGCCCATGAGCGCGGCGCCGCCGAAGTTCTCGGTCGACCGCATCCGCTGCTGGGCGTACACGCCGATCGCGTTGACCGCCGCCTGATGGTATTCCTGCACGGCCGTCACGCGATCCGGGTCGAGCGTCAGGGACGCCGGCCGGATCTTGTCGGCGGGACAGCGGAAGCAGCGGATGCCGTGCTTCTTGGCGACCATCGCCACGGGTTGGGGCAGGGTGCCGCGGATGTGCAGGTGGTCGACCGAGTTCAGGTGGGTGATCTTGAGGCCCGCGTCCTTGAGGGTCGCGATCTGGGCGTCGGCCTCGCGCTCGACCTCCTTCAGGTCGAACAGGGACTCCTTTGCGCGGCGACGGGCTTCGGGACGGCCCCAGAAATTGCCGTCGGCGTCGACGAGCGTTTTGTGACCCAGGACGAGCGGCTCGCCCTCGCTCAGGTTGAGGTGGAGGCCGATGTCCAGCTTGGGCAGGGCCTTCGCGATCTTGACGGCCTCGCGGAACGCGGGTCCGTAGGCGAGCATCGACGCGGAGGTGACGATGCCCTTGCAGTGGGCGTCGACGATGCCCTGGTTGCGCGTCGAGCTCCGGCCCAGCTCATCCGCGGTGACGATCAGCCATCTCATAGCTTCATCGCCAGATAGCTCCGGACGGAGAAGACCTGGCGGCCCTCGCTTTCTTCGAACTCCGCCAGCCCGCGGTCCCGCCGCTCGGACAGGAACCGGAAGAGGCCGGGGTGGAACTCCTCCATCTCCTGGCAGGTGAACGCCCCCCGGGTCTTGGGAAGGGCGCGGAAGCGGAACCGCTCGCTGAGCAACGACTCGAAGCGGCGGGTCTCGGCGAGGGAGACAAGGCAGGTGAGCAGCTCGCCGCCGCGCTCGAGGTACTCGGGGGCTTCGCGCAGGATCCATTCGAAGTACCGGAGGCCGTCCGCTCCCCCGAACGCGGGGCCGTGCGCGGTCGTCGGGGCCGGGATCTGGGGCGGCACCGTGATGATGAGGTCGAACAGGCGGCCGGCCACGGGCTCGAAGAAGTCACCTGCCTTCGCGACGACGGCGACGCCGTTGCGCTCCGCATTGCGACGGGTGCAGTCGACGGCCGCGGGGGAGAAATCGGTGGCCCACACTTGGGCGGCCCCCAGCTTCGCCGCGGCGACCGCGAAGAGCCCGGTGCCGCATCCCAGGTCGAGGACCGATTTGCCCCGGACCGTGAAGAGGTACTTGAGGAGATCGAGGGAGGCCGGGCCCGGAACATGGACGCCCTCGGGGCATTCCAGCTCCACGTGGCAAGGCTGGTCGACGGTCAAAACGCGGGCCATCGGATGCGGATGAATTGTATCATCGCGCCATGACGCTTGTCGAGCCGTCGCCTCCGGATCCGACGTGGCCGCGGTATTCGGACGTTCCGTTTCCGTCGTATCGCTTCGTCCCGGGGCTTCATCCGCATCCGCGGCGCCATCCCAAGGGCCACTCGTACGGCACCCCGGAGGTCCCTCCGCCGCAGGTGCCGGTCGAGCGGTGGCGGCAGAACGCGGTCTATCTGCACGGGGTCGATCTCTACAACTTCGCCTACTGGTGGGAGTGCCACGAGGCGCTCGAGGGGCTGTGGCACCTGACCGGGCATACCGGGACCGAGGCGCAGTTCCTCCAGGGGATCATCCAGACCGCGGCGGCCAACCTGCAACGCCACATGGGCCATCCCGACGGCGCGCGCCGGCTCGGCCGGGAAGGGATCGCGCGGCTGGCGTCGGTGGGACTCCGGACATTCATGGGCCTGGAGCTGGGTCCCTTCATCCGCGCGGTGAACGACTACCACGTCGACGAGGACACCACCGCGCTTCCGCTGATCCGGCTCAGCCTTTGAGCACCCCGAGCGCCCGGCCCACCTTCTGGAAGGCCGCGATGGCGCGGTCGAGGTCCGCCCGCTCGTGGGCGGCGCTGATCTGGACGCGGATGCGGGCCTGGCCCTGGGCCACGACCGGATAGAAGAAGCCGATCACGTAGATGCCCTCGTCGAGGATCGCCCGCGCGAAGTCCTGCGCGAGCTTCGCGTCGTAGAGCATGATCGGGCAGATCGGGTGGACGCCGGGCTTGATCGCGAATCCGCGCTTCGTCATCTCGGCCCGGAAGTAGGTCGTGTTCTCCTCGAGCTTGTCGCGCAGGGCGGTCGTGCCCGCGAGCAGCTCGAACGCCTTCAGCGCGGCGCCGCAGATCGGGGGCGGGACGGTGTTGGAGAACAGGTAGGGTCGGGACCGCTGGCGCAGGATCTCGATGATCTCGCGCCTCCCCGTCGTGAAGCCGCCCGCCGCGCCGCCCAGCGCCTTGCCCAGGGTGGAGGTCATGACGTCGATGCGCGACTGGACGCCGTGCAGCTCCGGAGTGCCGCGGCCGGTCTTGCCGATGAAGCCGCTGGCGTGCGAGTCGTCCACCATGACCAGCGCCTTGTAGCGATCGGCCAGCTCGCAGATCTGGGCCAGCGGCGCGATCGTGCCGTCCATGGAGAAGACGCCGTCGGTGGCGATCATGCGGACCCGCTTGTCCTGGGTCTTCTTCAGGCACTCCTCGAGTTCCTTGAGGTCGGCGTTGGCGTAACGGTGGCGGTCGGCCTTGCAGAGGCGGATGCCGTCGATGATGGACGCATGGTTGAGCGCGTCGGAGATGACGGCATCCTCGGCCCCGAGCAGAGTCTCGAACAGCCCGCCGTTGGCGTCGAAGCAGCTCGTATAGAGGATCGTGTCGTCGGTCCCGAAAAACCGGGAGATCGCGCCTTCCAGATCCTTGTGCAGCCCCTGGGTGCCGCAGATGAAGCGGACGGAGCTCAGGCCGTAGCCCCAGCGATCGAGCGCCTCGTGGGCGGCCCGGATGATGTCCGGGTGCGACGAGAGGCCGAGGTAGTTGTTGGCGCAGAAGTTGAGGACCTCGCGCTGGGCGACCCGGATGTGGGCGCCCTGAGGGGTCTGGAGGACCCGCTCGTCCTTATAAAGTCCCGCGGAGCGGATCTTGGCCAATTCCTCGTCGAGGACGGGCTTGATCGTGTTCATGGAAAGCATTAAGCCTCAGGCATCAGGCATCAATCAAGCATTTAGCATCCGGCATCCCGCATGGCATAATGGGGGCACGGTGATTCCCGACTTCGCGGAGATGTACGGGATCGAGGCGACGCCCGAGCTCGTCCGCGAGCTCCGCGCCGCGCAGCCCGAGGGCATCCATCTTCATCGCCGCAACATCGAAAACCCCGAGCAGGTCCGCGACCTGATCGCGTCGCTTCGCCGCGAGGTCGGTCCCCTCGAGTTCGCCGTCCGCCACGAAGGGGGCGCCGAGACCCCGTTCGTCCGGGGCGTCACCCCGTTCCCAGGCCTCGAGGCGCTCGAAGAGGCCGCCAATCCCGCGCTGGCTCGCGACGTCGGCCGGGCGATGGGCCACGAGCTGGCGAGCATGGGCATCACGATGAACCTCGTCTCGGAAACCGGACCCATGTCCATCGAGCTGGCGGTCGGGATGCGGTGCGTCGGCATCAAGGTCGGGGTCGGGCCTGTGATCCCGGGCGCCACGAGGGAGCCGGACGAGATCGAAGCCGCGGCGCTGGCGGCGTCGGTGGCGGAGGCGGCGATCCACGTGGACCGCGACCCCGGCCGGTTGATGCCCATGGCGGCGGGCCGCCGGGTGGGTCTTCTCGTGCCCCGGCTGGGGGATATCGCCGACCGGATCCCGGTCGAGGACGGCCTTCGCATGACCGCCGCCCGCCTCCGGCCGAACGTGGGCGCGAGCGTCGCGGTGATGGAAGTTGCCCTCCAGCCCGACGATCCCGGCATCGTCCTCGCGGCGGACTGGCTCGCGGCCCAGGAAACCTCGGTGTTCCTCTGCTTCGACGCCCACCGCTTCGAGGGCCAGCGCCGGCTATTGGAGGCCGTCGGCTCCCGCTGCGCGCGGCTGGTCGTGGCCACGATCGGCAACTCCAAGGATGAGGAGCTGATCGCCGATCACGCCGCGGTCGTCCGGACCTGCGGATTCCAGGAGTGCCAGCTCCGGGCGGCGCTCCGGACGATTTTCGAGTCAAAACAGAAGTGATGGGGCGGCCGTATCATTGGAGTCACGGAGATCGCTTCATGTCGCACCGACCCGGCGTCCTGGCGTTGATCCTCGCGTTGTCCGCTCCGGCCTTCGGCCAGGACCGGCCGCCCGTCAAGGCGCCGGAGCTCGACGGCGGCGTGGGCTGGTTCAACACCGAGAAGCCCATCACCCTGGCGGAGCTGAAGGGGAAGATCGTCCTCCTGGACTTCTGGACCTACTGCTGCATCAACTGCATGCACGTCATCCCGGACCTGATCCGGCTTGAAAAGAAGTATCCGAAGGAGCTCGTCGTCATCGGCGTCCACTCGGCCAAGTTCGAGAACGAGAAGGACTCCGACGCGATCCTCCAGGCGATCCTGCGCTACGACATCGAGCATCCGGTGGTCAACGACGCGAACTTCAAGATCTGGAACAAGTTCGGCGCCCGGGGCTGGCCCCACTTCACCCTCATCGATCCCGAGGGCAACATCGTGGGTCACGCGTCGGGAGAGGGGCAGTACGAGGTGTTCGTCCGCGCCATCGACGCGACGATCAAGAAGTTCGAGGGCAAGATCAGCAAGACCGAGCTGAAGCTCGGCCTCGAGCGCAACAAGGTGAAGCCCGGCGCGCTGGCGTTCCCGGGCAAGATCCTGGCGACGGCCGACAAGCTCTATATCGCCGACACCAAGCATCACCGCGTCCTCGTCGTCGACCATGCGGGCAAGGTGCTGGAGGCGATCGGCGGGAAGGAAGAGGGCAACAAGGACGGCGGCTACGAGGAAGCCCGATTCGACGAGCCGCAGGGGATGGCCCTCAAGGAGTCGACGCTGTACGTCTGCGACCGGCAGAACCACACGATCCGCGCGGTCGATCTCGCCGCGAAGACCGTGAAGACCATCGCGGGAACCGGTTCGCAGCTCTCGCACGGGAAGGGCGGAGTCGCGCTGAAGACCGGCCTCAATTCCCCCTGGGACCTCGCGCTCGACGGCGACCGGCTGTTCATCGCCATGGCCGGCAACCACCAGGTCTGGGTGCTGAATCTCGGCAGCGGGATGATCGCCCCCTTCAGCGGCACGGGGAAGGAGTTCATCGACGACGGCCCGCACGCGAAGTCGAGCTTCTCCCAGCCCAGCGGTCTCTCCCTGAAAGACGGAAAGCTTTACGTCGCCGACAGCGAAGTGAGCGCGGTCCGGGAAGTGGATGCCGATCCCGCGGGTGCCGTCCGCACGATCGTCGGGACGGGCCTCTTCGATTTCGGCGACAAGGACGGCGCGGGCAAGGCCGCGCTGCTCCAGCACTGCATCGGCCTGACGTGGCACAACGGCGTCCTGTACGTGGCCGACAGCTACAACCACAAGATCAAGACGCTGGATCCGAAGACGGCGACGGCCAAGACGTTCGCGGGGGACGGCAAGAAGGGGCTCGCCGACGGCGCCAAGGCCCGGTTCCACGAGCCGAACGGCCTGGCGGGATGGGGGGACAAGCTGTTCATCGCCGACACCAACAATCACGCCATCCGGGTGGTGGATCTGAAATCGGGAGCGGTCACGACGCTTCCGGTCGAAATGAGATAAACTTTTCGGGAATACGAAAATCGCCTCTTGAGACGAAATGGGGCGAACGTATAATTGCGAATTGTTGTCCGGGTCGTGATTCTGGGGGTGGGATGTATCGGATCGCGGCGCTTCTGACTGTTTGCATCCTCGGAGCCGCCCCCTCCGCCGTCGAAATCCGGGGGATGCGCCATCCCGCCCTCTCTCCCGACGGCAAGCGCGTCGCGTTCGACTGGCACGGCGACATCTGGGTCTGCCCCGCGGAGGGCGGACCGGCCGAGCGGATCACCGACGCTCCCGGCCACGAGCAGAAGCCCTGCTGGTCGCCCGACGGCGCGCGCATCGCTTTCTCGACGGACGCGGCCGGAAATCTCGACCTGGCCGTGGTCGACCTGTCGACCCGTCAAACCCGCACGCTGACCACGAACTCCTCCGACGACGACGCGCCCGCGTGGTCTCCCGACGGCAAGTGGATCGCCTTCCAGTCGACGCGCGATTCGAACCTCGACCTGCCTCTGAATAATGGGGTGTGGGACCTGTGGAAGGTCCCCGCGGACGGCGGCACGGCCACCCGCATCACCCGGTTCCGGGGGGAAAATCCGGCGTGGTCGGCCGACGGGAAGTGGATCGCGTACGATCGGTACGCCTCCGGGTACGCCGACGGGGAGCACAATGTCTTCCTCATCGCGCCCGACGGGTTGGGGATCCCGAGGGAGGTCGCCTCGGGCACCGAAGACTCGCGCCATCCGGTGTTCAAGGGCACCCAGCTCTTCTTCTCGCACGAGGCGAACGGGATCAAGCAGGCGTCCAAGCGCCGGAACGTCTGGCGGACGTCGACGACGGGGGGACCGCTCCTCCAGGTCACCGGCCATCGCGACGACGACGTGACGTGGCCCACCACGTCCCCGGCAGGCAACCATCTGGTGTACGAACACGGATTTCACCTTTACTCCATCGATCTCCGCGTGTCGCTGCCGACGCCGAAGCGGCTCTCGGTCACGACCCCGTTCCGGTACGAGGACCCCGCGGAATCGCGCACGGCGGCGGCCGGGTTCCGCAGCCCGCAATGGTCGCCGTCGGGCTCGCGCATCGCGTTCGTGTCCCGCGGCCAGGTCTGGGTCTGCGACGCCGACGGCCGGAATGCGCGGGCGCTGACGCAGGGCGCGGGCGACCGGCGCGATCCGTCGTGGTCGGCCGATGAGTCGCAGGTCGTCTTCGTGAGCGGGTCGCCGGGCTTGCCGGGGCACGTTTGGGCGGTGGAGCTCGACGGAAGCGACCCGAAGCGTCTGACTCGGGAGGAAAAGCCCTACCGCCATCCCCACCTGTCGCCGGACGGGACGACCCTGACCTTCGCGCTTCCGCCGGGCGAGTCCGGCGGCGTGTCGGTCCTCGACCTCCGGAGCGGCAAGGCGACGGTGATCGCGGGACAGAACGACGCGGAGCAGGAGTGGACGCGGTTCTCGCCCGACGGCGCGGCCGTGGCCTCCGTGGTCACGCGGAACGGGAAGAGCGCGCTTCAGACGGTCCGGCTGTCGGACGGCGTGACGACGACGTCGACGTTCGCCGAGCAGAAGAGCGGCCTCAGCTGGTCGCCGGACGGGAAGCTGCTGGCGACCAGCGGCAGCTCGGGCGACGGAGGCTGGAAGATCCGGACCTGGGAACCGGGCGGCGCGGAACACGGGCTCGGGTCCGTGGGCCGCAATCCCAGCTGGTCGCCGGACGGCACGATGGTCCTGGTGGAGGTCGAGCGCGGCCAGGGCGCGGAGAACCAGCTGCTGGCGATCCTCGACACGAAGAGCACGCAGAAGCTGCTCCTGGAGATCCGGGCGACGCGGGCGGTCTCGCGGCGCGAGGAGATGCTGGCCGTGTTCCTCCAGGTGTGGACCAGCTACGCCGGCCAGTACTATGACCCGTTCTTCCACGGCGTGGACTGGTCCGCGATGCGCGAGAAGTATCGCGGCCTCGCCGAGGCGTGCCAGACGAAGACGGAGCTCTACGACCTGATCAACGACATGATCCGCGAGCTCAACTCGTCCCACATCCACCTGTCGCCCGCGCCGGTGAAGAACACCGTGACGACGGGCTCGCTGGCGGCGGACTTCGCGTTGAACGACGACGGCTCGCTCCGGGTGGTGCGGGTCGAGCCCGACGGGCCGGCGGACCGCGCCGGGATCCGGGCGGGGGACGTGATCGTCGCCGTGGGCGTCGAGACGCTGACGCCGCGCACGGACCTGGACCGGCTCCTCACCGCGGACGCGAACGGCACGCTTCCGGAGGTGAAGCTCCTGGTGAGGAACGCCGCGGGGGACGGCCGTCCGGTGTCGGTCCGGGGCCTGGACCGCAGCGCGCTTCGGGAGCTCAAGTACGAGAACCGGATTGCGGCGCGGAAGCGGCTGACGCGCGAGCGGAGCGGCGGCCGGCTGGCCTACCATCACATCAAGCTCATGGTCCAGGCCGAGGTCGCGCGGCTGAAGAAGGCCCTCGAGGAAGAGTGCCCGGACGCGGAAGGCCTGGTGCTGGACGAGCGGGACGGCGTGGGCGGCCTGGCCCACCGGCCCGTCTGCGCCCTGCTGGACTCGACCGCCTCCGAGCGCCTCAATGCGTCGCCCGCGTGCTACACCCGCAACCGGAACGGCACGACGTCGCCCGACAAGTACGGCACGGGCTCGCAGGGCGGACGCGGTTCCGGGAAGTCGTGGGACAAGCCGGTGATCATGGTCATGAACGAGATCTCCCGGAGCGACAAGGAGATCCTGCCGTTCACGTTCCGCCACCTGGGGATCGGCTTCCTCGTGGGCATGCCCACGGCGGGCGGGGTCATCGGCGGCAACGAGTGGACGATGCAGGACGGCTCGCGGATCACGGTCTCGGTGCAGGGCTGGTTCAGCGCCGACGGCCGGAACCTGGAGGGCTACGGCGTGCCCCCGGACTACCGCGTGGCCGAGACGCACGAGGACCTGCTCGCCGGCCGCGACGCGCCCCTGGAAAAGGCCATCGAGGTGCTGCTCGCGCAGATGGACGGCAAGATCGCCGCGCTCCGCAAGCCGGGGCTCGAGAAGAACGGCGATAGCCGCCAGGGCAAATGATGACTCTCGCGCTGGCGCTGTTCCTGCTTGCCCCGAGCTTCGTCGAGGGGGCGGTCGCCGCAACCCAGGATCTCGAGAAGGACGTGAAGGCGCTGGCCGGCGACTCGTTCGAGGGCCGGGAGACCGGCACCCCGGGCGAGGAGAAGGCGGCGAAGCACCTCATCGCCGAAATGCGCCGCGCGGGGCTTCAGCCCGTGGTCCAGCCCTTCCAGGGACACGGCACCACGGGGCGCAACGTGATCGCGACCGTCCCCGGGACAATGAACGAGGCGGTGGTGATCGGCGCCCACTACGACCACCTGGGAACCGACGGCAAGAAGGTGTTCACGGGGGCGGACGACAACGCGAGCGGGACCGCCGTCGTGGTCGAGATGGCCCGCCGGTTCGCGAAGAAGCCCGCGAAGCGCACGGTGATCCTCGTCGCGTTCAGCGGCGAGGAGATGGGCCTCCTGGGATCGAAGGTCTGCGTCAACGACTCGCCCGTCTTCGAGCCGGCCGTCGCCATGATCAACCTGGACATGGTCGGC
>Ga0111539_10007741_pt1 | contig 13720 bp, 9 predicted proteins | sample RhiMethybrSRZTD1_FD_79667 | JGI IMG/M metagenome (GOLD analysis project Ga0111539, IMG submission 79667) | Populus rhizosphere microbial communities from Tennessee, USA - Rhizosphere MetaG P. TD hybrid SRZTD1 (version 2) (version 2) | ecosystem: Host-associated > Plants > Roots > Rhizosphere >...
CCGCGAATCACACGATCGACGCCAGCTTTGCGGTCAACACTTTCACGATTACGGCCTCGGCCGGTGCCAACGGCGGGATTGCGCCGAGCGGCGCCGTTGTCGTGAACGAAGGCGCAAATCAGACCTTCACCATCACGCCCGACGTTGGCTTCCACGTGGCGGACGTCTTGGTCGACGGGGCATCCATCGGCGCCGTGACGTCGCACACGTTCACGAACGTCACCGCGAATCACACGATCGATGCCAGCTTCGCCGCCAACATCACATTCACGATCACCGCAACCGCCGGCGCCAACGGCTCCATCTCGCCGAACGGCGCGGTTGTCGTGGAAGAAGGCGCGGATCAGACCTTCACCATCACCCCGAATGCGGGCTTCCACGTCGCCGACGTTCTGGTCGACGGCAACTCGATCGGCGCCGTCACATCACACACGTTCACGAACGTCACCGCGAATCACACGATCGCGGCCAGCTTCGCCGTCACGACCTTCACGATCACGGCTTCTGCAGGTCCGAACGGCTCGATTACCCCGAGCGGCGCGGTCGTCGTCAATGAAAGCGCGGACCAAACCTTCACCATCGCCCCGAACGCGGGCTTCCACGTCGCCGACGTTCTGGTCGACGGCAACTCGATCGGCGCCGTGACCTCGCACACGTTCACGAACGTCACCGCGAATCACACGATCGCGGCCAGCTTCGCCCTCAACACGTTCACGATCACCGCCACGGCGGGACCGAACGGCTCGATCTCCCCGAGCGGCGCAGTCATCGTGAACGAGGGCGCCAACCAGACCTTTACGATCACTCCGGGGCCGAGCTTTCACGTCTTGAGTGTTGTGGTCGATGGCAGTCCTGTCGGCCAGGTGAGCACGTTCACGTTCACGAATGTCACGGTCAATCACACGATCCACGCGACGTTCGCGATCACCACCTGCCACTCGAGCGCGATCGATCTCACTCCCGACGGTCTCGAGGGTTGGGTCGTGAATCCGGATCACGGCAGTGTCGGCGTCTTCGCCACACAGGGCTTGAACGCGAATCAACTGATTGCCGAAGTCTCCGTTGGAGCACAGCCTTGGAGCGTCGACGTACACCCGACGAACGGCGAAGTGTGGGTGACGTCATTCCGCGACGACAAGATCACGATCATCAACGGCGCAACGCGTACCGTCATCGCCACCATTCCGACTGCGTTTGAAACGTTCGGTGTTGCGTTCAACCCGGCCGGCACGTTTGCTCTGGTGACCGCGAGCGGCGCGGACAAAGTTCAGGTGATCGACGTAGCCACGCGAACGGTCACCAGTACGATGAGTGTGTACCGGCGTCCGCGCGGGATCGCCTGGAAGTCCGACGGTACGCGAGCCTGGGTGTCGCACCTGCTCATGCCGGAGTTCTTGGGAAGAGTGACGACCGTGTTCGCGGACGGCTGGACGACTGCGAACATTACGCTCAATCAGGTGATCGCCACGGACAACGCTGGATATCCGAGCACCGTGCAGAACATCACTCTGGCGCCTGCGCCGGCCGATTCGATTCTCTGGGTGCCGAACAACATGATCAACACGTCGATGGGTTTGATCAATTTCGCAGCGCCGCTCACGCCGACGAACATTTTCCATGCGACCGTCCGTCCGGTGAATATCAACAGTCCCGGAACCGATCTCCCCGGCAATACCTATTTCATGAGCAACTCGGGAACGCCGGTCGGCGGTCCGATCGCGGTGGACTTCAAAGGTACGAAAGCGTTCGTCGCCAATTTGCACAGCGAGAACGTGACCGTGCTGAATGCCGGGAACATCCTGACTCCGACAGAAATCGCCGTGATTCCCGCCGGCAAGGCGCCGATCGGCATCGTGGTCCACCCGATTCTGAATCGTGCCTACGTCGCCAACTGGCTCTCGCGCAACGTCACGGTGATCAACACGCTGAACCACACCGTCATCACGACGTTCAACTCCACGTCGATGAATGAACCGCTCTCCGCGCGTGTTCTGCACGGCAAGCAGTTGTTCTTTTCCTCGGTGGGGCCGCTGTCGCTCGACGGCCGAGGCGCTTGCGCGAGCTGTCACGTGTTCGAGCGAAATGACGGGCGCATCTGGGATTTGAGCCAATTCGGGAAGCACATTCGCTCCACGCCGGATATTCGCGGCATCGGTTTCACCGGTCCGCATGATTGGACTGCGGACAAGGACGAGATGCAGGACCACAATTTCGGAATCTTGGATTTCACCGGCGGCGTGGGGCTTATTCCGAATCCGAATCCACCTTTGGGCCCGCCCAATGCCGGCTTGTCGCTGGCCATGGATGATATGGCTCTCTATATGACCACGCTCGTTCCGCGGCGCGGCTCACCGTTCCGCAATCCCGACGGCACGATGACGGCGGATGCCATCGCCGGCGAGGCGATCTTCAACAATCCGACGGTCGGTTGCGCGACATGCCACGTTCCGCCGTTCTACACCGATTCGAGCCTGCTGGAGAATCCGTTCGTGAAACACGTCGTTGGGACGGCCGAAGCCGGCGACAACGATGGCGCCCCCGGATTCGACACGCCGTCGCTCGTCAATGCTTGGGACAACGCCCCCTATCTGCACCATCATCAAGCGCTCACGTTGATGCTGGTGCTGACGAGCTTCAATCCGACCGACCAGCACGGCGTCACGTCGATCTTGTCGACGACGGAAAAGAATCAGCTCGTCGCCTTCTTGCAGCAAATCGTGTGGCCGGAATCGACCGGAACTCCCACCGACGCGCAAACGGTCGTCTCGGCTCCTACGAAGACTTCATTCGACAACGTCTTCCCGAATCCGTTCCGGAACGAGACCTCGCTTCGCTTCTCATTGGAGAGAACTCCGTCGAAGGTGCGCATCGATGTCGTCGACGTCAGCGGACGACGCGTGCGTACGCTCCTGGAGCGCGACATGACGCAGGGCGTTCATGTGGTGGGCTGGGATTCGAAGAACGACGATGGACAGCTGGTCTCCGCCGGAACGTACTTCGCGAAGCTGAACGTCGACGGCCGGGTGCAGCAGACGAAGCGGTTGACCGTTCTTCGCTGATCTGGTGTGCCGCAGGCCCCCACCCAGCGGCCACAAGGCCTTCGATTTCTAGCAATCCGCTGGAAGGGCCGCCCCAGCGCCGAGGCGGAATCTTTCATGATTTTACTAAGACTCTTGACAGCCCCTAGGATTTCCCTATCCGGCTCTGCTATTCTCTCCAGTTACCGGCGCATCACACCGTGCCCCTGATCGCGCGGGAACCGATTCCTCGATTGCCGAACATGCTTGTTTCTTCTCGGAGGAACGTTATGGCCCGCACCCCGCCTCGGCTTCGGTCGTTGTCTGCGGCGGCGATTGCTGTTTTTTGCACAGCTTCGTTTTTCTTCACAGGGTCGCCCGCTGGCGCCGTCTCCACGCACTCGTCGGCGATCGATCTCACCCCGGACGGTCTCGAAGGCTGGGTGGTGAACCCGGACAACGCGAGCGTTTCCGTGTTCGGAACTCAGGGGGCAACCGAGAACCAACTCTTGGCGGAAGTGCCCGTGGGCGCGGAGCCGTGGTGCGTCGACGTGCATCCGTCGAACGGCGAAGTGTGGGTCACCTCATTCCGCAACGACAAGGTCTACATCATCGACGGCGCGGCGCGTGCAGTCATCGACTCGGTCGCGACGGGATTCGAAACATTCGGCATCGCCTTCAATCCTGCGGGCACCGTTGCGCTCGTGACCTGCACCGGCGCCGACAAGATTCAAGCGATCGACGTCGCGACGCGCACGATCACGAACACGATCAACGTCTATCGGCGCCCGCGCGGAATCGCCTGGCGAAATGACGGCGTGCGCGCGTGGGTCTCGCACCTGCTCATGCCGGAACCCATTGATCGGCTCACCACCGTGTTCACGGCAACCTGGACCACGTCGAACGTCACCATTAATCAGGTCTTCGGAACGGACAACGCCGGCTATCCGAGCACGATGCAGAACATCACGCTTGCTCCGGCGCCCGCGGATACCATCTTGTGGATCCCGAACAACATGATCAATACCACGATGGGCTTGTTCAACTTCGGGACGCCGTTCACGCCGACCAACATCATGCACGCGTGCATTCGTCCGGTGCGCGTCAATGTGGGCGCGGGGCAGGATCTGGCCGGCAATACGTACTTCATGAGCAATTCGGGAACGCCGGTGGGCGGGCCGATTGCCGTCGACTTCAAGAGCGGCAAGGCCTACGTCGCGAACTTGCACAGCGACAACGTGACCATTCTGAGCGTTTCCAACATCTTGGCGCCGACTCAGGTATCCGTCCCCATCCCGGTGGGCAAGGGCCCGATCGGCATCGTGACGCATCCCACGATCCAGCGCGCTTACGTGGCGAACTGGCTCTCGCGCAGCGTCACCGTCATCACCACCCAGTCGAACTCGGTCGTCACCACGTTTTCGTCCGTGGCCAACGAGACGCTCCCGCCGCAAGTGTTGCACGGGAAGCAATTGTTCTACTCGTCGAAGCCGCCGCTCTCCTTGGATGGGCGCGTCGCCTGCGCGAGCTGCCATGTGTTCGATCGCAACGATTCGCGTCCGTGGGATTTGAGCCAACTCGGAAAGCATTTCCGTTCGACGCCCGACATGCGCGGCATCGGATTCACCGGCGCGCACGATTGGACTGCGGATAAGGACGAGATGCAGGACCACGACTTCGGGATCATCGAGTTCGCCGGCGGTACTGGGCTCATCGCCTCACCGAATGCTCCGCTCAGTACGCCCAATCGTGGCCTCTCGGCGGATATGGACGACATGGCTTTCTACATGAGCTCGCTTGTTCCCCGGCGTGGCTCACCGTTTCGCAATCCGGACGGCACGCAGACCGCCGATGCGGACAGCGGCGAGGTGATTTTCAACGACGCTACAGTCGGCTGCGCGACATGTCACGTTCCGCCGTTCTACACCGATTCGAGCTTGCTCCAAAATCCGTTCATCAAGCACATCGTGGGAACCGCCGATCCCGCCGACACGAATGCGGCGTCCGGATTCGACACTCCGTCGTTGATCAACGTGTGGGACTCCGCTCCCTATTTGCACCACCACCAGGCGGCGAATTTGCTGCAGGTTCTCACGGTGTTCAACCCGAGTGATGAGCACGGCGTCATCTCGACACTCACGACCCAGCAGAAGAATTGGCTCGTCGCGTTTTTGCAACAGATCACTTGGCCGGAATCGACCGGGACGGCGACCGGCGTCGAGACGGTGTCTTCGTCGCCATCTGGAAGCGTTTTCCAGGGAATCTTCCCCAATCCATTCCGCGCCGAAACATCGCTGCAGTTCTCGCTGCAGCAGAATCCATCGCAGGTTCACATAGAGGTGGTGAACATCGGCGGGCGTCGCGTGCGGGCGCTTCTCGATCGGGAATTGACGCGCGGAACGCATATCGTGGGGTGGGACGGCAAGAACGACGACGGCAAGCTCGTGGCTGCGGGAACCTATTTCGCGAAACTCTCCGTCAACGGCCGCGAAGTGCAGACGAAACGTTTGACCGTGCTGCGGTAGCAGCAGCGGAGCTGCCGTGCCGTTCGCCAACGCAACTTCGCGAGCCCGCGACGAGCTGAACGCCGTCCTGTACGACAGCTTTCCAGGCGGCGTCGTTTCCGAGGCCGATCTCGAGCGGAAGTTCCCTCTCTTCTTGAATGCACTTCGCGAGCACATTCCGTTCGATCACGAGCTGTTGTTCGTGCGTATTCTCGAGTTGAGCGGCCGCCGCGCGGGCATCGTTGGTGAAGCCTTGGTGCGCGAGATTGCGCGGCGTGCGCTCGAAGGCGGGTTTTCCGCCGGCGATACGCTCGCCGCAATGCGCCTTTTGGCTCGCGTCCTTCCCGCCGAGGACAACTTCTTTGAAAGACTTCTCGCGATCGAAGCGCTCGACCTGCTGCGTTTCGAGATGACGCTCGACTTCGCCGCCGACCAGCGCGGTCTCGAGGAGTACATGGCGTTGTCCTATTTGCGTGACGGAGATCCGGAAGCGCAAGAAGTGCTGCGCGGATTTCCGATTCCCGCACCGGTTCGCTCGCGGCTCGAATCGTTTTTCCATCCCGAGCAATGCGCCGCGCGGCTTCGCGCCGGATGGAGCCGCTGGATTCCGTCCGAACAGAGCGAGACGATGCGAAATTGGATTTGCGGGAAGATTCCGCCGCTGGATTGAGATGAATCGACGGACTTCGCCGAAAGTCAGTCGAAGACTTCCCTCAAGAGATACTTCGCGCCGAGTCGTTGTCGCGTCCTCAGGCGATAGCGGATCTCGCCATCATCGTTCAGGATCGCGCGCAAGAATGGATGCTCGTCATGAACCGGCTCTGCGGGGAGATGCTCCGCCAGGCTGTCGTGAGCCTCGTGCAGCGCGTCCGTTGGAGCTGCCTGGTCTTCCAACCCGGGACCGCCCGCGAGCTGTTTGCGCCGCCGGTGACGATGGCGCCTACGGCGTCGACGGCCGATGTGTCCGTCGGAAGGCTCGGGACCGTGGGCAGGGGGCTCTGGGTTGGGACGTGGAGTCTCGTCCAAGAATCACTCGAAGAAGAAGGTGAAACGCACGCTGTCTTCCTTTCCCCCTTCGGATCGGCCCCTGGCTTCCTTGACTCAAAATCGCGACCGCCACGGCGAAACGTCGGCAAGCCGCGTTCCAAGTGAGGCGCTGGCCTTCCTTCGAGAGTCTGGTATCCTGGCGTCGTGATCTCGCTCTTGATGGCGATCCTCCTCGCCGGCACACCCTCCACCTTCCAAGACGCTTCGATCCGGGTCGAGCTACCGAAAGGTTGGTCGATCGACGGCGAAAGCGGCGAGTACATGTTGGAATCGGACGAGGAAGACGTTGCCTCGCTCTTGATTCTGCCGCGTGATCCGGAACGAACGCTGGAAGAGCTGCTCGCTGACATCGAAGAACAGTTCTTGTCGACGGGTTTGTTCACCATCGATGCGAGCGAAGAGCGCGACATGAACGGCACGCCCGTTCACCTTCGGCGTTATCGAAGAATGGCGGCGGGCGGCGACTCGACCGAGTCGACCCATACGCAATACATCTTCTGGCGCGGGGACGTTCAGGTGCTCTTGCAGGTCGAAGCATCGGTGAAAAGCCCGGTGCCCGAGCGTCTCTTCAACAAGATCTTTGCGTCGCTGGAGATTCTTTCCGTTCCCGAGCCGTTCTCGTACGAGGATTTTTGGGGAGATCCGGGTCTGGATGAGGGGATGCCGGACGACGGATCCGTTCCCGAAGACGACATCCCCGCCGAAGAACCGGACTCTCTCGACACCGGGGGCGGCAACTAGATTCGCTCTCTCCACTCACTTTGCCGGGAAATTCTCCTCGAGCTTCCACACGACGAGCTCCGCCAGACCGGTGTCGGCAGTCAGTCCATCGGTCCCGCGCCAATGCGCGGAATCCTGCGGATTCGAAGGCCCGATCTCCATCATCTCTTGATGCGGTCCGCGCAAATGCGCGCCATGCTGCCGGGCGACTTCCGCTCCCTGCACATCGCCCGACGCAACCGCGATGAAGACCGGCATCTCGGTGTGAGCGATCAAATAATCTTCATCTTCCGGCAAGAGATAGCCGCCCAAGAAAATCAGCGCCTTGACGTGAGGATTGAGCCGCGCGGTGCGCGCTGCATAGGTGGAGCTGAATCCTGCGGCGATGATCGCGATGCGCGAATCGTCCACACCGGGATTCTTCGCCGCGGCTTTGATGGCGGCCGCAATGTCTTCGTGAAAGGAATCGCGCGCTTTGGTGGTGAGCTCTTGCGGTGTAGCCGCCTCCTGGCGACTTTCCCCGAACCCGCGATGATCCAATCTCAGGACGGCATAGCCGTGCTCGAGGAGCGGCGCGACGAGGGGCACCCACGAAGTCCGATCCCGTTCCTGCTGATGGCAAAGCACGACGAGCGGCGCATTCTTCGCGCCTTCCGGAACGTCCAGATCGAAGAAGATCGTGAACTTGTCCTTGGTGCGAACCGGGGACAGCTTCGTCGCGGATCCGCAAGTTGCGAGCATGAGCAGGGTCCACGCCGCCGTCATGATGGCGGCGAGGGCGCGCGCCGCGCGCGCCGATCGGATTGACCTCAAGAGTTGATTCCTTTCCGCACGTTTGTTACTGATTTCCATCCATTTGTTCCGGCGGCCCGGAAATCGAGCCGGCAAACGGGAGGAGATTCGAAACATTGAACATCCTCGGGATCCATGCGTTCACCGGTCCCGCGGCCGCCTGCCTGGTCCGCGACGGCCGGGTTGTCGCCGCAGCCCGGGAAGAGCTGTTCACGCGCCGCGCCCTGGATGCTTCGTTCCCCCGCAATGCCATTGCCTATTGCCTGCGCGCCGCGAAGCTGGGCCCCTCCGCGCTGCAGGCCGTCGCCTGGTGCGGGCGCCCGGAAACGGCCCTGGCTCAAGCCATCGCCCGTGCCCTGGCCTTTGCGAAAGGGTACCCGATTTTCCGGCGAGCGTTGACTGACTGGCCCGATGGATTTTTCGATGCGGAGGCCTTGGTGTCCCGCGAGCTGGCGGCGGACATCCCCGTCCGATTCATGGAAGAAACGTTTTCGCATGCCGCCGCGGCCTTCTTTTCCTCCCCCTACTCGAGCGCGGCGGTCCTGGCGATCGGGTCCGGTTTCGAAGAGCCGAACGCGATTCTCGCGGCGGGATCTGGATCTGAACTCGAGATTCTCGAGGAGCCCGCCATTCCCGCACGGCACGCAAGTCCCGCAGGGCGCGACGCAACGCCCTCCTTCGAGGAGATGGCGGCGCTCGCGCGGCGCGCGGTCGAGCGAACCGAATCGAAGGCGATCGTGTTGGCCGGACCGCTCGACTGGAAAGCGCTGGGTCCGCGCCTTTGCCGGGCGGCGAAGGCGGAAGAATTCTGGGCTCACCCCGCTGCGATCGGTGGGGCTTCCGCCGCGGGTGCGGCGCTCTTGCTTTCCGTTCGCGAGGGCGAGGCTCCGGTGCGCCTGCTCGAAACCGCAGATCGTCCTGAAGCGGCGTGGAGCTACGGCCCCGGTTACAACAGCCATCAGATTCGGACGTTTCTCCGCTCGCGCGATGTTCATACCGACGAGCTCGAGACCGAGGATCTGCACGCGCGCGTCGCCACGCTTCTGTCGGAGAAAAAACGAGTGGGCTGGTTTCAGGGCCGTCTCGATCTCGGTCCAAGCCCGGTGACCTCGCGTTCGGTTCTCACAATGGAATGCAGCGAGGGAGAGGAGCGTTTCGTGGAAGCGGGAGGGCGGCGCGGTTTCGACGAGCTCTCGCGCTTGTTGGAAGAACGCGTGGGGCGCCGCGCGCTGTATGCATCTCCTCTCGCCAAGCCGGGCGAGCCGCTCGCCTGCACGCCGTCCGATGCCTACGATTGTTTCGCTCCACTCTCGCTCGATGCCATCGCGATGGGTCCCTATCTCGTCACGCGTGAAATGGCTCGCGATCACGCGGACTCGCCGCCGCCGGAACAAGCGCGGACTTCATCCCGGCGCAAGTCGGCAGAGGAATTGGCCGGCTTCTTCCTTTGGCTCCGACTTCTTCCCTCAATTCTCACGCGCCAAGTCGGTGCTCTCGATGGAAGCGCCGCCCGCACCGCAAAGGCCTGGCTTGCGGCGCGCCGCTTCTTTCACGGGGCTCATGGCCCGGGCTCTTGACGCCGAAGGGGCAATCAAGGGAAATTGAGCGTGTCCACGAGCGCCCCCTGCGGCTCGCTCGGACTTCCCCAGTCGGATTGCACCCGCCTTTTCGGGGTCCTGAAGATGGAACAAGCGACATCCTCTGCGTTCGTTCCCGGTCTGGCCGGTGTGGTGGCCGCGCAATCGCGGGTAGGCCACGTCGACGGCGAGAACGGGATTCTCGAATACCGCGGCTATCGCATCGAGACGCTCGCCGAGAACAGCACCTTCGAGGAAACGGCCTACCTCTTGTTGTACGGGCGGCTTCCAAAGCGCGCCGAGCTCGCCGAGTTCAAGTCATCTCTGCAATCCCATCGCCAGGTGAAGCCGGAGATTCTGCGCATGATCGCGGACTTTCCTCGCGAGGGGCACCCGATGGCGGCGTTGCAAACCACCGTCGCGGCCATGGGGCTCGTTTATCCGCGCACCGGCGCCGGCGACTTTCAGGAAAGAATGATCGCGTCGCACCGGCTGATTGCGCAGCTCCCCACGATGCTCGCCGCGATCGCCCGCCATTCGAAGGGCCAGGAGCCGATTGCGCCGCGCAAAGATCTCGATCACGCCGCAAATTTCTTGTGGATGATCAACGGCGAAGTGCCCGCACCCATCGCCGCGCGCACGTTGGATGTCGCGCTCATTCTTCACGCCGAGCACACGTTGAACGCTTCGACGTTCACGTGCCGCGTGGTCGCCTCCACGCTCGCCGATCCGTATGCCTCGGTGTCGGCGGCGATCGGATCGTTGGGAGGGCCCTTGCACGGCGGCGCCAACGAAGAAGTCTTGAAGATGCTGGAGGAAATCGGCGATCCCTCGAAAGCGAAGGCGTGGTTCGAGGATGCCGTCGCGAAGAAAAAGAAGATCATGGGCCTCGGTCATCGCGTGTACAAAGTGAAAGATCCGCGCGCCTACGCATTGCAAACGCTCGCCGAGCGCGTCTTCGCCGAGCTCGGATCCACCAAGCTCTATGACATCGCGAAAGAGATCGAGAAGCTGGCGGCGGACAAGCTGGGACCGCGCGGCATCTATCCGAACGTCGACTTCTTCTCCGGCACGGTCTACCTCAAGATGGGAATCGAGCCCATTCTCTTCACGCCGATCTTCGCCATCGCCCGCGTGGCCGGCTACGTTGCGCATTACGTCGAGCAGATGGAAGACAACAAGATCTACCGGCCGAGTCAGGATTATTTGGGAGTGCACGACACTCCGTACGTTCCCATCGATCAACGCTAGTCTCCCGCCATCCCCGTTCCCGTCCTGGCTTCTTTGTTCCTCCTCAGCTTATCTTCAGGCGATGAGCCCTCCTTTCCAGCACATCGTGAAGCGCGACGGAACGGTCGCGCCGTTCAATGCCGAAAAGATCACCGTTGCGGTATACAAAGCCGCTGCAGCCATCGGCGGTCACGATCGCGCCCTCTCCGAGCGCATCTCGCGACAAGTCGTCGATGCGCTCTCGATCCTCTATTCGGAGAGCGAGCCGCCCATGGTCGAAGACATTCAAGATGTCGTGGAGCGCACGCTCATCAAGAACGGATTCGCCGACACCGCGAAGGCCTACATTCTCTATCGCCACGAGCGCGCCCGCATGCGCAAGTCGCGCGACGAGCACAAGCTCGAGCTCGTCCCGTATAAAGCGATGTGGCACGCCTTGGACTGGGCGGTCGAGAACGAGTGCGAAACGGTGGCGAAGTTGAATGCGCTCCTGCGCTCCGGCCGCCAGAAGCAGCTCATCGAAAAATCGGAAGAGCGCTACGAGGGAATTCTCGATGCGGCGGCCCGCGCCATCTTGGAGCGGCGCAGTGAGCTGCGCTTCGTGATCGTGGCCGGGCCGTCCTCTTCCGGCAAGACAACGACGACGCTCAAGCTCACCGAACGATTGGAGCGCGAAGGAATCTCGGTGATTCCGATGGCGCTCGACAATTACTTCTTCGATCTAGAAAAGCATCCCAAGGATGATTCCGGCGACTACGACTTCGAAACTCCCGAGGCGATGGACTTGCCGCTCATCAACGAGCAGCTCGCCACGCTCGATCAGGGAGGCGCGATCGAGATGCCGACGTACGACTTCAAGTTGGGCGTGCGCACGCAGCACACCACTCGCTTTGCGCCGTCGGCCTCGAGTCTCATTCTGCTCGACACGCTGCACGGCCTCTACGACGGGCTCACCGCCAGCGTCCCGGACGAGCGCAAGTTTCGCATTTACATCGAGACCATCAGCCAGCTCAAGACCACCGAGGGGCGCTACGTCCGCTGGACGGACATTCGCCTCTTGCGGCGCATGATTCGGGACTCCATGCATCGCAGCTACTGCCCCGAACGCACCATCCTGCACTGGCATTACGTCCGCCGGAGCGAGCTGAAACACATCATCCCGCATCAAAGCCGTGCCGATTTCCTGGTCAACAGCTCGCTCGCCTACGAGCTGCCGGTCTTGAAGAAGCGCTTGTTTCATTTCTTCCCCGATTTCGTGAAGAAATGGGGGCAGGACGAGAAGCGCGTCGAGGAGGTGATTCGCGTGGAAAGAATCCATCGCCTCCTGGACTCGCTCGATACAATCGAGGACGATTCGCTCATCCCTCAAGGATCTCTCTTGCGCGAATTCATCGGAGGCAGTTCATATGCAGTGCACTAGCCTCGATTGCGGCGCGGAGGCAAGAGCATGAAATCCAGCGACGTGGAGACGATTCGCACCACGGAATGGATCTTCGAGGGCCCGGGACGCCTGGGGAAGATCCATGCAACGCTGTCGCATCCCGCTCCCGGTGAGCTCCTTGTGCAGTCGAAGGTCGGGGCCATTAGCCCGGGGACCGAGCGCACGCTCCTGCATGGCGCAGCGCAATCGGTGCCGGTCGCCTCGTATCCGCATCAGCCGGGTTATTTGAACGTCGTCACGATCATCGATGCCGGCGACCGAACGCTTTTGGGAGATCGCGGCATCGCCGTTCTGGGACATCGCAACTTCGCCTTGATTCCCGATTCGAAATTCATTCGCATTCCCGCGGGCGTCCCCGACGAGCTGGCGCTGTTGGGCGTGCTCGCGGCGGATGCCCGGCACGCGCTCGACACGGCCGATCCGCGGCAGGGAGAAGAGTGCCTCGTCATCGGCGGCGGCATCCTGGGCGTGCTCACCGCCTGGGAAATCTGCGTGCGGATTCGCGGGCGCGTTCTCTTGATCGAGAAGGATGCCGGTCGTCGCGATTACCTGGCCGAGATTCGCTGGCCGGGCCCAGTGACGATTGCCGATCGGGTGGGGCGCCGCCATCACGTGGGGATGGCTTTCGATTGCGCCTCGACCGCCGCTGCATTCGAGCTCGCGCAACATGCGATGAAGCCGCACGGATCGATTCTCTTGATCGCCGATGGCGGACATGAGGATTACGTTCTGTCGCCGGAATTCTTCTCCAAGGAGCTCTTCTTGGGGAAGACGGGCTCGCATCCCAATTTGCGCAGCTTCTTGGGCGAGTACTTCTCGCGCATCGACGACCGCACTTCGCTTCTCGATGCGGCATTTCGCGAAGACGTGCGCTTCAGCGATTTCCCCCACGCCTATCTCGAAACTCTTCTGGCGCCTCCCAGCCAGAGCAAAGGCCTTCTGCCCCGCGTTCTCTATCCCTGAGGTTTGAGCACAGAGCTCGCGACTCCACCATTTCGCGCGCCGCGCTGTCATTCAACGCAAAAATCGGCAAGCTCTTGACCAACGCGCCGGGACCTTGAAGCCGTCGTCGAAAAACGGCCGATCTCCGCGTCAATTCACCGCTTGTCTTGCCGATAAGACAACCAAATGAACGAGATTTTCCCGCGTCGAGGTTTCCTCGCGAACGCAACGTTGCGCCCGCTTTGCCGGCGAGGACTGATCGCCGCCGCTGCACTGTTACTCACCGCCGGCACTGCATCTGCACAAGGCGGCGGAATCAGCCTCTCCGCTTTGCAGCCCAACTTGAAGATTTCCCCCGGCATCAAAGAGCAGCTCATTTTCACGCTCACGATTTCGAGCTCTCTCATTCTCCCGGAAACATTGAATTCGATTGCCTTCGCGAACATCACG
>Ga0111539_10007742_pt1 | contig 13718 bp, 8 predicted proteins | sample RhiMethybrSRZTD1_FD_79667 | JGI IMG/M metagenome (GOLD analysis project Ga0111539, IMG submission 79667) | Populus rhizosphere microbial communities from Tennessee, USA - Rhizosphere MetaG P. TD hybrid SRZTD1 (version 2) (version 2) | ecosystem: Host-associated > Plants > Roots > Rhizosphere >...
AGCCGGCACCAAAACCGGCGCCAAAACCGGCGCCAAAACCGCCACCGAAGCCTGCTCCGCCCCCGGCAGCCGCACCGCCGGTCGCCCCGGCCGAACCGGAGCAGCCGGCGGCCACTCCACCCGCCGCGGAGTCGGAGGTCCCTGCGACGCCGCCGGAAGCCAGCCCCACGCCGCGTGGGCGTTCGGTCAGCGCGCCTCGCTTCGCGCCGAGCGAAGTCGAAAAGGCCCGTGGCCTGCGCATCGTCAGCATCGAGGTGGCCGGCAATCGCCGCATCACCAAGGGCGACATCCTGAGCTACCTGCATCAGCGCTCGGGGCAGGCGTTCGCGCCCGAGACCCTGACCCAGGACGTGCGCGAGCTCTGGAACTCCGGCTTCTTCGACGACATCGAGGTCGACCTGGAGCGGACCGACTCGGGTGTGACGCTGAGGTTCTTGGTCCGCGAGCGGCCGAACGTGGCGGCCGTCGAGTTCGAAGGCAATCAGGAGATCGACAACGACGACCTCAGCGAGGCGCTCGAGGTCAAGGCCGACACCGTACTCAGCCAGCCCGCAGTGCGGCGCGCGGTGCAGAAGATCCGCGACATGTACGCGGAGAAGGGGTTCTTTCTCGCCGAGGTCACGAGCGAGATCATTCCCCAGAAAAACAACGAGGTCACGGTCCGCTTCAAGATCGAGGAACACGGCCAGGTGAGCGTGCGCCGCATCACCTTCATCGGCAACGAGCACATCTCGGACGAGGAGCTTCGCGAGGTGATGTTCACCGGTCAATCCGGCTTCTTCGCCTTCGGCTCGGGCGGGCCGTTCCGCCAGGACGCGTTCGAGCGCGACATCGCGGTGATCAGCGCCCTCTACTACGACCGCGGCTTTCTGTCGGTGACGATCAACACGCCGCGCATCATGCTGACGCCGGATCGCAACGGGATCGAGGTTTCGATCACCATCGACGAGGGCCCTCGCTACCGGATTCGCCAGCTCCGCGTCTACGAACGCGGCCCCGACGGCAACGAGGTCGAGCCGATCGGCGGCCGGCGCAACCTCAGGATGATGGTGCGCACCAAGAGCGGCGACTATTTCAACCGCGCCGAACTGCTCGAGGATTTGCAGGCGATCCGCACGCTGTACCGAGACCACGGCTACGCCAAGGTCGAGGCCTCTCCCCAGACGCGGCTCGATCCGGAGCGCCGCGAGGTCGACATCGAGGTGCCGGTGGTGCGCGGCCCGCTCGTGTACTTCGAGCGCATCGAGGTGCGCGGCAACAGCAAGACCCGCGACAAGGTCGTGCGCCGCGAGCTCGAGGTCGCCGAGGGCGATCTGTTCAACGAGACCAAGCTGGAAGAATCGCGCAAGCGCATCACGGCGCTCGGCTTCTTCGAGCGCGTCGACATTTCGCAAGAAGACGGCTCGGCGCCCGACAAGATGGTGGTCTACATCGAGGTCAGCGAACGCCCGACCGGCACGTTCCAGGTCGGAGCCGGCTTCTCGAGCATCGAGAATTTCATCGCCACCGCCCAGGTGCAGCAGGCGAACTTGTTCGGCAACGGGCAGAGCTTGAGCCTGCAGGCTCAGATCAGCGGCTTGAGACAGCTGATCAATCTGCGCTTTTTCGAGCCGTACTTTCTCGACAGCAAATTCAACGCCAGCGTCGACCTCTACGACCAGCTCCGCATCTTCAACGACTTTTCACAGTCGAGCACCGGCGGCGCGCTGACCTTCGGCTATCCCCTGGTCGAGCCCGAGCTCACGGCCTCGCTCACCTACACCGCGGAGCTCGACGAGGTCAGCACCGAGACGCAATCGACGTTCTTGGGCACTTCGAGCGCGGTCAGCGTGTTCACGCGCCTGCCGCTCGCCAACCTGTTCAACGACGGGCTCACCTCGAGCTTGCGGCCCGCGCTCACCTACGACACCCGCGACAACCGGCTGTTTCCCACGAGCGGCCTGTACCTGCGCGGGTCGACCGAGTTTGCCTCCGAGCTGCTCGGCTCCGAAACCGAGTTTCTGCGCCACCGCTTCGTCGGCCTCATCTACTATCCGCTCGGTGCAGGCTTCGTGATCAAGCTGAACAGCGAGGCCGGCCACGTGACGAGTCCCTCCAGCGAGGGCGTTCCGATCTTCGCGCGCTTCTTTCTCGGCGGCATTCTCGACGTGCGCGGGTTTCGCTTTCGCAGCATCGGCCCGCGCGTCAATCTCACCACCGCGCTCGATCCGAACAGCCGCCCGATCACCGACTTTGCGAGCATCGGCGGCAACCTGATGTACTTCCAGAACCTCGAGCTCGAATTCCCGATCATCGAGAAGGTCGGGATCCGCGGCGTGCTCTTCACCGACGCCGGCAACGCCTGGAACCTCGAGGGCAACTACTGCAAGAACGGCGGCGCCGCGATCCCGTTCGAAGCAATCAGCCCCTGCTTCGACGGCATCGAGGATCTCGCCCTGCTCCGCACGTCGTGGGGTTTCGGCATTCGCTGGTTCTCGCCGCTCGGCCCGCTGCGCTTCGAGTGGGGCTTCCCGTTCAAGCCCCTGCCCTACGAAGAGTCGAGCGTTTTCGAGTTCACGATCGGAAACTTCTTCTGAGCCGAGGCAACGGGGGAGACCTCGGATCCGAGCGAGCCGGAAGCTCGTAACGTCCGCGTGCCTTCGCCTGCTCCGCGTTCCTTCCGCTTTCGGCGATCGCGCTGCGGGGTAGCCGCGATGGTTTTTGCGCTCTCGGCGCGAGCCGAGCCGAAGCTCGATCCGGAACGCTTGGAGCCCGGCGCGCTACCTGTCGTCACGGCGAGCACGGACTTCGGGCTGGGCGTTGGAGCGCTCGCGAGCGTCGCGCGGTTTTCCAGCGGGTACGAGCCGTACCGCTGGCGCCTCCAGTTGCTCACGTTCGCCGCCGGCAAGACCGACGACGACGGCGACTTCGCTTTTCCGTACCAGGACCACCAGCTCGACGCGGATTTCCCGGAGCTGGTCCGGCGCCTGCGCCTCGTGATTCGAGCGCGCTTCACCCGCAACTCGGCCGCGCCTTACTACGGCATCGGCAACGCGAGCCGCGACCTCGGCAGCGAGCGGCGGTTTCAGCACTACGACCGCATCTACCCGAGCCTCCAGCCCACGCTGCGCCTCGAGCTCACGCCCGATGTCTTCGTCTTCGGTCAAGTCGATGCCGGCTACAACGCACTCACGGTTCATGCGGGCAGCCGGCTGGCGCTCGATCTCGACGGCGCGTCGGGCGAGAGCGTGCGCTCGGCGCTGCGCGGCAGTGCCGATCACTGGCTGGTCGTTGCCACGGCCGGCGCGGCGATCGACACCCGCGACGACGAGACGTCACCCACGCGCGGAATCTTCCACGAAGCTTCCGTGCGCACCGGTCAGGCGTACGGCCGAGACGAGAGCTTCCGCGGCGCCGACTCGAATGCCAGCTACTACCTGCCGATTCACCGGGACACGCTGGTGCTCGCTGCCAGGTTGATGTTCGACGTCATGTGGGGCAACCCTCCGTTTTATTTGCTATCGCGCGTGAGCGGCCTCGACTCCTTCAACGCCCCGGGGGGCGAATCGGGGGTTCGCGGTGTACCGGTTGGCCGCTACGCCGGTAAGCTCAAGGTCGTCGGCAATCTGGAGCTTCGTTCGGTGCTGCTCCGCCCCTCGCTCGGCTCGCAGCGTTTCGAGATTGGTCCGGTGGCATTTCTTGACGGCGGGCGCGTATGGACCGACATCGACCCGCAACCGGAGCTCGATGGAACGGGCGTCGGGCTCAAGTACGGGGTCGGCGGAGGTGTGCGATTTCGGTGGGGAAAAGCGTTCTTGATCCGGATCGACGCCGCGCGCTCGCCCGACGGCACCGGCGTGTACTTCGGGGTCAATCAGGCCTTTTGAGGCTGGGCTCGATCTCAATCGCCCGCTGGCTCGTATCTGCTCCGGAGGCGTTCGACCGCCCATCGGGGGTCGGGCCGGTCGACGCAAACGTCGGCCACGTAGGGGACTTTTGACTCACTCGACGCGATCGCTCTTTTTGGCAATCTGGGGCCTGGCAGGCGGACTCACCGCAGGCTGCGGCGAGCCGTTCACCCAATCCCGGCAAGCCGCCAGCGTCGATGGAGGAGGAGCCAGCGCCGAAGGCGGGGGGCGGGCGGGCAGCGGCGGGAGCGCCGGCAGCACGGGTGGGACGACCGGCAGCGGCGGCAGCGGCGGAGCCGATCGAGACGCTGGCGACGCCAGAGGCGGAATGGGGATGGTCAGCGGCGACGCCGGCGGTGACCGGGGCGATGCCGGCCCGCGCTGCGGAAACCGAGCGATCGATCCGGGCGAAACCTGTGACGACGGCTACGCCGACGACTGTGGTAGCTGCAACGCCGACTGCACCGGGGCCGGCACTGGTTCGAGCTGCGGAGACGCCCTGGTGTGCCCGGAGACGGAGCAGTGCGACGACGGCTTTCAGACCGCATGCGGAAAATGCAACGTCGACTGCAGCGGGCCCGGCACCGGTTCGACGTGTGGCGATGGTCAGGTCTGCACAGACACGGAAAAGTGTGACGATGGCAAGACAACGGCATGCGGCCCGTGCGACGCCACCTGCACTGGTCCCGGCACCGGCTCGATCTGCGGCGACCGCGTGATCTGCCCCGACACCGAAGCCTGCGATGACGGCGAAACCAACGGTTGCGGCGCGTGCAACGCCACCTGCACCGGGACCGGCAACGGCGTGAGCTGCGTGTGCGGCAACGGCCGCGTCGATCCCGGCGAGACCTGCGATGACGGCGGCACCAACGCGTGCGGGCTTTGCAACGCCACCTGCAGCGGGCCCGGCACGGGTTCGCGCTGCGGCGACGGCGTGGTGTGTCCCGAAACCGAAAAGTGTGACGACGGCAAAACCACCGCGTGCGGCGCGTGCAACGCCACCTGCACCGGCCCCGGAACCGGTTCGATCTGCGGCGACAACGTGCGCTGCACCGACACCGAGGCCTGCGACGACGGCAAGACCACCGCGTGCGGACCCTGCAACGCCACTTGCACCGGCGCCGGCACCGGCAGCAGCTGCGGCGACGGCATCGTGTGCCCGGACACCGAAACTTGCGACGACGGGCGAGCCACGAGCTGCGGCGCGTGCAACGCGACGTGCACTGGTCCGGGCTCGGGATCGGTGTGCGGCGACGGCGTGCTGTGCCCCGACACCGAGAGCTGCGACGACGGCCACCGCGACGCGTGCGGTAGCTGTAACGAGAACTGCAGCGGCGCCGGCACCGGCCAGCCGACCACGGACTGCAGCGTCGGTTGCGCAGACGGCACCGCCGATCAGACCTTCTCAGGCAAAATGGTCGGCTGCGCCGGAGCGGTGGACTACGCGAGCCGCGATTCACTCTGTGCGACCGGTTTCGCGGCCTGCTCGGCGCTACAGTGGGTTGGCTACTTCGAGGGCAAGGTTCCCACGCACCACTACTGGACGAACGACAATCTGCTCTGGAGCGGCACCGGACCCGGCGAATGCACGGTCTCGATCAGCGTCGGCACCGACTGCTACGGGAGTCCGATGCGCGTGTGCGTACCCGGCAGCAACGGCACCACCACTTTCGACAGCGAAGGCAATGTTTGCAACTGGTACGACTGCGGCCTCGACGAGAGCTCGCCGAACGAGTTCTTCGGCGGCTGTCTCGGCAACAACACGGCGGGCACGCTGTGCTGTCCGATGCCCTGACCCTGACACGTTCGTTCCGGCAAAGCAGCGTCCGCGTTTCGCCGAAGTTTCCCCACCGCCCGCGTTAACAATCTCGCAACACGCGTGTGAACCGAACGCGTCATCGCGGCGTGCGCGCCTGCACAAAGGACTCGGCGCTGTTGGCCAGCCGCACTGCCGCGACGATAATCTCGCTCGAAGATCGCATCGCCATGGAACGTTTGACCACGCTCTCCAAAGTGTTGCTCGCCGCGATCGTAGTCGGCGCCGCGGCCACTGCCTTTCACACCTACGGCAAGCGCTTCGAAGCGCGCGGCGAGCCGATCGCCGCCGTGCCGGCTCCGGTCACGGGCGCTCCGCCGCAGGCAGCGGCCGCTCCCCGACCGGGTGTCGAACGACCAGTGCGGGTGGCGCTGTCGCAGTGGCCCGGTCACATGGCGCTGGTCGTTGGCGCCGGCGGCCTGAAGACTCAGCCTGGTTCGATCGCCGCGGCGCGCGGCCTCGATCTCGAAATCGTGTTCATCGAGGACGCTCCGACCAAGAACAAGGCGTTGCAGAACGGCGAGGTCGACTTCGTCTGGCAGACCGTCGACGAGCTTCCGATCAGCCTCCAGGGTTACAAGGCGGCTCGCGTCGAGGTGCGCGCGGTGCTGCAGATCGACTGGTCGCGCGGCGGCGACGCTTGCATCTCGACCAAGGCGGTCCAGAAGGTCGAGGACATTCGCGGCAAGAAATCCGCCACGCTCGCGTTCTCCCCGGACCACACCGTTTTCGAGTTCATGATCTCGAACTCGCAGCTCACGCCGGCCGAGGCGGCGCAGGTGCGTAAGGACACCGCGTTTTCGCCCGACGACCCGACCTTCGCCCGCAAGCTGTTCGAGAAGGGCGCGATCGACGTGGCCTGTCTGTGGGAGCCGGACGTTACCCTGGCGCTCGCGAGCCAGCCCGGTGCCCATCGGCTGTTTTCGACGGCCGACGCCACCGACCTGATCGCCGACGTCTTGCTCGCGAGAAAGGACCTCGTCACCGCGGCTCCCGACGTCGTGGAGAAGCTGGCTCGGGTCTGGTTCGACGCGGTCGCACGCGCCGAGCGCGATCGTCCCGCCGCCGCGCGCCTGATCACGAACTCGGCTTCTCGCTTCCGCGACGAGCTCGGCTACGAAAAGACGTACGAGGCTCTGACCTGGGCCAAGTGGACGGATCTGGCCGACAACGTCGGATTCTTCGGGCTCGACGGCAGCTCGCCGGCGTTCGATCGCGTCTACAATCAGGCCGACGGCATCTGGATCAACTACAAGGATGCCGCGATCACCGAGCGCTTCGCGCCGATCACACTGCGCGACGATCGCGCGGTGCGCCGGATTTGGGAGGCAGCCGGCAAACCCGCGGCGGCCAAATCAGAGCTCTACGAGCCGGAACGCGCGCGCAGCGGGACCCCGGTGTTCACCAAGCCGGTTTCGATCAACTTCGGCAGCGGCAGTGCCGAGCTCGTTCCGGAGTCGATCGCGGTCATCAACCAGCAGGTCCTGCCGCAGCTCGAGATCGCGCGCGGCATGGTGGCACGCATCGAGGGCAACACCGACAGCATCGGCGATAGAAAAGACAATCAAGAGCTCAGCGAGCAGCGCGCCCAGGCGATCGTGAATTACCTGGTCGCGAAGGGCGTCTCGCCCAAGCGCCTGGTCGCGCGCGGCAACGGCGCCGCGAATCCGATCGGCTCCAACAGCACTCCCGAAGGCCGCGCCCACAATCGCCGCACCGACATTCTCTTCATCCGAAAGCAACAGGGATGACCGCTCATCACGAAACCTTGATCGCAACTGATGGACGCGCCAAGAAGGGTTACCTATCGAGCGCCTTTTTGGTGCAGTACAACCTGATACTGCTCTTCGGCGCGGCCTTGTTCGCGCTCGCCGCCGCGTCGTTCGTACCGCTCGCAGTCGGACTCGCGCTCGAGCTCGCTTGGCTGGGAGCCGCGCCGAATCTGCCGGTTTTCCGACGTTGGGTCGATCGCCGAGCAGCGGCGCCGAGCGCCGCCGCCGCGCCGGAACCGGACTTCCACGGGCTCGAGCCGGGATACGCCAGCCGCCTGTTCGCGCTGCGCGGGATGCTCCGCGACATCGGCGCGCGCATCGGCGCTCCGCCCGACTCGGAGCTCGGCCACGCGCTCGACAAGCTGCCGAGCCTCGAATCGAGATTCGTCGCGTTGTGCCAGGGCGCGCAGCGGCTCTCGCGCTTTCTCGACGAAACGCCGCAGGCCGCGCTCGAGCAGGAGATCGCTCGGCTCAACGCCGCGTTCAGCGCCGAGACCGATCTCGGCGTCCGAATGACGATCCGCCAGGCGATCAATCTTGCCCAGCGCCGCAGAAACCAGCGCGAGCGCGTCGTGTCCACGCGGCGGGCGATCGAGGTCGAGCTCGAAACCGTCGAGAGCTCGCTCTCCTACCTCCACGCGCAAGCTCTGGCGATCGGACCGAGCATCGAGCTCGTGCGCGAGATCGGCGCGCTGTTCGATCAGCTGAACGCGCCTGCGGCGCTCGAAGCCGATCTAGCGGACGCGCTCGGGCCGCAGACTCCGGCCGCGTCGCAGCGACGCAGCTGAACCGGGTTTCCCCCGGCTTCGCCTGCTTGGTGAGGCATTCCGACGCGTGCGCGTAAGCCACGTTTGCGCATGCACCCGCCGAGGTTAACTGTATTGACCAACCCAGGCGGCCGAGCACGAAACCCGATTTCGACGTCATCGTCGTCGGCGGCGGTATCGCCGGCGTTACCTGTGCGACCGCTTTGGCTCGTGAAGGTCTGCACGCGTTGTTGCTCGAAGCCGCGCCCGCGCTCGGAGGCCGCGCGCGCAGCTTCACCGAGCCCGGCACCGGAGACGTGCTGCCGATCGGTCCCCACGTCTTTCTCGACAACTACGCGAACGTCCTCGGCCTGCTCGAGCTCTTGGGCACCGCGGAACGCATCGTCTGGGACGACGACTCGCGGCTGACGGTCGCGGATCGCGCAGAAGCCTACGAGGCGCGGCTCGACCGGGCGCCGGCGCCGCTCCATTTTTTGCCGGCGCTGCTCGCCCGCGCGCAGGCGACGCCGTTCGAAATCGCGGCCAACCTGCCGGCGCTCCTGTTCGCGCTGCAGATCGACGAAAAGGACGTGGTGCGCCTGGACGCGATCGACGCGGCCAGCGCGCTGCGCCGCCTGGGCGTCCCGGAGCGCTCGCTGAGCTCGCTCTGGGCGCTGATGACACTGGCGATCCTGAACGTCCCGCTCGAGCGCTGCTCCGCGGGCGCGCTGTTTCGCTTCGCGCGCTTCCTGCTGTCCCAGCGCGGCCCGCGCTTCGGCTTCCCGGATCGGGGACTCGGCGATCTGTTCGACGACGCGGCCAGGGTTTTCATCGATCGCCACGGCGGCGAGGTCCGCACCGGCACCGAGGTGAGCGCCATCCTCGACCGCGGCAACGGCCTGCACGCGGTCAGGCTCGCCGACCGAACCACCCTCTACACCGAGAACCTGGTGACTGCGCTGCCCGCCCGGGCGCTCGCCGAAATGCTGCCGCAGTCCTTCGCCGACCGGGCACCGGGCCTCGCCCAGCTCGATCGCTGGGAAGCCGTGCCATACGTCAGCGTCTTCCTGTGGTTCGATCGCAAGCTGACGCGGCGGCGGATGTGGGCACGCGCTTTTCGAGCCGAAGACTTCGGCTGCGATTTCTACGACCTGTCGAACGTGTATCGCGGTTACGGCGATCGCCCGTCACTGATCGCCGCCAACGTGATCTACAGCCACCGCGTGGATGGGCTCGACGACGATCTGATCGCCAGCGGTATCCAGCGCGAAATCGCGGAGTTTCTCCCGATCGCGCGCGCCGCGCACGTACTGCGCTATTCGGTGCAGCGGATACCGCTCGCGATCCACTGCCCGGCGCCGGGCAGCGAGCGGTTGCGGCCCGCGATTTGCGGGCCGATCCCGGGGCTGTTCGTGGCGGGGGATTGGACGCGCACGGGCCTCCCGTCGTCGATGGAAAGCGCGGCGCGTTCGGGCTGGCTCGCGGCGGAAGGCGTGCTCGAGCGCTATGGCCGGAGTCGTTCCCTCGCACTGCCGCGCCCGGCTCCCGACCCGCTGCCCGCGTCGATCGCGCGCGCCGCGGCGCTCTTGCCGTTCCGGCCCGCCGACGCGCTGCTCGACGGCGGGAGGCTGTTCCGGCGCTTCGAGCGCAGCCATGCCTATTGAGAATTTCCACCTCGTGAGCGAATGGCGCGTGCGGGCCCCGGTCGCGCGCGTCTACGAAACGCTTGCCGATCTGGCCACGCTGGCGAAGTTCTGGCCGAACGTGCGCGTGGTCGGCGACGGGGCGGCGCCCGAGGTGGTGGGCAGACACGCGGAGCTTCGGATCAAAGGGATCTTGCCGATCGCGCTTCGGGCCGACGTCGAGATCGTGGCGGCAGAGCCCGATCGGATGCTCGCGGTCGTGTCACACGGCGATCTCGAGGGGCACGGCAGCTGGCGTTTCGACGAACGCGACGGCGTGACCAGGGCGCGCTTCACGTGGGACGTCGAGCTCAGACAAGCGCTGCTCGCACGCGCGGCGCGGCGGCTGCGCCGGCTACTGGTCCTCAGCCACCGCTGGGCGATGTGGCGGGGCGAGCGCGGTCTCCGGCGTCTGCTCGAGCCCCGGAACTAGAAGCTCTTCGCGATCGTGTCACGTTCCCACGAGCAAACGCTGTTCGGGCTCCTGAACCGCAAGCGGCGGCGTCGACCTTTGAAACGACGACGGCGAAAGAGTCGCTGAGACCTCCACCAGAGCTTCGACCATCGCTCGGATGTCGGCGATCGGATTGTGCCGGCTCACCGTGAAGCGGATGCTCGGCTTGTTGATGGGTACGGCGGGAAACATGCTCACGCACGAGTAGAAGCCGCGCGCCCGCAGTGCCGCGACGACCGACTGCGCTACCTGCGGCGAGTCGTAGTGAATCATGAAAATCGGCGTATCGGCGTCGGTCGCGAGCTTGAGTCTCGCCTCACTGAGGGCCGTGCGGGCGACGTGCATTCGCTCCTGGAGCTCCGCCTGCATGCCTTCGAACTCGGGGCTCAGATGCAACTTGGCCGACGCCAGTGCGGCGCCGAGCCCGGCCGGAGGGATCGGGCCGGAGAACATCAAGGGACCCCCGCAGCGACGCACGCGATCACGTTGCTCCTGCGTCGGAAGAGCGAGCGCTCCGCCGGTCGCCCCGAACGCCTTCGACAAGGAGACGGCCACGACGACGCGATCGAAATTTCCGAGCCGAGTCAGCGCTGCGCCCCGCCCGTGGCGTCCCGTCCAGCTCATCGCATGGGCATCGTCCACGTACAGGTTCAGCTTCGGGTAGCGCCGCAAGAGGCTCTCGAGCTCCTCGAACGGGGCGAAGTCGCCCAGCATCGAATAGATGCCGTCGCACAGGTACCAGACGCGCTCGTATTGGTTTCCGGCCTCCTCTAGCCGTTGTTCCAGTAAATCGATCCGGCTGTGCCGGATCCGCTCGATCGGCACGTCCGCGATCAAGTCGGTGGCCATGTGGATGCTGGCGTGTGCGAATTGATCCACGAGCACGAGGTCGTCGTCGCCGACCAGCACGGGCAGGGCGGCCAAGTGCGCCATCGTCGTCGACGGCGCGACGATGACGTACCGATCCATGATGCACTCGAGGGCCGCTTCGAGAGACCGGTACAGCGAGCACTCGAGGTAGGCCCTGGAGATCGAGAAGTTGGAGCCGAACTCACGGAGCGCGGCCTCCGCGCCGTCGAGCAGCGCCGGGTGCCGTTCGAGCCCCATGTAGCTGCACGATCCCAGGTTCTTGAGCGGCTTTCCGTCGACGACCCACTCCGCGCCGTCCCCCGAATCGCCGCGTTGCATGATCAGACCTAGACGCTGGCATTCCGACACGATGCGGTCCGCCGTCTGAAATTTGCGTCCGCGGGAGAAGAAGGATTCAGGCTTGGCCATGTGATGCATTTCCTTTCGAGAGGTCGGTGAAGCTCGGAAGCGACTGGGTTTGCGACTCGTCCCACAACAGACCGAGCACGCGCCATGCGCCCTGATCGCGAATCAGCTGGATCGAATTGATTCCGCGGCCCAGAGCGTCGCGCGCATCACGGTTGCGACGCGTCTCGTACGAGCTCCAGACCTGCGCGATGTCGCCGTACTGCTCGATGGTTCGCGCCACCTCGAACTCGTAGAAGCTGGTGTAAGCTCCCATCTCGAAGAGGTCCCGAGTCATCTCGAGGAAGCTCGACGGGTCCATGTAGTCCGTGCCTTCCGGCGTGATGCGCGTGATCCGCCCGTGAGCCGAGAACAGCTCCTTGAGGCCGTGCCAGTTCGGTTCGTCGCCCTCTTCGAACGAAATGACCGCGTACAGGCGCTCGAGGAGAGCCGCGATCGAAGGATCGGAATCGTTCCGCATGCCCCGCGCTCCAGCACGCGCCGTGCCACCGTCCGAGCCTGCTCGTTCCCGCGAAATTCACCCGAACAGGCAAGCGGCTACGACTCGTCGAGCAAAGGCTGCGCATTGCACGCGCGTCGGCTTGCGCGAATTGAGCAAAACGCAGCCAAGACGAACTAGCGAGCTGTGCTGCCTGCTGGACAGCTTCATCCAGCGCTCGGGACAGGACTTGTCCCGAGCTCGGTACACCTCAACGCTTCACGGTCACGCTTTCGATCGCGCCGAGCCCGTACACGTCGGGATCGTACATGGCTTCGGCCGATGCCGCCGGGCGCACGAAAGTACCAGTGCGCGTTGCGCGCGCGAGATACTCGGCCGTGTACGTCCCCGCTGCCAGCGCGTCGGCGAAGTGCGTCACCCGTTCGTCGTGGAGCTCGCGCCAGACCCAGTCGCCGCTCGAGTCCTTGGCGTCGGGATCCGCCGCCGAGGTGGCGAGCGCCGTGTCGACTGCCTCGAAACCGGCCGGCAAACGATCGATCAGCGCGACCTGCGCGCGGTCTTCCTTCGTGGTCAGCGTCAGGCGCACGCGCAACAGTTGCCCCTGCTTGGGCGCCGTCACGGCTTTGCCCGATTTGGCGTCGAAGAGCTCGCGTTTGACCGCGAAGCCGTGGTCGACGGGGGTCTGCGCCGCGGCCGTGCTCGCCCAGCGCAGGCGCGCGGTGTAGCGAAGGTCGCTGCCGCTCGGCCCCGCGATGCCCACGGTCGCACGCTGTCCGGCAGCGGGCAGCTGCGCGGCGGGGATGAGGGCGCTCTTCAGCCGCGACTTCGCGGAGACGTCGAGCGTGGCAAGCTGCCGGCGATCGAGGGACAGGGTCACGCGCCCGGTCGAAGCGCCCGGCTTGCCGTAAGTGCCGTAGTCGACGAGCGCGTGGAGCGCCCAGAGATTGTTGTAAGTCGTGCCCCAGGTGCCGTCCGGACGACGTTCGCCCAGGATTCCCGCGATCAGGTCTTCCGCGTCGCGGCCCTTGCCCGCGAGCACGAGCGCGCGGACCGCGGCCGCCGTGGCGCGCAGATCGCGGCCGTAACCGAAGACCTCCTCTTTCGATTCGTCGTCGTCGTGGATCAAGCTGCCGAGCGTCGCTTTGCGACGAGCCTGAGTGAGCTCGAGCAGCAGCGGCGCGCGCGTCTGCTCGCGCTCCGCGAACGCCGCCCCGAGCAGACCCACGCCGAAGCGAGTGAGGTCCTGGGTCGAGGCGGCGAGCTTCGCGCCGAAGCCGCCGTCGTTCTCCGCTGCGGCGGCCAGGACGTAGGCGGCGAAGGGCCGTGTCTCCTTGGGCGCGAACTGGCCGTGCATGTCGTCGCCTTCGGCGGCGTGTCGCTTCAAGTACGCGAGGCCGCGCTGGATCGAGCCGGACGGCACCGTGTAGCCGTGATCGCGGGCCGTGAGCAGGCCCCACAGCGCGTATGCCGTCAAAAAGCCCTCGGAGTCCGAGCTCGGCCACAGGCCGAAGCCGCCGTCTCCGTTCTGGTGCTCGAGCACGTGAGCCACTGCGCCGACCATCTTGCTCCGATGCTCCGCGCCGGAGAGCCGCGGATCGCCGCTCGAGCGCAGGAGCTCCTCGAGCAACACCATCGGGATCAGGCGCG